>Ga0209925_1000905_pt1 | contig 15039 bp, 10 predicted proteins | sample SalPonR2_A_D1_MG_FD_185702 | JGI IMG/M metagenome (GOLD analysis project Ga0209925, IMG submission 185702) | Salt pond soil microbial communities from South San Francisco under conditions of wetland restoration - Salt Pond MetaG R2_A_D1_MG... ...
CACCTGGTCGGTATGCCCGCTCATAACCTCTTTTGAGGTAAATCCGAAATCGTCGGGATATTTATAGGAAGCACAGGAGAACAGCAGCCCCATGCTTACCGTAGTAATTGCAAACCCAATCGTAACTCTTTTCAATAGACCCATCATTTCCTCCTACTCAGTAAACCATGACACACTCTATCAGATAAACCCGCTCTTACCAACAGGCTGTAGTGCTGATTTCATTTGGACAAAAGAAAAGCCCCGGCGAACCGGGGCTTATAATTATCTAAATTGTGACTAAAGGACTACTTAGAAGCTTACAGTAACATCAAAGGTTACACGACCGCTTTCATCCGCAGTGGTTTTATCTTCGCTCTCGGTGAGAGCTTCGTTGGTGTAATCAAGAGTGAATACAGTGTTGTCAAACCCGGTAAAAGCTGCTGCCATTTCAACACCAACTCCCAGGTCGAAAACTTCGTTGCTGCCGTAGCCGCCATTGATGTAGGGTTTAAGACCGTTTGCATTGTAGCTTGCTTCAGCGTCTACGTCCCAACCAATATCTGCATCTTTATCTGCATAATCCATTAGATCGGTGACACTAACTTCTAACATAGCTGCGAGTGCAGGTACAAAACCTTTTGTTTCGGTTTCTGTAAAAGTAAAGCTCAGTTCACCAAGAGGGTTAGCTGCAATGCTTTCTTCATAAGTACCGAAAAGGAAATCTAAAGCAACGTTGCTTCCACCAGTCTCTGTTAGGCAATAAGATACTTTTGGCTGTGCTTCAAAACCGTAAAGATCACCAAGTCCTACATAGTCAACTGGAATATCAACAGTCACAGGAGCCATTGCAATCGAAGGAGCGGCACCAACAGCTATCAAAGCATCATCGCCCTGAGCATCTGCATCATAAGAAAAGGTAACCGGTACAGAAACACCTTCCATTGGAGCTACTGTTAGAGCTGCACCAAACACATAGTTGTTGTCTTCGTTAGCGGTATATGTGTCAAGAGGTACGTCTCCTTCATCATCTGTGTCATTGTTAAAAGGACCATTATAGTCATCAACATCCAAAATTTCGTCATCAGTAGAATCACGATAGTCTTTTTCTGAAGCGAGCATTAACTCAACAGTTACCAGGTCATTCATGAAACCTGCAGAAAGACCACCAGTCCAATTCTCTAACTGATCATTTTTGTATGCATTCGCATCGAAACCATAACTTGTTCCTACATCTACATTGTTCATTTCAAAATCGGGGTTACCGAGTTTTACGAAGAGATCTTGGATAACAAGTTTAGCGCTGAGAGATGCAGCTAAAATAGAAGCATCAGCACTGGTATCATCTTCTTCAACATCATAAAATTCACCTTCTCGAAGTTGAAAACCAATTTCCTTAACGGTAATTTCTCCATACATACCATCATCGCCGCCTTTGGTCATACTGCCGTCAAGCAGGGGCAAAGTAAGAGTCAGGCTGCTGTCGTTTACAAAACCGCTGCCTTCGTTGTCAAGATCATAACCAAAAGTGGTGCTTACGCTACCGGATACGGTCGGTTCGCCTACGCCAGTAAGTTCAGCGAACACGGTCCCTGTAGCCAGGAAAGCCACAAGTGCGAAAACAAGAAGAGCTTTTCTCATTGTTCACTTCCTCCATTCATTTTTAGGGAACCGAGCGTACCGCCCGGCTGTTCTCCCTTAATTATTATTTAGGCCAGTATAACAACCGCCTATACCACTGTCAAGCAGAAACGGAATTTTGAAAATGTCCGATTTTTGCAATTCAGCCGACGATGGATACACTTGACCAAAAATACTTAAATCATTCATGCCGCATAAATTGTACTCTTACATGCTCGACATGTAAAGTTTTTTTCTTTAGCCTGAACAACAATTTCTTCATTGCAGGAAAAAATTGTAAAGCCGCCTCCGGTTCAGGCCTGCGACAGTATCTTTCCAAACAAAAATTATCTTTATTTTCTGCAATACTGCCTGTTCTTGGTTGATAAACAACACAACAGCGAAAATGTTACACTTTCCATGTAAAATTTGGATAAAAGCCTGCAAAAGAAAGGAACAACGAAGCTGCAGGGCAGTCTCGATCCCCCTCACCGGCCGGGGCATCATCAGTGATGAATTTCTCTGTACTGCTCCATGACCTGTAGGGTATAACCGGCGCCCCAGTGGTGAGGGGCTCCCAAGTGCTCATAATGAGTGCATTATTAATAAAAAATTTAAAATCCCCTTATGCCGCCTGCGAGATAATGTGCGGGGAGATGTGCGCCCTACATCTGCATGCCGACGGCCACACTGAAAACTGTTTCGCCGGATTGAAGATTGCGGGCGACGTCGACCCCAAGGGCGGGGATTGCAATTTTGCGCAGGTAGATGCGGAATCCGGCGCCGGGGCCGTAGAAGTCGAAATCACCGACGGCGGAGGAGCGGTACCAGCCGTGTTCGTAAAAACTGCTGATGACCATGGCCCCCCAGTCCTGGGACAACACGGGCAGGTCGTAAGCGACGGCGGCACTCCAGTAATCGTCGGCGGTTACTTTCCCAAAGGGAAGGGTGCGAAAGCCGTCACTGCCGGAGACGGGCTGTTCAGCAATAAGAGGGAGGTCGCCCCAGCCGGCGGCGGCGAGGAGACGGAGTCGCTGGAAAGATAGGGTTGGAATGTTGAGGGCGGCCTTTCCGTGCACGGCGGGATTTTTCTTGACGAATGAATAGGATCCGCGGCCGCTGACTTCAAACCCCTTGAGCAGGGAGCCGTAAGGGACGGTGGCATCATAACGGGCTTGGAGGCCGAGCTGCTGCTGTGATTCCGATTGTGTGAAGTTTTCGGCGGCGGGGCCTTTTATATCGCTGATTTCCTGCTGCTCCAGCCGGACACGGAGACCGGCCGAAAACTCGCGGGTAAATTGGTAGCCCAGGCCTAGTGATCCGCTGATTGAGTTGGATTTGAAGGAGAGGGCGGTTTTTCCGTCGGGGGTGGCGATTTCCTGGTCGCCGACACCGCCGCCGCCGCTGAGGCTGAGCTTGTAGCGGGTCTGAAAGAGGGCCGGGTCAACGAATACCCCAAAGCCCGAGAGGCCGTCGGTCCCTCCCATTGCGCCGGAGATAAGCTGTTTGCCGGTCCCCAACAGGTTGCTTTCTATAACGATAAGCCCCCCCATGAATGTACTTCCGTCTGTAGAAAAGAAGGGGACGGGGACGAGGGTCCACTTGTCTTCTACTTCAACTAGTAAGGCGACCCCCCGGGGTATCGTGTCGGCGGATTCAGTCTCATAGGGCTCATACGGCTGGACCGACAGGTGCACCTCAGCAAAGAGGCCGCTTTTTTCGAGGTTTATTCGGGCCTGGTTTAGGGTCTCTTTGTTGAGTATTGGGTCGGTTTTTAGTTGCACGATTCTTTGAACGGTTGCATCGCGGGTGCGCTTGTTTCCCCGAACTTTAACCGCGCGGATCGGTTCCCCATAAAAGGCCTGGGGACTGGTTTGGGTCGGGGTTTGCGGCTGGGTTTGCGTAGAGCCACCGGACGGGGTCTGCAGTTCTTCGGCGGCAAAAACTCCGCTTGTAAAAACAAAAAACAGCAGCAAATACAACAAAGCACTTAGAGGGCTTATACCCAGCGAACGTATACGGTTTTTCAAATTTCTTTCCTTAAACAGGCACTTTTAAAAATCGTAGATTTTTGAAATGCCAAGATTATTTTATTTTTGGCCACTACAGTAAGATATGAAGCACACAACCCGGGCTGTATTGACCGGTCTGGCCGCTCCGGTAATTCAAGCTGCCGGGTCCCTCGACTTCATTCTTTCACTAAAACCTTCGTAGTACATAGAATTATCATCCCAGGAGTAATAGTCAAGTCAAATTATGAATACCTGTTGTTTTTTTGTTTACCCCGGGGTCAGGCTCTTCTATAATGATAGGCAAGGGTCAAATAGACAAGGGTCAAGGTGAATGAAAAAGTTAGAAGAGGTATTAGGGACAGAGGAGCTTTCTGTCAGGCTTTCTTTTCAGGGGCTTGAGGGTGCAAGCGGGATACATATCGGCAACGATATCGTGGCGGTGCGGAGAATAGCCGATTTGATGGATCGTCCCGGAAGCCGTTTTATCCAACGCGCTTTTACGCCGGTCGAAATTGAGTATTGCAGCGGTAAGGCCCTGCCGGAGGTTCATTTTGCGGGGCGGTGGGCGGCGAAAGAGGCAGTCTTTAAGGCCCTTCAATTGAGTTGGACTGGCCCTTTTAGCTGGAAGGAGATTGAAATTCGGCCGACTAAAAAGGGACCTCCAATAGTCGGGCTAAGCGAGGCCCTGGGTACTACCTTTAAACACAGAAAAGCCGCCCTTCCCCAAGTGATTGTCTCAATCTCCCACTGTAGTGACTATGCATTTGCAACCGCCCTGGCCTTTGAAAACAGAAAATCTCACTTGGAAGAGCACAGGCCTCAAACATCGCCTTAAGGAGGTAGTATGTTAGTACATTCATTACTGGAGCAGACAAGCCGGAGGTATCCGGACAAACCTGCTGTGTGGTATCGGGACCAATGGATGAGCTATGGTGAAATTGAAACTCAGGCAAGCCAGGTAGCTCAATTTCTGATTAGCCAGGGGCTGCAGAGGGGCGAGCGAGTCACTCTGTTAATGGAGAACTCATTTACCTTTATCACCTCCTATTTCGGAATCCTTAAGGCCGGGGGTGTTGTGGTTGGCCTAAATACCGAAATTACCTCTGAAGATCTTGAATACTTAGTACATAATTCGGAAGCCCGGTTCCTCCTTATTAATAAGGAACGTCTTCGGTTGTATGAACCGGTGAAAGAACGATTACCCAGCCTGCACACGGTAGTGGTCAGTGACGACGCTTCACATTTCAGTCCCTCCGCAGATGACAAGGGAGAAGTACCGGCGTCCCTGGTTTCCAACGCCACGGGGATAATCTCTTTTCAATCTATTCTTAAAGAGTATTCCGGGGCCGCCCACGACGGAAGCACAACTCCGGCGGCCGGCCGCCCTATCGATATAGATCTTGCTGAAATTGTGTATACCTCCGGCAGTACGGGGGTCCCGAAGGGTGTTATGCTGAGCCACCTCAACTTGACCAGTAATATGCAGTCTATCGCCGAATACCTCCATCTGTGCCCGGATGATCGTATTATGGTCATATTGCCGTTCACCTACATCTACGGAAAATCACTACTACTTACCCATTTTTTAATAGGGGGATCCCTTGTAATAGACAATCGCTTTGTATACCCCAACAAGATTTTGCAGACCATGGAGCAGACCAACGTTACAGGCTTTGCCGGGGTCCCCTCAACCTTCTCGATTCTTTTGAACCGTTCATCTTTGAAGAATTACACCTTCCCCAGCCTCCGCTATGTCACCCAGGCGGGGGGTCATATGGCCCCGGCTTTGCAAAAAGAGGTGGTCGAGGCCTTTTATCCTGCAATGTTATATGTAATGTACGGAGCTACCGAAGCGGCACCCCGCCTCTCCTACCTCGAACCCTCCATGCTCCTGCGAAAACTCGGCTCCATTGGCACCCCTGTACCGAATGTTGATCTATTTGTTGCTGACGAAGAGGGAAAGCAGGTACCGGTGGGGCAAGAGGGTGAAATTGTGGCCCGCGGCTCAAACATCATGCAGGGATATTGGAAAGATCCGAAGGGAACTTCAGAAGTCCTTAAGCATGGCCTCTATTTTACCGGAGATTTGGGTACCCAGGATGAGGAAGGCTACCTCTATGTGGTGGGGCGTAAGAAAAACATCATCAAAGTAAAGGGTTTCCGTGTAAGCGCGAAGGAGATAGAAGAGAGGATCCTCGAGATAGAGGGGGTGGTTGAGACGGCGGTAATTGGGGTGCCCGATGAGGTACTCGGAGAGGCGGTAAAGGCTTTTATTGTAGCCCGGGAGGGGGCACAACTTACCCAGCAAACTGTACTGGCCTCTCTCAAGCCGCATTTAAGCAGCTATAAGCTGCCGAAGCAGATTGAATTTCGTGGCTCCCTGCCCAAAAACAAATCGGGCAAAATTATGAAAACCGCTTTATCTGAGAAATAGCACCGCCGGGGGAGGGTGTATCTCCGGGGGCGGGGGCAACCCGCCGGCCGAGTTACTCGGGCTCCACCATGTGCCGCTGCAGCAGGAGAGTGGAGAGTACCGCGGTGACGGCCATGTTGTCCGAATTGCTCATCCCCTGCCCTTTGCGCCGACGGCATTTTGCAGTTAAATGTGCAACCGCTTGAGGATTAAAAAGGCCGGATGATTTAAGCGCTTCTTCGCTGGTAATGTCATCGACCCAGTCTACGGGGCTGCTGAAAAAACTTGCCGCATCAGGGGCACGGTAGGGCTGCTTCGGCCGTCGGAGAATCTCCGGCGGCAACAGGTCTTTAAAGGCATGTTTTAATAGAAACTTCTCATCCAAGCCCATTACTTTGTAACGGGGAGGAAGCATCGCCGCCTTATCGATCAATTGGGGGTCCAAAAAGGGAAAGCGTCCTTCTACCCCGTGGGCCATCAGCATCCTGTCTCCTTGAGAAGAGAGAAGATACCCCGAAAGCAGGGTACCCGCTTCGATCCATTGTGCCCGGGAGAGGGGATGCCAGCTCCGGGCATCCGAGGGCATCCGATCTAAAAACTCTTCGGCGACATCGTACTTTTCAATCTCATGGCGGACGTCTTCATTCAGCATACGGCTGATTGCAACGGCGGACTGCCAGCGGGGGCGATGGGAAAGGGCTAAATCCTTGCCGTCTAAGGCCTGGCTGAAAAAGCGACGTGCGAAGGCCGGAGCGGCAGTCGGATTTCGCTGGAGCCACGGGTAAAGAGATTGAATAATCTCTTTACGCCGTCCCGAGTGGGGATGCCGGGCAATAAAAGCCCTTACCACGGCTTCTCGAAAGATATCATAGCCTCCCAGCATCTCATCGGAGCCTTCTCCGGTCACCACCACTTTGAATCCTGAGTCTTGTACCAGCTTTGATAAAAGGAACATAGGCGCCGCAGCAGTCCGGAGTAAAGGTTTTTCAGCGTGCCGCACTACCAGGGGAAAAGCTTCCGCAATATCCCGGTGATTCACTGTAATCGAGGTGTGATCGGTGCCGAGCCGCCGGACCATCTGCTCTTGAAAGCCCCCCTCATCAAACTCTTCATCGCCGAATCGCAGGGAAAAGGTTTTTAACTCAGAATTGGTGAAATTTTGAATTAAGGCAGCTGTGACCGATGAGTCAATTCCCCCCGAGAGGTAGGCGGCGACCGGCACATCACTCCGGGTAAACCGAAGCCGGGTTGCTTCAAGGAGAATCTCCCGCAACTCCGCGGCATACTCATCCGCCGTACCGGCATCATCATAATCATTCGGCGGAAAGCAGAGGCGCCAATAGGTGCCCTCGGTCACCGTTGTTGGGCCGAAACAGATCCAGTGCCCCGGCGGAAGTTCACAGACCCCTTTATACATTGTCTGGGGAGCAACGGTGGTCCAAAAGGTGAGGGTCTCCGCCAGGCCGCGCAGGTCGAGCTCCCGCGGCACCGAAGGTTCACACCACAACGCCCTTACCTCCGAGGCGAACACAACCTTCGTACCATCATAGGCGTAATACAGCGGGCACACACCAACACGGTCTCGACAAAGAAGAAGTTCCTGTCGCCGCCCGTCCCAGATGGCCGCAGCCCACTGACCGTTCAACATTGCAAAAAAGTCGGTCCCAAACTCTTCGTAGCCGTGTACTATTACCTCCGTATCGCTTTCGGTACGAAACCGGTGCCCCCTTTGTTTCAACACGTTCCTCAGTTCGATGTAGTTGAATACTTCTCCGTTAAAAGTAATCCACAGCCTCTTATCCTCATTGGAAATCGGCTGAGCCCCGGTCTTCAAATCTAAAACCGAAAGGCGCGCATGCCCCAAGCCAACCGGCCCTTCAAGATGCAGACCCCGCTCATCCGGACCACGATGCTTCAGCGTCGCGCTCATAGCCTCTATCGTCTTCCGCTCCGCCGGAGCTCCGTTGATTCTGTAGGTTCCGCAAATCCCGCACATCTAGGGTCCCTCCATTTTTTCAAGAACTACTCCGGTTAAATCAGCCCCCTCGCCAAGCTTTTCGACGTTTAGCTCGGTATCATCCAGCTCAATACCAAACACATCCTCTAAAAACAGAGCGGTCTCCAGTACTGTGCCGGAGGTGGTATCCCTTCGTCGGCGCATCGCGAGAAACTCGTCAATTCGTCTTTTTACTACTTTCTTTGGAAGTTTTTTCATCTTTTTACGACTTCTTATCTCTTTTTTCTGTTCTTCTTTTACTGTTCTTTACCTCTGAAGATAATTTGTCTCGATCCAGTTTCGATACTCGCCGCTGCGAACCTGAGCGCTCCACTCCTGATGTGCAAGATACCATTCGATGGTCCGGGCTATTCCATCGGCAAAATCCGTCTGCGGCCGCCAGTCCAACTCTCTTTTTATTTTTGAACTATCCATTGCGTAGCGACGATCGTGCCCCGGCCGGTCCTTCACAAAAGTGATAAGGCGGGTGTAGTGCTCCACCGGCTGCCCCATCCGCTCGGCCATTTTCGCACACAAGCTTCGTACCAAGGTGAGGTTATCAAGCTCGCTATCACCCCCGAGGTTATAACTCCCCCCTGTCTCGCCCCTGCGGAGAATTAGCCAAATCGCCTCCACATGATCTTCCACATACAGCCAATCACGAACATTTCCCCCATCGCCATATACCGGGAGAGCTTTCTCTTCACGCATATTCAACAACATCAGGGGGATGAGTTTTTCTGGAAACTGATACGGTCCGTAGTTGTTGGAACAGTTTGAAATAGTAACGGGCAATCCATAGGTATGAAACGCAGCCCGCACCAAGTGGTCCGCCGCAGCTTTCGAGGCTGAATAGGGACTGCGGGGGTCATAACAACTCTCTTCGGAAAACTGTCCCTCCGGGCCCAAGCTGCCGAACACCTCGTCGGTACTTACCTGGTGGAATAGCTTTCCCTCCTCCGCCGCAGCGGGCCCCCACAGTTTTCGCACCGCCTCTATTAAAGCAAAGGTCCCATTAATATTGGTGTTAATAAACTCCCGCGGCCCGTAGACTGAACGGTCCACATGGGATTCGGCGGCGAAGTTGACCACAGTATCGACTTTATATTCATCAATGATCCGTTCCATCTCGCCGGCATCACAAATATCCGCCTGCTCAAAATAATACCTTTGTTCACCCTTCCCTTCACTGCCGGACCCGTACTTCCTATCTATATCCTGTAAATTTGCCGGATTGCCTGCGTAGGTTAATGTATCGACATTTATCACTTTCCCGTGGAAATCGTTCCGATTAAACAAGAACCTGATAAAATTAGTGCCGATAAACCCCGCACCACCGGTAACCATGATTACTTTAAGAGAACGCTCCATTTTACTTCCTTCTTCCTTCCTTTTTTATTTGCACTGCCCCAAGTGTTGCACTGTCTTACGTTTTGCACTGCCCCATATAAGATTTAAGATTAGTAAGATAGGAGTGCAGGGCTTCCCTGTGGCTGCGAATATTGAGCCCTAGAGCACTTTTAATTTTATCAGTGTGCAGCACCGAGTAATGGGGCCGACGTGCCTTAGTTGGATACTCGCTGCTCGGTACCGGGGAAATGGAACTGCCCTCAGGACAGAGCCCCATGGCTGTGGATTGCGTGTATATCTCACGGGCAAACTTGTACCAATTAGTGAGCTCATCATTTGTAAAGTGATAAATTCCATAAGGAACTTGATCTTCCGAACGTACAAAGCGCAGCAAAGCCTCTGCTAAATCGCCGGCATACGTCGGCTTTCCCCATTGATCGTCAACTACCCGAATATCCTTGCCGGCTTGAAACAGGGAAAGCATGGTGGCCACAAAATTAGGGCCGCCCTCGCCAAAGAGCCAGGCTGTTCGTATAATGTAATATGCAGCCCCGGACTGCTGCACCGCCTCTTCTCCAGCCCATTTCGTACGACCGTATACCGAAACAGCGCCGGGAGGATCGGTTTCAACATACCCCTCCTCCTTCTCACCATCAAATACATAGTCGGTAGACACATGTAGAAGAGTAGCACCCCGCTGTACAGCGGCATCGGCCAAGTTCTTTGGCCCCAGGGAATTGAGCCGAGCTGCAACCTTCGGCTCATCTTCAGCCCGATCTACCGCCGTGTAGGCCGCGCAATTTACGATCCCTTTCAATTTTTTTTCCAAAGTACAATGGCGGTTTAGAAAAGTCTCGACAGCCGCGGAGTCGGTTATATCCACCTCTCTATCGGAGGCAAGCACCCCTACCCCGGCCGTACGGAACAGGGATTCCACCGCACTGCCCAACATACCGCGATTTCCAATTAACCATATCATCTTTAATCACCATTATATCACAGCTTTCACGTCCCACCACCCCATTTTACTGTTTTAGTCCTACAAGGTATTCTCATTTTGGAAGTCCTAGGACTTCCAAAATGAGAATACCCACACCATCTTTAAGATAAACTACCTATCTTACACAAAATGTGAGCATTCGCAATGTGAAAAAATTTTAAAATTTTTCACATTGCGAATTGCTGTAGTCCTACGAGCCGAGCTTTACAGTTCCGGAGAATGGGGCTACACTTAGATAAGCTCTATCCAGGAGGTACCTGTGAAGCCTCGGATACTATTCCTCCTCGCGCTCCTATTACTTCTCGTGCCGCTTTCAGTTGGAATTTGCCAGGAGATGCCCCCCGGTGAAACTCCCTCTCCCGTCGAAGAGGAGCTACAAGCAGCCCAGATGGACCGGGTCCGAATAGCTATTTCCAACACCAATTACCCAATAACTCCCGGCGATATTTATGAACTTACCTATTATATAGCAGGCGAACAAATAACCCGCCAAATGACAGTAACCAGTGATTACATGATAGACTTGGGCATATTCGATATGATGAACGTAGTGGCGATGGAGTTTCCGGAGCTTGAAAGAAGGGTGGAAAGGAAGCTGAAAGAGGCTTATCCAAAAAGCCAGCCGTCGCTGACCATCATCTCGGTCGGTTCCTTTCAAGTGCCTATTCTTGGACAAATTGAAGAGACAGAGTATATTAGCGCCTGGGGATTAACGCGTTTAAGCGACATAGTCGGGGACAGGTTGCGCCGTTACTCTTCACTGCGTGATATTAGGATTGTTGATACTGTAGGACGCAGCAATCGTTATGATCTATGGAAAGCCTATTATGAAGGTCAGCTGGACCAAGACCCCTTTGTAAAACCGGGGGACCGGGTAGTGATTCCGCAAATAAAACGGGAGGTAGAGATTCGAGGTGAAGTATACCGGCCCGGTCGTTATCAGTTATTGGAAGACGAGGATATTGACGAGATCATAAGTTTCTGCGGCGGTTTTACTCCCATGGCGGACCTCCAGCGGATTACCGTGGAGCGGCTGAATCAGGAAAACTCAAGCTTAGTGATATTTGATTATACCTCAGATGGCCGGCCCCCGCACTTCCAGGACCGAGACCTTATCACGGTACCTTCAAAGCAACCCCAGGACCAACAGATATCGGTAGTAGGAGCGGTTATAAATCCCGGCCGATATCCCTACCGGCCGCCGGAAAAATACCTTTACTATGTGAATCGTGCCGGGGGGTTTGATTCTGAACTTAATACAAAACATGAGGTCACTATAGAAGATCGATTCGGAAACCCCCGCGATTCCTCACAACCGCTTATGCCCGGCGATACTATTACCGTCCATACCAACGATTTTGTATATAATTTTAACCGAAATTTTCCTTTAGTAACCGCCGGCTTCGCCTTTATTATTACCTTAATTGAAATAGTTACTTTGGCGAATCAATAGATGATCTGTTAGAGGGGCCACACATGTAGATGTGGGCCCTTGATCTCATCTTTTAAGCTTTACTTTTCTTCTTTGCATAACGTACAGTTCCGCTTTTCTTTCCACCCGACTTCTTCGATTTTCCGTAAGGTTTATGATAGGCCTTTGTTGAAGAACCCTTTCCGCTCATTTTGGCGGTTATAGTACGCCCCTCATAAGTAAAACCATTCAAAGAATTTGCTACTTCCTTTGCAAACTCTTCCTCTACCTGCAAATCACTCCAAGAGGTATCAACCTTTATGCGGCCGATATTTATATCACGATTGCGGGTACTCTGGTTCACCAGCCCGATAAGCTCAGGCGGAGCTACCCGATCCCGCTTTCCAAGATTTACACTGATCTTTACAAAGCCTTCTTCCACACCCTTTGATCTATCTCCTCCTGAGCGATTGCGCCCGCGATCGCTGCTGTTTCTCCGTCCGTTGTTTCGGTCTTTCTTTGAGTACTCATTTTCCCGGACAGGTTTGAGGTCGGGCATATCATCATAATAACCAAGCATTTTTTCAAACTGAAGGCTGACTATTTTTTGAAGAAGTTCATCACGGTTTAAATCGGCAAGCTGGGTCTGCAGAGCGGCAAAATAGGGTGCTATTTGCTCTTCATTTACTTCGGTGGATTTGAGCTTTTCAGCGAAGTCCAAAAGCTGTCGCTGGAAAATGTCTTCTTCCCCCGGAATTTGCCCCTGTTCAATATCCCGTTTAATCACTCTCTCGATGTGCTGCAACCGTCGTTTTTCCCGGGCCCCTACAATCGCATAGGAGTTACCGGTTTTTCCCGCCCGGCCGGTCCGGCCGCTTCGGTGGGTGTACATTTCAATTTCATCAGGTAGATCGTAATGTATTACATGGGAGAGGTTCTGTACGTCCAATCCCCGGGCGGCTATGTCTGTGGCAACGAGGAGCTGCAAGTCTTTCCGACGAAACTTGTTCATCACAAACTCTCGCTGGTTTTGGGACAGATCACCGTGGAGGGCTTCAGCGTCGTACCCGTCGCCGGCCAGCTGATCTGCAATTTCCTGGGTAGATGCCTTAGTTCGACAAAATACTATTCCGTACATATCGGGATGAAAATCGACTAAGCGCTTGAGTGCCGCATATTTTTCATTCCCCCGTACAAGAAAATAGGTGTGATCGACGCTCTGGGCTGCGGCATTGCGTTGGCCCATAGTCATGGTTTTTGGCTCGTTCATGTAGGTTTCGGCGATTCTTGCTACATCCTGGGGCATGGTAGCCGAGAGAAGTATTGTTCGCCGCTCTGTCGGGGCTGCCTGCAGTATGGCATCAAGCTCTTCTTTGAAGCCCATGTTCAGCATGATGTCCGCTTCATCTAATACTACATACTGAAGCAGGCTTAGGTCTGCTTTTCCTTTGTTAATGAGGTCCAGGAGCCGGCCGGGGGTGGCCACTAGGATATGGAGCCCACGTTTTAATGATCGTATCTGATCGCCGTATCCGGCGCCGCCGTATACTACGTCAATGGCTACTTTGGGGAGGTTGGCCGAGTATGACTGGAGCTCTTTGGTTATTTGGATTGCCAGCTCTCGGGTCGGGCAGAGTACTAATGCTCCTGTTTCCCGGGGGTTTTCCCGCAACTTCTCGAGCAAGGGCAGCCCGAAGGCGGCGGTTTTGCCGGTTCCGGTTTGGGCGAGTGCTACTATGTCCTGGGTGTCTTCCATTATTGCCGGTATTACGGCTTCCTGTACTGGAGTGGGGGTTTCGAAGCCCATTGCTTCTACTGCGGAGAGAATTGAGGTGTCTAGAGAAAATTCTTTGAATGTCAAATGAGTGTCCTTTGTAGGTTGGTCTGTGTGCGGCCCCCGATTTCTACCGGGCTCTCAGCCGCTTTTTCCGATATTAGGTGCGTCTGAACAAGATTGAGTTCAAGCCGCCCTATCGACCTACACTCGTCCTCGTTCAACATTTTGTGTGATGAATTTAAGCTTTTTTGTCCCCTCTGTCAACCTAGTTGTACGAACCCTGGTGGTAAATTCACCCTAATTACATTTAATATAATATTTTGGGTTTGACCCTCAAAGCAATAATAATTAGTTTTTATACAAGAATAAATTATATCTTATTTAGCACCATTTTTCGCACAACTAGAAGGACAGGATAATGCAAATATTTATTAAATCCACTTACCCTAATAACTCCTCTTTAACTTTTTCACTCACACGTATTCTCACAGCACTCATACTCTCAGTCTTCTTACTATCAGGATGTGCTACTCACAATTCACTCGCCCCGCCCTCATCAGATTCAGCAGAAAAAAACGAAAAACCATTTTCAAACACTCAATCAGGAACCACAAAAAGCGCAGAAAATACCCAAAAAAGCAGCATCGACACAAAAATAAGTGCACTCAACGAGGAAACCTCAGAACTAAATTTAAACCCCGAGGTAATTCACGGCACCCTGGATAACGGCCTCACCTATTACATCCAACCTAATCACAAGCCTGAAAATCGCCTCCAGCTACGGCTGGTAGTAGATGCAGGGAGCATACTCGAGCAGGAAGATCAACGCGGCTTCGCACATTTTGTCGAACATATGGCCTTTAACGGCACAGAGAAATATGAAAAAAACAGTATTATCGACTATCTTGAAAAAACCGGAATGAGCTTTGGCCCCGACATAAATGCATCTACCAGTTTCGACCAGACAATATATAAGCTTGACCTTCCTGTGGGCAACGGAATAACCTTACTTGGTAAAGGAGAAATAGGGGATACTCAAGAAAATTCCGCTAATTCAAAAGAAACAGAAAATACCATTGAAAAGGGCATAGACATACTGAAGGAATGGGCCTTTAGAATCGCCTTTTCACCGGAACAGGTGAAAGATGAAAAGGGAGTCATTATAGAAGAATGGCGTGGGGCCAGAAGTGCGGCAGCCCGTATGCGAGATGAATACCTTCCGGTACTTTTTCGTAATTCCCGTTATGCCGAAAGATTGCCCATTGGAAAGATGGACGTAATTCGTGCAGCCGGCCCTGAAGATCTTGCCGAATTCTATACCTCTTGGTATCGACCGGAACTTATGGCTATAGTCGCTGTAGGAGACATCGATCCGAATAAAATGGAAGCTCTCATTAAAGACACATTCGAAGGTGCCGCCACTACAGAAAAACCCACTACAGAAAAACCCACTACAGAAAAACCCACTACAGAAAAACAAT
>Ga0209925_1000906_pt1 | contig 15027 bp, 12 predicted proteins | sample SalPonR2_A_D1_MG_FD_185702 | JGI IMG/M metagenome (GOLD analysis project Ga0209925, IMG submission 185702) | Salt pond soil microbial communities from South San Francisco under conditions of wetland restoration - Salt Pond MetaG R2_A_D1_MG... ...
AAAAAAATTCAAAATGAAAAGAAATATATTTTTAATTTTTATTTTATTTATACCTGTATTAGGGCTTTCGCAAAAAACAGAAGTTCAATCTGCTTTGCGTAACTCACAATATTTTTATGGTGGTTCTGCCCGGTTTAGCGCTATGGGAGGTGCTTTTACTTCTCTGGGTGGCGACATCTCTTCAATTAGTTTAAATCCTGCATCTGTAGGCGTTTATTCGGGTCTTCAACTGGTTTTTACGCCAGACTTAAAATACAATGAAGCAAATACAAATGTACTGGGTACTACCAAAGAAGATTTTCAATATGACTTTAATTTTCATAATATCGGCCTTGTTTCATCCTATAAATTATTAAATGATACACGCTGGAAAAGTTTTAGCTTTGCTATTGGATATAACCAGCTTAGTGATTTTAACAGCAATATTATCGGTACTTATCAAAACAACGATCAATCCCTGATGCATAATTTTGTAGAAAATGCAAATGATAGTGCACGATGGTTCGATTATGAAGAGCTGGCCTATAATACTTTTTTAATGAATTATGATACTTCATCGAACGAGTACTGGACTCCTGTTACTGATGTTATGAATGGAAATCCTGATGCCGGCGTAAAACAGGAAAGAATTGTGAATACAGAAGGTTCTTTAGGAGAGTATTTCATTACATTAGGAGGTAACTATTCAGACAAATTATACCTGGGTGCCGGGATCGGAATAATGAGATACAAATTCAGAATCCGGAAAATCCATAGAGAAACAGACAACAAAGATGAAATATACTGGTTTGATTCTTTTAGTTTTCTGGAGTATGAGTCTCATTCTTCTACAGGATTTAATCTGAAATTAGGAGCCATTTATAAGCCGATGGATTATTTAAGGCTTGGATTTGCCATACATACACCTACTTTTTATAATAAAATGAATTATCAGTGGTATAACAAAATGACAACCAATACGGATGACGGAGCTACCTATATAGAAGAAACTGTAAATTATGAATTTAATTACAGACTTACTACTCCATTTCGATTTTTAACCGGTGCTTCTTTAAGGATTATGAATTTTGCAATATTATCTGCAGACTATGAGTATGTTGATTACTCAATGAACAGGTTAAAAAACCTTAAAGGAGATAGTTATACAGAAGACAATGATTTTATTAGCAGCAATTATGGAAAAGGGCACAATATAAGGTTTGGAGGCGAATTTAAATATGATCAGTTTTATCTGAGAATGGGGTATGCCTTATATGATGCTCCTCAGAGTGATAAATCCCAAATGGTTTACTCCTCCTATGAACAAGAAAATGTTAAGGCACAGACGAAAAGACAAATTTACTCGGCCGGGGTTGGCTACCGGGAAAGCAGTTTTTTTATTGATGCTGCTTATAAATATTCTTTTTATGAAACTAATGACTATTTAATAGAACCTGTCGACAACCCAGTGAATACAAATTTCAATATTAGCAAGTATCTTCTCACCATAGGTTTTCGTTTTTAATGTGCTATGAAGCACTGAGCAAACTTTTATACCTTATTAATTAATTTTATATTTGCCAAATTCTTTCTGAATAAAGCTATAAATTCAGAAAGAATTTGGCTTTGATTTAATAATTTGTTTATTTTCGCAATTGAAATGTATTTAAATAGATAGCTCAAAAGGGAGCTGATAAAATTTTTGGCGATATGTATATGAACGAACAAGAAAACACCAACTCTGAGCAGAATCAACAAAATACGGAAAATGTTGAATCTGTAACTACAAATGAAGAAAACACTGATTCCGAGGCTGTTAAGAAAGAAAAAGAGAAAGAGAAGGAAGAAGAGGAGAAAAACTCCGGTGAAGCCGCAACAGAAAAAGGCAGTATGGAGGATTCTACCCGGGAGAAAAAAGATTCTGTGAGTGAGGAAAAAGATATTTCTTCTGAAACTAATGTGCCGGAAGAAGAACAGGAAGAAGAATCTAAAGAGGAAGAAGAAGAAAGTGATATGGAGATGGAGTATGTGAAAAATGCAGAAGAAAATGAGGATGAGGAGAAGGATGAAGATGAAGATGAAGATGAAGAAGATGATGAGGAAAGCCATTTGTCAGACAATTCCCTGCAAATTGATTATAATAAATTTAGCCGCGAAGAACTGGTTGACCGCCTTAAAGAGTTAATCAATTCCGACAAAATTCTGGATATTAAGAAAGAAATTGATATCATAAAAGCTACTTTTTATAAGAAGCACAGGGCCCATAATGAGGAAAAGAAAAAAGAATTTATTAAGGCTGGGGGAAATCCGGAAGAATTTGTTCCTGAAAAAGATAAGCTTGAACAGGATTTAAAAGACTACCTCAAAAGATATAAAGAGCTTAAAGCAGAAAGAAACAAAAACCTGGAGGATGAAAAAAAGAATAATCTTAATAAAAAATACGAGGTAATTGAGGAGCTTAAAAACCTGGTTAATAAAAAAGAATCACTGGGTCAAACATTTAAGGAATTTAGAGATCTTCAGCGCAGATGGAAAGAAATTGGACCGGTACCACAAAGTAAAGTGAAAGATTTATGGGGTACTTACCATCATCATGTTGAAAAATTTTATGATTACGTTAAAATTAATAAAGAATTAAGAGACCTTGACCTTAAAAAGAACCTCGAATTAAAATTAGATCTTTGTGAAAAAGCAGAAAAACTCGATGAAGAAACAGATATAGTAAATGCATTTAAAACTCTTCAATCATACCACGATCAATGGAGAGAAATAGGTCCAGTGCCCAATGAACAAAAAGAAGAACTGTGGCAGCGTTTTAAAGAAGCAACAAGAAAGATTAATAAGAAACACCAGGAACATTTTAAAGAATTAAGAAAGAAGCAATCAGAGAACCTCGAAGCAAAAGAGAAACTTTGTGAGAAAGTTGAAGAAATAGCTGAAATGGAAATTGACAGTCACAAAGACTGGAAAAAACACACCCAGCAAGTGCTTGATATTCAGAAGGAATGGAGAACTATTGGCTTTGCACCCAAAAAGTATAACAATAAAATTTACAGAAGATTCCGAAAAGCTTGTGATCGTTTCTTTGCACAAAAGCGTGTCTTTTATACTCAACATAAAGAATGGCAGGAGGAAAATCTTAAGAAAAAAGAGGAATTTGTAGAACGTGCTGAAGAACTGAAAGATAGCACTGACTGGGATAGTACGGCAAAAGAACTGATTAAGCTACAAAGGGAGTGGAAGGATATTGGACCGGTACCCAAAAAACACTCAGATGATGTATGGCAAAGATTCAGGGCAGCATGTGATCATTTCTTCCAGAGGAAAAAAGAACAGGGGGCGCATAAAGACAAAGATTTCGAAGAAAATCTGAAAAAGAAACAAGATCTTATTGAGCGAATTAATAATTATGAATTAGTCAATGACACAGATGAAAATTTAAAACAGCTGAAAGATTTTGAAGACGAGTGGGAAAATATAGGCTATGTGCCTTATAAACATAAAGATAAAGTACAGCAGGATTACCGGGAAGCAATTTATAATCAGTATGATAAATTAGGACTCAATAAAAATCAGAAAGAGTTGTTAAAGTACAGAAGCAAGATAAAAAACATAACCCAGAAGCCAAAGGCTGAAAGCAGAATGAGGCAGGAGCGTGAAAAGTTTATGAATAAGATCAAAAAGCTGGAAACAAATATTATCACGTGGGAGAACAACCTGGGCTTTATTTCATCTGATTCTAATGAAGCAAGTTCTATGATTAATGATTTTGAGCAGAAGATTGAAGATGCCAAAAATGAAATAGAACTCCTGGAGGAAAAAATAAAAATTATTGATCAGTTGGATACCGAATAATACATTTCAGTTTTGGAAAATAAGACTAAATATATTTTTGTAACAGGGGGAGTAACATCATCCCTGGGTAAAGGAATTATCTCCGCATCGCTGGGAAAATTATTATTGGAAAGAGGTTACTCTGTAACTATTCAGAAACTGGATCCCTACATTAATATTGATCCGGGAACTTTAAATCCTTACGAACATGGCGAATGCTATGTGACTGAAGATGGTACTGAAACCGACCTGGATCTGGGCCATTATGAAAGATTTACCAATGTACTTACCTCTCAAAATAACAATGTAACAACCGGCCAGATTTATCAGTCTGTAATTAATAAGGAGCGAAGAGGCGACTACCTGGGGAAAACGGTGCAGGTTATTCCACATATTACCGATGAAATAAAAAGAAGCATTAAACTACTTGGCAAACGTTTCGATTATGATGTAGTCATTACTGAAATAGGAGGTACAGTTGGAGATATTGAGTCATTGCCCTACATTGAAGCAGTACGTCAGTTAAAATGGGAGCTGGGACCATCAAACAGCATTGTGATCCACCTTACCCTCGTCCCTTACCTTTCTGCTTCCGGTGAATCAAAAACAAAACCTACCCAGCACTCTGTAAAAGGCTTACTTGAAAATGGAGTACAGCCCGATATTCTTGTTTTGCGCACCGAACATCAACTTAACCTGGATATAAGAAGAAAAGTAGCCCAGTTTTGTAATGTGAATCTGGATTCTGTGATTGAATCAAGAGATGTAGATACTATCTATGAGGTGCCTCTGCTTATGAAAGAAGAAAAACTGGATCTTACTTCACTGAAAAAATTGAATCTGTCAACTGGCAAAGAACCCAAACTTGAAGAATGGAGACAATTTGTAAAGAAACTTGTGAATCCGAAAAAAGAAATTACTGTTGGCCTTGTTGGAAAATATATTGAACTACCTGATTCCTACAAATCGATTATGGAATCTTTTATCCATGCGGGTGCAGTGAATGAATGTAAAGTAAACCTGAAAACCATCCATTCTGAAGAGATAACACCCTCTAATGCTGATGATATACTTGGAAAACTTGATGGGGTGGTTGTGGCACCAGGGTTTGGCCAGCGAGGAATAGAAGGGAAGATTGTAGCTGCAAAGTATGCAAGGGAGAATAATCTTCCATACCTTGGAATATGCCTGGGAATGCAATGTGCAGTGGTAGAATTCGCCAGAAATGTGCTGGGTTTTAAAAATGCAGATTCAACAGAGTTTAACAGAAGAACTCCTTATCCGGTTATAGACCTTATGGAAGAACAAAAAAACATTTCCGAAAAAGGCGGAACGATGAGGTTAGGCGTTTACCCATGTGACATTGAAAAAGATTCAAGGGTTTATGGTATTTACAGGAAAAAGCAGATCAGGGAGAGACATCGCCATCGTTATGAGTTTAATAACCAGTATCTTAAAGACTTTGAGAAAGCCGGGATGGTCTCTACAGGCTGTAATCCGGATACAGACCTTGTAGAAATAATTGAGATACCTGAACACAGATGGTTTGTTGGCGTTCAGTTTCATCCCGAATACAGCAGTACAGTAGTGAGTCCTCACCCTCTTTTTGTCGCTTTTGTTAAAGAAATCTGTTCCAAATAAACTTTCCTGTTTCAGAATTTTGAAAATCTTATGATTTAAGATTATATTTGAGCCTTGTTTAAAAAAATGAAAACAGAATAAAATAAAATTGAGATGGATAGAAATTCAATTATAGGGCTGATTATTATTGTTTTAATATTAATAATTTATGGAGTGGTAAATCAGCCTTCTAAAGAGGAGATACAAGAACAGCAACGAATTCAGGATTCTCTCAGAAGAGCCCGCCAGGAACAAGTCGAAAAGGAGAAACAACAGGAAGAGGAAAAGGAAAAAAGAGAAGCTATAGTATCAAGAGATCAGAGAGAGAAAAAAGAACAGCAAGCGGGTCGATCTGAAAAAGAGTCTGCAGACAGTTTGAATAAAAGTCGATTCGGGTCATTTGCTTCAGCTGCAAGCGGCGATAAAAAAATAATTATACTTGAGAATGACAGGGTAAAAGCAAAAATAGCAACAAAAGGAGGGAGACCCTGGTCTGTTGAGTTGAAGGAATATCAGACCTATGATAAAGAACCTTTGGTTTTGTTTGGTTCTGAAGATGACGTTTTTGGATTTAATTTCTATGCAGATAACCGTGCCATCTCAACAAATGAAATGTATTTCGTTCAGACAGGTGACCGAGATTCTTTATATGCCAAAAATTCCGTGCAGACAGTAGCGCTCAGATTAAAAGCTGGTAAAGACCGGTATATCGAATATGAATATAGCCTTGCACCGGGATCCTATAAAATGGATTTTAACATTCGTTTTGTTGGTATGAATCAAATTATTCCCAATAATTATCGGGTACTCGACTTAAAGTGGGATACAAAAACTTATCACCTGGAGAAAGGCAGAAAAAATGAAAACGATTATACAACCATAGCCTATAAACATTACCAGGATGAGGTTGATAAAATGAGGGCCCGGGGAAAAGATGATGCAACAGAAAGCATCAGTACAAAAGTTAAATGGGTGTCTTTTAAACAACAGTTTTTTTCGTCTATCTTGGTAGCTGATGGTCATTTTACAAACTCTGAACTGGAATATAAGAAAATAGAGGATTCCGAAGAATATCTGAAAAATCTGACTGCTGAAATTGGAATTCCTTATGAGAACGATTATGAATATGAAGTTCCTTTAAGCTTCTATTTTTTACCGAATCATTATAAGACTTTAAAACAATTCGATAAGGAGTTTGAGGAAATGATTCCGCTCGGATGGGCACTTTTCGGCTGGGTCAATAAATATATTGTGATTCCTATATTCAACTGGCTGGATAATTCCATTGCCAATTATGGTATTATCATCTTGCTCTTAACCCTGATTATTAAACTTGCCCTTTTTCCACTGACATACCGATCCTATATGTCGCAGGCAAAAATGAGGGTGCTGAAACCTGAGATAGATGAAATTAATAAGAAATATCCGAAGAAGGAAGATTCAATGAAAAAACAGCGGGCCACGATGGATCTCTACAAGAAGGCCGGGGTGAATCCTCTTGGAGGGTGTTTGCCGCTCCTCTTGCAGTTTCCTTTCTTGCTGGCCATGGTAAGGTTTTTCCCCTCTTCATTTGAGCTTAGACAAGAATCTTTCTTGTGGGCCGAGGACCTGTCCACTTATGATTCTATTGCCCAGATTCCGGATATTCCACTTTATGGAGATCATATAAGTCTGTTTACTTTACTGATGGCAGTTACCTTATTCTTTTCAACCAGGATTAACAGTTCTCAGATGAATACAAGCAATGCACAGATGCCGGGAATGAAATTCTTTACAACTTACTTTATGCCTGTTATGTTGCTGTTTATCTTTAACAGATTCCCCGCGGCACTGAGTTATTATTTCTTCCTTTCAAATGGTATTACTTTAGCTCAGACATTAATTATTCGCAGGTTTGTTGACGACGAGAAGATTCATAAGAAAATTAAGGAAAACAAGAAAAAACCAGCAAAGAAATCAAAGTGGCAGCAAAGATTGGAGGAAGCCGCTAAACAAAAAGGCTATCAGCCGTCTAAGAAGAAGAAATAGTTTTATTTTATTTGAACAAAACACTATCTGAGTTATTATGCCCGGATAGTGTTTTTTATTTGAATACATTAGAAAACAATTCTACCAGCTAGTTGTTTGGGAAATAAAATCAGAATAACATGATCAATTTTTTTAAAAGGGAATTTAAAAAGTTTAAAAAGAAGTCGCTGTGGGGGAAAATAACTGATGTGCTTTTTATTTTACTCATTATTTTACTGCTTATTCCTGCCACCCGAAAAGAGTTTATGACTTATGCCTCTAAAGTTCGCATGTTGGTAATGAGTCCTGACAAAAATGAAGAAACTATAAAAATTGAAGGGGCAAAGAGTCTTGTGTTTACTGATGAAGATAACGATAAACATGCACTGAACGAATATTATAATAAGCCCGTTTTTATAAATTTCTGGGCTACATGGTGCCCGCCATGCCGTGCGGAAATGCCTTCCATTCAAAAGTTATATAACGATTATGGAAATAAGGTTCACTTTCTGATTCTTTCTGATGAGCCAATGAAGAAACAGCAAAAATTTCTTGATAATAATAATTTTGAAATTCCTGTTTACCAGGTAAAGAGAAGACCTTCCGGATCTTTTGAATATTCTGTTTTGCCAACTACAATGATTATTTCCGGTGAGCAGGAAGTTATCCTGCGAAAAGAAGGGGCGGTTAACTGGAACTCAAAAAAGGTTCGGAAGATGCTGGATGATCTTATTGAATCTTGAAATGAACCTTATAAACTGGTCAGATAAATTTTTTCACTGTGGCCATTAAGTTTTTGGGTTTGATCGGTTTGGCAAGGAAACTGTCGCAGCCCGCTTCATAGGCTCTGTCCCGGTCTTCACTTAAATTATAGGCTGTTTGTGCGATTACTGTTATATTGGGATATTTTTCCTTTACCTTACGGGTTGCCTCATAACCATCTATGCCAGGCATTTTTATATCCATTAACACAATATCAATTTTTTTTTCTTTCTCACAAATTTCAATTACTTCTTCTCCGTTTCTGGCCCAAATAATTTTAGCTTCTGTTTTTTTAAAAACTGCTTTCAGAAAAAGAAAATTAATCTTTTCGTCTTCTGCAATAAGTATTACTTTGTCCTGCCAGTTTTCTTGCTCCATGAACGTTCAATATTTAACGAAAACTTACTTACGATTTTAATGCCTCCTTCATTTTTAAACCTATTTCTGCAGGCGACTGGGCAACAGTAATTCCGTTTTCCCGGAGGATTTCCATCTTTGCTGCAGCCGTGTCATTTTTACCCCCGATTATTGCCCCGGCATGGCCCATTCTTCTTCCTTTTGGCGCTGTTTTTCCTGCAATAAAAGCCACAACAGGTTTCTTACCGTTTTCTTTTAACCATTCAGCAGCCTCAGCTTCCATGTTTCCCCCAATTTCACCTATAATAATAATTCCTTCTGTATCTTTGTCATCCATAAATAACTTTACAGCATCCAGGGTAGAAGTTCCAATGATTGGATCGCCCCCGATACCGATGCATGTAGATTGCCCCATACCCAGTTTGGTAACCTGGTCAACTGCTTCATAGGTAAGCGTTCCTGATCTTGAAATAATTCCTATTTTTCCTTTCTTATGAATAAATCCCGGCATGATCCCTACTTTGCATTCACCCGGAGAAATAATTCCCGGACAGTTAGGACCAATAAGGGTTGTATCTTTGTCTTTCAGATATTCTTTTACCTTGATCATGTCCCTGGTTGGAATACCTTCAGTGATTGCTACTACAACCTTAATTCCTGCATTAGCAGCTTCCATGATGGCATCTGCCGCAAAAGGTGGTGGCACAAATATAACAGAAGTATCTGCATCTGTTTCTTTTACTGCATTCTCAACTGTATTGAAAACAGGCCTGTCAAGATGTTTCATCCCTTCTTTTCCGGGAGTTACACCTCCTACAACATTGGTACCATATTCTATCATTTGTTTGGCATGAAAAGTACCTTCACTGCCTGTAAATCCCTGTATAATAATTTTTGACGATTGGTTAACTAATACACTCATAGTATCATTATATGGTTTGTTATTCAAAAATAAGTTTTTTAACTTCAAATGCAAAATGAAAAAAAGAGTTCACGGCAATTAATCTAAATATTTTATGAAAATTCAAAATGTAATTTTAAGTTATATTTTATTCTTCTTATTATTTACAGAATCTGCAACAGCCCAAAATCAGAAATGTAAGGTTCTTTTAGAAACAATTAATGATACATACCAGGGAGAATGTAGAAATGGATATGCTTATGGAGAGGGTATTGCACTGGGCAAAGATGTTTACAAAGGTGAGTTTAAAAAGGGATTACCTCATGGTTACGGCAAATATGTCTGGAAAGGTGGAAAAAAAATTTATGAGGGAGAATGGAAGAATGGCAAGCGATCAGGTATGGGCAAAATGATTATAAAAAAGTCAGAGAGAGATAGTGTAATTACAGGAATATGGGAAGATAATAAATTTGTAAAAAGGAAAGATCAGGATCCATACGAAGTATTAAGAAAAAGAAGCATAGAGAGGGTCAGGATTTACAGGTATGAAGGTGTTGATAAAATTGAAATTGATTTGAGAAGACACGCCGGAAATAAGCGAGTATCAGATTTAATGGTAGATATTAACAGTGGAAATCTTCATAAGAATTTGAATCCAATGGTAGTTAGTTCACCGGATTTTCCTTTCAAGGCAGAAATTTATTATCACGCACCCAATAAGCTGGGGTCACGTATCAAGACCTGTGAAGTTGATTTTATAATAAACGAACCCGGAAGATGGGTAGTGGAGATCTATTACTAGATAATATAAAATGTCTATCTCCTGGTTTCAATTACTCCGGATTAAATTATTGTATTTGTGCAATTTTTAAGAAGACTTTTCAGTTAAGCATAAAGGTTTTAACTTTGCCGGAATTTAATATTATTTGTTATGAAAGATCAATTTGCTTATAATTCAAATACATTCTGTGCCATATCAACTCCCAGGGGTAGCGGTGCAATAGCTGTAATAAGATTAAATGGTCCGGAGGTCTTTTCTGTTGTAAACAAGATATTTACACCTTACAGTGATACAGGTAAAAAAGTTTTTGAACATAAGAAAGCAATTTACGGGAAAATAACAGAGGATGAAAAGATACTTGATGAAGTGATGCTTTTGCCGTTTAAATCCCCAAATTCCTACACGGGCGATGATATGGCAGAGATTTACTGTCATGGTTCTGTGTTTATTCAGCAAAAGATACTGCAACTGTTAATTGATAATGGTGTTCGTACTGCCGGCCCTGGTGAATTTACCATGCGTGCTTTTCAGAATGGCAAAATGGACCTGGCACAGGCCGAAGGCGTAGCCGACCTGGTTGCTTCTTCCTCTGCAGCATCTCACAAACTTGCCATGCAGCAGATGAGAGGTGGTTTTTCCAGTGAAATTCGTAATTTGCGGGAGAAATTGCTTCATTTTATTTCTCTGATTGAACTGGAACTTGATTTCAGTGAAGAAGATGTGGAGTTTGCCGATCGTACTCAACTGCAGGACCTTCTTAAAGAGATTAATCTTCTCATTGAAAAACTGTTGAATTCATTCGAACTGGGAAATGCCCTGAAAAACGGTTTCCCCATAGCTATAGCCGGGAATACAAACGTGGGTAAATCCACTTTGCTCAATCATCTGCTTAATGAAGAGAAAGCTATAGTTACTGATATTGCAGGAACAACCAGGGATGTGATAGAGGATGTGGTGAACATCAAAGGCATTGAGTTCCGGTTTATCGATACTGCCGGCATTCGCGATACCGGCGACAAAATTGAAACTATTGGTATAGAAAGAACCTTCGACCAGATTGACAGGGCCAAAATAGTTATTCTGCTTGTGGATGCAAACCAGGACCAAAATTATGTGACTGATACGATCAGAAAGGTTGAAAAACGAACAGAAGGAACCGATAAGAAGTTGATGGTCCTCCTCAATAAAGTTGATCTTGTGGAAACAGAGGATCAACTGAATAAAATGGATAAGGCTATCAAAGAGGTTATTGCCTCAGACGACGAATTTATGCGTATTTCAGCTAAAACAGGGAAAAATATTGACCAGCTCATCAATGCACTCCTGGAAGCAGCAAGCTATGAGCAGGTAGGGGAGAATGACATACTGGTAACCAATGCCCGTCACTACGAAGCACTGAAAAGAGCTCATGATTCTCTTCAACGTGCACGCGAAGGACTAAAAACGGGTCTGGCAACTGATCTTCTGGCTATGGACGTACGCGATGTGTTGCACTACCTTGGCGAGATTACAGGTCAAATATCTACAGATGAGATACTTGGAAATATTTTTGAGAATTTTTGTATTGGAAAGTGATGGGTGAAAACAAGGGATATTAAAAGTATAACAAAAGCAATAATAAAATTACTTCTTTTTTAGTTTTTTTATTTTTTACTTACCTGTCTTACATGTTTCTTCATTTTTTTTATTTTCGAATAATGTCTTGTCCTAAAATAGGTTTACACAAAAACGATAAAAAATGAGCGAAAAACGTAAACTTGAATGTTATTTCTAGTTCCAATATTCTTAAAGATTCAGCAACTGTATTCTTTTTTCTAACAATTCTTTATAATCTTCTTTCAAATCTTTTCCTAGAAATGAATTATTAATCAGATCAAACCAGGAAGGTATTGTGTTTTGCAATTCTTTAATTGTCTTATCAATAACTTTGTTATTAAGTTGCAATCTTTCCAGTCCCAGGTAATTGATTAACAAATCTTTCGTAAGGTTTTTCTTCTTACCTTTTAAGGTTAAAGCCGTTTCTTCAACATCTTTTCCCAGGATTATGCTTGAATTCAAAAAATCGTATGCCGGAGATAATTCAATTTTATCATTTTCAGAAATGATTGAATAATTTTTTAGGTGCATGTCTTCATTTCCTACTAAAAAATTAAACAGGAATCGCTTGAAGAATTTGATTTTTTCGATTTGTGGAAAAGTACAGTTAGCATCAATCAGGGTAATCAATTTTTCCACTGAGAAATTGTATTTAGTTTCTCTTGTTTCTCCTGCCAGTTGTGCAAAATCTTCAACGTGTAATTTCTTATTTCTGCCAATTCTGTCATATCTCTTAATAAAATAGGATAAAGTACCATCTTTTGCGTAAACCATGCCATGCACCGACGTGTCAATTCCGCATTTTGAAGCCATCTTCATTGTTACATCTTCGTTTTCCGGCAATTGTGGGTATGTATGATGTTGTGGTTTTATAATGTATTTTCCTTTAATATCTACAATTTCAAATCTTGTTTTTTGAACATTCAGAATAGCACTTACCTTAGGCTGTACACCCTGGATTGACATTTTGGCTGCACGCTTTGCAGCTTCATGTCTTTGTTCGTCTGCTGAATAATCTAAATCTTCAAGGTCTGTAAGTTTACGCGAAAGCAATTTCAGGCCATTGGGCGAGTATTTATTCTCACAATGTTCATAGGTAATGGGACATTTGTTCATAGCATTTCCTCCACACTTATGGCACCTACAAGGTCTGCTCCGGTAGCAATTAACTGGCTGAAATAATCATCCTTATCTATTTTTTTAAAGCGCAACAGGCCGTCTAGCTGTATACCTTCGGGCAACAAACCATCAAAAAAAGGAGGGAAAGAATGAAAATGAAATTCTTTATATTCAACAGGCATGGTTAATGAGACAGGCTCACCTGTATAATTCTCATCATAAGTGAACTTATATTTTTTATTTTTTTCAATCTCGGTTAAATAACCAGCCAGCTTATTATGCATATATACTTTAGCTGTTCTCATGTTCTGCATTATATTTATCCATTAAAGGGCTATTCAGATCTATAGTTATATTTAATGCGTTCAGCACATTTATGATTGATTTAAACTGGACGGTTTCTTTTCCTTTTTCAATATCAAATACAACCGTTTTTCCAACATTTGCCACATCAGCTAATGATTTTTGACTTAGTCCGGCTTTTTTCCTGTGATATTTGATAACATCACCCAGCTGTTGCATTAAATCCATATTTGTTTACTGTTTTAGCGGTAAATATATATGTTTTTATTCAGACTTGCAACTTATTTGTGTTAAAAACACCAATTATTACCGTTTTGACAGTAAATTTACCTGTTTTGCCTTAAAGTTTTGAATAAAATAGTTTTAAATGAATATAATTACTGTTTTAGCGGTAAATAGTCTTTTTGTTAAATTGAAAATAAGGGTTAATTATTTCCATTCCTTTATTTTCTCTTTTTCCAACATTTTTTTGTTAATTTAGACTGACATAAATAACAGATTATAAACAAAATGAACAACCTCCCAGCAAAAGCAACAAGACCCTTCTGCCGACACCAGTGCCTTAGAAGCCGAAATCGACCGGATGGTTTATGACCTTTATGGGTTGACGGAGGAGGAGGTGAGGATTGTTGAGGATTCTGTTTGAGGGTAAAGAAATAGAAACATGAAGAAATTCAAAGACCCCTAACGCATTGAATCCACACGGATGCAGAATTGGGATTACGGATGGAATGGAATTATTTCATTACAATTTTTACGGCATATCGCGAATGTTTTTTCGGTGAAATTGAAAATGACAGGATGCATCTGTCAGAAACAGGGCAAATGGCAAACAAATTCTGGAACAAAATTCCCGAACATTTTCCGTTTGTTTTGTTGGATGCATTTGTTGTTATGCCCAATCATATACACGGAATTGTTATCATTGATAAACGGGATGGCAACGCCAATGGCAATGTGGACGGTGATTGCAATGGTGACGGGTACGACGACGTAGAGACAAGGCATTGCCTTGTCTCTACCGATCCCAATTCACCGACCGGTACCATTCAACAATCACAAAATTCCAATAATTCGGTTCAAGACAATCCCAACCAACCCCATATAACACCGGGCCAAAAACGATGTCAAAACGAGGGAAAAAATACCATTTCATCCATTATAGGATCGTATAAATCCATCGTTACCAGACATACCAGGAGAATTAAACCTGCATTCGCACGGCAATTCAGGTTCTATAACCACATTATCCGGAACGACCAATCATATGAACGGATCAAAAAATACATTATTGAAAATCCAAAAAATTGGAAACACGATCGATTTTATTAATTTAGATTGTATTAAATAACAGATTATAATCAAAATGAAAATCCCCGTTCAGCGTAGCCTCCAGGCTACGCTGGCTTAGGACTCGCTATTTATAGTGGCTACACAAGGCCTCCGGCCAGTTTCTTTATTTACCCCTACTCAAAATAAGCTAACATTATTGAAAAATATTTAATTATGTTTATTTTTGGTTATGCCGAACAATAAAACATTGTTTGAAATAGATAAAGCGGCAAGATATCTCGTTTAATGCGGCGTAGCGAGACGTTCATAGCCGTCAGGCTAAAGTTGTTTTATGCGTTGTTAATCAGTAACTTACAAATTATATTAATGTATTATAAAAATACGATGATTCCAGCGTAGTTAAGAATCATTATTTGGACGGAAACTGCAGCTACCTTTGTGCGTAGGCCCGGCTGAATCGCGCGGGGTGCGATTG
>Ga0209925_1000913_pt1 | contig 14983 bp, 7 predicted proteins | sample SalPonR2_A_D1_MG_FD_185702 | JGI IMG/M metagenome (GOLD analysis project Ga0209925, IMG submission 185702) | Salt pond soil microbial communities from South San Francisco under conditions of wetland restoration - Salt Pond MetaG R2_A_D1_MG... ...
CCTGCTGTAGTGCCTTTGGTGTATTCAATGTATTCGTTATTGATTACGATTCTACCTTGGCTTGGAAGATGCTCTGCTTCAGTTTCATCTAGATCAACTGTGGTGCTAACTGCTGTCAGAGCACTTTTCAGTTTTCCTAGTTTAGACTTAGTTTGAATCTCAAATCTACCCGGTACGTTACCTGAACGCATATACGCTTCAGTATTAACGTTGTTGTTTATAATCTCATGACAGTAATAAACACGTCCGTCAATACCTCTCATACCAAATCGAATCTTACCAGCACCATACCAAGAATAATCTAAGAATACCATCTGCATTTTGCTTGCATTAAACACATACTTGGAAGGTCCACTACCGTCAAGAGGATCAAGATTAAAGTCTGTTCTTGAAAACTTAAACTCATTGGTTTTTACAATTTTGAGAGTCGATGTTGTAGCACCGTTGTACTCTGGAGTAACAACTAGGCTGGTATCTGACGCGATATTAACAACTACATAGCTCTTACCTTTCAGAACAATATAGTCTCCTTCATTCAACTGTGTTAAGAACTTTGTATTTGTTCCTGTAACAGTTGAAGACCCGTTAGTAACACTTGCAAAACCCGATATTTGTTCTGTAGAGTTTCTTAGAACTGCGTATAGTTCGCTACCATCGTGTTCGAAGTAAAGTCCGTTTTGACAATCAAAGAGTCCAGTTCTTACAACTGCATCATTCCAACCTGTAACTTCTACTTTTGCTAGGCCTCCAGGTGAAGTATCTGTTGGAAGGCTAGCAGAGTTGACTGGTATTTCTACCGTAAATCTTTTACCATCAATAACACTGTTAACTGTAGCACCTGTAACATTGTATGGATTAGTACCGCTTGCTACTTCAAAACCAACTAGATTTACAGTTGCACCTTCTCTATAGGCATCTGGTAAGGCAAATCCGTGCAACTGTTCAGTTTCTATAGTCATTAAATAGTTTTCATTAACACCTGCTTCATATGCATCAGTGCTTACTGATACAGAGAATACGTCATAAGTAGGTTTAAATAGAACACCAGTTGAGAACTGTATGCCTTTACCTGATTGATAACGGAAATAGTTTCTCGTTTGACGAACAATCTGACAGTTTGGAGAAACACCTTCAGGGTTGATTTGTACACCACCATCTAAGAATCTATGTTGAGAAACACCATCGTTTCTCACATATACCTTTGTAGTAGCAGTTGACAGTGTATTACTATCAGCATAGTTTGCGCTAGTAATAGCAGTATATTCAACTTCAGTACTGCTAATAACTTTATCTACTTCAAAAGCGCCAATCCAATCTATTGCAGAAATATTTTCGTCAACAACATATATTTTTGCTCCGACAAAAAGTGCGTGTGGTGAACTGAATGTGATTCGAATATTTCTAGTACCGCTAACTCTTGCTACGCTAGTAAACGGTATTTCTGAGGAGAAATAGAATCCACCAGTATAAATCACAGTATAGTCTGTACTTTGTTCACCTACAAAAGTTACATCTTGGTTAGGAACAATAAAGAAAGAAGTAGTTGATGTAACCTGTGTAATCAAGAAACCTTTGTCAAGATTTAATGTATCAGCAGTTTCCTTCATAATAACTGGCTGTCCTACATAAAAAGGTTCAGCAGGTGCTTGACTTACAGTAACTTCTAAACCGTTGATACTTTGAACATTTAGATCCACACTGAATGCGTCTCTAGTGTAGAATGTAGGACCCTCAACATCTGCTGTAGACTCTGTTGGGGTCCAAGTAGAAATAAAACTAGTACCGTCTGAGACCCCGATAGGACCAAGAGGACCGTCTGGGTTTTCGTCGTTCTGTTCGTAGTGTACTTCTAGAGTGTTGTCTTCGTTAAAGATAACATAAGCAACTTTCGATCTTAGGTCCTCTTCTTCGTCAAACACATCTTCAGATGTACCAGTATATCTTAAAATAAATCTACGATTGGGAGCAGTGCCTTCAATCAAACGGTCATATCTTGCTACTCGCATGTTTTCAGAAAATAGATGTAGATGAGGATCGTCAAAGTATGTAGCAGTTCCTAAACCATTTGTACCAGTTCTACCAGTGTTACCGAAGAAAACAATACCGTTGTCGTTTGCTCTTATTCTATTAAACGAGTAGTTACCTATTGTAAATGTAAAAGGTAGTGTGTTGTTGTTTGTTGATGAAAGATCGTTACCGTCGGGATCTCCTCTGTTTTCTATAGTACTCCAACCTGTGGCGCTTTCTAATGCTGTTTCGTATGTAGCGCCGGTTGTGATAGGATCTGAATCTAAAGTTGAAGGTAAAATCGAAACAATCTGTTCAGCAGTAAATGCAGGTTCGTTCGATTTTTGGTATATGCCTGGGATATTATTTTGTAGTAATGTTGTTTCCCATTTAGTTGGCTGTAGTGAATACTCAAAGTCAGTATCAATAAGTGACTCTGGGTTTGACACACGCATTTTGTCAACTGGATCCGAATACGCTCCAAACGGTTCAATAAAATGTTCACCGTCATCCATATAGATCTGTAGTCGATCAGTTGAACTCATTGTTGTAGTGTCATACGTCAGTGTTATCGTTGTCTCACCGGTTGCCGAATCATAAGCTACTGTACCGCCTTTTGCCGGATCAGTGAAGTTGTATATAACTACATTGTCTGTAGAATTTGTAATGATCAGCAACTGCTCGAGATTATAGTTTCTTGAGAGTATAATCTGTTGATTTGCTGGATCAAATGTATAGTTCTTTATTAGTTTCTTTGCCATTGTTTATGTCCTTACCATCCACCTAAAACTGTTGAGTAGGCTATAATCTCTTCTGGAGTGAGTGTATTCGATCCCCCAGTTCCTGCACTACCTGTATATCCGATAACGCCTTGAATACCTTGTGAACCAGTGTATCCTAGAGGTCCTGCAGGTCCACTAGTAGTTATCCATTGTTGCGAATCACCGTCGTCATAATAAACATTCAGTGTTGCTGTATTTGTGTTAAACCACATATGCCCATCTGCAATACCAGTTGGCGCTATATCTGATGTTGATGCTCTAAATCCTTGTGAGCCTGTAAAACCAACAACACCTCTTGATCCTGTAAAGCCGATAACGCCTCTTGAACCAGTGAATCCTGCGATGCCTTGCGAACCAGCATATCCTAAACTTCCTGTAAAACCTGTAGTGCCGCCGGATCCTGTAAATCCAGCACCTGCTGAACCAGTAAATCCTTTTGATCCTGTGTACCCCTGAGAACCAGTATAACCAGTAGCACCTTGTGGTCCTATAGTACCCTGTGATCCAGTATAACCGCGAAAATCTGTCCAAACAGTTCCGTTATAACCTTCAAAAATATTATTATCTGTATTGAATCTTAGATCACCGGCAACACCGGCTGGTCTTTCAGCAGTAGTACCGGCGGCTATTTTTATTGATCCTGTGCCGTTAACAACAGCATTGTCGGTCACAATCAGACCGTTTTTTACGACAAAGTCTTTGGTTGCCATCTGGTTCCCTTTCCCACAGAAGCATTGTTAACAGTATTTATCTTTTATACACAAAACAATAAAAAAGAGCGCCTAAACGCTCTTTTTATTTTTATTATTTTACTTTATTTTTTATGCTGCGTCAATCAGTATTTTCTTAGTAGTTACATCTGCTGCTGTCGTTGCACTGTTTAGAGTAACTAGAACTTCAACATTGCCACCACTGATCTGTGTAGTAATCTCTGCTAGTTCACCATTTGATTCTACAATAGCATATTCAGTATGGTAAGCAACTGTACCATCGTGTATTACCATGATTTCTGAAACTTGGAAATCAGTATCTTGCTCAACCTGTACAAATACTTTTGCTGATCTAAATGTAGTTGCGCTAAATGTATCAACTACTGTTGGGTTAGTTGTTGTTACATTTGTAGTGTTAGAAGTAACACCTGATGTTGAGTTGACAGTAACTGAACCATTTGTTGCATTGGTTGTGATGCTGATTCCGTCACCTGCTACAAAAGTAAGTGTGTCATCGTTTGTGTCTGCTACAACAGTATCTTGTCCAGAGACTGCAATATTTTTAAAGATGTTCTGTGAACTACCTTTGTCAGTGTTGTCAACTTTGATTGCACCAGATGAAGTGTCAACATCAAAGTCTGTGCCATCACCACTTACAAATGTTAGAGAATCAGTGTTTCCACTTACTGTGTAAGTACCTGTTTCTGACCAAGTATATCCTACGTCAGTGTCGTCAACTACTATGCTCTTAATAATGTCTTGGTTACTACCACCGTCTGTGTTTTCAACTCTAACAGCAAGTGAAGCAGTATCAATGTCAACGTCGATGCCAGTACCACTTACAAATGTTAGCGAAGAACCATTTGAAGCATTAGCAGTACCAGTCTCTGACCAAGTATATCCTGTGTCAGTATCATCAACTACGACAGATGCTAGTGTATTTTGATCACTACCTAGGTCAGTGTTTTCAATAGTAATAGTATCAGCACTTAATGTAACACTAATACCAGTGCCTTGGTTAAAGTTCCAAGTATCGCCTAGTTGAATATCAAAATCTGCACCAGTGCCATCTGTTGCAACAGTGTAATGATCGTTTGCAAGTTTTGCATTTGTAATACCAAGGTCTTTAACTTGTAGTGCATTGCCGCCACTTACTTCAATAGTCGAGTCATCAACATTTACATCAAATGTAGTATCAGTTAGTGTTAGTGCGTCGCCTGCTTTGTAAACCTGTGCTGAACCAATCTGTGAGAAAGTGATAGCAGTAGTACCAAAAGTAATACTACCTTCAGTTGTCATAACATAAAGTTCACCTGCGCCTGCATCACCTTCTAGAACAAAGAACGCATCACCTAAGCCAAGTGCATCTGGATCACTTGGTGCATAACTGTCAGTGTCTGTAGTACGAGTTAGTACCCAAGGTGTGGTACCTGCAACACCTAGTTGTGTAACAGAGTAAACACCATTGTGTGCCGGAGTTGTCTGATTGTAAACAAGTACACGATCGTTTAATACAACTGTAACACCGTCAATAACAAGAACTTCGTTATTGTTTGCAGTAAGAGTTGCACCTACACCTGCTGTACCATTGTCATAAGTAGCATCAAGATTTGTTTCCGCTTCAACTCTTACTGGATCATGATAGTGTAAACTTGCTGATGCCACTGTGTCAACATATTCTTTTGTTGCAGCATCTGAGTTTACAGTTGGACCAGCAAGATTTTTAATCTGTGCATTGCTAACATCGATAGCACCAGTTCCATTTGGATCAAGAACAATATCACCGTTTGCGTTAGTTGAACTAATAGCGTTTCCGTCGATAGTAATATCGTCAACATCAACACTGGTTAGACCATTTAGATCAGTAATAGCAGCGGAGCCGAGTGCTACTTCATCAGTACCGATTGTAATACTGTCATTAACTAGTTCTGCGTTTGCAATACCGCCATCTTTGATAGTAACAACACCTGATGCTACTGCAAAGTTGTCTGAACTAAACTGAGCAACACCTTTTGATGTTGTAGTTGCATCAGCACCTGCAATAGTTACACTGTCTGATCCAATAGTAACATTAATACCTGTTCCTTGGTTAAAGTTCCAAGTATCGCCTAGTTGAATATCAAAGTCTGCACCTGTGCCGTCAGTAGATAGAGTAAAATGGTCATTTACAAGCATTGCGTTTTCAACAACGCCATCGCCGATAGTTAGAGCAACGTTTGTTACGTCTCCTGAACCGTCAATGTCAAAGTCACCAGTTATATCACCGCCTGCAAAAGCAACATTTCTTGAAGTGCTCCAAGCATCAGCAGTGTTGGCATTACCTTCAAACTCAGGAGTTGCAGTGCCGTCGCCTACTGTTAATACAGTTGTTGTACCATCAGTGGCTCTTAGATCACCCATAAACCAAGCACCGACACCAGCAGCACTGTTTTCTAATACTTTTGTTGCACTGTCGTCTGCGTAAACATCACCTCTCAAGTCTTGCTCAAGAGTTGGAGCACTACCGCCTGGAGGTGTTGCTCCTTCAAGTGTTAGTACAATGTCTGATACATCTGCATTACCTTTTATAGTAAAACTACCAGTTACATCGCCGCCTGCAAAAGTAACAGTTCTTGCTGTAATCCATTCTGGTGCTGGGACTTGAAGTACACCACTTCCATCGAAGACTGTTGTTGTATCAATAATCAGTCCCTCTTTAATCTTAAATGCCATTTTAAAACTCCTCTTTTAGTTTACTATATTTATCGGCTTTACAGTATTTTTCTAAACTTGAACACATAGTTGCTTGCTAACGTATTTGGTTCAGTTGAAAGTATTTGCAGTTTTATTCCTTCGCCACTGGCTTGACTCGATCTAAACGTTCTCAAGAACACACTTGCTGTAGTTCTTGACCCTGATCTGTGTAAAGGTATTTCGTCTGTTGAAAATGTAGGATCTGGGTTAGTAGTTCCATTATACCAACTCATAATACCTGAAACATATTCGTTGTTGTTACTGCCGTTGATACTAGTATCATTTAAATATACCTGTACTATGTAAGTACCAGTGTCTAAATCAGTTGCTGAAATACCAGTATCTACCCAACTGTCTACAAGTGTTAACGAAGCAGTTATTTCAGTTACTTGATTTGCTGTTGTAGTAATAGTAATATCAGTTGAACCATCAAAGCTAGATGTACCTGCAACTTCACCGTCTATTGTAATATCAACCGGTGTTGCTAGTTTTGCAACTGAAAGTGGATTTGCTTGTGACCCGTCACCGTTGAGAGAGTCGTCGGTAACACTAAATCCTCTACTACCAGTAAATCCTAACACACCTTGCGAACCTGCATAACCTCTATCACCAGTTCTTACAAAACTTACAATAACTTCTTCGTCTTCTATGAAACTGGTAACTCCTTCAACATAGTTGACTGCGATTACTGTGTGATTAGCAGAAGGAGTAGTATTTGTTCCATTTATTTCAAAAATAGCAAAACGTTCTCTATCAGTCCTGCTGGTCAAAGTTACATGACCTTTTACCGGTGTTGTAGAATCGTCTACAGTTTGAAGGAAATCAGAAATATCTACACCATTGATGTTTAAGTGGTTGATTGCTAGTCCCCCAGCAAGTGTAAAATCATCTTTGTCTAGAGAGATTCTACCGCTGCCCGGATCAGTTAATGTAATATCTGTATCGTACACATATATAAATGAAACGCCGCCAGCAAGTCCTTCAATACCTTGTGAACCAGTATAACCAATAGGACCTTGCGGGCCTTGAGAACCGGTATAACCTCTTGGTCCTGTTGTAATCAACAGTTGCCAAGTAGTACCATCATATACAGCATCAACTGATGTGTTTTCTTGATCTAAAAGAAAAGTAGCAGAACCTTCAATAGTTGATCCATTACCGTCAAGTGTAACTGGACTAACTTCCCAACTGTTAGGATCGATTAATCTAATCCAATCTCCAAACACAGGAGAAGGTGGCATAGTAACTGTAAAACTGCCACCTATTGTGTCGGCAATAATCGAGTCACCTAACTGTGCATTGTAGTTTGTGTCAATCCTTACCCAGTTTGGAGTGCCTATCTGTGAGTCAAAATCTGTTAAAACACCTGCTAGGTTTGTTTCTGTACTATGTCTATAACCTGTTGTATCTATTGGAAAGGTAGTTTCGTCGCCGATAAGATTGTCAGTAACATCAACTGTTAAACCGTTGCCTGTTGCTAACCATTTTCTAGTACCGTCCGCATTGCTTGCAGCAATACCATTGTCTGCACCAGGTACTCCTAGGTTAGGCTCGGCATTCTCGAGATTTAAAAAGTTATAACGGTCAGGATCTAAATCTGTAGGAGAGTTAGCTCTGACTCTGTTACTTAGTAATCTAATATCACGCATTCAGCGACTCCAATAAACTTAGGGTTATTTTAAACTTGTCGATTTCAGAAGCAAATACCTTTACACTGTCGCCTTCTTCTAAAATCAACTTGCCTGTGATAACACTGGTTGCATCGTTGCCAGGTATAGTAAATCCTTTCAACAACTCAGTGTTTGTGTTAGTAGCACTGTTAAAGTGCATAAATGTAACTTCGCCGCTAGTATTAGTGATATTAGCAACTTGAGCCATTAGAATAATGCCTGTATTACCAGTAGGAGCAGTATAGATTGTTTCTTCTGCTGTCGTTACCTGCGCTGTTACAGTTTTGAATACGTTTAATGGAGTTGCCATATTTATTAATCCTCAATCGCTAGTATGTATGGTGTTAGAACAGCAAACAAACTTCTGTCAAAAGTTGTTCCTTCGATAGTACCATCTGTTCTATTTATTGTTAGTTCGCCGCCGATTCTAAAATCACCTTCTTGATCTGTACTTGTGTAATAAACTCTACCACCATTGTTTTCAATAACTTGATTTTCCAATATCGGACGGCCACCTTCATACGGAAGTGCAGCATTAACATTGGTTCCTGCACCTACCCATTCAAATGTATGTCCACTTGCTGTAATCAAGCTGTACTGATGGAAGCTTATTTGAGATCCTGCTAATACTTCTACGTTGATAGGTTCATCTAGTGTTACTTCGCAGATAAATCCTTTTTCAAGAACTCTTACAACAATATCAAATAACTCTTCTATTAACAGTGATTCTGTAGAAGTTGCAGCAGGTAACGAAACGTTTTGAGTAATAGCATTTTGCAAGTTATTAACTGATGTGTTAGTTACACACGCACTTGCAACTTCTTTTAATCTCTTGTAAGTGTTAACTGTTGCATCTTTTTGATTCGACGGAATCTGAAGATTACCTGCACTGTAATATTCACCTACAGCATTTGCCGTTTGACTGTTTCCGCCATATAAAACATCATAGATGATTGCGTCAACAATATAGCCTATATCTTCTCTACACTTAGTAGAATCATATACCAGTGTATCGTAAACCTGTGTAATATACGCAATACCTTCTTCTACCAAGAACTGTCTGTTTGCTTGTAAAATATCTCTCGATCTTTCAAGGTTGATGTTTACACCAGTCGGTGATGGGTATGAAAGTGTAGGTATAGCAGATTCACCATTCTGTAGTATATCAATAATAACATCAAAGTTGTTAGATACTTGAGTGTATTCAGGAAGTGTATCGTTTGCTAGTGCCAATGCGTTTTGCTTTAGAAACTCAATAGCAGCAACAGTTTCAGTTAACTGGCTGTTAATCACTTCGCTTGCACTTGCTCTATAATAACTTGATCCTGCTAGAACACTTTTATAGTTTGTTCCAAATACCATATCATCAAGAACTGCTTCAGTGATCAGTCCAACGTCTCTCGAACATTTTGTTTGATTGTAGTTAAACTCTAAATATGTATCGTCTAAATAAGTTATTGTTGAGTTTCTAATAGCAAGTCTGTTTGTTAGTATTTCTAAATAGTCACTTTGAAGTTCTGCAGAAACCCATGATAGATTTGGTAAGATTTCTTCAACTACTTTGTTAGTGTCTCCTAATCTTAGAACATCGTTAATATAACCTACTTTTATAGCAAGATCTTGTGCTTGACCTTCTCCTGCAAGATCACCAGTAATAACCTGTGTTTCGGTATTTCCAGTAGTCGGTGTTACACTAATACCTTGAACTACATCACCTATTACTGATGCCATATATTCATAAGCATCGATAGTTTCTTCAACTTCGTTTTCACCGAGTTGGCTTTGTGTTCCAACAAAGTAACTCAGTGCTGCTTTTCTAGTTGCAGAGTTGCCACCATACAGTTGATCGTGGCGTAGAGCATCGATAATATATCTTACATCTCTAGCACAGAGATTCATGTCAGGTGCAAAGTTTGCAATCTCTGCATTGATATAATCAATAGTTATATCTGTAACTGTAGATCTGTTATTGATTAGTGTAATATAATCTTTCTGTGCTGTTGATGCAGCCCAAGAAATCAATGGAAGATTTTTTCTAACTAGATTGTCAAGATTTCCGTCATTTATAACATCGATAATAATCTGTATAGATTCATCTGCTTTTGCAGTTTCCAGTGCTGATCCAGGTTCGTTATCAAAGTTTTGATCTGTAGTGTTACCGGGTGATCTAGTAACAATCTCTTCTAAGATTACCTTTGATACTACAGTTTGCAATCTTTCATAAGCAGCAATAGTTGCCGGTGCTTCACCAGTTCCTAGTTGACTTGCTGTACCAACAAAATATGCCTGTGCTGCCTGTCTTGATGCAACATTGCCTTCATAAAGTATATCAAACACTAGCGCATCAACAATGTATCCTACATCTCGTCTGCAAGCAGCAGCATCATATGTAAATCCAGTTGAGAAGGGAGGAGTATTGTTTGCAACTTGATCTGCAATCCACGCATCAATCTCATCTTGAATAAATGTTTTGTTTGCAAGCAGTTGATTTCTAGCATCAATCTTGTCTTGTGATGCACTAACAGGATTGTTAAAGTTGATGCCTAGTTCGTTGCCAGTTTCAACGATTGTTAAAACAGTATTAATCAACTGTGTTATTCTTGAGTTTCCAAATACACTTATATCAAGATCTTTAACTGCTTCTTTAATGTATTCAATACCACGAAGTGTCTGTGTTAACTGACTAGTAACCACTGTGCTTGCATTTGCTCTGTAGTATGATAAACCTGCAACTACACTGTTGTAGTTTGTGTTTAGTACCATGTCAAGTGCAACTGCATCTAATATTAATCCAATATCTCTACGACACTTTGCTTCGTCATATGTAAACTCTGGATATTTGTTGTTAATATATGCTACTATTTCAGCAGTGATAAACTCTTTGTTATCTCTTAGAAGATTAGTTGCAAATAAATCGCCTTGTACAACATTCGACGGGGTATCCATGTTAATAATGCTAGGAGCATTACCGTCAAAAATACTAAGTATTTCGTTAAATCCTACAATAACTCTTGCCTGTGCTGTTGCACGAATATCAAGAGCAAGAACAGAATCTCTCACAAACTCTATTGCTGCTCTAGTTTGTATTCTCTGTTCGCTTTTAACTACACTAGCATTTGCTCTTGAGTATGACAGTCCTGCAACTATACTGTTATAGTTCGTGTCTAGTGCAACATCAAGTGCAACTGCGTCTATCATCAGTCCTACATCTCTTGAGCACTTTTCTCTATCATAATCAAACTCTGAATAGCGTTCATTTAAGAAATCAATAGTATCTACTTGTAGTTTACTCTTTGCTGCTAAAATAGTACTTCTAGTAGCCTGCGCATCAACACTTTGTACAGTAAAATCAGGACCTTGTATTTCTACAAAGTCATTTACATAACTGCCTGATTCGATGTAGTTAGTAACAATATCATAAAAGCCATCAACTTTGTCTGCTATTTCAACTGTAGTCGATGTTAATCCGACCTGTGTTACAGTTGTGTTTAATGGAACTACCGAAATGTTTAAGAAACATCTTCTTGTAATATCTCGCAGATATTTAAATGTATCTATAGTTGCTTGCTTTTCTCCGGCACCAACCTGCAATACTCCGCCACTGTAATATTGTTGACTTGCTACTAATATCTGGCTGTTACCATCGTAAAGGACATCATATATCAGTGCGTCAATGATATACTGAATATCTCTACGACAAGTTTGTTCGTCATAGGTTAATGTAGGAAAGTTAGTCGCAATATAAGCTATACCTTCTTCTTCAATAAAGTCTCTGTTTGCTTCAAGTATTGCTACTGCGTTTGTTTTTGCTGCTGTTACACCAACAGGGTTGTTAAAGAATATATCGCTAGCACTTTCAGCACCGTTGTCAAGAATGTTCAATATTTCGTCAAAGTTTGCTTCTACTCTAGTATATTCAGTTGAAGGATTAGTTAGTAGTGTAAGTGTTGCTGACTTTGCAAAGTTGATACCTGCTCGAGTTTCAACTAACTGATTATTGATTACTTCGCTAGCAGAGTTTTGATAATAACTTCTTCCTGCAACTACAGTTTTGTAGTTTGTATCTAACGCCATGTCGTCAACTACAGAGTTAACGATAATATCTAAATCTCTTGCACACTTTGCAGTATCAAAGTTCAATGTAGGATAAGTTGTTTCTAAATATTCTATAGTATCGTATTTTATAGTTTCTATAGCATTTAATACTGTGGTTCTAGCAGTTTGTAAACCAGCAGGTTGATTTGTAACATTAGGCAAGTCAACTCGTGTCTTACCAACTTTTTTATCAGTTGTTGTGCTTATAGTATAAAATATATCACTGTTTTCTTCGTCAGTACCAAACGCAATAGCATCCCCGACATTTGGTCTATTTCTCAAGTTGTTAATAAGAATACTGTTACCACCAAATGTTGGATTGCTTATTGTTTGTGCTACCGTTCCAAGATATTTTGTTTGGCTTACACCGTCTGCTTTTAAACCAAATGTACCAAAAGATGAGTTTGAGTTTGTTAACGAACAAAAGCCACCGTTTTCACAAAGTATTGCAACTTCACAGCAGATTGTGAACACAGAAACCAGCTGTGTGTTACCGAGGTAAAGCATGTGAATACCAATACCACCTTGGTTATATTGTGTAAATGCGTCAACAACCATACTCTTTAAACCTTGAGCGTGTCTACCATCTACACGCATACCGGTACCAGTTGTTGTTAATGATGTACAGTTTTGTACATATGGAGATTGATAAATCTCTCCAGCACTTCCGTCTGTAGGGAAAGCCACAGCCGCAGCTGGTGATTCATGATCTTTAAACGTCATGTGAGCAAGATACGAACCATTGTTTACCCAGAACATATCTTGTGTAGGATTTCCTGCACGAATAGTGACAGTTCTCAAACTGTCACCTACAATACCAACTTCTCTAGGAACAACTACAGGGTTGTTAATAGTATAATCACCTGACTTAACAAAGATAGTCGATCCTTCTGGAACTTGTGTAAGAGCAAAGTCTAGACTTTGAAACGCACTACCAACAGTCTTACCGTTGTTGCCATCGCTACCATTTTTACTTACATAGTAAACACCTTGAGTAGTACCGATACTGTTAGTCCATTCGCCGTTTTCATAGTATTCAAACTTCAGTGTATCAGTATTGTATCTAAACTGTCCTTCTTCAGCAAACGCAGGTCTGTCAGCAGTCGTACCTTTTGGTACAAGCAATGAGTTATTTGAATCCATTACTACTTGTTGATTTATATCAAACTTAATACCTTTACCGTAAATGTTTCTTAAGTTGGTATTTTGCTGTTTAATTAATCTCATATTACACTTCCAAATAACTTACTGTTGCTGCTAAGTTAGCAGGAGTACCACCTACAATAACAACTTTGTCGCCTTCACCTAAAATAATCTTTTCAGAATCAAAAGTAAACGTTTCGCCTGCAGGTAGTTGCAATCTTCTAACTACGCAAGTAGTAGTTACATCTAGAGCATTACCTGCAGGAATAAAATGTAAATCAAACACCGATGTTTGTGCTTCTGGGTTAAGAGCATTAGGATCGTATGTGTTACAAATCATAATAGTAGTGATTGCATAACTACTGCCAGACGGAACAGTAACTACTTCATGAGTAAAGTTTTCTCCGCCTTGATCTATTATTGCTCTGTTGATAATTGCCATTGTTAATCCTTAAAAAATTATACCATATAGTATAGATTTATTTTTACTTATTATTTCATCTCGTTTGTCGTTTTCATTTACAAAAAACAATCCAGTACCGCCTGCAGATTCTTCTTTAGCATATACTTTAACACCGTCTGTCGGAGCAAGAGGGTTAACAAGTATAGAATCAACACCGGGTGTCTTTGTAACCACATAGTTATCTTGTATAACTATAGATCCTGCACCTGGTGCACTTAGAACTATGTCTTGATTTTCTGGAGTAGTTTGTATTAGAGAACCTTGTATTCTTAAATCTTGAAGATCTACTCTATCAGAATAGACATCTGCTACTACTGTGCCGTCTATTCTTATTTCAGCATGACTGGTTGATCCAGTTACCGAATCGTCAAACACTTCTATAGAAGTTGCTGTTGCTGGGAAAGTTCCTTCTGTAATAATATCCCTAACAAGATTCTGTATAATTGCGTCATCTACATATTTCTTGTTAGGAATATCATCATCGTCTGTTACTCTGTCTTCATAATCAGTTGTTCCTAAAACTGTTAGTTTTCCGGGATTAGGAACAGCTTCATTTCCAGGTCCAGTATAAACACCGAGAAGATTTAGATCAGTTCCAGGTGTTACAATACTTACAGTTTGTAAACCTAGGATTCTTCCATTAGCATCTCTAGGGCTCCAAGCACCAAAATCACTAGTTCCTGGATTTTGAGTATCAGTCCAAGCTACTGTTTCGTCGAACAACCAAAACGCATCTGTCAAACTTCCGCGATCAATCTGTATACCTGATCGACCAGTTCCGTCGTCAACACCTGCTCCGATTTCGCCCCTATTAAGTTCAATGATCTGATCTTCAATAACAGTGTTTTCTGTTAAGATGTTAGTTGTTTGACCATCGACTACCAAGTCGCCAGTTATTCTCACAGTACCTATTTCAAGTCCTGTGTCAAGTGTTATAGTACCACCCTCGCGAACAGTTACTTTATAATCACCATCTTGAACATTTAAAAACTTTGACGACATTGGCAGTTCCTAGATTAGATAGCAGTTAGAACTAAGATGTTTGCAGTTGAATCGTCTTGGATTTCCCAAGTGTAACGATTGTTGTCAAAATCAAAAACAGTTCTATTGTGTAGTTTACGGATGTTTACACCGTTGCCAGTACCATTAACATAACCTTTGATAACCATTTCGTTATCACCTGGTACATCTTTGTCTACCAGTCTGCATACTCCAATGTTGCCGCCTTCACCGTCTGGATCATCTTGTACTCTAAACTTTGTTTCACTTCTTTGTGAAAGTACAATACCAGTTTCTACTACAGCGTTGGTTCCAATCTTTACGATTGCTGTTAGGTTGCTATCATTTTCTAGATCTGGACCGCTTGGTGATTCTTGTGTT
>Ga0209925_1000916_pt1 | contig 14972 bp, 6 predicted proteins | sample SalPonR2_A_D1_MG_FD_185702 | JGI IMG/M metagenome (GOLD analysis project Ga0209925, IMG submission 185702) | Salt pond soil microbial communities from South San Francisco under conditions of wetland restoration - Salt Pond MetaG R2_A_D1_MG... ...
GAAGAAGCGCATACGGCTGAGGGACCTAAGCGAAGGGGGTCAAGAGATACGCTCGGGCATACCATCGCCTCGGGCCCCGCCTCCGACGCCGGCACAGCTCCCTCTCACGAGCTCTCTCATGCCACCTCCCTGCACTCGTACGCGTCTATGGCCAGGCCTCCAAATGGCACAGCCGGGCATGATGGAGGAGCTGGGGGTGGATCAAGCGTAGGCGGGCATTTCCGCCCCTCGGCTGGAGACGATCGCAGATACGCAGCCTCTTGCGAAACGCCGTCAATCTCTCCTTGCGTGGGCGAGCCAGCCTCCTCAGGCATCAATGTGTCAGCAATTTTATCGCCAACACCGGTTTCGACCGGTACGAGTGATGACGACATCTCGATGAACAAGCAAGCTGTAGCAAAAGCTGTAGAGGGGTCGGGAGCCTGCCTCGTCCATTGCCCCGCACCTCCCCTTGCAGCGGTATCCTCTTCCATTGCCATGAACGCGCAGGCGAGCACTTTCGATGACATGCTCGCCCAGGCTCTGGAGGAGTCATTGGAGCTGGGGCGGGAACAGGCGCGGAGAGAGGAAGAGCGAAATCGCGCAGAGGCCCAAGCAGGGGGCGCAGAGATGGCTAAGGTCGCTGTCATGGCGAGTGTGCACGAGGATGTGGGGCGGAGAATGACGGGGTCACCGGGCCGCACGGGCGCTGTCAAGAGCAGGCAAGGGCTTGCTAAGACGACCACAGGGCTGGCATGGACAGTGAAGAACGTGGAAGAGGTATTAGAGGTGCGACCCGAGCAACGTGGCAATCTCCGCGTATTGGTAGGGACCGAGGGACAGTATTTGCAGCATATCCGAGCCTCCTGGGGGTTAGACGTACGCATTTTGGACGATGACACCGAGATCAGGATTCGCTTTGCTGCTTCTAGTCAAGGCCGAGCACTGTTTGGTGGCGAGGAGGGCAGTGAGGAGGAGCAGGAGAACCAGCTTGTGGGTTTCAAAGCAGATCTTAGTCACATACTGAACGACCCGCAGCGCCTTATCGAGGAGCGGCTCTCTCGCTATGTCCATGTTCTCATCGACTGGAGCAACATCGTCTTCAGCGCAGGAAGCGGGAGCACGCCAGACTTGAGCCATGGGGTTGACGCGAAACGCTTCGCTGCGCTCTTAGAGCAAGATGAGAATGTGATGACTAAATTCATGGCCACCTCCACTCACCCTCTCCTCGATCCAGGCACAGATATGTTTCGACAGTTAGGATATGTCACACGCGTAGAGGCTCGTGGCAAGGAGGGTTTTGTGGATGGATCACTTCAGCTGAAGCTAATGGAGGTGGCGACGAAGGAGTTTCGTCATAAAGCACAGCACATGATTCGTTTGGCTACAGGCGACGGGAACATGCACGATGAGCACGGACGGAAGGACCATGAGAGGGCGTGCTTTCCTAAGATGGTCGAAGACGCTCTGCGAAATGGCTACAAGGTAGAATTATGGACATGGCGGCGATCGTGTTCCCACAAGTACTTCGAAATGCTGCAATACTACCATCCCCGTTTCATGATACAATTCTGTGACAATTTTCGGGATTTCATTTTTCCCGGTGTCTCAACTCGCTAGGGCGTCCCAGATTCCGTGCCAGTCCTTTCGTCCAATAGATAAATGAGTGACGTCGACGAGAGCGTTCGTGTCGGACCTGACTGAGATTTTGTTATAATTGTGTGCAAACCCGCGTATCTTTGCAGCGGTATCAACTGGAAGTCTCACTGCTTTCTAGAGAGTGTATTAAGAGCAACTTGAATCAGTTGGAGATGAAAACACTGGAAATACAACAAGCGCATGGAAAGGACTAAAGTGAGGCTCATTTTAAGAAGCAAGATGGATTTCCGGATGCGCGCCTGTTACGCGGCTCATTTGAATCTATCATGCTCTTCGTCGGTGCGTAGTCCTATCCACACCTCGGGTGTGCGTGACCTTTACACGTGCCGTGTAAGCAGCAGATGACAAGCTTTTCTGAAGAGGGGATAGCTTTTTTATAAAAAGGACGACAAATTTTTAGGCATCAAGCCGCGAAATATCACATTTGACATTGACAAGTCACACAAAGCCATGGAGAGGCCTTTATCCGGGGAACTGTAGAAAGACACGCAATGTACGATATGAACGAAAGGAATGCCCTGTTCCTGCTTTAACAGCTCTTTGTCATTTATCGAAGCTCTACTGAGCAATTTTTTTCATTCGTCACTTTGTGCACTAAATTTACAAGTAAAGAAGAGACACTACCAAAGATACTTTTCATTCCACAGCCGGTAATGAAATCGAGTCAAAATAAGCCGAAATTTCGGATAGGGGCCGTGCAATCGTTGAGAGGAAGCAAGCGCGAAAAGCTTGACATTAACCAACCATTTGTTCATGATGCCAAGAAGAACCCACTCACCCACGCTGCTTACATTTCCGGTTGCTCTATCGTCGCTATACCTTGCCATCGTTTCCACAGTGCCCTCTGCGCGCCGGCTGCCAAAACGAGGCAAGCGATAAGCGCAATCCACGCCAACCCACCAGCCAACGACAGGCTTTCCAAACGCTGCATACGGCGCAAAAACTGTTCGTTGACCGCTGCTTGGCTCTGAAGACGCGCTTGCAGTAGGCCAATGGTTTCAAGGGCTTCCAGACGCGCCCTGTCTTGTTCTAAAAGCACGTCATCCACGACTTGAACAAAGCAGCTGTGCAAATTACTCACGTACACGTCAAAAATAGACTGATTAATTTCTAAAGATGCCATTTCGTCCATCAAAGTCTTAAATATATTGTCGTATGGACTTCCATTTCCCAGAGAGGTAGCAGTAGACCCAGTCCCGTGATCTTTCGTTCGCGGGTCATCCTGAAGTTTGGCCAGCTTCTGCTTTTTAAAATCGCTCAGTCGCATTTGCTGCAAACATTGATGTCGAAATCGAGTCATCAGCTCCGTTTTGGCCGGTGCTCCGCTCACTGTCGCTAAAACAGTTGTTGTGCTCGTCGTGCTTGCGGCTGTGTACTGCGGTGAACCACCGTCGTGAACCTGAGTTGGAGGTTTTGCATGACTTCCCGGGCCCATATGTGGAATAGGTGTGACTACACCATCTCCATTGCTATCTCTAGTAGGCGAGACCAATGGCTTGCCGCCGGACGCAGAGGCCTCGTAAAACTCAGCTTCCGCCGTCGCACCATTTTCCGGCTCTCGCGCTTTCGCAATATCTTCCCCTTCGGACTCCGCAGCAGAGGATGCCGTAGGGTGTAAAGCCTCTAGAGATTGCCCACTGGATTTCGCTGTAGTATCGTGTACCTTGGGGGCATCCAAAGGCAAAGGCAGGTCTGCTGAGGACGGGGGTCTTGCAACTGCCTGCTCTTCACTATTCTCCGCGTGTAGATTTCCTGAAGATGGAATAGCTTTTCCCCTTGCTACAGCTGTGCCCCCACTCTCCACTAGGATCTCACCGTCTTCATGTCTTGGATTGCGAGAAGGCAGATCTTTCCTTAGTTGTTCATTCGTCGGCTCCTTTGCCGGAGAATGCTCTGACATTTTTTCGCCTGTGCACTCGTCACCTGAGGCACCGCCCTTTAGCGCTTCATCCCTCCCGAAAGGAAGACTAGAATTTATTCTCTGAAGGTCGTCATCGCTACCCGTGCCATTGAGATTCCGATCAAGATCATCATGCTGCACTACGCCTTCGCGTCCAGTTCCCTGCAAGCCATTTTCCACGGTTGTGCTGTGTGTCTGTTGAAGATCCTCCTGTACACGTTCATTTCCTGGGTTGGCTTTGGAGGGCTTCGGCGCCTTCGAGGCGGGCGGCGTGATCGAGTGCGCTCCAAGATCATCTTCGGCGGTACTGGTATCAATGGTGGATAAGTCCCCTTCCACATTGTCTGCGGGCATGAAAGGCGTTTCCTCGCCCTCCGGGGCTGGGCAATCGCCGTCGAAGAGACAAGTTTGATTCACTGATCCACCGTCACCGCCACCTTCAACCTCTTTATGGCTTCCAATAGCATCGGAAGGGCCAATTGCCTCCAAATGTGAGCCTAGATTGATTTTTTGCCGCTGCCAATCGTCCATAAAGCCCTGCTGCAGGGTTGAGCCCAAAACTTTTATCTGACTGAGCGTGCAATAAAACTCGCGACTCCAATGAGACAGGAGGCGCACTTTCAGATATCTAGCGTACCGCGGCGGATCAACCTGAAATCGCTGCTCCCCAGCTTTTTCTTTGGCTTGGAAAGTACCAAGTTCCATCCAGCCGTCCGAATCCTCGTCTCCGTCCAACGAGGGACACTTCACACTGTACAAAACCTGGAAGTCCTTCACCATTGAAGAAAACTTCTCGTAATTAGCCAGAACTAAGGAATCAATACGTATATCTTCAGACAGATTGATAATGAGCCATTTGCTCTGATCACAAGGACTCCGAGCGTACTTGTCCTTATCATCATCCAAGAGATTCTTCGCACCGACGAGGGAATGTGACGATTGCAGCACCACTGCTCCTGCCTTTTCCGCCGCATAGTTCACTTCGGCTTGAGGGCCCTTGGCTTTCGGGTGGCTAGGATTTGTAAGGCCGACCTTTTGCTCAGGTTGCGCGTGCCCCTGCTTCTGCTCCTTCGGTAGCTCTTGGACGGGGCCTTCCTGAATGAATGCCGGTGGAAGAGCCTCGCGTAGGTTTGCTGCAATAACTGGCGGGAGACCAGCCCCTTGCCCCTGTTCAGATATCTCAGATTCGGGTGGATGCGTCCTGGAATCCACCACTACCCTTCCGCCCGCTTGATAGCTTTCAACGGACCCATCCGCCCTGCTCGTCGAGGGTGCCCCCTCTCCCTTGTTCACATGACTTCCTTTACTTCCGAGCAAGGTCTCCAGGATTCTGAAGCCACCACTAGGGCCGCTAAATCCTCCAGTTGTAATAGGACTGCCTGGGGCGCTCGGGACCGTCAAGGTAGAGTCCGGAGAGGGCGCGACATCGGCAGGGGTATTCATGTCCCTTGCACTGTCATGAGAAAGCCCATGCGATCCACCTTGGCCCATGGTTGCGACCACTAACGCACAAAGCAAGAGAAAACCTATCCAAACTGGCCGACTTATGTTCCACGCTGGCCCAGTGAAAATTCTACTTCTCATCCCTTGAGCAAGGACAGCCGTGGCAGGCGACGTACTGCTTGACTGTCCACGACACATAAGTGACGCTTCCATCACGATTGAATGGACTGAATACAAATATTGCTCAAGGCTCTTGACAAACACGAACGGTAGTTTGGAATTTGACCATTCTCTGCCCAGGTACCGTGTGCGAAGTACGCTTGAGTGGCTGACTTAAACTTCCAAGGCCAGAAGATTGACCACCCTTCGAATAACAGGATACGGGGTGCAATAACTACTGATTCACTTTGTGCTGTCAAAGTGGTGATATTATTTGCCATGAGTGTGAATGGAGCCGGCATTTAAATTGTGTGACCATGTGTCAATCGTAGGAGATGGTGGTAGTTGATGGTAGGGTTTGCCAAACGTTCTAGCCTAAGTAAATGGTTGTCGCAACCAGCAAGAAAAATCCTTCGCTCGTAAACCCAAATCGTCTAATTTTTCGAGGCCTCACAAGTTGTCACACTGTTCGAAAGAGTCTGAAATGTTACGTTGTATCGGTAGCCTCCAAATATCTCGGCATTACTGGCTTCCACGCTGGAAGGCAGCAGTCTAGGTGCCTGGGCATAGCAGTCGCAGGCGTGCGTGTCGTCGCCGCGAGAAAGCCTTCCTCCGCCAAAAAAAAAGGGGGGGGGCTTTTCATCCTTTTTGCACTTCTAATCCATTTTTTTAAACGTGCAACCGAAGCGGCACGAAGCTCCAGGCACAGGGCAGCTTCAAAAAAGGAGTTATCAGTATGGTTTCTCAATTCCTCCTGTCTATTTTCCGCACCAAGCCCCCCTCCCAAGACACTCCCTCGTCCCACCCCCACTGTCCAAGCATGGGCCCGTCTATCAAAAAGTCTCCACCCCTACCATTCCAAAGTCTACTTCAGGGATCGATCATAAGGATTGGGCCACGCTATTGGACATATAATACATCAGTCCCACAGCAAGGCCATTTTTCCAGGATTTTTCGCGGCTTTAAGCTACTTCTGGGGGAAAGAAATACACATTTGGTACCTGAAAAGAAAAATGAACTTTCTATGATACTTGCACCAGAAGAAAGCCTATCTGTGTATTTACGCATCGTGCTCGTGGGTAAGCATCGAGCTCTCGTGAAGGCGCGATCACAGGCGCAGATGCCTCAGGGGCCTTCAATGGGGACTATTGAATGGCACAAGACGCACGCTTTTGAACTTGTTGTTCCTGAGGCTGCAACGAACTACGCCACGAAGGATCTGTCGCTGGTTGTGGAAGCCTTCCGGAAAGGAGCTACTGGTGAAAAAGATTCGATGCTTGCCAGAGGAGTAGTTCACAATTTCATGGACCATCTTCGGCGGGCGCAAGGGCAACGGATTTTGGTCGTGCAAATGGTCCCTACGCGAAGTCAGATCTTAGCCAAAGCAAAGACCGTCATCACTAGCCGACCTGAGGTGCAAGAAAATTTACAAAATGCAGTATCAGAAGCGTCCTTTCGCTTGGCGTATTTGCCCTATTCTCCACATCGTCATCACTGTAGTCTCGATGATGATGTATTGCCCGAAAAAAACAGTCAAAAGGAAAGCAATGAAAGCAATGAGAGGCGCATGGAATGGAGGTCACTTAAGTCCGGCGAGGTGCGAAAGAAAGTAGGTGAAGTTAAGACAGCAACCTCAGAACCTCCAACTGCACTCGCAGGCACTTGGGGTGAGGAGAGCGTAATGGTTGCAAATAAGATCCCTGCTGTGGAGTTGCTGCAACCTTTCAGGAGTAAGAAATCCGACGATTCAAATTTTCAACCAACGAATAAAAATGTGCGGCAGAGAACAAATACAAAGGACTTGGAACAATTGTCCGGGCCGCGCGAAACAACGTCATACTCTACTCCGATTTGTATACACAAGCATCTAGACGATGTCGGGCTGATAAACCGCGTTCAGGTTGAAGACACTCGAGAAAATCTTCGGGAAATGGATCCAAAAGGGAATTCGCGCAGTCCTCTCAATGATGTAGAGGACAGAAAAGAAAGGGTAACGCCCCAAGCGACCGCCTCGCACGACAAAACACGGCTGCCACGCAATCGCAAAGCCGCAGCCAGCGCAGCTCGTCGCCGAGCTCAACTTTCACGTGTTAATCGCATGCTAGCAGACCTAGAAAGGCTCCCCCAAAGTATTGAAAACACAGAAGGAGGACAGCTTGATAGCTAAAGTGCACAGAAAAAGTAGACGTGACGTTGATGACGACTAGACCAAAATCATAACACTGGATCTTTGCCGGACAACAGCGAATTTTTCCCGTAAGTTTTTTTTCATGTGCAATTCATAAGGAAAAAGGATCATTGCTATTGTCAGCCATGGTTCCTACGAGTGTTCATTGCTCCTGTCCGTGCGCGGCATGCTCTCCAGGCAGCCTTTCCTGTGACGTCACGCCCTGTGAAGGGGGGCAATCAAATAACGGTTGAAGATTCTAAAGCACGACAACTCCCGGAACGAGCACTACAGGGCTAACTCTCATGCAGGCTGGCACCAGGGCGCGTGAGTCCTAAAAAACGGGAGACCGTATGTTGGGATTATCGCTTTTATCTCTGTACGCGTGCAAGTGGCTTTGCGTATGACGAGAAGGTTATATCACGCCATCAGGTTACATAAGTACAAGGTTCCCGAACTCGCTGACTCCCGCATACATACGACGACAGGAAGGTAATTGAAAAGATAAGTGGTACTAAGAAAAGACCACGAAAGTCGCGCTTTATTCTGGCACGATGGCGACACAATTAGTTACAAAGCTCCGCTTGGCGGCCAAAAGCTTGCCCTCCAAGGTCTTCATGTGCAGCGGTGGTTGTTCTTCAGGCCTGGACCTCGGCCGCCGTCTGCCACTTCAAGCCATGCACATGCGCAGGGCTTTGTCGACCCAGGTGCAAGAGTCTTTTATGTCCGGTGGTAATTCGGTGTATGTGGAAGAAATGTATCGGGCTTGGTTAAAAGACAGGGGCAGTGTGCACAAATCTTGGGACGCTTATTTCAGTGCACTTGAGGCTGGACAAACCGAGGTACGCCTGGTTGGAGACAACGAGTGAGAACGGTCAATCATGAACCACACCAGTCAGCTGTTCTATGAGTTCTCATTAAGAAACAAGTCTTTTTTAACACTTCCCCGGTGAATATTTATGTTCCCACAGAACGCTTTCGTGCCTGCCCCTGGGCTGCAAACAGCCGTCTCCGCGCCAGGACCTGACATTGCGCCGCGAACCATAGTCTCTGACTCGCTCGGCCTCAGTTATTTGATTCGCGCGTACCAGTTCCGCGGGCACGAAGCCGCCAATTTGGATCCGCTAGGTCTGCACTCCTTCCGGCCCGCAAACGCTCCGCCAGAGCTCGATTACAAATACCATGGATTCAGCGATGACGACCTGGACCGGGTGCTCAATTTGAAAGGCTCCCACAAGGGGGGGCATAAGGGCTTTTTGTACGATCTGGCTAAGGGAAAGCCCGTGACTTTGCGGAAGGTGATGGATACCCTGCGTCAGACGTACTGCCAGACCCTCGGCGTCGAATACATGCACATGGGGTCTCGCGACAAGTGCAACTGGATCCGCGCACGCGTGGAGACTCCGTTGTGGCTTTCCTACAGCAAAGAGAAAAAGCTTCATATCTTTGAGCGTCTCGCTTATGCTGACCACTTCGAACGCTTCTTAGGCAACAAATACAACACAGCGAAGCGCTTCGGATTGGACGGAGGGGAGTCAGTCATCCCAGGCCTGAAGATGATGATTGATCGTGCCAGCGAAATGGGTGTCACGGACTTTGTCTTCGGCATGCCTCATCGTGGGCGTCTCAACGTACTCGTCAATGTCCTTCGCAAGCCCATGCAGCTCATGTTTCAGGAATTTCAGGTGAGGAAGTCTGAAGAGGTGGCCGGCGTCTCGAGCGGCGTGGGGGGTTTTACGTGCTCAATGTCTCATTAGTTTGTCTCATGAACCTGGGTCTCATGTCTGTGCATCTGCGCATGTCTTGAGGTATGTTGCGACATGTGCACGGATCATGCGCATGTGGGAAGTGTTGCAAGGGTGGTTTTTGTACCAAATTCCGAGCTAGCACTTTACCTGCTCTGGCCACGAGCAGAGCGGGACGCGCTATAACAATGCGATATCTGCGGCTTTATTCTTTCGTCCTATCTTGTCAATGGGGGGATGATTATGCCCCGCTTGCAGACAATCCAGCACCTCTTTTTCCACCTGTGCGCTTCGAGCGCCGTGTATCGTGGGGGTATCTTGTTATGGCTTTCTGCTCACTCGCATGCCCACATTTTCGCGCATTTGCGACACCACATTAATTGAAGGGGACGCACTACCGAATGGAGAAGTATGGAATAAAGAAAGACGATTGGTCCATGTCGGGAGACGTGAAGTATCACTTGGGAACCTCCATGACGCGCTCGTACCCTGACGGCCGCACTGTCCACTTGTCGCTCCTTGCTAACCCCTCCCACCTCGAAGCAGTCAATACGGTGGTGGGGGGCAAGACTCGAGCCAAGCAGTTCTACATGGGGGACAGAAGCGAGGATACGAAGAAGGTGATCCCGGTTCTCATGCATGGCGACGCGGCCTTCGCGGGTCAGGGCATCGTGTACGAGACCATGCAACTGGCCAAAGTCCGCGAGTTTGCCACAGGCGGCACCATCCACATCGTGGTCAACAACCAGGTGGGCTTTACCACGGACCCGTCCTCTTCCCGCTCCACGCGTTACTGCACGGATCTGGGGAAAGCTTTCGATATTCCCATTTTCCACTGCAACGGCGATGACCCCCTTTCCGTCACCACCGCTTTCGAATTGGCCGTCGACTGGCGTCAGGCTTGGGGGGAAGACTGTATCATTGACGTTGTTTGCTACCGTCGGCATGGGCATAACGAGCTGGATCAGCCCCTGTTCACTCAGCCGCTGCTCTACAGTCAAATCCAAAAGCATCCGTCCACCTTGGAGATTTATCACGATCGCCTGATGAAGGACGGGACGGCCACGGAGGCAGAACTACAGGCGATCACAGCGGAAGTGCATGCTGCCTATGACAAGGCGTTCGAGGAATCGAAGACCTGGCAGGCAGCCAAGGACGACTGGCTCTCCTCCAAATGGGATGGCTTCAAGTCTCCGGGGCAGAGGTCGCGCGTGCGGGAGACGGGTATTCACGTCGACCGGCTGCGAGAAATCGGAGCCAAGATCGGGAGTGTGCCCGAGGGCTTCGTGTTGCACAGACAGCTGGAAAAGATTTTGGCGGCGCGTCGGAAAACCGTGGAGGAAGGAAAAGGGATCGATTGGGGCACAGCCGAGGCGCTCGCCTTTGGGACGCTGCTTCTGGAGGGAAATCACGTGCGCCTGACGGGGCAGGATGTGGAGCGAGGAACCTTCTCGCATCGGCACTGCGTGCTGCACGATCAGAAGACGAATGAGACGTACACACCACTTAATCACATCCGGCCTCAGATAACTAATGTCCGTAGCACCAGGGACCCGCCCATTCCCAACTCCCAGGCGCGCTTCATCGCGCGGAACAGTATCCTCTCCGAATACGGAGTGCTGGGGTTCGAGCTCGGCTACTCTTTGGAGAATCCGAACAATCTGACACTATGGGAGGCACAATTTGGAGACTTCTCGAATGGCGCGCAGATTATGATCGACCAATTCATCGCGTCGGGTGAGAACAAGTGGCTCCGTCAGTCGGGCTTGGTCATGTTGCTGCCGCATGGCTACGACGGACAAGGACCTGAGCACAGCTCTTGCCGCCCGGAGCGCTTCCTACAGATGGTAGATGAAGATGAGGACGTCATTCCGCCTATGGGGGAGGAGGAGCGTCAGCAGATCCAACACACGAATTGGCAGGTGGTGAACTGCACCACGCCCGCGAACTATTACCACGTGCTACGTCGTCAGGTTCATCGGGATTTCCGCAAGCCCTTGATTGTAATTGCGCCCAAGAATCTGCTGAGGCATAAGCTAGCTGTGTCTAATTTGGAAGACATGGGGGAAGGGACGCGCTTCCGCCGCATTGAACGAGAGAAATGCCCTGACATCCGGGCGCATCATGAGAAGGTGACCAAGGTGGTCTTTGTGACGGGCAAAATCTACTACGAGCTTTTCCAGGAGCGTGAAGCGCGTGGTATCAAGGACACTGCCATCGTGCGGATTGAACAGCTGGCCCCTTTTCCCTTCGATAAGGTCGCTGATGAGCTCAGCCGATACCCGAACGTGCAGAAGGTGGTGTGGTGCCAAGAGGAGCCCAAGAATGGCGGAGCCTACTTTTACTGTGCCCCGCGTATTAGAACTGCTAGTCGAGATATATTAAATAAGGATTTGCAACCAATCTATGTCGGCCGTGCGCCCATGGCGGCACCGGCGGGGGGGCTGGCAAAGGTTCACGCCAAGGAACAGCAAGGCATTTTGGACGGAGTTTTTGCATTGTAGATGATATAGGCGGACAGATACAAGGAGAGGAGGACACCAAAATGGAATTTTTGATATCGATAGAGGGAACAGACTGAGAGATTCTTGATGACATGTTGAGAGATTGAGGGGTACCCTCCGACTGTCTTGGGTAAACATGGCGTGAGGTTGGGGGGTATATTGATATTGGGAAAAGGAAAGAAGAGAAAATCCACACGCGTTTTACCATATTTTTTTAAAAAAAATATAGATACACTCAACCTTCGAGCTAAATCGATCTGATTTTTCGGCGTTTTCATACTATATAAGAATGAAAGCTATGATCCCATTCTCTCTATATGCCTATATTGCCTTGACAAGTAAGGCACACGTTCTCAATGCGGAGGTTTTTTTTTGTCCAAATTTGATAGTTCAATAAGCTGGGAGGTCAAGCTGGGTGTAACGGGGAGACACGTTGGAAAAGTCAATTTTATGCAGTAGAAGTCCTTGTTCCAATCTCTGCATGCAGGAGGCAGGAGGTTAGTTTTGTTGGTCGTCAAGATATACAACCAAGCGCTAAATTTTATGGTACAACTGAGCCAGGATGTGTGACGTAGCCGTCCCCTCACTTTTCTTAGGTGGACGCCCTTTTTCGTTCATCAAACTGCACAATGCCTTGCACCACACGTTCTTTCTACTACCTGTACAGATCCCCGTCTCCATTCAACAGCCAGCTTCCTTAATGCCTTCGAGCAGCAGATTGAAGCAGAATGGTCACAGCGTGAACGATGTTATGGACCAAAATGTGGCAGACAATGCATATTGTGATGATGAAGCAATAGACGATGGCCAAAAAATCTTCGCAGGTATATCCCGTCCCGCTTCGCAGAGGGGTAATGGCGGTAGCAAGGGGAGAAAAATTGCCAAAGGCACGTTCCAGTCGCTCGGATTGAGCAAGGATGTCTTTGCCGGGATCAATCGAATGGGATACAAACTGCCAACACCCGTGCAACGTAAATCGCTCCCTGAGGCTCTGGCAGGGAAGGACGTAGTGTGCATGGCACGTACGGGTTCAGGAAAGACGGCTGCCTTTCTAATCCCTGTTCTCGAAAAGCTTCAATCACACTCACCCCGTGTGGGAGCGCGCGCGCTGATATTGTCTCCAACACGGGAGCTAGCTATGCAGACAATCAAGTTTGCGAAGGGGCTGAGCCATTTTACGGACCTACGGGTGGCTTTATTGGTTGGCGGAGACTCGATGGATGACCAGTTTGAGGCTCTCAGCCGCAACCCTGATATCATTATAGGGACGCCAGGCCGTGTCATGCATCATTTGCAAGAAGTTCCAGATTTCTCTCTCGCTGCTGTGCAAATGGCCGTTTTCGACGAGGCAGATAGACTCTTTGAAATGGGTTTCGCGGAGCAAATAAAAGAAATCCTTCGTACGATGCCAGAGGAGCGACAGACGCTTCTCTATTCAGCCACACTTCCCAAGATGCTTGCCCAATTTGCTCGCGCAGGGCTGCAGGACCCACAGTTGATACGTTTAGATACAGAAAGCAAAGTGTCAGAGCAGCTATGTTTGAGCTTCTTCACGGTGCGATCAGGAAACAAGACTGCCGCCTTGCTGTTTCTAGTCAGGGAGATCCTTCCCCGGGACAAGCTTACGATCATCTTTGCGGCCACCAAGCATCATGTGGAGTACTTACAGGAGGTCTTCTCCGAGATAGGATTGCCTTGCTCAGCCATCTTTGGTGCCATGGATTTCGAAGCCCGAAAGCTCAACTTAGAGCGATTCCGCCATGGTCGGGTCCGTTATTTGATCGTCACGGACGTAGCCGCGCGCGGCATCGATGTCCCTCTTCTTGATTACGTGATCAATTATTCTTTCCCCCCGCTTCCGAAGCTTTTCGTTCACCGCGTGGGCCGGGCGGCGCGGCAAGGACGGAGCGGCGCCGCTTTCAGCCTGGTTGAGCCCGAGGAGATGGCCTACATGGTCGATCTCCATCTCTTCCTGGGGAGGTCGCCCCAGAATGTTTTCAAGGCGGGCGGCTATCAGGGCTACACCTTGACTGAAATGAAGCCGGATATGGTACACTTCGGCGGCCTCCCGCAGCATCTTCTGGACGAGGAAAATGAGAGTCTGCGCCTCCTCACTGAAAGAAACGGGGGAGTGCTCACCTCTCTCTGGCGAGTGTGCGAGAACGCCATGAAGCAGTACAGGCGTACTCGTCCAGACCCCTCAAAGGCCGCTATTCGCCGAGCCAAGGCGCTCGTGGGGGCGGAGGAAGGTGACATGCACATCCACCCGCTCTTGCTCGGTAGCGACCCGAAGCGCATGACGGCCGGCGGAGGGCTGGAGAGCTTGCGCGCCAAGGAGGAGATGGTGAAGATGCTGCAGGGTTTCCGGCCCCAGCAGACGGTCTTGGAGGTGCAGAGAATAGATGCAGGCTCGCTGTATAAAGGATTGCCGGTGGGGGAGAGGAACAGGGCCGTAGCGGGGATGGGTGGAGCGAAGTCAGACGTGGAAGCGGGGATCAAGGTGATGCGAGCCATCCGCAAGGAGCACGGCAGTGCCATCAAACGAAAGCGAGAGAAAATGGCGAATAAGCAAAGTCAGCGGGCGGGACTTGAACGGGAAGTTGATGGGGAAGCAAGTGAAGAGAATGCAAGTATGGTTGATTGCAGTCGTGCGGACAAGGATAGGGGCGAACATCAATGTGAAGCACAGCCACGACCCTCCGGTTCAGACAAGGCCAAGCTGTCGAAAGCCGCGCGGCGCCGATTGAAGAAAAGTGCAGCCGATACGCTTGATCCAGGTGAGCACAAGATGTCGCAGGACTTGAACGGAAAGCGGGACCTGCGCGCGAAGGATTACAAAGACCCTAATCATTTCATCGAGTACGGAGTGACAGAGCACGATCAAATGGTGGAAGATCGACTACAGCCGAGGTCGGTTGAAAAGGGTTCAGAGGCGTTGCTAGCCAACCGGCTGGAAGAGGCTTTACTGGACGTGCAGCCCGACGAGGCCTTGGAGATGGTGAAAAGAAAGCGGATCATGCACTGGGACGCGAGGAAGAAGAAGTACGTGCGAGCGACCATGTCGGAGCTGGGCGAGGGCCGGGGCCAGAAGAAACTCCGGACTGAGAGCGGGGTGACGGTGTCAGGAAGCAGCCAGGCCACCGGGGAAATATACAAGAAGTGGCAGAAGAGGACCAACAAGACGGTTTCACTGGCGGGAGGGGATGAGGATGACGGGAATGAAGGCGGCGGGGAGGAGGGCACCGGGTCGAAGCGCGGGGTTTACGGTCAGCGGGAGGATGACGCAGGACGTTTTATGGGCGTGAAGAAATATCGGCACGTGCAAAATAAACAGGCGCAGGTGGAGACAGGTCGTGGGACGGGAGGGCGCAAAGCTCGAGAGGAGCTTAAGACTGCCGGACAGATCCTTAAAGAGC
>Ga0209925_1000918_pt1 | contig 14963 bp, 8 predicted proteins | sample SalPonR2_A_D1_MG_FD_185702 | JGI IMG/M metagenome (GOLD analysis project Ga0209925, IMG submission 185702) | Salt pond soil microbial communities from South San Francisco under conditions of wetland restoration - Salt Pond MetaG R2_A_D1_MG... ...
GTGTTTATAAAGCCTTTTTCGTCGGTCCGTCGGCCCTTCGGCCTCCGCGGCCCTCGACTCGAGGGCCTCGAAAAGCACCGACAATAGTCAACGAACCTCCGAGACGGAGACGACCAGGAGGTCAGCGACAGCGCGACAGCGAGCTTGTCGTAAGCAGCGTCTATGCTTCACCAGGAAATATGAGTATCCATAGCTAAGTCATCCTCCTCAATGTTTCCGGAAAGTGCCGAGTTAAAGCAAAGATATTCAGCAAGCCAGACGAAAAGATGATGGTCTTGTAGCCTGTTGAAATGGAACTTACCCGCTGCGCCCATGCACTTGGCTACAGATGTTAAAATTGCCGATTGCAAACTGTGCGAACTCATGTGAATATCGCATGGGTGACTTGACAAATGACGTGCTAACTGGAATTTCTTCTTTTAATCGTGATCACTGTCGCAGGTGGACGACACCTACAGGAGCATCTAACCCTCGTTGCTTCGATTCCGCCAGACTCGCTCCGACCATGTCCAGGGATGAATTGGTGCGGGAAACCAGAATGTACGAGCATCCACTTGTTAAACGTTACGCAACTAGAGAGATGAGCTATATATGGTCTCCGGAAAAGAAGTTTTCCACCTGGCGGAGACTGTGGATCGCGCTTGCTAAGGCTGAACAAGAGCTTGGCATTCCCATCACTGACGAACAGATAGCACAAATGGAGGAGCACATTATGGACATTGATTTTGACCGGGCTGAGGAGAAAGAAGCAGAGACCCGACATGACGTCATGGCGCATGTGTACACTTTTGGAGAGTGCTGCCCTGCAGCCCAAGGTATCATCCACATGGGCGCAACAAGCTGCTTTGTCGGAGATAACACAGATATTGTGCAATTGAAGGAGGGAATGGAGCTGTTGCAGCGGAAGATAGTCAAGCTTTTGGATCAGATGAAGACTTTTGCACTTGAGCATCGTGCACATGCCACTCTGGGCTTCACTCACTATCAGGCCGCACAGCTTACCACGGTGGGGAAACGCATGACACTTTACATGCAAGATTTTTTAATGGACCTCGAGCATCTCGATCGAGAAATGGAAGATTTGCCTTTACGGGGCCTTAAGGGTACAACAGGCACACAGGCCACCTTCCTAGAACTTTTCGGGGGGGACCACGCCAAAGTCAAGGAATGCAATCGGAAAGTTTGCGAATACATGGGCTTCAAGAAGTGGATTGCGGTTTCGGGTCAGACGTACACGCGTAAGATTGATTATCACATCCTTTCGATATTATCTGGAGTCGCTCAATCCGCGTATAAAATGTGTGGTGATATTCGATTGCTGGCGAATTTGAAAGAGATAGAAGAGCCATTCGGGAAGGACCAGATCGGCTCCAGTGCCATGGCATACAAACGCAACCCCATGCGCTCAGAGCGTGTCTGCTCCCTGGCTCGATATGTGATGAGTTTGCCCGCCGCGGCTGCTCAGACACATGCAACGCAGTGGTTCGAACGCACACTTGACGACTCCAGCATTCGGCGCATTATTTTGCCCGAGGCCTTCCTGGCCGTTGATGTTATCCTAAACATAGTTGCGAACATAACGGACGGCCTGCAGGTCTGGCCGCAAGTCATTCGAGCGCATGTGATGGCAGAATTGCCTTTTATGGCTACTGAGAAGATCCTAATGGCCTGCTGCAAGAAGGGCGGAGACCGACAGGTATTGCATCACGCCATTCGGGCCCACTCCATGGAAGCAGGCAAAGTAGTCAAGGCTGAGGGTAAAGCCAACGATTTGCTCGAGCGTGTTCGGCTGGATCCACTTTTTGCCGCTATTCATGAGGAGCTTGAAGACCTCGTTGATCCCATGCTTTTCGTCGGCCGCGCCCCTGAACAGGTTGATGAGTTCATGGTCTCGGAGATAGTTCCCATGCTGAATAAGCACCACAAACTCCTGATGATAGACAATCAAGATGGTGTAAGTGTCTAGTGGAATCACTCTGTGTCCATCGCTTCATGTCAATAGATGGTGCCGCAGAAAGTCAGATTTTTTTGGAGCCAGGTTTCCAGGGGGGGTCGAAAGGGTCCGAAAGGTTGATTTTTACAAAACATGAAGGACAGATCAATGAAGTTATTCAACAATAAATTGTGGAGGTCAACTATGATGCTCTTTTGTATCTTATTTTCCCCCATTTTCTCAAATTGTTACTACGCTGTAGTCGTGTAAGTCCAACGATCGGTGCAAAACAATCCGGAGAAACATGAACGAAGAGAAACCTTCGCAAATTACGTGTCTTACTTTTTTGCTAATTAAGTTTATTTGGCTATTGTCTAAGCAAATTGCCCATTATATCCCGCGGGTAATTTTGCGCGCGGAACAAAACCGGACGAATGGCTAGGAAGACGACGAGGTCGAGGATGCTGAAGAAGAGCTGGATGAGGAGGATGACGACGTCGACGATGTCGACGAAGACGTGGAAGACGTCGATGACAAGCTCTTATCCCGCATTTTTATTCGACTCTCCCTCGCTGCAGGCTTATGGTTCATTCCTGCCCACCTTGGTTTATCGTCCTCCTCCCTGCTCATGCCTCGGTCCCTCCTGTTCCAACCATGACGGTCCCACGAACGTCTCTTGCACTCAATCCGAGAGTAACCGCGTATTCTGCTGGCGCCCCCACCATATTTTTCACCACGGCCTTGACTGTGACTTCGGCTACGGACTCTCCTGTCCGACCGATAGACAGAGGAGGACGATGGAGGTGGCGACCTTTCGCGGCTTTGTCGCCTTCCGCGAGCATTACTTGTACTCCTGTCACTCTCACGCATTCTATCACGCTGTCGGTGCCGATCATGCGCGCGATCATGCGCGCGGGGTCGCTCATCCATTCCTTTCACGCCTCGCTCATTTTGTTTGGGATCTTCGCAAACTCGCTTGCGCATCCGCTCTCGGTCTCGACTTCGGTGCGACACGCTTCTTGCATCATCCGCTAGCCGAGGCTGATACTCATGACTACGCTCACGTTGCTCCCTCCTCTTTTGACGGTTCCAATGCCTTCCCGTCTCGCCATACTCACCGTCATTTCCTTGCGAATCTGATGCCGTGCCTCTCTCAGGCACTCGATAATTGTCTTTACCTTTCGATCGTACGAACATATCAGACGTTCGCGAAATATGTTCTTTTCTCTTTTTGCTAGCTTGATCCTTCGAAACTTTATCATTGTTAATATCGCTGCTCCATAAGCGCTCGAGAACTTCCTCCCGTCGCCGCTTTTCCCGATCCGACAGAGGCCTTGCCCTCACCGCACTACCGCGGTCTTCCTTTTTTCGATCATTACCATAAGGCCCTCTTACATTCTCTTCAATCCGCTGCATTTTCTCAGAATCCTCCTTGCCAGAATAAACACGGCGGGATTCATGACGACTAATGTTACTATCGTCATGCACCGGTACCGACGCGCTTGAGTCCATCGATTCATTGACGGGCAGTTCTGACTCGCCATGACGCGGCGGCAATGGGCCTTGTGAGCCGTGAAAGAGATCAGGTCTATCCCTAGAAAGCCCGTCCTCCCCGTCCGAAATATCCATGTCTTGGTCTCCGATTGGAAATACTGGTGCCCCTGCAGGGGCAAGGAGGCTTTGGGAGGATATGCCGGATGTGGCTTGGTGAGCGCCCGCCATGATGGCTGCCGCCGACACCACGTCTCCCCGTTTGACAGCTGCCTTGGCAGCGGCTTCCGCTTGAAGCTGTTGCTTCTTTTCGCGCTTTACCTTTTTCGTCTCGAACTCGTGGTACGATTGGTTGTCCCCGGCAAGCTTGGGAAGTAAGTGGGGGTCCGCCACCGCTCCGCTTTCGGAATCGCTCAAGAAGTACAGATTGTTGAGAGCCATTCGCGCAGTGAGTCGCTGACGAGGGTCCAGAACTAGTAGACGCTGTACCAAGTCGAAAGCACTGCCCAAGATCGAGCGGTACCGCGCCTCAAATTGAGATCGTTTGGGGTCAGGACATTCAAGGGTCGATCCTGGTGCTTTCATATGTGCAAAGGTTTCAGGCCCAGGTGTCCCCAGAAGGCTATATATCATCCCAAGCAGTTCGATCTCGCTACTGGCTGGAAAAAGGGGTCGCCCTTGAATCAATTCTACTATAATGCAGCCTAGGCTCCACATATCTACGGCCGTATCATAATTAGGATTTCCGTACAGCAGCTCGGGGGCCCGATACCAAAGTGTGACAACCTTGGTGGTCAGGTGGGGCATTTCTTCCCTATCGTGCTGACTGAAATCCAAAGACCGTGCCAAACCAAAGTCTGCAAGCTTCAAATCATGCAGGTTGCTGACTAAAATGTTGGAGCACTTCAAATCCCGGTGCACGAGCTCACGCTCATGCATGTAGTTCAAGCCATCCAGGATCTGTTTCACTAAGCATTTGATGCGGGCCTCCGTCAATTTCACCTTGGCATCAATTAATCCTGCCAAATCGTGATCAACGTATTCCATTACCAAGTAGATATGCCCCATACGCAAATTCGTGGCACCTCCGCCACCAGTGCCACCGTTGCCAGTGTTGCTGCCTGCACCATTTCCTGTAGAGCGAGTCCTAAGATTCCCAGTTTCTGTTTCATCCTTGTCTTTTACTGTGATATGTATATGAGAAAGTTACATTGCTCAGTAAGCGCACATGTTCCTGCTCGAGATTTAGCGCGGTCTCTGGCAACCTACATTCCCAGCGAGAGCATTTAGAGGTGACAACGTCGATAAGTCTGACAATGTTAGGATGCTTCATCTGCTTCAAAATCTTGATCTCACGCGTGACGGTTGGAGGTAATTGACAATCTGGCTGCAGAAGCAACTTTTTGATGGCGACTTTGGTGTGAGTTATCTTGTCAAATCCACTGAAGACGCGGCTGCCTCGAAAGTAGGAATGGGGGAGAAAGCGGAGAGTTTTCTTGAATTGATTAGAGAATAATTAAAGTTAAACACGTCACACCATTAGAGGCTATAGTCTACAATCTTACCCGTATGTACCCTCCCCGATCGTCTCAGTGCGGTTATAATTACTGATCGTTCGCGTGCCCCATTGCAAAGACGCAAGCGATGTACCAGATACTGAGGCAGAGGCGACAGAAATGGCATCACGACTGTACATTGAGCCAATGCTCCCACTAAAAGAGGCCCCGTCCTTCCAATTGCCTCTGTGCTGCTAACTAACTCTCGATCCTTGAAAGTGGTATGAAGAGTGTAACCTGCCTTACAATATGCAGTTTGGAGAACTTCTTTTTAAATTATGAATTCAGTGCGACCTCGGAAGACGGGCAAGAGCGACGTGTAGTTAGAGTTCTCGTGGAGAACGACATGAAGGTAAACTTAAACGACATGCCGCGGGAAAAAAAATAAGATGGCACAAAGGACGACGAGATTGAGGAGGGCAGGCCCAAGCAAGGAGCGAAGGGGAGGGAGGGGAGGCGGGAGCCGACAGGATTGCCATCCGTCACTGGTCTGGTCAAGTGCTTTCGGGATTTCGCAACGCGGCTCCAGAAAAATGTACATCGTCTTTTTTCTTTTCCTGTACTTGAAGTCACCATGTATCCATGTATAGAACCACCTCAGAATGTGTAACCTTTCCTCCCTACAAGATCGCAATGCATACATATCGGTTTCAATTTTCAATTTCCTATTTGTCACATTTCTTGCACTTCACGCGATGCTTTCCTCGAGACTGATTGCTGATATTTCTATCAGCCATGGCAGGAGCGTGCGCACATGCTGTCCTTCTTGAAAACATTTTCATCAGCCTCCATATGCATGCCATCTCTGTATGTGTCAGGTAGGTCACAAATGAACCCCAGCATTTCACAATCACGTTTGAGTACCACTTTGAGGCACTCAGCACGTTTCTTTTCAACGTTATCTTGTCGGTCGCTACCCATACACGCTGTAAATACACGATTCTCTTCCACGATCAAACCCTTGCCGTGGGGTTCATAGGGAGCCATTTTCGCTTGAGCTGCAGCCCATTCTTTCGTGGGCACTAAAATAGCCTGCATGTCCTGCCCACTTTTATCTATGGTTTTTGTGTGTATTGAAGCATTGGTCGATGGGATTCGATGCTTCTTATGATAGGGTACGTAATTCTTGCCGCGTAGATGTGAGCTCTGTCCTGTCGTGTTGGATCGCATATCTTGATGCTTCTGTGCATCAGCAAGCGCTGCCACCGTGGAAGGATGTAACAAAGGTGCGGTCACACCTTTTTCAGGGAAAGGCGGCGATTGACGTGTTTCAGGGCTGATCTCAGGCATAGGTGGTGCAGGCAAACTAATGTTTAAAATAGGATTGGGCTTCAGGGTGGACCAGTGGCACGTATTGAGAAAGGTATACGCCGACATTATATCGGTTTCATACGTGTAACCTAGCTCGCGCGTAGACCACATGGAGCGAGTAGTTATGCCGGGAGCGTAAGCCAGCTCTACGTCTACTTGGTCGGGCTTGAAATCGGTGTCGAGAATGTTCGCTGGATCCAGAATCCTGTGGCAATCCTGCCACATTGCCCAGATTTTATCAACAAATGCATGGTGTAACCAAAAAATGGGATCGTCGGGGCTTGCAAAGCTATTCATGGCTCCACCCAAAAATAGATGCGGCCGAGAATGCGCACCAGCTTCAAAAGCCGGCCGAAAGTCTCCCACCAGAGTCTTCTTACCCATAATAAGGTCCAAGACCTCTGCCGGTGAGAAAAATCTGTAAGAATCAGAGCCAATGCGCTTCAAGCACCCTCCCTTGCTGTTTGTCCATTCGGCAAAAGGGCCTTCTTTCATGCAGAAGGAGTCATTCTTTTTGCCCATCGGGCCAAAAATCCCCCAAAGAGGGGACTCTGTCTCCCGTCCGGCATCCAGCGTCCAGTCCCAGTAAGGCATCGCGAAACAAGAGAACTTGCCTCCCAAGTCACGCACTGCGCTTTCAATTTGCAAGACGTACCAGCGATGCCAGGGTAGAAAGTAATCGTTGCCGTGAAAAAGATTGAAAGTCGTCGGATTTCCATGGATTGCAGTAATCGTATCGTACAAACCACTTGCCTTCAAGGTCTGCAAAGCCTCTATAAAATCTGCAAGCTCGTCCGGGGTAAGCGATAGTATATTCTTTCGAACACGAAAACAGTCTTGTTCCCAAAATGGCGGACCGGCTTCGGTCGGGAACGGTGTCGGTGTTGCTGTCGACGTTGCGCTTGTTGACGAGGGATGATGGTGGTGGCCCCAATGATGTGGTCTATGCGTAGGTGCCGGAGAAGGGACGGGTGAGTCCAGTGGAACGTTCTCGAGGGGCTCAGAAGGAGGAGCAGTGGGATCAGGAGTGAGGTCAGATGGAGCCACAGTATTTCCTGTTGTGACGACCGGTGTCGGAGCGGGGGTCGCCATAGGCGCAAGTGGAGCTTGGCTTGGATTGCACTGCCACCAGTACTCGTTCACGTACTCGCATCGGGTCCCTGGACAGCAATTGGTAGGACCCCAATAATTGCGCCCGCCGCATTGCAGCCATTGCCCGATGCATTGAGCCTCCCAACCCATTCCGGGCTGCGCTTCGACAACTGCCCAAAACTGAATCAAGGTCAAAAGAAGGACATTGGCCGCGACATTGAAGCTCGAAGTCTGCATCCTTTTCACTCGCAAGAAATATGTGGCTTTGCTAATCGAAGCACGTGGCTTTCGTCCTCCTACTTGCCAACAGTCTACCAAATAGGGTCTTTATCCAAAAAAGGCAAATGGCAAAGTTTGATAATTTGAAGCCCTACCCTTGGCTTAAAAAGTCGCAAGTCTCAGAACGTCCTGTTTGTGATGTTGAGTAAATGATGTAAAGGAAGAAAGCACATCAGCATGGGTGTCGTGGGGTCATGCGGTCGGGCGTATGGGCCGAAATTTAATTGTGTACAATTATTTTTCGAGAACCGTGCGTGGATGCATCGATCTACTTAACGCAAGGGAGCTCCAGAATTGCATTAATCTCTTTAATATCTTAATTCTACGTAATAATCGTGCAGTAAACGGAACGCCATGTGTAGAGTACTTCCCAAAAGCCGTTGGCTTGTGCCCCACAACCCCTACAGCATCACTATATACTATGTGGAAAACCAGATAGGTAACAAATCCTCAACACTGACAGCCGTTCATATGTGGGTGGTCTGCAAACCATAATCTCCATTGTTTTTGCCCTCGATGAAAGAGGTGCCGGCAGTGATAAAGTGAGTGGCAATCACACTATGCTTTGGTCGGTTGCACATTTCAATCCCCATGGGCCAGGCGCGCCGTTGGTCACGCTAGCCGTTACTCCGCCCGCTGCGGCGTGTAGGCGACATACTCAAGATCCACGCGAGCGCTGCTGGCCTCATCGTGTGTCGAACTCTAACACTCCTGCGTGTCTTGCATTGTTATAAAGGCAAATTAAAAATATTACACTGGAGCTTGGTCTTCGCGCCTCGGCTTCGCGATGGCCAACGCCCTTTCGCCTAGGGGCCAAATCTCTACCATGTCGTCACCATCCTTTTCTTCTTCCCGGAGCTGGATGATTTCATCAATACTCACGAAGCTACTTGGAATAACTAAGTACTTGTGGCCTCGTGCACCAGTCTATCTGCCTTTTTCCGATTTTGTGAAGCATGCACAGGAGGGCAAATTGGCTTCCGTGATGATGAATCAAGACAAATTTGAGGTTCAAATGAAGGCGGGAGACAGTATCATGTTGGCTGGAGGCGCCAGCCTCGTGCCCTCTTCAAAAGTGTCCCGACAGCAAATATACCACACATCTGTCATCCCGCAACTCGACAGACAATGGATTGTCGAGATGCTTCAAAAAAATGGCGTCAGGTTCGGGACCGGTACACCTTCCTGGAGTCGGCGCATGGTCACACTGCTACTGACGATCGCCCCTTTCTTGTACTTGGCATTGGTCTATCGAATGATGAACAAACTCTATAACCCTACAGATAGCGTTGGTAGGGAGCGAAAAAATCTTCAGCAGAAACCAAAAAAACGTGTCATCACATTCAAGGATGTTGCCGGCATCGATGCAGCCAAATTGGAGTTGGTGGAAGTAGTTAATTTCTTGAGAGACCGAGCCCGGTATGACGCCATTGGCGCCCGTCTGCCAAAAGGTATACTACTATCAGGAGCTCCAGGCACTGGCAAGACCTTGTTGGCTCGGGCTGTTGCGAATGAGGCGGGCGTGTCATTCATAAGTTGCTCTGCAAGTGAATTCTGCGAGCTCCTCGTTGGTCGAGGCGCTGCCCGCATGCGCGACCTCTTCCAGCGTGGCTTCTCAAGCTCTCCTTGCATAATTTTCATTGATGAACTGGATGCGTTGGCGAAAACACGCGGTTCCTTTTCTTCAAATGATGAGCGGGAGCAGACGTTAAATCAGCTTTTATGTGAAATGGATGGTTTTGAGGGTGGAGAAAATTGTGTCCTGGTCATCGCAGCTACAAATCGTCCCGAGGTGCTTGATCCAGCCCTTATACGACCAGGTCGCTTCGACCGCCATATTGCGGTGGGTCTGCCAGACACACGCGGTCGCCGGGCCATCCTGGACGTTCATTCACGTCACGTTTGCCTGGCACCTGGCGTAGACATGCAGCGCATTGCCACCAGGTCCAAAGGATACTCTGGAGCAGAACTAAGTAATGTGGTCAACGAAGCCGCCCTTCTCGCCGTGCGAGCAGGCTTAGGGGTAACAACACAGGCGTGCTTTGAGGAAGCCCTGGAGCGCAACAATCAATCGCGGATATTGGCCTTGCAATTAGACGGGTTTGGCAACGGCGACATGGGCGTCAACTCTACTGTACAAGACCTCCATAACAAATTGCAGAACCGCAATAGGACAAACCTTCAGGATCCATGACAAGAACTCGAGATTGTTGTACATTCTGAGATAATATCTCTTGAAGCTCTGAAGGAATTCAAATGGCTATTGTTATGACACTAAACACTTCTTTTATTTTTATTGTATTAATTTTTGCGAGGGAATTTGTCTGGTGGGCTCTAAAATATTCAACTTATTGTTTTAATTTACATCGAGACCTTCGCGAAGGGGATCTAAAGTTATTGATCACTCTCTGCGTTTCTCTTCTTAAAAAAGCACACCGCTACAAAAAATCTTCCTCGAATGAAGCGTGCCACGCCACAGCTCTTCCAAAAACAAATTTTTGTCGTGACCGCTCCCTTGAAGCTTGTCCCAGTAAGGGATTTGCCTTTCGACGGTCTGGTTGCACACAGCCGCGTAGAGTTATCTTTCTGTTCACTTCTTTGTTGCGTCGTTACGTCTTGCTTGCGTAGCTTACATTCCAAGCGAAAGCCAAAGATGCGCGGTACGTATGACTCTCTCTCCGTCAAGTGACAAAGGTCGTCGTCCAAGTCGATAGAGGAGGTAGCCTGGATGTCAGTCGTAATGCCTCCGCGGCCAAGACACTTGCGGCCGAGCCTGACCGGGTCGTACCTGCGATTAACTCCATCCTGCCGAAATATTGACGGTATTGGGGTCCAGGAGTGGGCTGCTTCCAGGTTCAGCTCCGGGAATGCCAACAGGAAAAGATGGGCGAACGTTGGCCCCCAGTAGGCTCCGTTGAGCTGCTGGTGGGATGCGTCCGCGGGCCAATAGACTTCTCGACACCGTGGGCAAAAGATTTTAACGCATTCCCTAGCGCCATCACTCCTGTGTCGCTTCTCAACCACCTTACCTTTGTTTTGATCGGTTTCGCCGATTTCCTCGTTCGAGTTGCCCAGGGGGAGCACTGGCTGACCACAGCACGCCAGACGGGGACAGCGACCAAAATGTGCTTGTTGGAATTTGTCTCGCATCACCTGCAAGCCTTTTTGTGTGACAATGAAGCGCGCATGGATGAGTCCATACATGCGTTGGGTAGCTGCCTCGTCCCGAGGTAGTGACCGACAGCGTTTGGTTGAGCCGCCTTTCGCGACGCGCTCAAGGAGGAGGTCGACTGCAGCCATGTCGAGAGGGAGCCCCAACCAATTAAAGTCTTCTGCCAGGAAAGAACATGGCACGGCGCAGAAGAATTCGTGACCTGGCGCACGAACAAATTGACTGATCCAGGAGCTTTCGTCATCCGACTCAGGGCTCGACAGCAGAGCCTCCAGGCTGCTATCCTCCAACTTGTCGTCCTCTGGCTTATCTTCACATATTGCATTTCGGATACACCGCAAATCTTTGATGATGGCAGCACCGAAGATAGCCTTGGGGCGTCCTCCGGTCGCGCTGCTCTCGTCAATGATTAACTTATCGTGAGAAATATGAGTCCCATCGGTGAAGACATTCGTCGACGACATCCATCCTGCTTCGCCAACAGTTTCTCCACAACCTCCATTGGTTCCATTGCGATCCCGCGAGACGGCACTTGAAGAGGAATTCGCGTGAGAGCTTCCAACAAGGCCTCCCTTATTGTTCGCCATGAACTGTTCAGGACTGCGCGACCGTCGGCAACCCCATCCTTCGACCCAAGATAGTAATAGGAAACGTACAACTTGCGAAAGGAGCATTCAGCGCCATCGGTTTGGTCGCATACTCGTTCAACTCAAAGGTAGTCTATCTCTGAGGCCCTTACAAGCCTAAGGCATCGCGGGTATAGCACAATCACTGGAAAATGCAGGAAAATTAACTGAGGTTAGATTTTCAGTTTTTTCGTGATGCCATGTCTTCGTGCTCGCTTGGTTCTGTCAATCTCCCATACTGCGTTTTTACATTTTCTCGGACGATAATGGTCGATCATCGCTCAGTGGTGAAATGCGTCGCTCTGTGATACGTTATGCTTGAGCGCTGTTAAACTATCTTACCAACTTTCCTTCCGCTATCACCAAGTTCTAAATCACTCTATTGATTCTATATTTCGAATGTTTTCAATTAATTCACTTTTTGGTGTATTAAAAGTCTGTTTCTGGAAAGTTCGTCTCCTTGTCGTCTCGTGGTGGCTTGCTCTTACGGCGCTGCTTGTGTCCTCCTTTCCGCTATCGCTGCGCTTGATATCGTTACTTATGTCGTAACTCTTTTTGCAATGCTTCCCATGCTTATTGAAGAGTCGTTGATTCAAAAATTTCGGGAGTCCGGGGGTGTCAGCAGTTTTTGTGATTCTCCTGCTCTGTCTTGTCCTAACTGCCTCCCCCGGGCCTCAGGCTGAGAGAGCTACTAGTTTTCAGGTCTGTTTTGTAACTGGAGTTATACGCTCGTAGTGGTTGAGAACATATAGAAATGTGTTTCCTGATAGACGGGACTGCAAGTTTGTTGAAGGCGCAGTTTGTCGAAAGATGGCCTGCACTTCTATGTATGGCCACTACAACATCAGCTACAGCGTCTTGTCCTCAATTTTCCTCAACTTCTTATATTCAACAGGATCGTATCGAAATATCTGTTGGCCAGCTTCAAGATCACTGTGAAGATCTCATTAATGTTTAGATAATAAATCAGTAAATGTGTTCTCTGACAATCCAAGTTTTCGGTGCTAACACGGATGTGGGGAAGACCGTCATCTCTGCGGGTTTATTGCGGGCGGCATCGAACAGGCCCCTCAGGCGGCGGACAACCTATATAAAACCATTGCAGACTGGGAAGATACATGATGGATCATTCGTACAACGTTACACTTCTGCTGACGTATCTTGTCACACCTTATATAGCTGGGAGACGCCACTATCTCCTCATGTAGCTGCGACCAAGGAAGGAAAAACCATATCCAGTGAGGAATTGCTTGGGATGTTACGGACATGTTTACAGCAGGCGCAGGAATCTCATACAGTAGGGGGGGATGGAGGGGGAGTAAGGCAACGTGAGGGCTCGAACGTAGGGGATTTAGTGGTTGTGGAGACTGCGGGCGGTGTGCTGAGTCCCGGTCCGTCGCCCCTGCAGACACAGGCCGATCTGTATCGACCCCTGCGGCTACCTGTTTTGCTAGTCGGAGATGGGAGATTGGGAGGCATTTCTAGTACCTTAGCAGCGTACGAGTCCCTATACTGCCGAGGATACGAGGTGCATGCCATAGCTGTGTTGGAGGTCCCTCACTACATTGAGAACGCGGCTGCCGTAAGCGAGTACATTACTGGCACGTTAGGGCATGCGGAGACTCCCGTTTTGTCTCTTCCTCATCTGCCCGAAGTCTCATCTGTCTCTTTCTCTACTGGCGATGTAGACAAAGACGTCCTCTTAGGCGGCTTGGATCAGTGGTACCATCAACACGAACATGTCTTCCATCACTTGCTCGATACGCTGATAGATAGAGAACGAGTCCGCATCCAACGATTGCAGAAAATGACAACGCAAGCTGCCCAAGTGTTTTGGTACCCCTTCACGCAGCATAGTGGGCTAAGTGGCACGGACCTGCATGTAGTGGATTCAGCTTACGGTGACAATTACACTCTTATCAGCAAGTCCTCCGAGGACGGTGATGCAAAAGAGCGCGCCCCTTGTTCACGGACTCTCATTGATGCATGTGCCTCCTGGTGGACGCAAGGGCTAGGTCATGGCCGAGTGGATGTCGCCCTTGCTGTCGGCGCCGCTGCCGGGCGCTTCGGCCACGTTATTTTCCCTGGCAACGTGCACGAGCCGGCCCTGCGGCTGGCAGAGTTAATGCTGGCTGGACCCGGTCAGGGGTGGGCCAGTCGGGTATTTTTTAGCGACAACGGGTCTACCGCTATGGAGATAGCTGTCAAGATGGCGTTGAAAAAAAATTCCGTTGACTTGAAATATGAAAAGGGGTGCTCCAAGGAAGAATTCCGAGTTGAGGAGCCAAATGATAAGATCTCAGCGACGCCTCTGACGGTTGTCACTCAACGAGACTGCTACCACGGGGACACCCTTGGGTGCATGGACGCGGCCGCTCCCACTATTTTTAACACCGGGCAGCATCCTTGGTACCAGCCGCGGACCCTCTCCCTGACAGTGCCAACGTTCGGATACGTAAGCGGCCATCTTCAGGTCGAGATTCCGCCCGAAATCACCCGTGCCGCTGGACAGAGTGCCCTGCAACTACCAGACAGTGGACAAGTCCTTAAGTTTCCGGGGGGCCTGGCCACTCTCCTAGACGTACACGCCCGCGAGGGCTCTGACGCGGCGGTCATATACCGAAAGGCCATCCGGGCGCAGTTCATTGCCTTTGAGAGAGGAGAGGAAGGAATCTTGTCATCTAACACAGTCATACCTTTGCGAGGTGAGGCGGGGCAAGGTCATCGCTGTCGGAAGCTCGGCGCCGTCCTTTTGGAGCCGGTCTTGATGGGCGCTGCGGGGATGGTGATGGTTGACCCGCTATTTCAGCGGATCTTGACATTGGAGGGCCGGGCTTATGGCCTTCCTGTAGTCTTTGACGAGATAGCAAGCGGCCTTTACCGCTTGGGATGTGCATCAGCTGCGGAGCTACTAGGAGTTGCTCCGGACATCGCCTGTTATGGAAAGACCCTGACGGGCGGGTACCTGCCCATGGCGCTGACCCTCACCACCGAAGCCGTTTTTGAGGCTTTCCATGGGACGAATAAATCAGATGCCCTCCTCCACGGACATTCCTACACTGCAAATCCACTGGGCTGTGCCGCTGCCGTGCACGCGTTAAAAGCCTATGCTGTGATACATGAAACCAACATACGAACGTCACAGGAGTGTTGTCAAAGGAAAGAGGATTTTTTTCCGAATAAGAACAAGTGCAGCAGTCACCACAACATATGTCGCTATAATGAGGATCAAGTGGCGGCCCTATCAAACCTTTCCGGTGTGCGAAGGGCAGTCGCCCTCGGCACCGTGTTAGCGGTTGAACTTACGGAGGTCGAATCGAGCAACCGGAAAGGATACAGCTCCACAGCTTCTACGCACATCGTTAACGACCTCAGGGAAGCAGGTATATATGCGAGACCCTTAGGAAATGTGGTATACCTTATCGCGTCTCAGGTGTCTTCGGGAGGGACATTTGAATGTCTCGTAGACACACTTGATCGTGTTCTCCGTCGCCGAGGAGATA
>Ga0209925_1000920_pt1 | contig 14935 bp, 14 predicted proteins | sample SalPonR2_A_D1_MG_FD_185702 | JGI IMG/M metagenome (GOLD analysis project Ga0209925, IMG submission 185702) | Salt pond soil microbial communities from South San Francisco under conditions of wetland restoration - Salt Pond MetaG R2_A_D1_MG... ...
AAGGGCTACTCGGACACCGTGCGACAGGAACTGGCGGAGAAGGGGCACGACGTCGTCATCCCCGAGACCGGGATCGGCGGCGCGCAGGCGATCCGCATCCATGACCATGGTGCTCTGGAAGGCGGGTCTGACCCGCGCAAGGACGGATGCGCCCTCGGCTACTGAGGGCGTGGCGGTCTGGTGGCCAGTTTCGGGTCAGAACCCTAGTTGAGCTGGAATTCCAGAGGATAGCGCCCTTCGGAGAACTCCCCGAAGAGGTCGCCCAGATCCGGATGATCCACCGGCTCCCCGGTTTCATCGGGGATCAGGTTCTGTTCCGAGACATAGGCCACGTAATAGGTGTGATCGTTCTCGGCTAGGAGATGGTAGAATGGCTGACCCTTGCGAGGGCGGGCGCCCTCGGGGATCGCGTCATACCATTCGTCGCTGTTCGAGAACTCCGCGTCGATGTCGAACACGACACCGCGGAACGGGTGCTTCTTGTGGCGCACCACCTGACCAAGATTGTATTTTGCTTGAGTCTTCAACATTGCCATCAGCCCCTGCCCAACTGCTAACGTCCGTTGGGGGTTCTTGTCCATGGATCGCACCGCGATTCGAGGGAAACAGACTGTGGAAACACGACCGACAGTCGATTTGACGCAAAGATGCGCCGCATGCTTCGCCGCCGCGCGATCACGATTGCGCAAAGACCGGCGCCCCGCCCCGACGCCCCGGTTTTCTTGAGGCGATTTCTGGCGTATACTGTCGCAAAGGTCGAAAACGGCCATCGAGCAGGCAGCAAAATGAAACCCTATTTCCTCCTTGTCATTGCGGCCGGATTCCTTGCCGCGTGTGGTGGCGGCAGCTTCAGCGCCCCGCGGAATCTGGACAACGCGTGTCTTCTGGCCGATGAGCGGCCGCAGTATTTCAGGGCTATGCAACAGACCGAACGCCGCTGGGGCGTGCCAGTTCCCGTGCAGATGGCCACCTTCCATCAGGAAAGCCGCTTCGTCGGTGATGCGCGGCCACCGCATGTCTACGCGCTGGGCATCATCCCGATGGGACGCATGAGTTCGGCCTACGGTTACAGCCAGGCGCTGGACGGCACTTGGGCGGAATACCGGCAGGAGACGGGAAACCGGCTGGCACGCCGCACGGACATCCGCGACGCGTCCGATTTCATGGGCTGGTACATGACGCTCAGCGCCGAGCGCAACGGCATCCCCCTGAACGACGCGCGCAACCAGTACCTCGCCTATCACGAGGGGCACGCGGGCTATCGCCGGGGCAGCTACAATGCCAAGCCATGGCTTCTGCGCGTTGCCGACAGCGTGGCCGAGCGTGCCGCCACCTACGAGATGCAGCTGATCACCTGCGGCAAGCGCTAAGACGCCGTCACTCGCCGCTGCGCCGGTTGATCTCGATCGGAATGCTGAACAGCATCTGGGACAGGCGCTCTTCCCTGTCGAGGTTGCCCAGCACCACCGTCGTGTCCGTGCCGGCCTGATCGGTGACGACCCATTGGCGAAGCTCCACCGGGTCGCCGGTGAAGACCATCGTCAGGCTCCCGATCTCGGGCCGCTCCGGGTCCTGCGCTATGACGCGGGTGGCGGTGCCGTCATACTCGTGGCCGACGACCATTCCCGATCTGGAAAGGTCCACGGACCGGTCGAGGATGATCGATAGCGGCGTCTGCGACAGCGGATACTGTTCGGCCATGGTGTTACCGCGCCCGTCGAAGATCGCAAGCTGTCCGCCGCCGGCGATCACGAGCAGATCGTCGTCGTCATATTCGAACCGCGCACGCCCCGGACGCTGGATATAGAACTGTCCGGTCGCCACGGTACCGTCCGCGTTGATCTGGGTGAAGGTGCTTTGCGCCATGTCGATGTCGTTGAGATATTCGGAAATCTCCGACAGCGGCACGATGTCGGCGGCCGCCATTGCGGGCACCGAAAGCGTGATGGCAAGGCTCAGGGCAAGACGTTTCATGCCGCTCATGTAGGCAGCCTCGGCGTCGCCGTAAACGCCCCGGCGCGGGTTTGACGGGAATGTCATCGCGCCGGGCGCTGCGCCGCTCATTCCTGTTCGGGCACCAGGATATCGCGCTTGCCGACGTGGTTGGCGGGTGACACGAGGCCCTGTTCCTCCATCTGCTCCACCAGGCGCGCGGCCTTGTTGTAGCCGATGCCCAGCTTGCGCTGGATGTAGGAGGTGGAACATTTGCGATCCTTGATGACGATGGCCACGGCCTGATCGTAAAGCGCATCCTCGCCACCCGTGTTGCCGCCGGTGTTGAGACCGAGGACCGCGTCGATATCGCTTTCCTTTTCCTCGTCGGGGCCGTCCAGAACGCTGGCGGCATAGTCGGGGGGACCGAAGCTTTTGAGGTGGCTGACGATCTCCTCGACCTCCTCGTCGGAGACGAAAGGTCCGTGGACGCGCGTAATCTTCGCGCCGCCCGCCATGTAGAGCATGTCGCCCATGCCCAGAAGCTGCTCGGCCCCCATCTCGCCAAGGATCGTGCGGCTGTCGACCTTCGACGTGACATGGAAACTGATCCGGGTGGGGAAGTTCGCCTTGATCGTGCCCGTGATGACGTCGACCGAGGGGCGCTGCGTGGCCATGATGATGTGAATGCCGCTCGCGCGTGCCATCTGCGCCAGGCGCTGGATACAGGCCTCGATCTCCTTGCCGGCGACCATCATCAGGTCGGCCATCTCGTCGACGATGACGACGATGAAGGGCATCTTCTCGGGCGCGAACTCCTCGGTCTCGAACACGGGCTCGCCGGTCTCGTCGTCGAAGCCGGTTTGCACGGTGCGCTTGAACATCTCGCCCTTGCGCTGCGCCTCGGCGACGCGGCCGTTGTAGCCGTCGATGTTGCGCACGCCCATCTTGGACATCTTGCGATAGCGCTCTTCCATCTCGCCCACGACCCATTTCAGGGCCACGACGGCCTTCTTGGGGTCGGTCACCACCGGGGACAGAAGATGCGGGATGCCGTCATAGACGCTGAGTTCCAGCATCTTGGGGTCGATCATGATCATCCGGCATTCCTCGGGCGTCAGCTTGTAAAGCAGGCTGAGGATCATGGTGTTGATCGCGACCGATTTACCGGACCCCGTGGTGCCCGCGATCAGGAGATGGGGCATCTTGGCGAGGTTCGCGATGATCGGATCGCCGCCGATGTCCTTGCCCAACGCCAATGGCAGGCGGTGTGTCCCGTCGCCGAAATCGCGGTGGCTGAGGATCTCGCGCAGGACCACCTTTTCGCGGTGCTGGTTGGGCAGTTCGATGCCGATGACCGACCGGCCCGGCACGGTCGACACACGCGCCGACAGCGCCGACATGGACCGCGCGATATCGTCGGCAAGGCCGATGACCCGGCTGGCCTTGAGGCCGGGGGCGGGCTCCAGCTCGTACATGGTCACGACGGGACCGGGGCGGACGCTGACGATGTCGCCCTTCACCCCGTAATCGTCGAGCACGCTTTCGAGCATGCGCGCGTTTTCCTCGAGCGCCGAGTCGCTCAGGTGATGACGCTCGATCGTGTCGGGATTGGTCAGAAGCGTCAGCGGCGGAAACTCGTACTCCTCGGCCTCGGCCTGCAGCGGCAGCGAGGGCTGCGCATCGGACATGGCGCGGCGGGAGGGCGCGGCCTGTTTGCGCACCGCATGCTGCACGACGCGGCGCTTGAACTCCTCGTTCGCGGGGCCTGCGGTCGTGACGCTAGGCGTAAAGGACCGGGCATCTTCGTCCGGCTCGTGCAGAACGCCGTCCTCGGCAAAGATGTTGTCCTCGGGGGTAATCTGGGCCTCGGCGTGTTCCGCCGTAAGGGGCGGTTCCGCGCGCAGGGCGGGGGACAGGTGGAGACGGTCCATTGGCCGCGCGTCGCCCGTCGCCAGACGGCGCTGCGCGGCGGCGGTGACGGGGTCGGGACGGCGCACGCGGCTGCGGATGGCGCTGCTGATCCGCGCGCGCACCCGTTCATCGTCAGGCGCCTCGATATCGTCATCCAGTAGCACATGGGCCCGGGGCGGTAATTCGGGCTCGAGGCCATCGGCCTCGAGATAGTCGTCGTCTTCGGCCCGCGCCCGCAGCGCCAAGCGGCCGAAAAAGCCCTGCGGCCGCCTGGACTGGGCAGGCGACATGTCTTCGGTCTCGTCCGCGAGATGGGGCACGACACCGGCCTCATCGCCTGCCTGAACCTCCATCACATCGGCGCTTGCCCGCGCCTCCCGGCGGGCGATCCGCGCCGCCTGAACGCGTGTGGCCGCATGTCCGGCACCCGCGCCCACGCCCCTGAGACCAGCGGCGACCATCGCCGAGGACGCCAGCAGCCCGTAGATCAGGAACCGCAGGGCGGAACGGAACTCCGCCTTGCTGACACCGGCGACATGAAACAGCATCGCGGCCCCGCCAAGGAACGCACCCCCGGCAACCAGTTTCAGCCCTGCCTGCGCCGAGATCGGCAACGCGTTCAGCACCGCGCCAAGGACGGTATCCCCGAACAAGCCGCCCAGACCGAACGAATGCGTCCATTCCTGTGGCGGCACGTGGCTCGCGGCATAGATCGATGCCAGCGCCAGAACGATCGGCAGAAAGAACACCCGCGGAAGCGCGCGATCCGCGCCCGCGTGAAGCAGGAACCGCACGCCCCAGACCAGCGAAGCAATGGGCAGCACAAGCGCACCGTACCCCACGATCATCATCAGGATTGCCGCGACCGAGGCGCCAGTGCGGCCCAGAAGGTTCTGCGGCGCGGTGTCGGTCGCCGCCATCCAGTTGGGATCGTCGGGCGTGTAGCTGAGCATCAGCGCAGCCAGCGCGACCCCCAGACCGAGGAGCACGAGGCCAAGCATCTCCTGTCCGCGGCGGACAAGGATGGCATGCGTTTCCTGGTCCAGGAAGGGGTCACGCTGTCGGGTCTGATAAGCCATCTGTCGTTCGTCCTCACTCGTAGATCGTCTGACGCAGGCGGATCAGCCCGCGGCGCATCTCTTCTTTTTCCGCAACCAGCGCCACGCGGATGCGGTCCGCGCCCGGGGTGCCCTTCGCCGTCTCGCGGGCGAGGTAATGGCCGGGCAGCACGCGCACGCCCGCCTCGCGCCAGAGCCTGAGCGCGGCGGCCTCGCTGTCCTCGACCGGAAGCCAGAGGAAAAAGCCCGCCTCGGGTCCGCGATAGCCGGGGACGCCCGCCATCACCTCGTCGGCGATGCGGTATTTCTCCTGGTAGAGCGCGCGGCTGTCCTCGACATGGGTCTCGTCGCTCCATGCGCGCTCCGCGACCGCCTGAAGCGGCAGGGGCAGGGGCGCGCCGGCATAGCTGCGAAGCTGCTTTATGCGCGCGATGCTTTCCGGTCCGCCCGCGACGAAGCCGGACCTGAGCCCCGGCATGTTCGATCGTTTTGACAGCGAATGGAAAATCACCACCCGTTCGGAATGCGCGCCGTTCGCCTCGGCCGCCGCAAGCGCGCCGGGAGGCGGGGCGTTGCGGTAGATCTCGGAATAGCATTCGTCCGCGAAGATCTGGAAATCATGCCGTTCGGCCAGCGCGATCAGCTTGGCCCAATAGGCCGCGTCGGCCACAGCGCCCTGCGGGTTGGCGGGCGAGCAGATATAGGCGATCGCCGTCCGGTCGAGGATGTCCTGCGGCAGCGCCGTGTAATCCGGCAGATCGCCCGTGGTCTCGGTCGCGGCGACATAGACGGGTTCCGCCCCCACGGCCAGCGCGGCGACGGCATAGACCTGGTAGAACGGGTTGGGCATCAAGACGACGGGCTGCTTGCCGCCCTTGCGCTCGGGACACAGCGCCATGCAGGCGTTGAACAGCCCCTCGCGCGTGCCGTTGAGCGCCATGATCTGCCGGTCCGCCGAAACATTCACGCCATACCGCCGCGCGATCCAGCGGGCGATGGCGGTCTGCAGACCGGGCGTGCCGTCATTTGCGGGATAACGGCCGAACCCCTCGAGGCTGCCCGCGATCACGTCGCCGACCCAGTCCGGGAAGGGATGGCGCGGCTCTCCGATGGTCATGGAAATCGGCTCGCCGCCCGGTTCATGGACGTCGAGAAGCTTCCGCAGACGCGGAAACGCGTAATCTGGCAGGTTCGAAAACCGCTCCGGAAACACCATGTCTGCCTCAAAGCCCGGGATCGTTTCGTCCCGGTTTTGCAGCAACCTACCTTGGTGTCGGCGTCCCTGTCCAGAAGAACGCTGAGACGGCCCGAAAGATGTGGCGCTCAGGCCAGTGCCGCCTCCGCCGCCGCACCGAGACGCAACAGACGCTCCTCGGCCATGGGCGGGGCCAGCATCATCAGGCCCGCAGACGGCACGCCGGTGGGCAGGCTGAGACCGCAAAGCCCCATCAGGTTGCCCACCCGCGTGTTGCGCAGACACAGCAGGTTTTCCGCCACGTAATGATCCGGATCCGCCATCAGCCGCGCGATGTCGGGCGGGGCATTGGCCGTCGTGGGCAGTAGCACGGCGTCATAGGCCGCCGTTTCCGCCGCCCACATGCGCCTGAGCTCTCTCAGCCTGCGCCAAGCGGCCACGTAGTCAGGCCCCGAGAAGTCCGCACCGCCCCTGAACCTGTCGCGGACCCGGTCGAACATCTTGTCGGGCGCGGCCTCGATCACCTCGGACCACGTGCCATAGGCCTCCGCGGCGAACAGGACGGGCGAAAGCCCCATCGCCTCGGCGATCGGCCCGACGGTTCCGGTCTCGATCCGCGCGCCCGCCTTGGCGAGCCGCTCCACGCCGCTGGCAAAGCCGCTGGCCTGCGCCGGCGCGGCGTCGGAGACGTAGGGCTCCAAGACCAGGAACCGCGCGCCATCCAGCCGCGCGCCGGTCAGGTCGGGCGCCGGTCCGCCCTCCATCACGGCCAGCAGATGCGCGCAATCCTCGACCGACCGGCAAAGCGGCCCCACCGTGTCGAAGCTTTCGGCAAGCGGCACCACACCCTCCAGCGACAGGCGGCCCGAGGTGGTCTTGAGCCCGACCAGATCGTTCCACGCCGCCGGCACACGCACAGAACCACCGGTGTCCGATCCTATGCCCGCCGCCGCGAGGCCGTAGGCCACCGACGCCGCCGCGCCGGACGACGACCCGCCCGGCACGCAGGCCGGATCGTTCACGTTGGGCGGCGTCGCGCCCTCCGGCGTGCCGCGATAGGCCGCGTTGAGGCCCAGTCCGGCGAAGGCCAGTTCCGACATGTGCGTCTTGCCGAGACAGACCAGCCCCGCCCGCGTCGCCCGCGCCAGCACCTCGGCATCGGCCTCCGGCACCCGTCCCTCCAGCAGGCGCGATCCCGCCTCGGTCGCGACACCCGCGCTGTCGAAGAGGTCCTTCCAGCTGATCGGCACACCGTCGAGCAGACCGCGCCTGACGCCATTGCGCGCACGCTCCGCCGCCCCCCGCGCCTCGGCCAGCGCGCGCTCGGGGGTCAGCACCGTGTAGATGCGGTCGCGATGCTCATGGGCACGGCTTGCGTCCAGGTAGGCCTCGGTCAGCGCGACCGGGTCGATCTCGCCCGTGCCGATGCCGCGCCCCAGCTCGCTCCCGCTCTGCCACAGCCAGTTGTCCATATCGCCCCCGTCGCCCCGTCATGTTGTCGCGGTGGGACGCTAGCGACCCTGCGGCCCATGGACAATCCCCGGCGCGGGGCCATAGTCCGTGGCATGTCGCATGACGCCGATATCCTGATCGTCGGTGGCGGTCTGAACGGCCCGAGCCTCGCCATCGCGCTGGCGAAATCGGGTCTGAGCTCGATCGTGATCGACGCCCTGCCCGAAGAGACGCGCATGGGCGCGGAGTTCGACGGCCGCTCCTACGCGCTGGCGCTGGCATCGGTGCGGATGCTTGGCTCGCTCGGCCTTTGGGACGAACTTGCGGACGACGCGCAGCCGATCCTCGAGATCAAGGCCTCCGACGGCCGCGCGGGCGAGGGCGCTGCCCCCCATTTCCTGCATTTCGACCATTCCGAGATCGAGGAAGGCCCGATGGGCCACATGATCGAGGACCGTTACCTGCGCCGCGCCCTCCTGACCGCCATGGAGGCAGAGCCGCGGGTCACGCATATGCCCGGCACGAGCGTCGTCGCACAGGATACCACCGGCGTTGCGAAGGTCACGCTCGACGACGGGCGCGTCCTGACCGGTCGGCTTCTGGTCGGCGCGGACGGACGGCGCAGCGGCACGGCGCAGCGCGCCGGCATCAGGCGCACGGGCTGGGACTACGGGCAGACGGCGCTGGTCTGCGCCATCGCCCATGAGCGCCCCCATGACGGCATCGCCCATCAGTTCTTCATGCCCGGCGGACCGCTCGCGATACTGCCCCTGCCCGGCAACCGGTCCTCCATCGTCTGGTCCGAGCGCACGGAGCGCGCCGCCGAGATCGCCGCGATGGATGACGCCGAATATCTCGACGCGCTGCGCCCGGCTTTCGGCGATTTCCGCGGCGAGATCGAACTCGCCGGCGCGCGCTACAGTTATCCGCTCTCGCTCAGCATCGCCGAGGCTTTCATCGCGCCGCGCCTCGCGCTTGTCGGCGATGCCGCCCATGGGGTGCACCCCATCGCGGGACAGGGCCTGAACCTCGGGCTCCGCGACGTGGCGGCGCTGGCCGAGGTGCTGACCGATGCACAGCGCAGGGGCGAGGATATAGCCGCCCCCGACGTGCTGGCGCGATACCAGACATGGCGGCGCTTCGACACGACGGCGATGGCCGTGGCGACGGATGCCTTCAACCGCCTCTTCTCGAATGACAATCCGCTCCTGCGGGCGGTGCGTGATGCGGGTATGGGCCTTGTTCAGGCCGCCCCGTCCCTGCGGCGAAGGTTCATCCGCGAGGCCGCCGGGCTGACAGGCGACGTGCCGCGCCTGCTGCAAGGGCGCGCTCTCTGACGCAGGGCGCGCCCGAGCCCTTTCATCTTTCCAAAAATACGCAATCGGACACCTGCCACAGGCGCCAACGGCCGGGTCAGTCGAGCTGCCGCGCCTCTTCTTCCAGCATGATCGGGATACCGTTGCGGATCGGGTAGGCCAGATGCGCGGCCTTCGAGATCAGCTCCTGCCGGTGGGCGTCATAGCTGAGCGTGCCATGGGTCATCGGACAGACCAGCGCCTCCAGCATGCGGCGGTCGATGGCATGTTCCTGCGGCGAAGGCGTGGCGTCGGACCGGTCGCTCACTGCATCGTCTCTTCCGGCGCGCCTCCGCGCAGCGCGAATTCCAGCAGGGTGACCAGCGTCTCGCGCCGGGTCGACAGCGATGGCGCCTCGAGAAGGGCCTGTTTCTCTTCCGGATCGAAGGGGCAGAGCATGGACAGCGAGTTGATCAGCAACTCGTCCTCCGCCTCCTTCAGGCTGTCCCAGTCGGTGGAGAGCGACAGCGCCTCGAAATAGCGTCCGAGCAGGTCGAGGAACGGCTTGCGGTCGAACCCCCTGTCCTCCTCGGGTCCGGCGAGGTCGGCGGAAAAGCCGTCCCAGCTGACCTCGCAGCGGCGATAGGGGGTAAAGCCCGACACCTCCTGCTGCACGCGGAACCGCGAGATGCCGCTCAGCGTGACCATGTAGCGGCCATCCTCGGTCTCGGAAAACTGCGTCAGCCGCCCGGCACAGCCGATGGCGTGCAGGCGCTTTTCCTCCGAACCGGGCACATCGCGCGGCTGGACCATCCCGATCAGGCGATGGGAGGTCTTCAGCGTGTCGTCGAGCATGGCAAGGTACCGCGGCTCGAAGATATGAAGCGGAAGGCGCGCACGGGGCAGCATCAGCGCCCCCGGCAGGGGAAACACCGGGATCGTGCCGGGAAGATCAGCAGATGTCATCATGCCATGCGACCTAGCCTGACACCGCCGTCAGGCAAATATCATCGAACTCAGGCGGCGCCGCCCCTTCTGGGCCAGCGGATCGGTGGGCTTGAGCGCGTCGAAGATCGTGAAGAGCTGCGTCTTGGCCGCGCCGTCGTTCCACTCCCGGTCGCGCCGGAACAGCTCCAGCAACTGGTCGATGGCCTCCTCGACCTGGCCAGAGGCATGCAGCGCCTGCGCATAGTCGAAGCGCGCCTGGTGGTTGTCGGGATCGGCCTCCACGGCCGCCGACAGCTCGTTCAGCGGTCCCGCCTGCTCGGCCTGCCGGGCAAGCGCGATCTGGGCGCGGGCGGCCTCGATCTCGGGGGCGGTGGCGATGGCCTCCGGCGCGTTGTTCAGTAGCGCCTCGGCCTGATCGGTCTGGCCCATCGCGATATGCGCCCTCGCAAGACCGCCAAGAGCGGCGGCGTTCTCGGGCTCCTCGCCGAGAATCGCGGCGAAGGTCTGCGCGGCGTCGGCCACTGCACCCTCGGCCAGCATCTGTTCGGCCGCTTCCAGCGCCTCGCCCAGGCCGCCATCGCTGGCCATCGCGGCAAGCTTGTTCACGAATTCGGCAATCTGGCTCTGCGGAACCGCGCCCTGGAACATGTCGACGGGCTGACCGCCGTAGAAGGCGACGACCGTGGGGATCGACTGCAGCGGCAGACCCTGCTGCGCCAGCGCGGCGGCGAGGCGTTGCTCCTTGTCGACGTCGATCTTGACCATGCGGACCTTGCCATTGGCGGCCATCACGGCGGCCTCCAGCATCGGACCCAGCGTCTTGCACGGACCGCACCATGTCGCCCAGAAGTCGACGATCACGGGCGTCTCGCGGCTGCCCTCGATCACGTCGGCCATGAAACTCGCCTCGGTGCCGTCCTTGATCAGGTCTCCGGCGCCGGCTCCGGGTGTTTGGGACTGTCCCAGCTCAAGCATCGCTTGTCTCCGTCAAATTCGTTTGGTCCCTATATGCGCGCGATGACCCTTCGCGCCAAGGGTCCGTTCACAGATCGAAGCTCGCGAAGACCGGCGCGTGGTCCGACGGCTGCGTCCAGCCGCGGGCCGCGCGCAGGATGCGGCTGCCATGGGCGGCGTTCGCGATGTCGGGCGAGGCCCAGATGTGATCGAGCCGCCGGCCCTTGTCGGCCTCGTCCCAGTCGCGCGCGCGGTAGGACCACCAGCTGTAGAGCAGACCCTCGGGAATATCGGCGCGGGTCACGTCCACCCAACGGCCGGCCTCCTGCGTGTCGGCCATATGCTCCACCTCGATGGGGGTGTGGCTGACGACCTTCAGTAGCTGCTTGTGAGACCAGACGTCATCCTCGCGCGGGGCGATGTTCAGATCACCCACGAGGATGCTTTTCTCGGGCCGCGAGTCCCGGAACCAATCGCGCATCTCGGTCAGAAAATCGAGCTTGTGGCCGAATTTCGGGTTCTTTTCCCGGTCCGGCTCATCGCCGCCCGCGGGGACGTAGAAATTGTGGATGGTGGTGCCATCCTCAAGCCTTGCAGCGACGTGGCGGGCGTCGCCCTTCTCGCAGAAATCGCGGTGGCCCGCGTCCTCCAGCGGCAATTTCGACAGGATGGCGACACCGTTATAGCCCTTCTGCCCCCGCGCGACCATGTGAGGATATCCCGCGTCGGCGAAGACCTCGGCCGGGATCTTGTCCACGGGGCTCTTGCATTCCTGAAGGCACAGGACGTCCGGCGCTTCCTCGGTCAGCAGCTTGACGACCAGATCGGCGCGCAGGCGGACGGAGTTGATGTTCCAGGTGGCAAGCGTGAAGGGCATCGGCGGCTCCGGCAGAGGACAGGACGCGACCCTAGTCGCGCAGGGACGGGGCCTCAACCGGCGTTCTGGCCCGGTATGTCGATCTTGCCCTGATGCGGGAAATCGCCTTTGGCGATGTAGGCCTCTTCCTCGGGCGAAGAGAGGCGGCCATAGATGGCGTTGCGATGGGGGTGGCGACCGAAGCGTTCGATTATGCCGCGCACGCGCGTCACCTGCTGCAAGGGGCGGTCGGCCATCGCCAGCAGCTCGGGCCGCGCGACGTCGCGCTGCGCCTCGGAGAGCTTCACGGCCAGATCCATGCGCGCCAGGTGGTCGGGTCCCTCGCAATGGCCCAGTGCGATGATGTAGAACTGCCGTTCCCAGGCTTCCTTCAGCGCCTCGTAATGGCCGTTGGCCAGTCCCTCCAGCACCAGCAGGGTCGCCTTGATGTCCTGCGCGTAAGCCGCCGGCGTATCCCGCCAGTAGGAGCGCGGAAACTGGTCGAGCGCGATCAGGAGTGCGAGCCGACCGCGCGGCGTTTCGGCCCAGTGATCGAGCTGCCCCCGCGCGGCGGCCTCGGTGATGGGGCCGAAGTCGCGCAGGATGGCATCGTCCACGCCGCCCTGCATGCGGTATTCCCAGAAGGCGACATGGGTCTCGATGCTGGTCCAGTGTCCGTCATCGGGAAACCAGAAGTCGAGGACGGTCTGCGGATCATGTGCTGATGTCATGGCGCGACGCTAACAGGCGTGTCCGGGCATACCAGCAAAAAAGAAGGCCTGAACCGAAGTTCAGGCCAAGTCCAACAGGGAGGTAATGAAGTATTTCTAGTCCAGCAACCTCAGGTTGCACTTTGATCTGGGTCAAGCACTTAGAAGATCCCGAGCGGGCCGATCAGGCCACCAGCCGATAGCCACCGGATTCCGTTACAAGAAGCCGCGCGTTCGACGGATCTGGTTCGATCTTCTGGCGCAGCCGATAGATGTGGGTCTCGAGTGTGTGGGTCGTCACGCCCGCGTTGTAGCCCCAGACCTCGTGCAGCAGGACATCGCGCGCGACCACGCCCGATTGCGCGCGGTAGAGGAACTTGAGGATATTCGTCTCCTTCTCGGTCAGGCGGACCTTCTTCTGATCCTCCGTCTCGAGAAGCTTCATGGCCGGCTTGAACGTGTAGGGGCCAAGCTGGAACACCGCGTCCTCGGATTGCTCGTGCTGGCGCAGTTGCGCGCGAATGCGGGCCAGCAGAACCGGGAAGCGGAAGGGTTTGGTCACGTAGTCGTTGGCGCCCGCATCGAGCCCGAGGATCGTGTCGGCGTCGCTGTCATGACCCGTCAGCATCAGGATCGGGCATTTCACGCCTTGCTTGCGCATCAGGCGGCAAAGCTCACGCCCGTCGGTATCGGGAAGACCGACATCGAGGATCACGAGGTCGTAGAGCCCTTCCTTCGCACGTTCCATCGCCTGCACGCCGGTGCCGGCCTCGAACACGTCGAATTCCTCGGACATCACGAGTTGCTCGCTCAGCGCCTCGCGCAGATCGTCATCATCGTCGACAAGCAGGATCTTCTTCAGGTTTGCCATGGATCGGGTCCTCCCGGAGAACTGTTACATCCGACATGCGCGGATGCACATTTTTCCACAAGCCGTTGAAAGAGTTTCTCACGCAGCCGTGTCAGGTTGCGAGGGAATGTTTCAATTCGCTTCGACAGCCTGCTAGAGATTGCGGCCATGGCATCTGACCCCCACCCGAAGCTCCTGCTCAGCCCTACGGAACGCGTCTCGCGCGCGCGGGCGGACATGCGGATGGGCGTGCCGGTCGTCATCGCATCGGGCGATGCCGGGCTGCTCGTGCTTGCCGCCGAGACCGCCGTGCCGGGTCGCGTCGCGGCCCTGCGCAGCCTCGGCGCGCGCCCGGTGGTGGCGATCACGTCATGGCGGGCGGGAACGCTCAAGGCGCGGGCCTATGACGGCGACCTGGCGCGGATCGTGATGCCCGACGACGCCGATGCGACATGGCTCGCGGATATCGCCGACCCTGCGCGCGATCTGATCGCGCCGCTGAAGGGGCCGCTGCAGACGGTGCGCGAAGGCGACGCGACGCTGCATCGGCTCGCGGTCCTGCTGGCGAAATCGGCGCAGGTGCTACCCTGCGTGCTGGCCGTGCCGGTGGACGACCCGAAAGGCGTCGCGCGCGCGAACGGGCTGACCCTGCTTGCCGCCGATGACACCGCCGACGATCTGGCGCGCCACCACGACCTGATGCCCGTGGCCGCCGCGCGCCTGCCGATGGAAGCCTCCGAGGCGGGACGGCTGCACATCTTTCGCCCCGACAATGGCGGCGTCGAGCATTTCGCGATCGAGATCGGCCGCCCCGACCGCGCGAAACCCGTGCTCGCACGGCTCCATTCGGCCTGTTTCACCGGCGACGTGCTGGGCAGCCTGAAATGCGATTGCGGCCCGCAGCTGCGCACCGCGCTGGCCGAGATCGGCAAGGCGGGCGCGGGCGTTCTGCTCTACCTCAACCAGGAGGGGCGCGGGATCGGCATCACCAACAAGATGCGCGCCTATTCGCTGCAGGATCAGGGCTTCGACACGGTCGAGGCCAACCACCGGCTGGGATTCGAGGATGACGAGCGCGATTTCCGGATCGGGTCAGACATCCTGCGGCGCATGGGGTTCGGCGCGGTGCGGCTGATGACGAACAATCCCCGCAAGGTCGCGATGATGGAGGACGAGGGCATCGCCGTGACGGAACGTGTGCCCCTCATCACCGGCACGAACCGGCACAACGCCCATTACCTCGACGTCAAGAAATCGAAGTCGGGGCATCTTCTGTGAGACCGACGGACATGGTCCTGACGCCCCGGGGCCTGAGGTTTCGCGGACGGCTCTACCCGTGTTCCATCGGCCGCAGCGGTGTCACGGCGGACAAACGCGAGGGCGACGGGGCGACGCCGGCCGGTGAGCATCGAATCATCGGGTGCCTGTACCGCCCGGACCGGATGGCGCGCCCCTGCGACTGGGCAGTGCCGATCGGGCCGGGGGACCTGTGGTCCGACGATCCGCGGCACGAGGATTACAACCTGATGGTGCGCGCGCCCTACCCGGCCTCGGCCGAGCGGCTGTGGCGGGGCGACCGGCTTTACGACCTGATCCTGCTGACGGACTGGAACTGGCCGCGCGCGGAACGGGGGCGCGGATCGGCGATCTTCCTGCATCGCTGGCGCGGTCCGGGTCGGCCGACGGAGGGCTGCGTGGCGCTTGCGCCCGGGGATTTGCGCCGGATCACGGGGCAGATCGGTTTCGGCGCGCGCCTGATCGTGCCGGAGCG
>Ga0209925_1000924_pt1 | contig 14888 bp, 9 predicted proteins | sample SalPonR2_A_D1_MG_FD_185702 | JGI IMG/M metagenome (GOLD analysis project Ga0209925, IMG submission 185702) | Salt pond soil microbial communities from South San Francisco under conditions of wetland restoration - Salt Pond MetaG R2_A_D1_MG... ...
TTTTTCTATTTTCAGAAAATTTTTTAATAAATCAATATGACAGATATCTCCATTTGTTACAATATATGGAATTATATCATTATTATATCCAAACTGGATTTTGTTATTTTCTTTATCTATAATTTCATATCTTTCTATTTTATTATTTTTTATTTTAGAAGATGAATAAATAATCAATTTGAAAGTTGGTTTATTAAGTTCAAATAAATTATTAATTATAAAATTTTTTGTCCATTTATCATAGTTATCGAATTCATCGAAAATTAAAAATAATTTTTGGTTATTAGAAATATATTCAAATATTTTTTTTAATAAAATTGAAAAATTAAAAAGTAATGAATTAAAATTTTGGAAACTATCTAAATTATCAAATTTATTTATACCATAAAAAATATTCAGAATCAAAATAAGGTTATCTACTTCTTTTTTCCTTAAAGAGTCTTTTATTTTTGTTCTAATTTTTTTTTCCATTATTTTTTTTGAATCATTATTACCTAAATCAAAATACTGAATTAAAAAAATTATAAAAGGATAATAATAGTAAAGGTCTGCAATATTAGAATTTGATTTCAAAAAATAAAAATTAATTTTAAGATTTTTTTCAAATAAATTAAAAAGATTTTTTTTGTGCATCGAATTATTTCCAATGAAATTAATAATATCATAATTCAGTATAAAATCCTTCATGTAATTATTATATATAAAAATAATTTATTGTAAAGAAAGATAACTAATTTAATAACTATTCTAATTATAATTATCTTTTAAAAAAAATTTGTTTTGTTATAATTATTATATGAAAAATGGATTTTCTTTATTAGAACTTTTAACAGTGATAATTATTATTTCAATTCTTTCAGTTTTTGGATTATCTATTTATTTAGGTTATATAAAAGATGCAAAAACAAGTGAAGCTAAAATGGTTATTAATAAAATATATAAAGCTAATCAGATATTTTATATGAAAAATGGGTATTATCTGGAAAAATCCGGGTATGGAGGCTGGAATAATGAAAAAAAAATGTTAGAAATTCTTAATATAGAAATCGATGATAAAATTACTGATGATTGGGAATTTAATATTATTTATAAGTCAGGTTTAGGAAAATACCAAAAAATTATTTGTAAATCTTCTGATTGGAGAACACAGAATTTGAATTTTTATTATGATACAGAATTTGGTAGATTTTTTTATGAATAAAAATATTTATGTAATGGTGGAAAATGAGTAATGTATTTTTAGGTAAATGCAATAATTATAATTTTAAAAATTTGTACAGTATTTTAAAACAGGGTTTTAATTCTATTGGAGGATTAGATTTTGTAAGGGATAAAAAAATTCTTCTCAATCCTAATCTGCTTGCTCCAGTTTCACCAGAGAAAGGAGTTACAACCCACCCTGAAGTTATCAGAGCTGTTGGGAGACAAATACAACAAAATGGCGGGGAAGTATTCATTGGAGACAGCCCCGGTATGGGTACATTAAAAACTCTTTATAAAATAACTGGAATAAAAAAAATAGCAGATGAGGAAGGTTTTGAAATTGCTGATTTTAAAAATTCCATAATTATAAAAAATCCGGATGGAGTTTTAGTTAAAAAATTTGAAATTGCAAGAGCTTATGAACATGTAGATTATATTTTTTCTCTTGCAAAATTGAAAACTCATGGAATGACTTATTTTACCGGGGCCGTTAAAAATTTATTTGGAATGATCCCTGGATTATTAAAACCTCCTTTTCATTATAAATTTTCTAATAAACAGAATTTTGCCAATATGTTAATAGATTTAAATTTTTTATTAAAACCAAAATTATCCATAATAGATGGTATTATGGCAATGGAGGGAGATGGTCCAAGAAATGGTAATCTCAGAAATTTAAAAGCTTTAATAATTTCTAAGGACAGCATCGCTGCAGATACAGTTGCTTGCAAACTTGTAAATATTAATCCCAAAAAAATAGTTACTAATATTGCAGGTGCTGAAAGAGGATTGGGATCCATGGATTTAAATAATATAAATATTTATGGAAGAAAAATTAAAGATTTAGAAATTAATAATTTCAAACATCCCCCCAGAGAAGTTAATCTTGATAATCTTATTCCCGTTCCTGGTTTTTTAAAAAAAATTATTGAATACTTTCTTGTCCCAAAGCCAAAATTTTACCATGATAAATGTATTTTATGCAAAGAATGTGTTAAAGTCTGTCCATCAAAGCCAAAAAGTTTATCAGTTAAAAATAATATAATAGAAATTAATAGAAAGAGCTGTATTAAATGTTTCTGCTGTCAGGAAATGTGTCCAGTAGGAGCAATAGAACCTAAAAAATTTATTTTAAATTAGGGAGATAATAAAATATCTCCCCTTTTCTATTTATTTAAAAAAACTTTTGAAAATTTCAGTAATATAAAAATGATCTTTTGTTCCGGCAGTTTCTCTAATTGAATGCATAGCCCATAACGGATTTCCGACATCTACTGTCTTAACATTCAACAATGATGAAGACATGGGGCCTATAGTACTTCCTGATTTAATATCTGATCTATTTGCAAGTTTTTGATATGGGATATCATTTTTTTCGCAAATATTAATAAACTTAGAAGCTGTTTCAGATGTAGTAGCATATCTGAAATTTGCGTTATATTTAATCACAGGGCCATTATTAATTATTGGTGTATAATGTTTATCATGTTTTTCTTTAAAATTAGGATGTAATGCATGAGCCTGATCAGCAGAAATTAAAAAAGAATTTGATAAGGCTCTAAAATAATCTTCTCTATCTCCACCAAGAGCAATAGTAATTCTTTCAAGCAAGTCTCTTAAGAAATTGGAATTGGCGCCCTGAAAAGTTCTGCTGCCGATTTCTTCATTATCATAAAAAATACCTATATTAGTTTCATTGAAATTATTTTTATGAGTTAAACTTTTTAATATTGAATGGCACATTGCTAAATCATCCAATCTCCCGGAAGATATAAAATCATCATTTAGCCCGGTAATACTCGGACTTGTCGAATCATATAAAAACAAGTCAGATTCAATAATATCATTTTTATTTATGTCTAATTGATTAGCAATAAGATTGTGTAATGTATATTTTACATCATCATTTTTTTCAGCAGTAATAATTGCCGGGAGATGTTTTTGTTTATTAAACTCAAATCCTTTATTGACTTTTCTATTCATGTGAATTGCAAGATTTGGAATAACAGCTAATGGTTTTTTTAAATCAATTAATTCAGAAACAATTTCGCCATTTTTTTTAATACTTACTCTTCCTGCTATTGAAAGATCTCTGTCAAGCCATGTATTAATAATCGGTCCTCCATAAACTTCAGTACCAATTTTAATATATGATTTATCTTCAGTAATAGATTCTCCTTTTAATTTTAATAATGGGCTATCAGTATGAGCCCCTATCAAATTAAATCCGTTGTTAAATTTTTTACTGCCAATTGTAAATGCAATAACAGCGGATTGATTTCTCTGAATATAATATTTCCCATCTTTTTTAATATTCCATCTATTACTCTCTTTTAATTTTTTGAAATTATTATTTTCTAATTCCTCAATTATATTTTTTGTAGCGTGATAAGCTGTTGGTGAATTTTTTAGAAAATTTTTCAATTCATTTGCTAATTTATTAATTTTTTTCAAAATATCTCCTTTCTTTATATTTGATTTTAAAAGAAAGATTCTTCGCGTCAAGAATAAGTTTGATACAATTCATTATTTATTAATATTAAGCTATATAAGATTAACAATAATATTATTACTACTTTATAATTTTATACTTTACTAATTAAAGTATATAGATATAATATTATTATTAAATAAGGAGGAAAAGATGATAGATATAATTATTTACGGAAGTGTTGTTTTTGCTTCATTATTTACTCTTGTTAATCCATTAGGAGCAATTCCAGTATTTATAAATCTTACCGGTAATTTAAATTATAAAAACACAAAAAAAATTGCATTAAAAATAATAGTCGTTTCAATTTTTGTATTAACTCTTTTCATGATTTTTGGTCAGGTTATATTTAAATTTTTTGGTATTTCTACAAATAGTTTTAGAATTGTTGGAGGAATTCTTTTTTTCTTAATGGGTTATGACATGCTTCAGGCAAAAATGAGTCGCACTAAAACAAGTAGGAAAGATGGTCAATTTGAAAAAATTAAAGATAACGCAATTACTCCAGTTGCAATCCCTATGCTTGCTGGTCCAGGAGCAATAACTCATCTAATTATAAAAATTCAGGATACCCCTTCTTTTTACTATAAAATATCGGTTTTTATAGCCATGTTTTTAGTATTTTCTTTAACATATTTCTTGTTTATTGCTGGAAAAAGAATAATGAAATTACTCGGGAAAAATGGGAATAAAATTATGTTGAGAATAATGGGATTGATTGTAATGGTTATTGCTGTTGAATTTTTTTTCAGTGGATTAACACCTATACTGAAAAACATTATTAATTAATTTCATAAACAAACTGATCTTTTCCATTTTCTTTAGCTTTATATAAATTAGAATCAGCTCGTTTGATAATTTCTTCAAACCATCTGGAATCATCAGGGTATATTGATATCCCACAACTTAATGTCAATTCACGAAAGTTACCCATTAATTTTGATTCTTTGACTTTATTTAATATTCGATTGGCAACAATTTTTGCACCTTCTAAGCCTGTATCTGGTAGTGCTATGATAAATTCTTCTCCCCCATATCTTGCAGCAATATCAACAGTTCTCAAGCTGTTTATAATTATACGTCCTACTGATTTTAATATTTCATCACCTTTTTGATGGCCATAAATATCATTAACCTCTTTAAAATCATCTATATCCATCATTAAAATTGATAGTTTATCACTTTTTTTGTTGCCTTCCTCATAAACAATTTCTCTAATTTTTTTCATAAAAATTGAACGTAGGTATAATTTTGTTAAAGGGTCCCGCATGAACTTGTTTTCTTCTTTATTTCTTTTTATATTTTCAGATAAAAATATTTTAATCAATTTTAAAGCAATATCTTCTCCTTCATAAACTGTATTATTTTTCTTATCAAGGTAAATAAAACCTAAGAGATAATCTCTTTTTCTTGCAGGTAAACTGCTGCTGCTGCTTCTGGAAAATTTAGATCCTTTTTCATATGCAACTCTTTGATAAATATTATAATCAAGTAGAGGAACAATTACATACTCTTTTATTATTCGATCTGATTCAATTGTGCAATCAACTTTTTTTATATCGCTTTCTATATTATCTATAGTTTCTTCATAATAAAGATTATAATCTCTTTTATATAAAAATTTAAAACTATATACTGAATTTTTTTTAACAAATTCATCATTTTCTCTCAAAAATAATACTGCTCTATCATAAGATGTCTGATCTATTATAAAATTTAAAATGTTTTTATATAAATAAGAGTTATTTTTTAGACTCATGTAATAAATTTCTTCAAATTTGTTGATGATATTAACATTATTTTTTTTCATTACTTCTATTTTAGAATTAATTAAATTAATATCAAAATTTTCATTTAAAATAGGTAAAATATTATTCCAGTAAGAAACTTTAAAATATTCATCATTTTTACATGTTTTCTGTTCTGTATTCAATTTTTCCAGAATAATTGATAATAATTTTTTGTATCTTGGTTTATTTTTACTTTTTAATTCTTTTGCAATATTCATATAAGTTAAATAATTGGTATAAGACATGGTATAAGATTTCAACATCAAATTACCTATCTGATTAATATCAAAATTTTTATTTTGTTCAATTAATAATTCATGAATTTTTAAATTATAATATTCTTCAGGTTTTTCACCCTGGTTATAATTTTTTAATAAATTATTTATCAATTCTAATTGTTTTTCGCTATTGAATATATAGAAAAAATTTTCAAGGATAGTTTCAACAAAATGAATTAAAAGATCCTTTTGTACATTACTCGATGCTTTTAATAATGTTTCAAAAGCATCATAATAATTGATTTTTTCTAAGTATTTTTTAAATAAAATCCCAATTAAATCTATAAAACCTCTTGTTTTTATTTCTTTTGTAATTGTTTCCTTTTTTTTATTATAAAAATTATAATATTTTTTTAAAAGTTTTTCATCGTTCATTTTATACATTGATGGGATGGCTGTAGTTAAAAACAGAAAATAAACTCTTAAAAATTCATATGCAGTCGAAAAATTATTTTGTATTACCTCAAAGCTATTCTGCATCAATTTATAAAATTCATCAATCGATAAATATCTTGATAAATTAAAAAGAATAAGAAGTCTAATATTATTAAAGTCATTTTTTTTAGCAATCTTAAGTCCATTTAAAAGGTATTTTTTATTATCTTTATAAATATTAGCTGTTAAACCATAGTTATTATAAGCAGTTACAATAAAATCATCTATATAGGTATCCAGTGAATAATCCACAGCTTTTTTAAAATAAGTTCTTGCTTTATTTTTATTGCCCTGATAGTAGTAATTATGTCCTATATTGTTTGTTCCCATATATACATAAAATGAATTATTCAATTTTTTGGCTTTTTTAACCATGGTTTTAAAAATATTTATACTTCTTTTATATTTATTGAGATTATTGTAATTTATAGCCAACATATTTAGTGATCTTAAGTATAAGTTTGGATAAGTATCTATTTTTTTATATATTTTTTTGATTAATTTTTTTAATTTTTCTGAAGATAATTTATATTTCTTTTGTGTTCTATAGTAAAGATATTCTCTTTCATAATATAGAATTTTATCTTCTTCATCTAATTTATCTTTTAATTTATTTATTTTTTTAAAATATTTTTCAACAATATTATATTTATTGTTATCATAATAAAAACCAAGAAGTGATGCATATATTCTAAATTTTAATTTTGTATTTTTTATTTTTATACTTTCAGCTTTTAATAGTATCTTTTCCATCTTTTCTTTATCATTTCGGTAAACATAGGCAGATAAGCCAAGATATAGTATTATCAGGAACCTACTGGAGTATTTATTTTTATCTTCTGATAAATTATTATAAATATCAATTAAATTGTTTTTTAATGCTTCTCTGTACATCAAACTATTAAAATCAGGATTATTCAAAAATTTATTCCATAAAACATTGGATAATTTACCAAATTTTTCTGCATAAAATAATATTTTTAAAAAAGAGATATAATCATTGTACTTTAATTTATTTGTATTTTGATCATAAAAATTAATTATTTTGTTTAATATATCTGAGAAATCAGATTCTTTTTTTATTTTTTTCTGCACAAATTCAATTAATTTTATATTTTTAAATCCTATTTTATTTTTTTCATAATATTTTAGTATGTTATTAATAATTAAATAATTAATAGTGTTATCAATATTTTTATCAAATAATTTTTTCAGAAAATTGATATTAACGGGATGGTTCAGTAATGAAATATATGCAAATATTTTTTTATAATCATTTTTAAAATGAGATTCAATGAAATAATTTTTTGAATAAACAATTTTTTGTATGGATATTTTGTTTAAATTGATATCTTCTTTATTTTTATTTCTCTGAGAATAGTTTTTAATGTGATTTATAACTGTAAATATATCAGAATAATTTTCTTTATTCAGTACATTAATAATATTGTCAATATTTTTATGAAAAAAAAGATTTTGCAATTTTTTTAAATTACCTTTTATATATTTATTATCAGTTGGGTTTATTTTGATATTATAATAATTAAAATAAGTATCTTCAATATTGACATCAAGATCAGTCTTAGAATTTACAATAAATGTTAAATTACTTGTTTTTAATTTCATATTTATAAATTTTAATAAATTTCTTGATTCTTCATCAATATAATCATATTTTTCACAAATAATAACAACCTGTTTTTTAAAGCAAATTTCTTCAAGGAGCTTCTTTATAATACCCTTAATAATTCTAAAACTTTTAGATTTATCATCATATATTTTATTTTCAACAATATTATCTATTTCTTTTTTATTATTTTTATATATATCCCTGTAGAAAAAACAATTTTTTAAATATTTAGCAATTTCAAAAATAAAAGAAAATGGTTTTTGGGATAGTTCAACATTAATTATTCGATAATTATTGATCTGGTATATTGTTTCAAGATAGTCTTTGTTTAGATTAAAATAATCATAATCAAAATTTTTAAAATTAATAACACTGGATTTACTGCCTGATTTATTTATAGAATTTATTTTATTTAAAATATCTGTTTTGAGTTTGTTATTATAGAATATTGAGGGAATCCATCTTTTATTAAAATATTTAAAAAATTCATGATCATTTATATTTATATCAGTGTCATATTTTAAATTAATATTATACTTGTCTGTTAATTTTTTATACTGTTCGATATCTTCATTTATATTTCCATAATACATTAAATCAATAAAAACTATTTGTTTATTATTGTTGATGAATATATTACTATCACTTAAATCACCATGTGAAATATTGTTAGAATGTAAATATTTTAAATAAAATAATATTTTTTTAAAAATCTCTTTTTTTTCTTCAGATGATTTGAATTTATAATCTCTTAGAGAGGACCCTTCCAGAAATTCCATGGTGTAGAAAAAATAATTTCCACCGAACTCACTATTATTAATATTCCATATTTTAAAATAATCAATAGGTTTTATAACACATGGAAGATCAATTGATTTTAATTTTAAAAATTCATCTTTAAAAAATTCCAGATTTTTTTTATCAATTTTGTCTGTATTAAATATTTTAACTGCATTAATTTTTCCATGTTTTAAGTCTTTTGCTCTATAAATAACTCCAAATTGACCTTCTGAAACTTCATTTAAAATTTTGTATCTTAGATTAATTAATTTCAATATATTCCTCCTAAAATATAGAATATACTATGAGTAATTATTTTCAAGAAAATAATATAATATACACTATTATTTATAAATAAACTGAATTATAGAATTACTTTGATTTTGTTAAGCAAATATTCCTGTTCTTCTCTTAATACCCTATCTGTTTCAATTTCCATATATTTAATAAAAAAACTTTTTAAAAATATTTTAATATCATATTCAGGAATTATGAGAACTATTTCATACACATTTCTATTATATTTATAATCAATATTATCATTTGATAATAACTCCGTAATTTCTGTAATATTTTGATCATTTTTCCCAAAAATAATAAGATTTTTTTTAGAATAAGAAAAAACTAAGATTACAATAATAATATTTATTAAAAAAAATAAAATTTCTAAAGGATAATAAATAATATTTAATAAACCCCAAAAAATAATTGTTATTATAAAGTTTAAAATGAAATACTTTTCAAATACAATGGATTTATATTTCAATTTTTTTATGAAAATTAAACTTACTGATATAATAAAATAAAATATATATAAATAATCTAAATTATGGAGAATAAAATACATAAATACATTTTAGAGAAGATAATAGATTTGTAAAGAATCAATAATCATTCTGATAATGAAAAAAAATACCGGGTTTATACCGGTATTTTTTTTCTTAATTTATTAAAAAATGATTTAATATCAATATTAATCATATAAATGGAAGGAATAAATATTAAAGTAACAAAAGTAGCAAATAATAATCCATAAGCTATAGCCATTACAGTTGGGACAATCATGGTTGCTGAGCCACCTATTCCATAAACTGTAGGAATAAGACCTGCTACAGTTGTTATAGTTGTTAAAATTACAGGTCTTAACCGCTGTTTTGCCCCTTCAATAATATTGTTAATAATATTACTATTATTATTATTTTTGTATACCTGATTAATAAATTCTACCATGATAACACTGTCATTTACTACTACCCCACTTAAACCTATCATTCCTATAATCCCCATAAAATTTAAAGGAATATTATGTAAATAAAATGCTAATAAAGCGCCTATTATACCAAATGGTATTGCCAGCATAATAATAAAAGGTTGAGACATAGAATTAAAAAGCATTACCAGTAAAAAATAGATTAAAAGTGCTGCAAGTCCTAAAGCCATGACAGCACCTGTAAGAGATTCCCTTGTTTCTTTTGATTCTCCTCCAGCAACTAATTCAATGTTTTTATTCTGCATAGCTAATTTTTTAAATTTTTTATTTAATTTTTTATTAACAGTTCTTGAAGTAGTTTTTTGAGGGTCAACTTCAGCTGTAATAGTAATAACCCTGTTTCCATTATAATGGTTAATTGTATTTTGACTTTTAGATTTTATTATGCTAGCTACCTGTTGTAATCTAATTAACCTACCCTGATTATTTGGTATAAGCAAAGTCTTTAAAAATTGAATATCTTTTTGAAAATTTTCATCAATTTTCACCCTGAAGTCCAAATCTTCTGATGTAGTAGGTAATGAGGTTGCAATTGTTCCCTGATACGCTGTTCTTATAGTATTAGCAACATTAAAAACATTAAGATTAAGCCTTGCTAACTGATTGTAATCGAAATTAATTTTGATCTCTTCTTCTTTTTCTTCCATGTCATTTTGTATATTATAAACCCCGTCAATTTTTGATAAAAATGATTGGATATTTTTTTGAAATGAAATTCCATCTTTTAAATTTAAATATATTATTTTTATATCTACGGCTTTTCCTGTAGGAGGTCCCATTTCTTTTTTTTCAAAAGATACATTTTTAAAATTGGTTAATATATCAGGATTAATCTTTTTCCTAAGCTCTCTTATAATCTCATCTGCCACCCTATTTCTTTCAGTAACAGGTACCAAATTAATAACTAATTGAGACCAATTTTCATGATTACCCTTAGAATTAAGTCTTTTAACTGTATGATGTCCAATATTACTGACAAGGGAAACTCTTTCATTTTCTGGAATATCATCTAAAACAATATTTTCAATTTTTGAAGTATAATTTTCGGTTTTTTCTAAAGTAGTTCCTTCAGGAGCTTCAAGATTAATATATATTTGATCTGAAGAATCATCAAAGAAAAGGACAAATTCTTTAATTGTATTTTGTGTTACAAATAAAACTAAAATTAAAAGTCCACCAAATAACAATAATACGACATATCTATATTTTAACGCACTTTTTAATAAAGATTTATAAAATCTTTGTAAATTTGAAAACCATTTTTTCATTTTTTTATTTTTTTTAGGTTTTCCTCCAGCTAAATGATTTGGAAGAATGATTGTAGCTTCAAAAAAAGAAGCAATTAATGTAGCAGTTACAATCACTGGAAATATATAAATTACTTTACCCATTTTACCGCCAATTGCCATAAGTGGTAGAAAAGCTGCAATAGTAGTTAATATTGTTACTGTAACAGGATAAAATACTTTTTTAACACCATTTATTGTGGCATCAAAACTATCCATCCCTTTAATTTTATTTTCATATATTACTTCCGATATTACAATTCCATGATCAACAAGCATACCAAGAACAGTGATGATTGCTGATAAAGTTATAACATTTAAAGTGATTCCTTCAATATTCATAAAAGTAAATACCATCAAAAGACTTAAAGGAATACCAAAAGCAGTCCAGAATGATGTTTTAAAATCAAGAAATATAAATAAAACAATAATAACCAGTAAAAATCCTACAATAGCATTTGAAGATACAACGTTTAAAAGTGAAGTTATTGATAATGATTTATCTTCAATAGCAACTATTTTAAATTTATCTGACATTTTATTTGAATTTTCATTTATAAAATTTTTAATTCTATTAGAAGTTTTAACGATATCAGCATTTTCTTTTTTTACTATACCCAAGACAACTGATCTCTTTTGATTAACTTTTACAATTTCATTTTGCTCTTTGAAACCATCCTCAACACTCGCAATATCTTTAATTCGTACTCTCTTTTTTTCAAAACTTGATCTGATTATTACATTTTGTACATCCATTGGATTTTGAAATTCTCCAATAGTTACTATAGTTTGTTTTTTTTGTACAGATTGAAGTGTTCCACCTGTTGACCTTACATTTCTTGATTTGATGCTGTTAACAACATCATTTAAAGATACATAATAATTTTTCATTTTTCCCGGAGAAACATTTATAAGAATTTCTCTTTCACGATAACCTTCTTTTCTAATTTCAGAAACCCCTTCTATTTTTAGAATCTTATCTTCAACTCTATCAGAAAAATTATATAATTCTTTTTCACTAATATTTTTATCATTTTTAGGTGTTATACTTAATTTAAAAACAATCATTTCTTTGGGATTTACATCAAATATATTTAAATTTTCAACTTCCGCAGGAAAATTTTTAATATTGTTAGCAGATATATTCCTATAAATTTCATCTTTAACACTTTTAACATCTTCTAAATTATCATCAAGAGTAATATACACAGTGGCACTATTTTCTATTGAAAAAGAAGTATATTCTTCTATTCCGGGTATTTTATCAAGTTCATTTTCAATGGGTATAATAGCATTTAACTCTATATCTTTAGGACTTGCACCAGGATAAGAAATATAAATTATCATAGAATCCATTTCAACTGTAGGCATTATATCTTTGCCTAATTTAGCCATACTAGAAATCCCAATTATTACTATAAGAATAACAATAAAATTGATTAATATTTTATTTTTTGTAAAATATTTTAAAAGCCCCATATACTCTCCTTATTCTGTTATATTGATGAAATCAAGATATAGATTTATCAGTTCATTTTTTGTTGTAAGAAAATTAATTTTTTCATTTGTTATTTTATTTTCCGTATCAAGTAGTACCTGCAAAGTAAGCCTTGCCTGTTCATATTTAGATTTTTCAGTTTCATATTCTGAATTTAATATATTGATATTTTCTTTAATATAACCTATCATTTTCCTTTTACTTTCAATTTGTTCCCAAATCGATTCAACTTGTTTATGATACATATTCTTGTTTTCTTCTAATTCATATTCTAATTGTTCTATTGAAAGTTTGGTGTCAATTAAATTGCCTTTAGCCTGATAATTATTTACAGGTAAATTTAAGGATAACCCAAACTGATAATCTATATCATTCAATTTATTTATTGAATTATTTAATGAATCTTCTTTTGATTTTAATTTCATATTTGCAACAATATTAAGTTCAGGTAAAGTTTTATTTTTATTCACTCTTTTTAATAATCCTAATTTTTCTAATGATTTTTCAAAAATAGAATAGTTATTTGTCTTATTAAAAGGAATTTCTATATCATTTTGACATAAAGAACAGGCTTTATTAAAAAAAGAATCATATTGATTTAAATTTGGTTTGTAATTGGCAATATTAATTATAACATTTAATTCTTTTTCTAATAAATCTAAAAGCATCTGATAATTTAAAAGTTGTTTTTTATAACTTACTACAAGAGAGTTTGCCCTTTCAAGTTCATCACGATCAACAAGGCCACTATTGTATTTATCTTTAACAAGATCTTTTATTTTATTTGCATTTTTTAATGTATTTTTTATTAACTGAACATTTTTATAACGGGCTATCCAGTTAAAATACAATTTTTTATAATAATTTAATATTGAATTTTCATTTATCTGAAATTGAATTTTTGCAATCTCATAATTATATTTTGAATTGTTTATAACATAATTATCAATTATTCCTTTCATGTTATATAATAGAGGTTGAGTAAAACCTATCTCTAATTCAGGAGAGAAATAATCATTTTCAAATTCCTGTTTTCCATATACCGGGATATCAGCAATTATTTCTTGAATTATCTGTCTTTCACCTTCAACTCTTGTTTTTGAATATTTCAAAACTGAATATATTGATGTTCCAAGTGGTAAATATTTTTTTGAAATTTTTGCTGATAAATTGATTCCTTCTAAAGAGTTATAATCCTGATATCCTGTATCATTAAAATAATTAATATTTCCTTCAAGGTGATAATCATTTATAGTTCTGGATTTATAAATATTATTATCAGCTTTTTTTAAATCAACATTTAAACTTTTTAGTTCTGGTAGATTTTGTTTAATTCTATTCAAATATTCATTATATTTTATAATTTTATCCTGAGCATATACCTGGATATTTAACATAAACAGAAATAAAAAAATAAATATATTCTTCATCATTCCTCCTTTAGATTAGATTTTATTATTTTATTAAAATTCTTAATTAATTGTTTTTTGGCTTTATTTTCATTTAAATCAAAATATTCATTCCACTCTTTTTTTCTCAATGAATAAAAAATTATAGGACCAATTATATTAAATATCCTATTAAATATAAACATTTTTTTATCTTTAATTATAAGACCTTTTTCTTCTAATTTTTCAAAAATATCTTCCTGCCATTTTTTTAAAAAATTTTTAAAGTACTTCCAGATATCATCATTTCTTATAATTTCATAAATTAATAATTTCCAAAAATTTTCTTTTTCAATCATTATATCAATCATTTCTTTTGAAATCATATCTTTTGATATATTTCCATTCTTCATATAACTATTCACAATCTCATCAATAATCTTATCTCTTTTTTTTCTAATTTCAGAAAAATGATAATCGATTATTTTCTTTAATATTCTTTTCTTTTTTTTAAAGTGATAAGAAACAAGAGATTTGGATATATTGCATTCGTCTGCAATTTTAGAGATGGGTGTAGCAGAATATCCATTTTTAGCAAATAATTCTTCAGATTTTATTAATATTTTAATTTTTGTATTGCAGGAATTTTTCATAAATACTCCTAACCGTCCGTACAGTTAGTATATCGAATTGAAAAATTTTGTCAAATATATTTTTAACAAGGTATTTTTTCATTACTTCTGAACTTAATTGTTTTAGATCAATTTGCTTTCTTTTAATTAAACCCATTTCATAATCACCATCCAAACTATACAAGTGAAATAGATATTCATTGTTAA
>Ga0209925_1000925_pt1 | contig 14888 bp, 11 predicted proteins | sample SalPonR2_A_D1_MG_FD_185702 | JGI IMG/M metagenome (GOLD analysis project Ga0209925, IMG submission 185702) | Salt pond soil microbial communities from South San Francisco under conditions of wetland restoration - Salt Pond MetaG R2_A_D1_MG... ...
CCCGGGCTGCAGCTGGAGTTGCACCACTATTTGACCTACGGGCGCAATGTGTCGGCGCAGTACTGGGCGGACACGTTGCGCAAGGAGATGGCACGAGCGGTCTGGATGATGCAGGCCCTGGGGGCGGCCCCGCACTCCCTCGCCTCGTCGGAGGACTTGGCAGCGATGCTCCGCTCGAACCGCGCGGTCGTGACAGCGCTCTATCGTACGGGCAAGGATGAATCCCTCCCAGGCTCTGCGCCCTGCTCCGAAGCTTCCGTCCTCCGGCGACGGGCAGCCATCAATATCCTGCTCGAGGCCGTGGGGCTCAAGCCGGAAAAGATGCCAGCTCGCCGGAGGAATAGCGGGGACGGAGCGCGCAGTAGTAGTGATGGAAGGGCAAAGGGAAAGGTGGGCTCGCGATTAATCGGACAGGGGCACGAGGACAGGGACGAGGGCAAGGAGAACTACATGGTGCGGCATGGGGGGCGGACCGCGCGGCGTCAGTCCTACCGCGGAGCCTTCCTTGACGTGGACGACCCCCACGTCCTCGCCGCTAGCGGGCTTCATGTTCACAGCACAGGTCCTCTGAAGGGAGGGAGCGACGATGCAGAGGGTGGTGAGGACGGCCTTGACGGCGAGGATGAAGATGGAGGGCTGGAGGATTGCGGCGGTCAGGAGGACGAGAGGGACGAGGGCGACGGGCAGAGGGGGGTCAAAGTGGACCTGGCCGGTGATCGTGCGCCGGTCAAAAAGGAGGCAATCCTCCCTACCCCCTCCTACAAGCGGCGCAACTCCCAAAAGGGCGGGAAAATCCACAAGACCCCTCTGGATCGGGTGCTGGAACGCCGCCTGGAAGCCTTCTTGATCGCGCAGCACAAGCTGACCCTCGCCTCGGCAGCTAACTACCTGAGCCACATCAGGACAATGCTGCGGGAGGCTCTGGAGGCCCTGGGGGATGACCGCCGGGGCCTTGACGGGGCTCAGGCGGTGGACATTTTGCAGAGCCCCGCGCTGGCCGGAAGCGACTATGCGGAGCACCGACCCTCCTATTGGGCCGCCTTCGTCAAGTTTTTGGAGCTTCATTACGGCCTGCGGGCGGTGGGTTGCGGTGTTTCCAGCTGCAAGCACCACAGAGTTATCCCGCCGGCCAAAAAAACGGATGCTGGCTCAGTCGAACAGAAGAAGCGGACGCCGCGGCCCAAGTCGACGCCATTGACCGCCCCGACGCCGGCCTTCCCCTCCCCCTCCGTCCCGACACCAGCGTCTGCCGTCGCCCTCACTACAGGAGCGGCCTCTTCCCCGCGACCAGCCAAGGTCCTTCGCTTATCATCCACAGGCAAGATCTCCCTCTCGTCCATCCGACGGCCGCGGCTCTCCATGAACGAACCCATGTCCGCCAACGACGAACACAACGACGGGAGACGGCGCAGAAAATCAATGACAAGGGCACACCGGGAAGATCCAGAGGCCGAGAAAGCACGGGAATACGACGCAACGGAGGGCGAGGAAGACGAGCACGAAGGCCGGGCGTGGGTGGTGGGGAGCGGGCACTACCAGCTGGTTGGGAAAGGGGCCCAAGCTGCCAAACGGGGATCAAGCCTTTCCAATGGAACCTCTGGCACTGCCAATGAACGGCGCGGCGCTCATAAGGCCATGTCTTCGGATAGAAACGCTGCTTCGGCAGCATCTTTTGCCGCATTACATGCTGCGGCCGGGGCCTTTGCGACAACTGAAGCAGGCGCGGAGCCTGGGTTCTCAAGAGGGCAAAGGCCGGTATCCGCAATGATCCGCCTTAGTCTGGACCATCCCAGTCGCTCTCCGCTTCACTTGGTCACGCCTTCGCCACAGATTGGAGGGAACAGAAGCCTGGCGAAGGCCGAAAGATATGCAGAAAAGGGAATGTTGGCAGACCTGTGACGAGGTCACGGGGGCTGTGCTCATTCCTGACAAGGAGCGGCAAGCACGGGCGAGGCCTCGCCTTTGAACGCGTGCATTAAAAGAGTGACGGCAAGACTCAAAGGCCGGCCAAGGGAGAAAATAAAGAAAGTGGGATGGACTCACTCTGTGAATACAAACACGACCATGACGATCATGTATGTATGGATTTTCAAAATGCCAAGCTCCCGAAATATAGCTCACATTGGGTACGAAGGATAAGTCCGTTTTAAAGAAAAATGAAAGTCGAGGGAAATTACGTCTACAAGCAGACAGACAGAGTCATTCCACTGAGACATGGCGCTCCTAATGTGAAGTACACGTGACTCCTCGTAAATTCTCCCTCCAAGCCTTTTTTACACTAGTCTCTCTTTTTTCTTCCTAAAGAAATCCCGTGCCCATTTTTTCTGTCTGGTTCTGCGACAAGCCGTGCGCAGGCAGAAAGGAGGCGCCTTCTCTGTCCGTGTAGTACCAAAGCTCTCCCGAGGCAGGTCGGACCTGGAAGGCTGGAAAGGGCAAATTTTCCCGGATCGTGGCGGTCATGAGACTACAATCGGCGGCCTCTGCGTACTCCGCTTTTTCTCTAGGCCCATCCATACTACTGGTCGAAAAGCACAGAGCCTCTTTAAACAGAGAAGCCTTCGCCACCCCGACGGCTATGAAGACAACCTCCTGAGCGGCTCGCAAAGCCGGGTAGGTCAGTGTGATGCGTTCTGGCGGTGGTTTGGGAGAATCCGTGATGCCTGCCACCAGCTTTTTCGTCTCGCAGAGTAAGGCGTGACCAGGAAATAAGGAGGCAGTGTGACCGTCCGGGCCTATGCCGAGGAGTACAGTGTCTATCGACAGAGCGCCATGCACGGCAAGCAGAGCCATCAGCCTCTTCTCGTAATCCTGCGCGATGGCCTCCGCGGTGCCCTGTGAGTTATCAATTGTCAAAATATTCCCCACAGGAATTGGCAACTTGTTGAGAAAGGCACTGTTGCACGCATTATAATTGCTGTCTTCATGGTCCAGGGGCACGCAGCGTTCATCTGTGAAGAGAATGAAGACGCGAGCCCAATCAACACCCGGAACGGTGATCAGCCCAGTTAATGTATGTGGCATGGAGCCTCCAGAAAGAGCCAGAATGTAGCGGCCGCGTTGAGCAATTGCTAATCGGGCGGCTGTCGCGATGTGCGTAGCAATACATGCCTTCAGAGCATCTGGTGTGGCCCCCACGACCAGCTTGACAGCGCCGTCGATTTCCATTCTTCAGTGAAATCTGCGCAAATGTGAAAAGTATATATGGACGTTTAATAGCCGAGTCAACTTGAAGCAGGGGGACATGATCTGTGAGGCCGCTAATATGGAAAATGATCCTTGTGCGTGTAGGCCGCATGGTCGTATCCGACGCTTGACGTCCAATGGGCCGACGGGCCCTCACACTTGCCCCCTCCACCTTGGCTGGTATTTTTTAACTTTCTGAAACGTTTCGTCTTCTTCTGTTTCACAAAACCTGTCGGGTGCTTTTCCTAGACCCAGATATTATAAGCTGCATGTCCTTGCGGTGTAAGATTAGGTAAGATGAAGACAATATTGCCGGGGGGGGGGAAATAAGTAGCTCCACTTTCAAAACGATTCCTATGAGTACACTTGCTTTGATTTCATTGGCTTCAACTTTCTAGCCTCTTTTTGAATTGCTTTGCTAGTGTTTACGGGGCCGATGGGAATTTTGCAAGCGTAATGGCTTGGTGTCGCGCGTGACTACTGAACGCGAAGAGGAACTACTTTCGAGCATAGCACGGTTTTTAATTTTAATATTATTTCTTGGTGAAGCGACTGCTGCATGATAAGAATAAATTCATTCTTAATAGGACGTCACTAAAATTTGCCAAGTTCTCACGAATTTCGATGATGATGCGAACCTGTTTTTGAACAAAGTACCATGTCATCTTACGTCAGATCGGGTACTATGGCCCGTGCTCTTATCAGACGATTGTGCAATGCTCCCCTTCGTGGCCGCAGCTTGAGCTACAGTCGCTCTTCTTTTCCTTGTACAGTCATGTACCGGGGCAAACTCATTCGGAGAATCACATACCCCATAGTGAGGAGGACGCCCATGATAATAGAAATGGCCAGCATGCTTTGCCCCACCGTGGATTCATCCCAGGAGTAGAGGGACAGGACCTCCTCGCCTGTGGCTAGACAGCGCTCTTCGGGGACACAGGTGAATGTTGCTCCCGTGAACTCGGTCAGGGCCAGGGCGTTGGCGGTCCACTTGATGGGGCTGATGGAGGCGACCCACCGAGCCCCGGCAGGCAGGCTGTCAATGTTGATGAGGACGCCTGAAAAGATAAGGAAGAACACGTTGAAGACGGGGGAGAGGGCGGTCGCCACCTCGGTGTTCGGGGCCAGGGTGGAGATCAAGATCCCGAGCCCGACCGCGGACAGGGAGGCCAGACAGGTGGTCGCGAGGAAAACGCCGTAGTTGGCGAGGGTGTGGTCGAAGTTGATGATCCAGAACACCATGGAGATAAAGATAGCGGGGCCCACCAGGTTTAAAGGCAGCTCTGAAAAGAACTTGCTCAAGTAGTAGGCCGAAAGGCTGTAGGCGCTGGAGGCTTGCTCCTTCTGGACGATGCCCTTTTCCACAGGGAAGGTTGTGATGACTGCCTGGGTATTGGAGAAAGCCACGTTGACGGAGACCATGAAAATGATCCCCACGAAAGACTGGATGCCCGTCTGCGTATTGCTCACGTCGTGCCAAATACCAGAGAAAATGAGTGCGAACATGACGTTGAGCATGATGCGCAAAATCATCGCGAAGGTATTGCGGTAGGCGCTTTTGGAGGCCCGCCACGTCAGGTAGTACAGGTTGTTGAGCCATCCTCCTCGCTCCTGTGGAGAGATCATCGCTGCGGCTGCCAAATCCCTGCAACTAGGACCACGGGGGACAGGCGGGGCCGCGGAGCCTGTGGAGCTTCCAGCGCCCGAGTCATTAACGTCAGGGTAGGGATGACGGTGCCAGGTGTCGGCCAGATGGGCGATGCGCTGGCGGGTGGCGGCCTCCAGGGCCTCCGTTCGGTAGTCCATGGAGATCTTGTCCAGGAACAGGTCCGCGGCATTGAAATGCGGCGGGCAAGGGAAGCCCTGTGTGGCGAAATGGCGCGAGGCATCTTTGGCGGGACCGAGGTAGATCGTCCGGCCCTCGGAGATGAGGACCAGAACATCGAGCATGGCGAAAATGGAGGAACGGGGCTGGTGAATCACGGCCACAATCGTCCGCTTTGCCTGCGCCAGCTTCTTCAGAGCGGCCATGACCGCGTTGGCCTGGTGGGCGTCCAGTCCGCTCGTGGGCTCGTCCAACAACAAGACCGCCGGATTGCTGATCAGCTCCACGCCGATGCTAACGCGCTTACGCTCTCCTCCGCTCACGCCGCGCGCGCGCTCGTCGCCAATGATCGTGTGGACAGTCTTGCTCAGACCCATGTCGTTGATTACGCTGGTCACGAGCGATGCCTTCTGCGCCGGATTCTTGGAGGAGCCCAGTGCAAAGTGTGCGGCCAGCGTCAGGGTTTCCTTGACGGTGAGGTGTCCGAAGAGCAAGTCATCTTGCGTGACGAAAGTGGCGATTTTCTTGAAGGCCGCATCGTCCCGGCAGATTCCATTCGTGAGCAAGGTGCCGGTCAATGTCGCTCCTTTTGTTTGGGCCACGCGGCCCGCCAAGACCATGAGCAAGGAGCTTTTCCCGCTGCCTGTAGGGCCCATAATCGCCGTCAATGCTCCGCTGCGAACCTCTCCACTCACGTCATTCAGCACGATCTTGGGGGCGTGGCCTTTCCTTCCGCCCACTTTGAGGGTGATGTTTTGCCACGATACGTTCACTGCAGCCACATTGGCCATCTCCCCGGCTCCCCCATCGCGGACGCTCACTTCTTCCAGAGCCTTCTCCTCCTCCTCTTTACTCGGCGGTACAGCGCGTACAGCCACGGCCATCTTGGCATTTTCCTCCGCCACTTCCACCGCGGGAGGTAGAACCCGCATTCTTAAGTAGGAGGTGGCATTACGCCACAGGTTCGCGAATGTCACGCAATGGATGACAAGGGCGATGACTAAAATCCACAAAAGACAGAAGCCGATGTCACCGTCATAGTAGTCATACAGCTTGAGGATCTCGTTCCCATTAGTGATGCAAGTGCTCGGGCTCACCGCGGTACCGCACGAGATAGCCCGGTCTCGGAACTCGTTGATTGCCAAAGCCTGGGACCATGGGTAATCACGTGAAAATGGATCGGTCAGAGGTTTTCGGGAATAAATAATAAGCGATTCGGAGCGGTGATGCATCCTTGACAGACGCATGCTTGTTTATTGAGTTCTTTCCCACAAATTAAGACTCACCTCAAACGACCATCGAATGTAGCCGATGATAGCCAGCCACTGAGTTCCATCGGGGAGATCATTGACGTTGATCAGCACACCTAGGAAAGGGGGGCCGAGGTAGCCAAGGGAGAAATGAGATTCCACCTGTCACAACTCGTCCTCTCAAACAATTGTTTTGGCCCACCGACTTCTCCTTCAATTTGGGGTCGTCCTGTGGCCTTACCGTTGAAAACCGTGAAGATGATGTTGAAAGCTGGGGCCATAGCGTTGGCGATCTCCGGGTCACTCGCAAGGCTGCTCAGAAACATCCCGAGTGCCCCCGCTGCAAGAATCTGCATGATGATGACCACAAGAAACACCAAGAAATGCTCCAGGCCCATGCGCATTCCCGCAGCGGGGTAAAGAATGCAGCAGAAGAGCACAGGTCCGGCCAGCGCGAAGGGGATGTTGGTCACCACCTTGGCCACGTAGTAAGCGGAAAGGGAGTAAAGGCCCGAAGACCGCTCTTTCTGCACCGTCCGCTTTTCGATCGGAAAGGTCTGAATGTTCTCCGACATACCCAGGAATCCCGTGAGGACTGTGGCCATGAACATAAGGCCGATGCGGTCCTGAATCGCCTTCTGAGGATCGGCGTCGCGATTGCTCCAGATAGCTCCGAAGAGCAGCCCAAAGAACACCGGCAAAGCGATTCCTACTATCCGTGCGATCCTGTTCCGGGAGGCCACCATCAAGTTTCGCCATGCAAGGAGTCGGATTTGAGTCCACCATCCTACCCGTACGCTTCTTTCGTCCACTGACGCCCGGACCAGAAGGTCGCCGCGATCTTTGTTCGCCGCCACCGGCCCAGCCTCTTTCCCTGCTCCGGTAGAAGATTTGGGCGCGATCGCCTTCTCCTTGCGAGAAAAGTCCTCGTAGGCCTCGGTCAGGACATCGATGCGGCGCTGGCTCAGCGCCTCCAGCGTGCTCGTCCGAAAGTCCTTCGCCGCAATGTCCAGGAGGTAGTCTGCTGGGCTCGAGTCATCGGGGCAGGAGAAGCCCTGTCTTTGGAAGTAGGACGTCACTTCTGAAACAGGACCCACATAGATAGTTCGGCCTTCTGAGAGCAGGACAAGCCGGTCGAGCATCGCGAAAATGGAAGACCGGGGCTGGTGGATGACTGTGACGATGGTCCGCTGGGTCCCTGCCAGGCTTTTCAGCGAGCTCATGACTGTCTCGTCATCAAGAAAGGGTTATGCAATTGGGAGACGAGCACACGAATCAGAATATCAAGTATAGATAGAGTAAATGCTAAAAGCACGAAACCAAAAAGCAAGAAGATCGACCCGGGGATACTCACCTGCTAGCGCCTGAAAGGAGTCCAGCCCCGTCGTGGGCTCATCCAGGAAGAGTACTGAGGGGTTCGAAATCAATTCCACTGCGATACTGACTCGTTTTCGCTCTCCTCCACTCACGCCCTTGATCATCTCGTCACCGATAGCCGTGTCACGGCATTTCTTAAGACCCATGTCATTTATCACGCTGGAGACGTAGTCCTCCAGGATCTGCCGCGAGCCCATGCTGTTGCCCAACTTGAAAAAAGCCGTCAAAAGCAGAGTTTCATACACTGTCAGACAGGCGTACAGTGTGTCTTCCTGTGTGACGTATCCTGTAACTTTTCGGAAGTCATTTTCGACTCGCATCTTGCCGTTGGTCAGAAGCCGACCGTCCAGCTCCCCGCCCTTAACTGCTAACACCCGCCCAGCCAAAACATTGAGGAGGCTCGTTTTACCGCAGCCGCTGGCACCCATGATCGCGCTGATGTGACCCGCCTGCAGGCGTCCGGATACATTCGCGAGTACATTCTTTTTCATCTTGCTACCTTTGACAGGCACTCGAAGGGAGACATTTTCCCAGGAAATGTTGATGGGATCCACGCTTGCCATGCCCTTTATGCGGTCGGAGTGGTACACATCGGTACCTTCGTCAGCCGCAGGGGGCGGTAGATTATGCTTGAAATTGCCTTCCTTTTCCATTTGCCGTCAGCTAAATTGTGTGAAAATCTGTTATTCGTCCGTGCAATGCGAAAAAAGATGTTTAGAAGATTTGTAAAATGCTTGCTTGATCTCTATCGAGTACGACAGCCGGTAGATGGAGTCAGCCATTGATAGGAAGACTCAATATCTCACCAAGCTTGCTATACAAGTCATGCGGGAAAAAACGTCACAAACAGTCAAGTTTCCATCAAGGCTCATTCCGGCGCCAATCACGTTGCTTCGAGTCCTTTCATGAAAGAGATGATTGGCTGATATCATTTCCCGAAGTCTAGCGACTCAGATGAGAAAGGGTTTGAACAATGTTACGCGTGAGAAGATTGAAAAGGTCTGAGATGTACGCATGTTTCACGGACGGCAACGGACCGTTAGACTTGCTTCCGGAAATAACAGAAAACGGTTTTTCAAACTTTTGGGGGGGGATGAGGAGGCAAAAAGCGCCCGAGTTCCAAGATAAAACAGCCGATGCCGTCAAGTGATCAAGTTGGAGCATCGACTTATCACATATCCTATGTGTCCTGCGAATGTGGAGAGTAGCATGCATTTACTCAAGGTTCCTTCCTGACAAGACGGGATGTTACGTCACTTGATCGATACGATCCTCTCACAACTTTTAGTGCTCTGAATATGGACTTTCGCACGGAAACAAATGTATACTCTGATGTCAACATAAAAATGAGAAATAAATATGGGAGATTTTAGATGTTAAATGTTTTGAAGCTGTTTCCCGATATTCGTTCATGACATAGCGATGAGGTTACATGCAAGACCTCATGTGAAGGAAAGAGTGGAGAATGATATTTAAATGTTATTCGAGTCACAAACATGCACTTTGGACGCGGCAAAAGGACATGTTACCTTCATCTAGCCTTTACAAGCGACGAGTCCTCATTTTAAAATGGTCATTATACCTATAAATCATATAGCGCCGGGAGGAAATGACACAGAGTAATTTGAGACACCACAAGGTACTTGAGGTAAGAAAATCTGCTCTTTTTCGATCAGACTTTTACCTGCTATAAGAACGGATACTGGTTGGGTGATCGTGGTTTTCGGCAAGCATTTACATATAAAATTTTGTATCCCTTCAGGTTTGCGTCGACAGCCCCGAAGGCCTCTCAATTGCTCTTCCCCGAGCAGATCGCATCGAGCTGTGCAGCGATCTGGACGCAGGGGGCCTCACGCCATCATATGGTTTGATGGAGATGGCGATGGCATTGGCCAAACGGCACGAGTCACCCCCACCAGTGTTGGCCATGATCCGTCCGCGCGCCGGCGACTTCTCTTATTCGGCCTTGGAGCTCGAGACAATGGCCCGGGACATCAAGGTAGCGCGACGCCTCGGACTGGCCGGCGTTGTGTTCGGGGTGACCGATGCAGAGCGAGGAGATCTCGCCGTGCAGGCGATGCTTTTCCTCACGGAGGCCGCCAAAGGGGACGGGGAGGGTGGCGCCCCGGCCCTGAGCGTCACGCTTCATCGAGCCATCGACCTGACCCCCGACCCGCCCGCCTGCCTCCTCGCCCTCATACAAGCCCTGCCTCCGCGCTCTCTGGACCGAGTGCTCACCTCGGGAGGGGCCCTCTCCGCTTGGGAGGGACGACGGAACATCGCGCGCATGGTCGAGGCCGTGGCTGGGACCGACGTGAACATCATGGCAGGGGCGGGGGTTTGCCTGAGCAACGTGTCGCAGCTGGTGGCAACGACTGGGGTGAGGGAGGTGCATGCTTCGTGCAGGAGTGTGGGGGATATACGGGGCTCTGGCCGGGGGGCCGTTGCGGAGAAAGTCCGGGCATTCGGCTTTTCGGGGGGGCAGGGCGGAGGAGTCGTAGGGACGGACGCCGCCAAAATAGAGGCTCTTGCACTGCTTGTCCATGATTTGTAAGGATGATTGATAAAAGTAACCCATCGAAACCCCGCACTCGTACTTGATTAAGCTTTTTTCTTTGCGCTACCTAAATGTTGTCGAACGGCCCCCATGGCACGACCCGTCAGGAGACGCCTGTCTTCCCCCCGCCCGCGCCACTAGAGTTTCTGCCCGGCGGCGTTCTTCTCCTTGATCACTTGGCGATTGAGAAGCTTCCAATATCGGCGCTGCTCTCTCAGGGGAAGTTTGGCAATATCCATCTTACGGTACTCAGGTAGCGTGAGAGGCTGTGTCGATGGGGGAAAGGTGCTGAAGTGTGGGGGAAGGTCCAGAATGCTCGAAAAGGGTCTGAAGGCAAAACATGGAGATGAAAAAGTGGGACATGGCTTGCGCAAGCCTTCAGTAAAGGTTACATGTAGGATAAGACATAAAAATCAGGCGAACACTGGAATGGAACCTTGAAAGTACTGGGGATCAAGAGGGTGCTCGCATCCACTCCTCACCCGTATGTCAAAAAGCCATTCAGGGTACTGATCATCGGGCAACAACGGTGGATCCTTGCCCTCCTTGTAAATGTTGATTGGCGCCACTTTGGAGACGTCCCCGACGGAAGTCTCGGCCGCACCGCTTCCCCCTCCTTCATCCCCGCCCTTCTTCCCTTTCTTAGCTGCGGGGGCTTTGGTTGAGAAAGGCAAAGCAAGGAGAAGTCTTCTTCTCAGGCCACAAGAAACGGGCGGCTGACACTGAGAGCTCGAGTTCGAAAACGTTGCGGTGATTGTAGGTGTGGCAATCCGCTGCCATATAGCAGAAACGCATTGACAGCTTGAGCGGGGTAGCGCCGAGGCCATCCGCACGAGTGAGACGGTCCAGTGTGGCCTACAAGAGGATGCGATAAAGTGACAAAATGAGATATGTGTCGTCCCTCCCACACAAAAATCGACGTGCCGGGTGTCAGTGGGCTGGATTATGGAAAAGTATGTCATTTCAGGTTGGAGAGGAAACTAAACAGTATCAAGCCGTCGACATGATGGAATCATCTTCCGCCCCTGCTTGCTCAATTGATTATTACAGCTTCCATAAATCCAACAATGTTATGCCCAAAATCTGTTCGCCAAATGTCCGCCACATTACAAGGTACATAGGACTGAGATATGGAGATGGAAGGTGAAAATCTCATGTTGCGGGATCAAGGGGTCCTATTCCATCACATGCAGCCGTCATCATCATTCCCGTGTCATCTCGAAGGGGCCGAGGAAATCGAGGGGTCGTATTTCATCACATGCAGCCGTCATCATCGCCCCTCCTCCCCTTCCTTCTATCTCGTATCACCCTCGCTTGACTCGCTGCATAGGCTTGCCGTGGTCGCCAAAACTGTTAGGCATGTTCCTCCTGCCGATGTTTTTGGAGGGATGGCTTGAAGTGCTCACAGGTTTGACGAATGGCCTCTAGTTTCCCTAAAAATAATGATGTCCAAAAGATTTCTCAGGTGGAGGGATTGAGCATGGGAGCGACGAGTCACCTGCCGCCGATAGGTTGAAGCTGTGTAATAGCGGCTAATATGTTGTACAATGTCTACCGCAATACATTATAGTATTGACGTATGAACGAAGTTCCATTTATTTGCTTTGTACCGTTGAAGGGCCCTCGGCCGCGCTGCAGCGCCATATATCTTACTGCCGACTCATCCACTACCTTCATCCGCTTGTGCTCTTATTATCATTCACAGCTTTATAAAGCATGTCGTCCTATCCAAATGACATTAGCGTCTCGAGGCTGGACGCGGGTCAGGCCTTCGACGGTTTAAGCGCAAATGAGAAGCTCTACGCATTGCATATTGCCACTGCCAGTTGGGAAGGGGCCAAGATCTGCTTGTTCCAATGCTCTTACGAGGCGCCCGTCATTTTCACCCTGTTGCAACTGACCTTTAGCGGCGAGAAAGACGGCGGCTTTGAAAGCCTGAAGGCGGCGGCAGGCGTAGGCGAAGAGGAGTGGAGGGCCTTCCTCACCTTTGCGGCCGCTTTCCTGGCCAATATGGGGAACATGAAAAGCTTCGGGGACAGCAAAATCATCCCCGCGATTTCAGCGGAAGCATTCCACCAAATTTTGACCGCTGCGACCGCCTATTCCTCTCACAAAGCCTTGATCGAAGAGCTGTGGGAGGCCGTGCGGGAAGTGCTGTACTCCACCGCCCCCGTCAAGGAGCTCGGCTTCCCACCCTCCGGGAGCAGCTCCTACTACTCGGCAAACGTGAGTAAGGACGATGCCGCCGCCGTGCAAACGTTTCTGGATGAGCGGGGTATATCAGCCTACAACACACGCCTCTTCAAAGAGGTTGAGGGGGGCTACCTTGTCAGGCAGGCCGCGGCCGAGGCGAGCCCCTCGCCCGTGGCGGAGGGGACCGTGGGGGGTGACGGGGGAGGCCAGGCCCCCATCAAGGTGGTGGCCGGAGACTTTGCGCCCCTCATGGGTCGCGTGGCGGCGGCGCTGGAGCGCGCCAAGGCCCATGCCGCGAGCCCTCTCCAGGAGCGCATGCTTACGCACTACTGCCAGAGCTTCCGCACGGGCTCGATCGAGGCGCACAAGGACGGGAGCCGGGTCTGGGTGCAGGACAAAGGGCCGGCCGTGGAATCCTACATCGGTTTCATCGAGTCCTACCGCGACCCCTTCGGGGTGCGGGCGGAGTGGGAGGGTTTCGTGGCGGTCGTGAATCGGTCCATGAGCGAGAAGTTCGCCGACCTGGTCCAGGCGGCCGAGAGCCTGCTGCCCCTGCTCCCTTGGCCCCCCAGCTTCGAGAAGGACGCCTTCCTCCGCCCGGACTTCACCTCCTTGGACGTGCTCGCCTTCGGGAGCAGCGGCATCCCGGCCGGCATCAACATCCCCAACTACGACGACATCCGCCAGGACGAGGGCTTCAAGAACGTCTCCCTGGGCAACGGTACGCGAGCGATGACCGAGAGCGGGCAGCAGGGGTGGTACGGCCTCTCTCTTGCGGAAGAGAGGCTCCGCTTGTAGGCTCTCTGCGTGGCTGGGTCTGCCCAAAGGGTCCTGGGGGTGCGCCTGCGGCCCCCCTGATCTGCCCCCGCCCACTTATCCCCCTTTCCCGCCCCTATCCACAGTCCTGGCCGCCTCCCTCTCCACCAAGACTGTCAACTTCTTGCGCAGCGACAATGGAGATGAGGCCCTCTTCAAGGCCCTGGTCAAGGAGGCCTTCGAGGTCCAGGTCGGGATCCACGAGCTCCTCGGCCACGGCTCCGGGAAGCTCTTCTGCCAGCACAAGGACGGCAGCTTCAACTTCGAGCGAGAAATCACCCTCGACCCCCTCACGGACAGGCCCGTGGCCTCCTTCTACAAGCCTGGCGAGAGCTGGGATTCGCGCTTCCCGGGCTTCGGCTCCTCCTACGAGGAGTGTCGCGCCGAGCTGGTCGGCATCTTCCTGTGCGTGCAGCCCCGGGTCCTCTCCATCTTCGGGCACGAGGGAGACAAGGCACAGGACATCCTCTACGTGAACTGGCTGAACATGGTCCGGGCGGGTCTGCTGGCGCTGGAGTTCTACCGCCCTGAGACGGGCAGCTGGGGTCAGGTGCGTGGAGGCGGACGGATCACAGGGGTGGAGGGGATCGATGATTGGGCGGGAGCGGTTGCCCGGTCTCTTGGCACCCACAAGCAGCAAGTCTAAAGTCCCAGCTTTCCCACACACCCCAGGCACACATGCAGGCCCGGTTCTGCATCCTCCGCGTCCTTTTGGAGGCAGGAAAGGGCTTGGTGACGCTGGCGCCCGACGAGGAGAAGGGCCTGACCGTCTCCCTGGACCGAACCAAGATCCTGGAGGTGGGCGTACCGGCCGTCGCGGACTTCTTGCGCCGGATCCAAGTCTACAAGTCCACCGCCGACGTGGAGCAGGCCAGGGCCATGTACGTGGACTCTTACTCGCAGGTCCCGGCCCACCTCCTCGCCATGCGTCAGGTGGTACTAGCCAAGAAGAAGGAGCGGCCGCTCTTCGTCCAGCCGCATTTGGAGCTGGCGCCCGGGGAGGGTGCCGGAGAGCCCGAGGTGCGCCTGCGAGAGTTCCCGGCCACGGTGGAAGGCGTCATCCAGTCCTTTCAGGCCCGCTTCCCCGCCTTGGACGAGGACATGCTCAGGCTCTGGCGGGCGGACCGGGATGTTGTAGCGCCTCTCTACCTGCGAGAGGGTATCGACGGCAGCGGTGCTGGCCCCAAGAGGTACAAGGTGCAGAACGGGGACGGAGGGGCGGCTGTGGCGACGGCCTGATGGGAGGACTTGCACGCGAGCCGCGGTTCCGGCGGGAACAAGGAAAGGAGGAAAAGGAGGAAAAGGGCATCCGCCCCCTCAGTGCAGAGATCCCTGTCAAGAACGCGTAGCTTGACTGCCAGTGTGTTGACGTCTCGTAGAGGAGTATAAAAGAATCACCATGAATATGAAATTTTCAGCACCGCAGCAAAAGCAACATAGACCATCCCGTCCAAGTACTCTAAGACTGATTTCATTTTCCAGGATTTAATTCGTCGGCCTTCCCCCTGTGTCCCCTCTTTCCCTCCTCTTTTCCTGCCCCCATTCCCTCAGCGCCCCCGGGAGGCCTTGACCTTGGCCGTGGCCTTGCTGCGCTTCGCCTTGAGCAGCGCCGCCTGAATGCCGGGCTTGGAGACTTGGACGTCGCCCATGCAGACGGCGACCAGCTCGTTGTCGGCGATGCCCTTGA
>Ga0209925_1000929_pt1 | contig 14842 bp, 14 predicted proteins | sample SalPonR2_A_D1_MG_FD_185702 | JGI IMG/M metagenome (GOLD analysis project Ga0209925, IMG submission 185702) | Salt pond soil microbial communities from South San Francisco under conditions of wetland restoration - Salt Pond MetaG R2_A_D1_MG... ...
TGCTCAAGAGGTGCGAGATGGAGGCGGAGGGACTCTCCGCTTTCGTCCAGACCCACGCCCTCGCCCTTTTCGGAGACGTGGAGGAGCTGGCGGAGGCGATGGCATTCTTTGCCGACGCAGACGTGCTGCTGGCGCGTGTTTACAGCACGGCATTCGTGAGTGCGATATGATGGAGGGGGGAGGGGAAGCCTTCCGTGGAAGCCTTCCTTCTAGTGACCGAGCATTGATCTTTTTCTAGAATTCTGGCCTGCCCGATATTATCATAGTCTTCTTCTCCCCTCATCCACCTCGACTATTCAAGTCCTCCTTCTCAGCTTTCTCATTCCCCTCTGCCCCTTCCCCACAGCATCGGGACCGGACTGACGCGACATTCCCTGAGGAATACGTCCTCTCGATCCTCGGACGCACGGTGGCTCACAGCAACCGCCACCCTGGGGGAGGACAGGGCACAGGCTTTCGCGGGATGACCGCACCTCGCTACTTCGAGGTCTTGCGGCAGCGGCGAGAGACAGGACGGAGACTAGGCTTGCTCTGTCAGGATTATGTGGGGAAGGTGGCCAGGGCGGGAGGGGCAAGCTCAATACGAATGACAGTGGGGGAGATGGTGGATGAGATGGTGCCCTTCGCAAAGCAAATAGGTATGCCACAAGACGTGAGGGAGGGAATCGGGGTGTCAATGTATGAGGGGTGGGGGGGAGGGGAAGTTGGAGGATTGAGCATAGATCGAAGAGGGAGGGAGGACGGAGAATCGTCGTCATGCGAAGCGTCCTTAGCCAGCGCCTTGAGTTTCCTCCGCCTCTTCAACCAGCGCCTTTGCCCCTTTGAGCCCGTGGACGGGCCAGACGGAGATGGAGAAGAGCGCCTCGGTGCCCAGCCTTCGGACTTGGACGTGGACGACATACAGGAGTGAGGGCAAAAGGAGAGGGGCTTCCTTCTCGCAGTGGGTGCTATTGACTAGGCCTGAGCAATGGCGTGCTGGCCCTTGGACCTGGGGAAAGCGAGGGGAAGGACAATTTGTTGCGACCAATTTTGTAAAATGTCGATGGGAAAGGTGGCCAGGGTCATTAACAGTCTGACTATCAGACAGACGTCAAACCCACTTGCTGAAAAAGGCGGGTTGTCCCTTGTAAACAAAATCGAAACACACGAAACTCGGGGGGTAGACGCTCCATCATTGGCGCTCAGCTTTCTTCGAGGTAACATGGACTTTCAAACAGGCTGACATTGGTATCGACATTTCCAAAAACGAGCTATTTATGCCTGCTGGGACCCGCTCGTGGATTTTAGATGCGCATGAGCATGCATTCACTTGCCAGCGTCTAGGCCCTTCTTTCTGTACAATTCGCCACTTGCTGGGCAACCCCACCAACTACTTCGCTTTCTTTTCCGCAAAATTGCCCCACGACCACACAGGATCGGTCCCTCCCTTCCCCCCCGCCTCCTCCGCCACCACCGTGGCCACCCATTGCGCCCAGTCGAAGCCCTCCAAGCGGCCCCCGAGGCATGGAGGGAGCTGCTCGGCGTCGATATCTTCCTGCAAAGCCTCTTGGTGAGGCAGGACACGGACGCGCTTTCGAAGTTTCTTGCCGAGCATGGCCACGACCAGGCGCACCGCCTGCAGCAGCCACCTTGACCCCCCCACCACGTAAATCCGTTTGAGCTTACTGGGGAAGGCGTCTTGCCACATGCGCACCCCCCGTTTGGCGTCAGTAAGAGAGATTAAGGACCGGTATAGGCCCAAGGGCACGTGCGCCATGTTCACTACCATCACCAGGCCCGTCCGCTGCACCTCCTCCTCTCGGGTCAGGCGCTCCACCAGGTACGCTCCCATCTGCTGGTACCGCTCCAGACTTCCCAAGCGAGTGTCAATGCGACCAACGTTGAAGACAAAAAGCCCGCGGCCCTCCTTGTCCTTACCCGGCAAAATCCAATGCGCCCCTGACTCCAAGGGTCCACCACTGACGTCGCGAGCTGTGAGGCGAAGCGGCCATCCAGCCCCCCGTCGGAACGCGAGGAAGTTCCGGGCCACCATCAAAGCTTCGTCGTACACTCCTGAACGGGACCGAAGGCATTGCAAAAGAAACCCATCAGGAAGTGGCGCAGAGGTGATATGGCACGCATCTGTTTCTAGACAACGTTCGTCTCCCCGCAAATCGGAGCGCATACGCCCAACAAGAGCGTCGGCCTCCGCGTCCGATAAGTGAGGAAGTGGTTGCACGTCATCATCAAAGGAGGAATTGGCATGGCTTAAAGGGGTTCCACTGTTTGCTGAAGAAAGTGATGGAACTTCGTCCGACGGCTTTGGATGTTGACGGTGTTCCAATCCTTTCACTCCTTGGGTCCCCTCGTAACTGTTGCTCGTCTTAGCGTCCCGTGACGTAGGAGAAGACAAGTGCAAGAGCGCAGAAGGCACGGAAGGAATCACAAGTCCTTTGCATGGTGATATGGGCAAATTTTTATCCGGAGGGACAGGCGCTGTTGGGGGCGACGTGGGTTTTCCCATCGGCCTTGTCACCTGATGTGGGCCCGAAATCACCTGTGGAGCAAGTAGGATAAGTAACTCGACGAAGATGATGATTGTGACATCCATGCCACCTGCATCCCACTCCATTGCTGAAGCACAGGCTCCTACCCTGCCTTTTGATCCTTTTGATCGCGTCAGGGCTAATAAATAGGCCCTCGGGCTTCGCCGCAGCACCTCCTCAGGGAACGGAGGGAGGGGGCCGGAAGACGCTCGCTGATTGAAGCTGCGACAAGCGGCCCGAAAAGCCCGTCCCGGCTTGTCTGCTCCCAGGCACACATGTCTTGCCCTAAGAAGGAGTAGGAGATGGAGAAGTTTTGCTTACACCATAGGAGAATTTGTTTATCCGTGAAGTCTGTCGTGCAGGCTTGGGTGCACTGCCTACACATGCGTATTTTACTGTCAAACGCACGAACACAATTTCCCGCTTGCTACTCGTGCTAGGTAGCGGTATCGCGCACAGAACGCCAGCCTTCGTGATCATGAAAGATACAACACCACAAAATGTAGATGTGCCTACACTATGCACCCTTACGCTTGACTGCTCTGTTAAAAAAGAGGAAATTGGCCTGGCGCGTCGTCTAACTTTCGGTGTGCTACGCCTGGTCATAGCCTCCTTCTGCGTACTAACACTTTTGCAATTCTTCAGTTACAAATGCATATGGCACCAATGTATTGTCCTCCTATGAATGAGCCTTATTTTATAGAAGCAACGTCGTCAATCTCCCCTCTTTTACAGGCACCTAACTTCCATAGCCTCTTATCGCGAGCTATGTCGCCGTCCTCCTGCGCGTCATCCCGCGACAGTGGCGCGCTTTACTCGGAAGTCACAGTGCCATTTCAAATCCGATTGCACAATAACGAAGTAGAAATTATCTCTGTTAGCCTCGATGATGATGTTCAAGAAGCTGCTGAGCGTTTTGCAGCCAGATACGACCTGCCGCCGGCCTTACAGGATAGGCTGGCTCAGATGCTCCGAATCCGGCAACTTGATTTGGCACGGGAGCTGATCAAGGGTATGGATCAGGACATGCGCGTGGCCCTACTGGAGCATGTGGCATTGGTGAAGGATAGTGCAGCGTGCGTTGAAGGGGGAGTGAAGACGGAAAACCTTGCTGAAGACCTCCAGGCTTTAGATGCAGAGCTGTCCCGGCGACTCAAACACATAGTTTTTTTGGAGAGTGAAATGTCCATTGCTACGACAGAATCCCAAAGAAACCTTGCCCACTTGACGCAGTTGCTTGAGGAGTCAAAGACATCGAACAGAAACCTTGGTGCACGGCTCGAAGCAAAGGAGATGGAAATCCGGGAACTGGAGGCACTTGTGGCTTCTCAGGACCTTACTTTGAAGGGTTTGGCACAAGCCTTGACGCGGGCTAGGGACCTCAACGGAGAGGTCAAACGTTTGGAGGCTTTGGTGGGAAGACAGAAGAAAGAAGGGAACAAGGCGGAGGATGGAGAACAGCTTGGCTGGAAAGCTCAAGGCTTAGATGAGGCGAGGCAGCAAACAAGGAGAATTCGCTGCGAAATAAAGAGCACACGGTGCAGACAAAGAGGATGCGGTTATCCCGAACGGTCTACCGCAAGTGAATGCCCCTCTAAACATTTGTCAGTCATCACCATTCCCCCACCCGCCGGCGCTCTGAACGTCCCAGCCGCACCCGGGCAAAAGGTCAATGATCTTCTACCAAGAGATTATCCGCGCGCTGTCCAAAAGAAGGATTGGAGCCCGTACAACATTGAAAGAGCCGGGCCTTGCCATACAAGTCCCGATATCCGACGAATCGTCCTCGGGAGTCGGAGCACAACGATGCAAACGAAGGACGACAGCGATGATATCTACCCAGACACTGCCTGCCACTGACTGTTTGAATATCGCCAGGTACTAATTGCTCCAGAATTTCCGATGGGAGAGGAAGAACTTAATGGGGATATATTTCTCATTGAGGTATCGATCCGGGCTGCAAGAAAATGCGTCCTAAATATGTTTCTAATCACGAGGAACTCACAGCATCTTGAAAGATATCTGGTGATCATCGGCGATATTTTTAGGTGATAGCAGGGGGGAGAGACGCAGCAAAACAGCATCAACCGATACGATAACCGTCAGAGAGTTTTAGATGGGATTGTTAAGGGCGAGATGAACATTGGGTCTTCAGCACGAAGAGTGCCGCTTTTGGGCCGCGAAAATGTAAATATACCATTAATTGAGAGGGCTTCTCTGCTGCCGTCCGATAGTAGCAGACAAGTTAAGTCTATTTCAATAAGCGTCCATCGTAATAAACCTGCTCGTTTTCGGTCAATTTAATCACCTGACTCTTGCCCTGACTGGCACAGCGCATCAAATCTTTTCTTATAGCCGCGAGAGAGAGAACGGGCGATAGTGGCAAAAGAAAAAGCCAGTTTCCTCATTTTTATATAAAATCACATCGCAATGAGGTTGATCCTTGATGACATGGTTTTGCGTTTCTACCGCGGCAGCGTTGTGCACCGTTGTTGACAAGAGTGAAACACAACCATGTGCACTTACTTCCAAGGGAACCAGATAGCTTTCAATGTCCAACCACGTTGTGAATCTTATTTCTTTTACATAGAAGAGTATTGAAGAGCTCATTGAATGTCGAACACCTCCATCACTGATGCCTCCTTCAAATTCCTAGACTGCACGCTTGTCCGTGTGATTTTTAAAAATATACCTCCGCCAGCTTATGGGAAGAGTGGGGGCAAGGAGCATAGAAGATGCCTGCACACATTTTGACCAAGTCGGCAACTCCGACCGTAATATACATTCTAGAAGCTCACCACCTTTAGGACGCCTTACTCTTCCCTGTGGCTTCCCTGTCTCCTGCTGAGTCTCCCGACCCTTCGGCTGTGGTCCTCAGCACGGGGACCTTCCCAAGGCCGAACGGCCGCTCCCGTGGGTACTTCGACTGGTAGCGCACCGAGAAGACGTCGATGTAATAATTAGCCTGGGTGGTGCCATCGAAGAAAGGGGGGGTATGAGGATACCATTTTCTCACATATCGTGGACGCGCATCGGGGTTGAGATACTCATCAAACTCATCATGACACCGGATAAGACCGAACAACGCACCCCGTTGAAGACGGCGACCGTGAACATGCCCAGCCCGTAGGCGACATGCAATTGGAAGGAATGATAGATGACAAGGGCAGGTAGACACGTCAGTAAAGTGTAGATGAACTGTGTAAGGATGAAGATCGACTTGGTCTTGAGCGTTCGGTGGTCAAAGCGCTCGTCGGGAGCGAGCACACCCGTGGCTCGGGTCAGGCGGAGCACCAGGCGGTGCAGGGCGTTCTTATGGTCCTTCGCCAGCCAGCGCAAGCTTGTCTGCAGCTCCGGGTCGGCTTCTAAACGGGCCCTGTCCAGAATTTCGATTTTCACGTAGTACATGATTTGCCAAGCCAAGTACACGACGGCCGCGGGGAGGAGGTCCTTGACATCCATTGACCCACAGGCGTCCAGCGTCGCAGCTGCTGATGGTGAGGAGGGGTACCATCTGAGTGCATAAAGGAGGAGGCCCGGGTAAACGTGGATGTAGAGGCTGGTGATCTTCTCCAAGTCATGGAAGACCAGACTGTTGCGCCACACAGGAACCGCGAAAGCCAGCGGCCCATTCGCGAGCAAGAAAATGGACTTGAGCAGGTTGCAGTTGGATGGAAAAGCGTAGAGCTGAAGTATGCATAGGACTTGGACAAAATAGCCTGGAGTGCGTGCAGGTGAAAAAGCGAACAAGAACAAGGGGCAGGGAGGGCGGTCATGAGGTCCCGAGAGTATGGGTCTACCCTGCGCCATAAACGATACATGATCGCGACCCAGTCGAATCTCAGCAATGTTACCTATATCACCAGATTAGATCTTCATTGCTTGTCTTTCTACGCAGCTGACGCACATGCACGTGAACCCCTCTACTCAATAGCGGCTCCCAGGCACTTACAGAAGTCGAGGAGGAAGAATCCCCACTTGAGAGAGCGGTAGTGCGGGATGCGGAAGAAGACCAGCACTGGAATCACAGCCATGTACCAGGCCCAGAAGACGTGAGGGAACTTGATGAGCATAAACTCGCTCACTGTCAGGTTGAGCACGCCGAAGGTGAAGGCGAGCTTATCCAGGCGCCGGGCCACGGGGGGTTCTCGGATGTGGTCCCGCACGCGCTTCATCTCGTCGCCCGTCACGGCCTTGCGCCAGCGCTTCTGCACGCTAGCCCGCAATAAAGCCGTTAGTTGCCGGCGCTGGTCCGCGATTCCCGCCTTGACCGAGCTGCTGGCGGCCTCCCCCTCCAGCTCCTTCAGGTCCCCGATTACCCTCCTCAACACCTCCCCGTTCATCGTCGCTGCTTCACTTGCCGCCGCTACCGTCGCCGCCGCACTCGTCAAGACATCTCTATCGGGGTCGCCTTTCAACATATACATCCACAGATTCGACGAGAGGAAACGGAATAAGAGACATGCATGATTTCCTCATGCCCATCCCGGCCGTGTATTTGGCAAAAGTCCTTTCCCGCCAAATTCCTTACCCGCGAAAAGAAGGCCACGCTCATTGATCTTGTTAGAAGTATACATCATTGAATCCGGACTAGCGGGTGCGGATACGCCCGGAGACGCGGATTCTTCCATGGACTCCGATGCGGGCGCCCCGCCTCCTCTGTCACTGCCTTCGCCGTTGCTCATAATCGTGTTGCAGATCCCAGATTCGATTCTCTTGCCAGCGCTCCAATTAAGTCGTCTTCCTCTTTTGCCGTTTGTAAGGCTACAAAGTTTGAACCAGACCCCCCCAAAATGCGTAGTCCAACGAGAACACCGCCTCTTGCAGGAACAGAGATGAAGCAAGGAGGGGAGGAAAACACGGACAGATAAGTCGTGATACAAAGTTCCAGTCCAGTGTAACCACACAACTCTATTCACCGCCTAAATCAAGACGTACGACGCGCCGCTTTTCTGTAGACATTGACGGCTTTTCAAACTCCATTGATGGTACTGTTCTCACGGCCTTTGCCATCCGGTCATACATCTTCAAGGACTCGGAGGGGAGAACGAGCGAGAGCTAGGAAGGGCGAAAGCCGCCAAGCTAAGAACGCGAAAAAAGCTTCGAGGCCTTTTTGGAAAGAGAGACTGGCATGTCGAAGTCATAGTAATAAATAAAATGCTTCCTATGGAATTAACCACTTATTTGATGGTGGAAGTTAATGCAGTACGCTATCAAAAGGGATTCCATTCGTAGTCCACATCTCTTTGAGAAAAAGCGGTGAGGACAGACGACTGAGGAAAAATTCCGTAAATATCTCCTGATACGGAGCGATACCCTCATATTTAGGGAACGATTACGTCCGATCAAGGAAATGGACGTAAACAGTGGACAGACGTAATCGGTGCCTGGTAGGTTGAAGGGCCGACTGTCGTCCGAGGGAGGCATGCACGAGTTGCTGCCTCGGGAGGCATGCTTTAAACCGTGGATCACGAGTCATGGCAGCGACACGGCATTAATTTCGTGTGACTTGGTTCTTTCAAATCATTATTTTTGTAATCTCTTCTTTCAGTTGACATTCTTATAGTACAGAATGCGAATAGCATGCTACGCTCCAGGCCCGGGCGACTTCTCTGTGAGAAAGGTACCTGCCATTCCTCCTTGAAGTTTCTCGATCTACTGACCTCACGTCCATCGAGACTATCTCATAGCATGATCATCGCCCGCACACTCCTACAGTCTAAAACAGCGCTTTATTGACAAGGCCTCTAAAGGCTCGTCATGACCACGGCTGCGCTTTTCGAGAAGAATCAGGTGGCCCCGCCTGCCCCATCATCTTCCGGTCGTACCGGACGCTCGTGTCTGGCGACTCCTTGCTCCCATCTTTGCTGATACCCTCCCGACAGGTGCTGCTACATACCCTGATGGCCATGGCACCCTGAGAGCTGTGGTCACAGAAGAAAGGAGCTCTTTCACTACCGTCGCCGCTGCAGCTAGAGCTGATGGTGCTGATAGTGCTCTTGGTACTATCAATGTTACTACCATGCTCGAGCACCAAGTGTGGTCTGAGCTGGTCCTCATCGGAAACAAACCCCTCTGGCTCCAGCACCTCGGTCACCCTGAGACCGCGATCCATCCCACCGTCCGCGCTGCCCTCCCCCTCCTCCTCCTCCTCATTCCGCCCTGTCTCCTCCTCAACATCAGTCGACCCCTCTCTTTCGTCAGGCCAGCAATTCCTTGACGCCCCTGCAACCTCCTCCTGTTGGTGCTTCCCGCGTCGAAGGCGCGGGGACTGCTGGTGGTCAAGAGGCTTGGAGATGGAATGGTGATGGGTGTAGAGGGTGCCAAAGATCGAGTCGAGGAATTCGAGCTCAGAGAAATTGTAGTCAATTCGAAGGTGATGGTCCCAATGATACCTGGTGAAGTGACGGCGTGTGTCGTGTGAGGAGTCATGAGTTTGTCGGGTGCTGCCAAGGACGGGATTTGAATAGGTCAACCTTCTATCATAAAGTCTCACCGTCATGAGCTTTCGAGCAACAACTTTCTTGACTTCTATTTCCTGAGCTCACCCTCCTGATCAGGCCGGGGGCGACCCTCCTTACCTGCCGTCGACGATGGTCCCCGGGATGTAGAAAGCCGAGTGGTCGATGGCCGCGCCCACGCCGTTGATGAACGCAAACAGCACATGGAAGTGCCAAGGAAGAGGGTTGAAGAGCTGAGCGAAGAGGAAGACGCCAAACACTTCCATGAGTACGAACTCAAGAATGCTGTCCTGCCAGGCGGATAGCGCGCAGAAGTCGCGGATGCGGCAGTGATGGCGCTTGTGCACGGCGCGGTAGAGGAACTTGCTCTCATGCATGAGCCAGTGCACACCCATGGCCCACAGGCGGTTTATCACGTTGTTGATGATGGCAGCCCCGAGCAATGCTGCGACGCGCACGCCGTTTTGGCGCCAGTCCGCGTGGGGGAGCAGCGGCTCGTAGAGCACTGCCTCATAGACATAGCCGAAAGCCAGCAATGACGGGCCTAACAGACACACCACGTCAAAGAAAAAGGATGGCGCATGCTGCACGTAGGTGTGCCAAGTGCTACGTTGATACTTGAGACTGTACTTGTCCCACCGACCAGAGATGTCGTGATATGCAATGAAGAGCACTGTCAGCAGATGGCTCACGATCAAAGTAAGACATACAACCCACGAGAACCACAAGGCTCGATCCATAGCTGGTGATGAAACGAGATTCGACACCCCTTCGTTTGCTTCCCCTCCGTCACCTCCACTCCTTCGGCCCTGCCAGTCCGTAGAAGCGTGGCTGACGTCGTTTGTCCACACCGGGAGACCAGAGATAGAAAGGAACCAAAGCTGCAATAAATTACGCGCTGTGTCCAAACCCATGGGTCTGGCAACCCAGCCAGCTGGGATAACTGGAACTCCCCTTCCCCCTCCAGAGACGCCTGCCTACCTGTCATATGCATGCGGACGGAGGCTGGTGAGTGCGTAGCAAGGGTCTATTTGACTTGGCGAGATGTGAGGTGCCCGCAAAGTGGAGTACTCTTCGACAGGTATGTCAAAGGTTTAAAAGAAAAAAATATCTGCGAAGTTTGCCCAATTTTGATGCATTCAGTGCGCGCATGATACCCCATGGGGTCCAGGCCCGGCAGAAGGGGATTTGCAGTGTGGCGATTGTCCACTGGCGAAAGTTACTACAAGAAGTGTGGATGAGCCAAGGACTCATTTAGGGCGCGCGGACGCCGTTGTAATAAATACACATATCTTATGTAAAGGGAAAAGCAAGGTTGCCCCCGCGAGGAAATGGAGTGCCGGACATGAGGCGCGAGGCATGGCAGGGACGGGGTAAGGAATTTGATTTCAGTTTGAACGGACAGGGAGCTTGCGCCGGCAGGAGGGAGGGGGGAGCTGTGAGCGGCCAGCGCCACCCACAATGCATCACGCATATAGATTAAGACTAGAATTTTGTAGTCGAATTCGGACCATTGTTTTTTTGAGCGCAAATGGAGGTAGGCGTTGAAGTGGGTTTAAAACAGGTGGTGGCTGGGCAACGTGTTCCAGGTGAACGGCACAAAAACCGTTAGCTACTAGTGACTAGTCGTAGAACATACGATTTGTGCGCATTGCGATTTGACGCCAAGCTTTTCACAGTACCGCGTAAAAGAAATCCACTATGTGTTGAAAGCCAAAGTTCACTGTATTTTTTAATTTTCGCGTGCGATGCGATCAAAAAAGACTGATACTAGTTAATCTAACCTTCCTTTTATATGTCGAGCTCTTAATGGAAAAGCCTCAGACATAGATTTCTGGATTCGCAGCAGTCGTCTTTCTGGTGACAAGTGTTATCGTCGAGGAATTACCTACGGTGCTGTCATACGATATACAGTGATCGGCGTCTAAAACAGGATCTTGTACTTTTTCATTGCATATCAATGCACAAGTATCAATTTGTCGCTCGTTATCAGATCTGATGTAGTTCTATCTGATTTTTCTGGACTGTGTGCATTTTTCCGAGTGCTGCGATCTGTTGGCGCTACGTTGCAAAATTGCGCACAACACCAAGTCAGGCCTCCAACGTGGTCAATGCCTCCCCTCTACCACTCGTACTTATTTCACTGTCTGCGCTTTCACTAGTTTTTGCGCTACTGCTTCCGATACATACAGCAGAGGATCCGGCGATGTGCTGCTGTCCATTAAGTGCACGCGCAAGCTCTTCAGGCGTGGTGTGGAAGAGTTCCACGTATCTGGTTCCGAGCATGGATCTGTCCTTACTTTGTTGGGCAGAACGGGCATCTTCCACACTTGAGAATGAGACGAAGGCCTCACCCGTCAAGCGGCCATCCGCGCGCAAGATGAGTTGGATGTCGTCCGAAAGCACGGTGAAACCTACCATGTGGGTTTAAAAGGGGATTGATGGAAGAGAAATCAACCAATTGATCCACCTTACACGCCTAGATCTTGACCAAAAATCAACATCACCCACCTTCGAAAAAATCTCGAATGTCGGTGTTACTGCATGTGAAAGGAAGTCCGCGAAGCTTCAGGATGCCGGAATTTTGTGCCCTCTCTGTCGCAGCAATGGCAACCTCACGAGGAATAGTAGGTGCAGCAACGTTTTGCCCCTGGCGTGCAGCGAGCTTCCCTGTCTCCCCCTGTCTTTCGGTATCTGCAAGGCCAGTAGTAGCAGGACCGAGGCCCGCGCCGGGAACAGTCTGGTATGATGGCTGTTGGTATGGAGTCATCTGTAATGCCCGATGCAAGGTGTGCGCTTGGAGGTGTGCTTGTGGATGTTGATACGGCTGATTGGGGTAGAACAGGGCAGCGTTGAAGTCGTGGAAAGACCCTTCTTGACTTCTCATCGTTCGCCAGGCGAAGCCGTGGACATCTCCACGGAAATGTAATCTATCAAGTTTAGCAAAGTTTTGTATGAGTGCACGTGTTTAAAAAAAAAGGATGAATGAAAGCTCGTCGTACCTGCGGTAATAACCTTCCTCTGTGCGTTGGCGTACCGCGTGGTAGTAGTCAACACGCTTGGCCACGAAAATTTCTATGTATCTCCTCCCCATTCTTTGTCTGATAAGATTGGGTAGAGATGTCAAGAAGTCAGTAAGTCAGAAAAAAGACGGTAGCTAATCCTACTTATTTTCGCTTCTCCACAAACCTGTCTTTGCCTAGACCCAGTTGCATATCCATGAGGGTGTTAAAAAGTACAATGCATTCGCCCTTGCTTGTCATCACCACGTCCAGTACTCCCATTCCCTAGCAAAATTAAGAGAGTCGGAGGTTGAGAAGGTGTGTCTGCCGATGCAATCACTAGCTGGAGTAACTCACATGGAAAAAGGTGATGACGTCCCGGACTCCCGCGTCGAAAGGCAGGCCTCGGAGTCGAAGGGCTGGAAAGGGACCCAGAAGATTCTCCAACGTCTCTTCTGTATCTCTGTCTACAGCTTCGCTGTACTCGAGCGGCCCCATATGGATCGGGGGGTAATCTTCGCCCCAAATGGATATTGAGTGGGAAGTGTAAGCATCAAGGTGTCGGTCCCGAGCCTTCACCTACATCGTGCGCTTCGACCAACAGTATGAGCAGCTCACTCTTCTTTTCCCCGAACAAGATCGAAAAGATCAAATTTAAGGTTGACATTACACGTCTTCAGGCTTTCCAATCATTGGCACTTGTTAATTTTATGCAAGGGGCAATGTCGATTCTTAACTTACTTCCAAACTGTCGCATGTGTGCATCTGAGGGCCAGAGGTGCGGTAAAGCGGAAGACGACATGGTTTGAATGGGACCAAATGGGGATACAAGTGCTTGTCCTGGGGTCATGCCGTACTGGATAATGGAATAGATAATACGTCGAATGTGAATTGCCACGGTGGTGCACAAAATGATTTTCACAACGCAGGTTTCTCTTGAAAAAAAGGGGCTACTTCTCGTCAAGAAGAAAAGATTCTGCGCTAAAGTCTATTCCAAAACCAATCATGTAAACGGTGGGACCCTCTCCATGCGAACACTGCATACCCGTACCATTTGAGGATGCAACGGTGAATATTCCACTGCGCCTTGATGGGGCGCATCGATGATAGATTGATTGGGATTATGACGTTCCATGGTATTTCAATTTAAAATGGCTATATCATCCCTTGATAAGTTAAAACGAAAGGCGTGGTGTACAAGGGGCCCTACGAATGGAATCTGGGCCCTGCCGGAAATAGGGGAGGGGAGAGAATTATCTTAGGGATGATTCGATCACACACTGCCTGGCAGAGCCAAAAAAATATTGTGGTTGAGACGAGTGACTTTCTTCAGCACTCCGGTCACAGCATTAGAAAAGTACAAATCGACCCCCGGCTTCGTCGGTATCGAGTTATTGATACGTTTTCGGTTATTGCACAAGAGGCGGGACCGCCTGTCTCCGGGGACCGGACGTTTCCGGAGTTTCTCCGAACAGAACAACGCGGTGTATGGGCGACTGGATGCGTTTGAATGAATCGTTTGCCTATACTATGAATACATAAGTAATGATATTGAGTCTGCTTATTTATCGCAGAAACTATTCTCTATTTAGAACCTTAATTTCATACATTCGAGAGTAGCAATGAAGATACGTCCCTTCCTTGCGTATGCTACATGTATATGTATCGAGCTTGAATCTAAATTTGATTCAAATAAATAATCTGAGCAGCAACACGTTTTAATCGAAAAGTATTGGTTCGTTGCATGTTAACTTCCGCTTTTGAATTAAAATTATTCACAAACGAATCATCCTTCTTTCACTTGTGTAGCGTGTGTCTCCTGTAAGTAGTTTGACTCTCTTGTTACTTTTAATCTCCTACCTTATCAAACAAAACATTATGAAAGAGATCTGCCTTGCAAATCCCTTTCCCAAATGTTCTCACGTGACATAATCTCAACACTTGGATTGCTCTGGAAATTAAGATAGAAATGATCTTCTGCGTTCAGGTTAATTTTATGGACTGAGTGCCCGCAACCCACATGTTTTCGTACCTAAAACTGGCAAAACTCTTTACAAATAAGCCCAAATAATCATTGATAGCTGTATCTATAAAGGTTGAGCCTCTTTGCATGCATTTTTACGACGTCTATGCTCATATTGAGCGTAATCTTTACCATTCATCGTCAGCGAAGCGTGCGCAGCATGCGGTGAGAAAAGACATATTACACGATTAACACTGAAAAGAGTGTGGCGCATGTTGTGAGAGATGTCATTCAAAGTTAATTTTGAAGGGCACCGTGACCAACGACATGATGCATGCCGCCTTTTACGTCCATTCCACACTTTCCGAGCCCCCAGAAAACCTAGTGCTCCCGTGCGGTTTATCGGAAATTGTTCTTATGATTATCATTCTTTCTTTTCACGTAGAATCGTGCTGTGCATTCTACCATTGCAGTGCTCCTTTCCACGTGGCTTCAAGCGACCGTGGGTTGAAACTTTGGCCTTGCTACAAGCGGTCATGGATCGTCGACTTTCATGCACAGCTCATATGTGGTGCGTTGACCTTGTTGCATCGGAGTAAGAAGTGGCTTGGTAGGGTGCAACAGACCCTCCTACCACGCTCGTGTACATTTGCCCTCCCCTTCCTCCGCCCACTCGGTTACCAGTCCCTGGGAACCCACCCATGCGGAGGTATACGCCGTAAGCCACGCCCGCACCAGCCAAGACCAGCGCCAGGAGAGACCCAAATATCCAGCCACCGGTCGAGCCCCTGCGTTTTGAAGTGTCTACACCGCTCAAAGGCTTATTTTGATGGCTATCGTTATTTTGATGGCTATCGATATTTTGATGGCTATGGTGACCTTTGCGAGGGG
>Ga0209925_1000932_pt1 | contig 14824 bp, 13 predicted proteins | sample SalPonR2_A_D1_MG_FD_185702 | JGI IMG/M metagenome (GOLD analysis project Ga0209925, IMG submission 185702) | Salt pond soil microbial communities from South San Francisco under conditions of wetland restoration - Salt Pond MetaG R2_A_D1_MG... ...
CGATGTCGCCGGCCGGCGTGCGCAGGGTCTGCGCCACCCATTGCTCGAGATCATTCGTGCCACGCTGACAGGCAGTGGTCACCGACACCACAAGCACGGCAAGCGCAATCGTGCGAATTCGGGCGCTCATTGGGCACCTCCCTGCACCATGGCATCGGCCTCGCTGGGATCGAGATACCGGTAGGTCGTCACGGTCCCCTCCATCTGCAGTCGGCCACCGGCCACCGGCTCGAGCTCGATGTCCTGCATGGTCAGGATGACAACCCGCGACAGGGAGGCCACCGACGACACGAATTCGCCGAATTCATGGTAGGACCCGATCAGACGAACGCTGATGGGCTGCTCGGCGTAGAAGTCCCGCAGGATTTCCGCCCGCGGCTCGAACAACTCGGTACTGATGCCCGAACCCTGGGCGTTCTGGGAAATATCCATCAGCAGGGCCGGCATTTCGGTCTTGGAAGGGAGCTGCTGAAGCATGCCTGCCAGCAGGTCTTCCATTTCTTCGAGCTGCGCCTCATAGGCTTCCAGGTTGGCAGACTTCTGCTGTTTGTCCTGGAATTCGGTCTTGAGCTGGGTCTCGGTCTGTTCCCGAGTCTGCAGCGTGGCGCGCTTTTCCTTGATCAGGAACCAGTAGCCGGCCACCAGAATCAGCACCGCAACGAAGCCGAGAACCACCGCCTTGGCTCCGGTCGATGCCGAACCCAGATTATTGAAGTCAAGATCTCTCAGTTCTGAAATATCCATGCCTCAGCCCTCCCCTTCATCATTCGTTGAAGGTGGTGCGATCCGAGTCTGTATCTCGAAGCGATGAGGCTGGCCCGGGCGCTGCTCTTCGCCAACCCGCTCGACGATATTGAGCCCGGTCTGGCTCATCCACTCAGCGGATTCGATATTGCGCATGTAGTCGGAGACCCTCGTTTCGGATTCGCTGGTTCCCTCGATGACCAGTGTCTGGTCATTCTGCTGGACCGAATTGAGCGTGATTCCCTCGGGTACGGTCTGCGCCAGCTGGTTGAAAAGATGCACCATCAGATTGCGACTGCTCTGCAGGTTCTCGATGACATCCTTTCTCGCGATCAGGTTGTCGCGGACCTCCTCGAGCTGTTCGATCCGCGCGATGTCCTGCTCGAGCTTGCGGATTTCGGCCCGGAGGTAGTCGTTGCGGGCTTCCTGCCCATCGATCTGCTGGTTGACGAAATAATTACCGCCGAGAACGAGCAGAGCTGCGAGCACCAGGGTGCCGATCAGCGACGCCATGAAATTTTTCTGCCGCTGCTTGCGAAGGTTCTCGCGCCAGGGCAGTAGGTTGATCTTTGCCATTAATCGAATCCTCTCAGCGCCAGACCACAGGCTGTCGTCAATGAGGCCCTTGCCTGGTCGAGCGATTTGGCGTTGACTTTGGGTGCCACTCGGAGATCCTTCAGTGGGTCAGCAACCTCACACGAAATCCCGACTTCGTTGCCCACCGCCTCGGCCAGACCCGGAATGGAGGCTCCGCCGCCGGTAATGAAGAGGGTATTGATGCTCGAATACTCGCTGCTTGATGAATAGAACTGGAGGGCTCGGCTGATCTGCTGGATGACGTTCTGCCGGAACGGCTCCAGCACTTCGTCCTCGAACCCGGCTGGCGGCTCTTCGCCACGCTGCAGAAAGCCGGCCTGCTCGGCGTCCATCCCGTAGCGTCGCATGCATTCTTCGATCAGCTGATGGCCGCCGAAGCTGTGCTCCCGACTGTAGATGCTGCGGTTGCCGCGCAGCACAATCATGCTCGAGACGGTCGAGCCGATATTGAGAACGCCGATGGTTTCCGCCTCATCGATTCCGGTCGCCTTGCGGACCAGGTCGAAGGCGTTGGCGATCGCGTAAGCTTCGACATCGACGACCGAAACGGTCAAGCCGACCAACTCCGCCACCTCGAGACGCGTATCGACGTGCTCGGTCTTCGATGCGGCCAGCAGGATTTCGAGCAGATCGGCATTTCTCGGTGAAGGCCCCAGAACTTCGAAGTCGAGACTCACCTCTTCCCTCGGAAATGGAATGTACTGCCCGGCCTCGACTTCGATCTGGCCCTCGATATCGTCCTCGGACAGATCGGCCGGAAGGTTGATGATCTTGGTGATGACTGCCGAACCGGTCACCGCCATCGCGCAGTTCTTGGCCTTGAAGCCTCCCCGCTGCATGGCCTTCTTGATTGCGTCGGCAATCTGTTCGGGCTCGGCAATGACGCCTTCGCTGACGGCACCCTCGGGCACCGGCTCGACCGCAAAGGCTTCGACGCGATAGCTGCTTCCAGTGGTCGACAACTGGATCAGCTTGACGCTGCTCGAACCGATATCGATCCCGACCAAGGGCGGTGGCGCAGAGCCGAAAAGCTTTGCAAATATGTCATTCATAGTGTCTTCAAGACCCTCTGTTCGGCACGTTCAGGCACTTCATAATCGTTTTTGCCCGCTCGAATCAGCCCCGCCAGCCCCGAGCCTCGCACCCATGGGCGCTGTGATAATCTTCAGACCTTCATCGCCGCGCCCTACTCCGATTCGGGGCACTTTTGTCCGATGTCTGCGTCCAAGACACGGGTTTTCTGATTCCTCAGACGTACATTTACCATAAGTCATGGTTCGAATAAAGCCTTTAATAGTTTTTTCTATCCGTCTGTTTTTCCTGATTTTCGCTCTCGGGCTGATCGGCATACTGGTCGTGTGGCTGACGATCGTACCCACACTCCCCTCCGTCGACTCGCTCAGAGACGTTCGACTTCAGGTTCCCCTTCGAATTTACTCGGCTGACCAGGAGCTGATGCTCGAAGTCGGTGAACAGCGACGCCTGCCACTGACCATTGACGAAATACCCGACACGCTGCTTCAGGCATTCCTTGCCGCCGAGGATGACCGCTTCTACAGCCATCCGGGCATCGACTGGCGGGGCACGTCCCGCGCGGTCTGGCTCTATGCCCTCTCCCTGGGCCGCGGACGTGTCCCTGGCGGCAGCACGATCACCCAGCAGGTCGCGCGACGCTTCTTTCTGTCCACCGAATATTCGGTGACCCGAAAGCTTCGCGAAATGCTCCTGGCGCTCAAGATCGAGCGCGAGTTGAGCAAGGACGATATTCTCGAACTCTACCTCAACAAGGAATTTCTCGGCCACCGAGCCTACGGCGTTGGCGCGGCGGCGCAAGTGTACTACGGAAAGACCGTCGACGAACTCAATCTGGCCGAAATGGCGATGCTCGCCGCGCTGCCCAAAGCCCCTTCTCGCGACAATCCGATCAGCGGTCCTGAGCGCGCCATGATCCGTCGCGACTATGTTCTCGATCGAATGTTGCACCTCGACTACATCAGCGCAGAGGACCATGCGTTTGCACGCGCGGCACCCAATCGGGCCCGCTATCACGGCTCGGTGCAGGAGCTGGATGCCAGCTGGGTCTCCGAAATGACTCGCCAGCGAGTCGTGCAGCGTCTCGGTGCAGAAGAAGCCTACTCCGGCGGCTACCGGGCAATCACGACGATTCGGGCCGACCTGCAGCGCGCCGCCGACCAGACCGTACGCGACGGCCTGAAAGCCTACGATCAGCGCCACGGCTGGCGCGGGCCGGAACAGCGCATCGATCCGGCGGAGCTGACCGACCTGGAGGCTGTTCACAGCAGATTGTCCGAGATTCGCCCGGTCGCCGATCTGATTGCGGCGGTCGTCGTTGAAAGCGATGAGGCGTCCGCGCGGCTTTTGAGTGGCAACGGCGATGAGATCATCTTTGATCTGGCGAGCCTGACCTGGGCCCAGCCGTTCATCGACGTCGACACGCTCGGGCCGGTACCGGCTACCCCGGCCGATGTGCTGGCACCCGGCGATGTCGTCCGAGTGCGCCGCAGTGGCGAGGCATGGGAGCTGGCCCAGATCCCCGAAGCCGAGGCCGCTCTGATCTCACTGGAAGCCGATACCGGTGCCATTCTGGCCCTGGTCGGAGGCCTTGAATTCTGGCGCAGCCAGTTCAATCGGGTCACCCAGTCCCGCCGCCAGCCAGGCTCCTCCTTCAAACCCTTCGTCTACTCGGCGGCCTTCGACCACGGCTATCATCCGGCCTCTCTGGTCAACGATGCCCCGGTCGTCGTCGATGACCCGTCGATGGAACGGGTCTGGCGCCCGACCAATTTCAGCCGCAGATTCCACGGACCCACCCGACTGCGCGAGGCCATGATCCATTCGCGCAACCTGGTCAGCGTCCGGCTGTTGATGGGCATCGGACTCGAACCGGTCCGCAACTACCTGCTGGATTTCGGCTTCGAGCGCAGTGAACTGCCGAACGGTCCGTCACTGGCTCTGGGATCGGCCTCATTGACGCCGCTCAGCATCGCCCAGGCCTACGCCGTTTTTGCCAATGGCGGTTACGCCATCGAGCCCGAGTTTCTCTATCGCCTGGAAACCAGCGACGGTCGAACGATCTACGAGCCGGAGTGGACGGTGATCTGCCCGAACTGCCCCGAGCCCCTGCCCGAGCCCGTTGAATCGAACACCAGCGACCCTGACGAGCCGCCTGCAGGACCACGCCGAATCGATCTGGAGGCGCTCGAATCGGGTGCCAGCGATGAGGAGCCTGTCCTTGTGGGTCCTGTCGTTCCGAAGGCGGCCGAGAGAGTGCTGTCGCCGCAAACGACCTGGCTGATCCGTTCGATGATGGCCGACGTGATCCGGTTCGGTACCGGCCAGCGCGCTCTGGCCCTGGGTCGCAGCGATCTGGCCGGCAAGACCGGCACCACGAATGATCTCAGAGACACCTGGTTTTCCGGCTTCGGTGGGGGCGTGGTCACGACGGTCTGGCTGGGTCGCGACGATAACGAAACCCTCGGCTCCTGGGAACAGGGCGGGCGCACAGCCCTGCCCCTGTGGGTCGATTTCATGCGGGTCGCGCTCGAGGACCGCCCCGAGCAGAGCATGCCGCCACCGGTCGGGCTGGTGCAGAGCCACATCGACCCCGACACGGGTCAGCGCGTCCTGCCTGGAACCCCGGGTGCCGTGACCGAATGGTTCCAGGCAGAAAATCTGCCGCCCCTGAGCACCCGAACCAGCGACGAGGACGACGCCGACCCCTACGACATCTTTTAGGAGCGAAGGACGATATGGCCAAATCCCGCGCGGCGCGCAGCCAGAAAATGCGTCAATCGATTGCAGCCGAGGCCGCTCGGATCATCGCAACCGAAGGTCAGCGCAGCTATCTGACGGCCAAGCAGAAAGCCGCCGAGCGGCTGGGAGCATCGATGCGCAATGGCCTGCCCTCCAATGCCGAAGTCGAGCTGGAGCTGAGAACCTGGCAGGAACTCTACGGCGGAGCGGAGCGAGAGCAACGACTCGACGAGCTTCGGCGCGAGGCGCGATCAGCGATGCGTTTTCTGGAATCCTTCCGGCCGCGCCTGGTTGGCCCGGTCGCCGAAGGCACCGCCGATCAATACTCGCGGGTGTGTCTTCAGGTCTTCTCGGACGACCCCGACGGCGTCGCCCGGACGCTCATGGAGCATCGCATCGACTTCGATCAGGAGCGCCGGAAAGTGCGCTGGCACGACGGCAGCCCACGCGAAGTGGACGTGCTGGTGATCGATCGGGGCACGGCCCAGATAGAGCTACTGCTGATGATCGGCCGGGAAGCGCTCCAGCCCCTGCCCAGCCCCATCGACGGTCGCCCGCAGCAGCGTCTGAGCCTGGCCGACCTCGACGAATTGCTCAGTCCCGCGCCGACTCTGGAGATTCCGCCTCTCCGGAGTTACTAGTCCAACCCTAAGTAAAGCCTCATTCAGCTTGTCTCTCGGCGCTTATGGCAAGGCGTCGTCGCGCAGGTGTAGCCGGGTCTACATCAAGCGGCGACAACGTAGGCCATGAGTGCCGAGAGGCAAGCCCGAAGGGGGCTCCGGACGAATCCGCCTGCGGCGTTGAAGTGGCTCGACGTAACCCGCTATGCCTTCGCCCCTCTGCCTTGCAGGCGAATCCGTCCGGAGCCCTGAATGAGGCTTAACTTAGGGTTGGACTAGTTAAGCGCGCGAACCAGCATTTCCCGCTCCAGCAGCGCGGCGGCACGGGTCGGTAGCTTGATCTGGAGGCGCACATCGCCGACCAGTCGAATATTGAACTGCCAGCCTTCGTCACGCTCTGCCTCGAAGATCGAAGACAGCATGACCACCTTGTCCAGACAGAGCGTGAAGCCCTGCACATCGTAAGTCCGTTTCATTCAGGGTTTCCTGGCGGTCGCTGTTCAGGCGCGAGTCTGATGATTCCCGGCCATCGTCAATCGGCTGAGTCGGAAGACGTTTGATCACCGCCCTTCGACGCCGTGTCTGCCGATTTGCCGGACGAGCCGGCAGACGCCTGCCCGGGATCTTCCGGGTTTGTTTTCCTGGCGGCTGCCTTCTTGCTCCCGGTCTTGCTGGCTGATTTCTTTTTGGCTGATTTCTTCTTGGCCGACTTCTTCTTGCCCGATTTCTTTGCGGCTGCCTGGCGGGACGGCGGCTTGCTGTTCGACTTCTTCTCCGGTGATTTCTTGCTGTACAAGGCCTTGCTGGAGGCGTCCCCACCGGTCGAGTTCTTCGGTACGGACTCCTCCGGGGTCCCTGCCCCTTGCGCCGCAGCCGCCGCTTTCGGTGATTCTGCCGTCCTGGTGGCAGGGCCTGTATCACCGCTCTGATCGGTTGTGCGGGCACTCGATCGAGACGATGGCTGGGGGTCCGGGGCTCGATCGCTGGGGCAGTCATGATCCTCGAACGGAAACGGACGACGCTGTGCTCCGCCGCACAGATAATCGGATGTGCGGTCGAACCATTCTCCAATCGTCCGGCCGAATTCGATCACCCCCTGAGGCTGCTGGCCGGTGAACAGCCGCATGAACCAGGCCACCAGGCTGACCACGATCAGCAGGGGCGTGGCCACCTGGAGCAGCAGGAAGAACAACAGCATGACCGGCAAGCGCAACCAGGTACCCTGGTCGCTGAGGGCCGCTCGGGTTTCATCTTTCATCGGCCTGTCCTCGAGCAATCTTGTCATCGACCTCCATGATCAACCAATGCCGACCGGGAGCGCAAGCCCGTTCAGTCAGGCTTCAGGCAGTTCGGGTTATCATCGAAGGATGGCAAAAGTCATTCCGAGGTTCATCATGTATCGACCGAAGCGACTGATCGCCCTGGGCCTGCTGGCCGTGCTGCTGAGCGGCTGCGCCAGCTACTCCACACCGCGCTACGGCGATGACGGAATCTATGGCAGTGACGATCGAGTTCAGGTCGCGCCGTCTTACCGAGGCTACTCCGCGCATTATCCCTACTGGTCGCTGGACCACTTCTACTTCAGCCAGTTCTATTCGCCCTTTTCGGTCATCGTCCATCCCTGGGATCCCTGGCTCTTCCCCTATTCGGCCTGGCACTGGAATTATCCTTACGGCCACGGTGTGTTCCTCGCAGGCAGCCCCTGGCACTACTGGGCACCCTGGTCATTTCACGGCTACCGGACCTGGCGCTACCAGAGGCCCTACTGGCACTATCGTCAGGACGATCGTCACGATCGGGTCCTGACCGACTATCGTGGGCGGCGCATGCCCGGCGGCAGCGGAAGCCTAGCGCCCATGGCGACCCATCAGAGGCATCGCCTTGAGCAACTGGAGCAGCAGCGGCGCATCCGCTCGAGCGCGCAGTCTGCCCCGCGTCGCTCTTCGTCGGTACCGAGCAGAGCATCACGGCCGACCAGCAGCCGACGCGCGCCATCATCGACGTCGCGCCCGGCCAGTCGCCCCACCCAGACGCGAGCCCATCCTCGCAACAGACCACCGAAGTAGGTCGGCGGCCGGCCAGGGCAGGACGATCATCGGGCGACGGCGATGCGTTGATGAAGGCAAACTCTGATTTCGGGCCGCTTGGTGATGCTGGTCAGAGTTGGTTAAACTAGCGTGCTGTCTGCAGGAATATGCCCGAGTCGTCGAGGTAAAAGCATGTCGCATCCAACCTCCTATGAAGTCATCGTCATTGGTGGCGGTCATGCCGGTACCGAAGCCGCGCTGGCGGCCGCCCGTGTCGGCGCGCGCACCCTGCTGATCACCCATGCGATCGAGACGATCGGCCAGATGAGCTGCAACCCGGCCATCGGCGGGATCGGCAAGGGCCATTTGGTGCGCGAAATCGACGCCCTTGGCGGCGTGATGGCGCGGGCCGCCGATGCAGCGGGTATTCAGTGGCGGACGCTCAATGCGCGCAAGGGCCCGGCGGTCCGCGCAACGCGCGCCCAGTGCGATCGCGCACTGTATCGCCAGGCCATCCGGCGAGCCGTCGAGCACCAGCCCAATCTGACCCTGTTTCAGCAGTCGGTCGATGACCTGATCGTCGAGCAGGGCCGCGTCTGCGGCATTCGTACGGCCATGGGACTCGATTTCCGCGCGCCGCGCGTTATCCTGACCACCGGCACATTCCTGGGCGGGCGCATTCATATCGGCCAGAAGAACCAGGCCGGAGGCCGGGCCGGCGATGCGCCGGCCAACGCGCTGGCCCAACGCCTGCGCGAATTGCCGCTGAACGTCGGCCGTCTCAAGACCGGCACCCCGCCCAGGCTGGATGGTCGAACCCTGAACTTCGACCGCCTCGAACCCCAGCCAGGCGACGAGCCGCGGCCGGTCTTTTCGCGCCTGGGCAGCCCGGAGGACCATCCGGCCCAAGTCCCCTGCTACATCACTCGCACCCAGGAGGCAACCCACGAGATCATCCGCTCGGGCCTGGAATTCTCGCCGATGCACAGCGGAGCGATCGAGGGTTCCGGACCCCGTTACTGCCCGTCGATCGAGGACAAGGTGGTTCGTTTCGCCGACAAATCCTCGCACCAGATCTTTCTCGAGCCCGAGGGCCTGGACAGCACCGAGTGGTACCCGAACGGCATCTCGACCAGCCTGCCCTTCGAACATCAGCTGGCCTTTGTGCATTCGATTCCGGGGCTCGAGTCGGCCCACATCACCCGGCCGGGCTACGCCATCGAATACGACTTCTTCGACCCGCGCGACCTGCACCCGACGCTGGAATCCCGCCATCTGCCCGGGCTCCACATGGCCGGTCAGATCAATGGAACGACCGGCTACGAGGAGGCCGCAGCCCAGGGCCTGATCGCGGGCCTGAATGCGGCCCGCCTTGCCCGGGACCTGACGCCCTGGGTGCCCGGGCGCGACCAGGCCTATATCGGCGTCATGATCGATGATCTGGTCACCCAGGGCGCGCCCGAACCCTACCGCATGTTCACCAGCCGAGCCGAGTTCCGATTACATCTGCGCGAGGACAACGCCGACCTGCGCCTGACCGCGATCGGTCGTGACCTGGGCCTCGTCGACGATACGCGCCTGAGCCACTTCGAGCAGCGGCGCGACGCGATCGATCGTGAGAGCGCGCGTCTGGCCGGCCTGCGCGTGACCTGCCAGTCCGACCTGGCGCGTCGGGTCAGCCAGACTCTGGATATTCCCCTGAACAAGGACACCACGGCCGAAGAGCTGCTACGCCGCCCGGAAATCAGCTATTCAGATCTGATGCAAGTTGAAGGCATCGGCCCCGGCGTCGAGCGCGGGGACGTGGCCGAACAGGTCGCGATTCGAATCCGATACGCCGGTTATCTGGATCGGCAGCAGGCTGAGATCGAGCGTCAGAAGCGGGCCTCGGGCGAGCGTATTCCGACCGATTTCGACTATGCCGGCGTGCATGGGCTGTCGGCTGAACTGACCGAAAAGCTGGAGCGCATCCGCCCGGCCAGCATCGACCAGGCGCAGCGCATTCCCGGCATGACACCGGCCGCGATCTCGCAGCTTCTGGTCTATCTAAAGCGGCATCGCTCCGCCGCCTGAGCGGCAGAGCAGACCGGGATCGTCACTCAGCCCTCGACCGTTTTCCTGTTGTCGTTCCAGGCGTCCTTGTCGATGGCAAGATCCGGAAATTCATCCGGATTGAATATCGGGACCGCGCCGCCCTTCGACTGCCGATCATAATCGTCCATCAGTCGGAAACAGACCTTCACCATCAGCGCCAGGGCGATCAGGTTGACCATCGCCAGCAGCGCCATGGTCAGATCGGCAAAGCTGAAGATCGTGCTCAGGTCCTGCACTGAACCCCACAGGATCAGGATCAGCATCAGCACGCGGAAGGTGATGAAAAGCCACGGATTGTTGGGATTCATCCAGTGGGTCGCATTCTCACCCAGGTAGAAGTTGTACAGGATCGAGCTGAAAACGAACAGCAGCAGGATGGAGCTGACGAAGGTCTCGCCGATCGGCCCGATGTGATCGGCCAGCGCGAGCTGGGTCAGGACCACGCCGTCGTCGACGTTGCCGACCTCATAGACGCCCGAGAGCATGATGATCAGCGCGGTCGCCGTACAGATCAGCGCGGTATCGATGAACACGCTGAACGACTGTACGATCCCCTGATGGACCGGGTGGGGAACGGTCGCGACCGCGGCGACGTTCGGGGCACTGCCGAGCCCTGCCTCGTTGGAAAACAGCCCACGTCGCACGCCCATCATGATGGCCGCGCCGATGCCGCCGCCGACAGCCTGTTCCAGTCCGAACGCGCCGCGGATGATCAGCATCAGCGCGTCGGGCACTTCAGAGAGATTGGTCGCGATCACGAACAGTGCGACCAGCAGATACAGGACCGCCATGATCGGCACAATGATTTCGGTCACACGCGATATCCGCTGCACGCCGCCGAAAATCGTCAGCGCGACAACCACGGTCAGCGCGATTCCAGTCGTCAAGGGCGGCACGCCGAAGGCCTCTTCCAGCGAGGACGAGGCGGTGAAGCTCTGCAGCGCGACGAAGGCCAGGCCAAAGGTGCCGAGTAACAGCAGGGTGAAGACCATCGCCAGCGGCCGACTGCCTAGTCCGCGCTCGATGTAGTACATCGGGCCGCCACGGAAGGTAGCGGTTCGCGTATCCCGCGTCTTGTAGGCCTGGGCCAGGGAACACTCGAAGAAGCTGGTTGCCATACCCATCAGACCGACCATCCACATCCAGAAGATCGCACCCGGACCCCCCAGGGTCAGGGCGACGGCGACACCGGCGATATTGCCGGCACCGACCCGGCCGGCAACGCTGAGCGTCAGCGCCTGGAAGGACGAGACCTGACCCGGGTGATGCTTGAAGGCGTCACCAAGGACCCGGAACATCTCGATGAAATAGCGAAACTGGACGAACCTCGAACCGAAGGTGAAGATCAGACCGATCACCACAAGCACGGTGACCAGCACATAGGTCCAGAGAAAGTCGGTGACGGTGGCGAGCATGATCAGTTCCTGTTGTTATTGCGATTTGTTATGGCGTTCTGACGGATCCCGGCCGCGCAGTCGATCGAAAAAGGCAGAGCGGTTGGTATCGGTCACGGTGCGCGGCGTAGTGTACCGCGCTGGCGTTTCCGGTCGATCGGGGTCGAATTCCACGCCCCAGAGTGGGCGTTGACTGCCCGGGTCGATCGCGTAGCGGAAATCTCCGACGAAATACCTGCCGTCGGTCTCGTAGGGCGGGAAGCGGAACAGCCAGTCTGAAGAAAAGTGCCGGAATCGATCCAGGTCTTTCGACAGTGGCGCATCAGCAGGAAGGGCCGGTCGCTGGAAGCGCGGGACCGAGCCACCCGGCCAGAACCGGGGGTCCCCGCCCGGCAGCGTTCGGATCGCCACCAGATGGAATCGATCGCCATCGTCGACCAGCCCCCGCCACAGGATGATGTTGGCAAAAGCAGGCTTGGCCACCAGGCGCTCCACGCTCAGGTCCTGGTCCCGCGCCCAGGAGGCCAGGGCGGCTTCGGCGCGGACATTCTGGATCGCCGCCAGTCCGAGGTAGGCCGCCCCCCAGACCCAGGCCGTCGCCAGCGCCCAGCTCCGACGCCGCCATAGATGAACCAGCAGCAGGACCAGCAGTGGAATCGAGAACAGCGGATCGATCACGCTGACGAAATTCCAGGCAAAGCGAGTCTCGCTCAGCGGCCATAACAGGAACGTGCCATAGGATGTGCAGGCATCCAGCAGGGCGTGCGAGGCGTATCCAAGGGTGGCAAACAGATACAGCTTGCCGAAGGTCAGGCGATGCCTGAAAACCGGCCAGAGGACCAGCGCAACCACCAGGCCGCCCAGCGGGATGAAAAACAGGGAGTGGGTGAAGTGGCGATGATATTCGATGGCCAGCAGGGTGTCGGTCGCCGAACGGATCAATACATCGAGATCCGGCGCCATGCCGCCGATCCAGCCGATCAGCGCGGCCTGCCGGATCTGCTCGCGTCGGGCTGCCGGCAGCGCCCAGAGACTGCCGACGACGCCCTGGGTTACCGGATCCAAGATCGGACCCTGATCGGATAAGCTGTCGGCTCTGTCATGATGCCAGCCTGGAGTTTCTCAATGCGACCTTCCTTGATCCCGACTAGCGTAATGCCTGTGGTGGTGGCCATCGTGATGGCATCGGCTCTGAGCGCCTGCGCCAGCCGCCCGGACTGCGATCCGCTCAGTGGCTTCGAACTGGGCCGAGACGCAACACCCGCCGAGCCAGCCTGCAATTCCGAACGCTACGCCGAGGCCTGGCGCCTGGGCCAGACGCTCGGCGACCTGGAATCCGAGCTCCGCGCCCTCAACGATGAAGACGCGCCGACGCCCGCTGAACGCCAGAGGATCCGGGTACTTCAGCGAGAAATCCCGGAACTCCAGACCCTGGCACGCCTGGAGGGCTGGCTGCCGGCAGAAAGCTTCAGCCCTCAGGAACCCTGATCAGCGCGGCGCATCGCAGAGACAATGCGCCATCACGGCCATCCGGCCATCACCTGCATGCTGATGCAGCAGCGCCAGATCCTCGATCAGACTCGCGCGCAGCTCCGGCGGCAGGACCCGGGCCGCCGGTGGCATCAGATCGGCACCGGCCCAGGCCAGGGCTCTTGCGCCCATTCCGGTCAGGAAGGCCTGCCAGGGCTCCATCGGCTGCTCGACGTAGCTCACGCCGTACTCCTCGCCGAGACCTGCGATTCTGGCCGCTGAGGCAATCGCTTCTTCAAGCGTTCCCAACTGGTCGACCAGACCGCGTTCCTGCGCCTGCGCACCGGTCCAGATTCGACCCTGCGCCACAGCATCGACCGCTTCGGTCGACATGTTGCGATGCTCGGCGACCAGGCCGATGAAATCCTCATAGCCGTCCTCAATGAAGCTCTGCAGTATTCGGCGAACGTCCTCATTCAGGCTCATCCCGGGGTTGAGCGCACTGGCCAGCGGCGTCGTGCCGACGCCATCGGTATAGACGCCGATCTTGGCCAGGGTGTCCTTGAAGGTCGGGAAGAAGCCGAAGATGCCGATCGAGCCGGTGATCGTCGAGGGATAGGCCCAGATCTCATCGGCCCCCATGGCAATCCAGTAACCTCCAGAGGCGGCTACATCTCCCATGCTGACGACCACCGGCTTGCCGGCCTCACGCAGGTTCATCAGTTCGGTGCGGATGACCTCGGCCGCGAACGCGCTGCCACCGCCCGAATCGACTCGCAGCACCACCGCCTTGATACTGTCATCGCGCCCGGCCTGGCGAATCAGACGTGCGGTCGAATCACCACCGATGGTGCCGGGCGGTTGCGACCCATCGACGATATTACCCTGGGCAACGATCACCCCGACCTGATCGCGAACCTTCAGGGAGGGCAATTTGCGACCGGCGATGTATTCCATCATCTCGACGCGACGGAAACCGCTGTCCTGATCGGCGGCGCCACTCAGCGCCAGTTCTGACCGTAGTTCGGGTCGGCTGACCAGACGATCGACCATGCCGCGATCCAGGGCAAGCTGCGCCATGTCACCGTCGACCTGTTCAAGATAGTCGGGCAGATTCACGACCAGGTCTTCAAGCACCTGAGCCGGCATGCCCCGATTGGTCCCGGCCTGGTCAAGATAGCGCTGCCAGAGGTCGTTCAGAACAAAACTGCGTGACTCACGATCCGCTTCCGACATGTCATTGCGGATATAGGGCTCCATGGCCGACTTGTAGGTACCGACCCGGAACAGATTGACCTCGACATCCAGCATGTCCAGGGCATCGGCATAATACTGACGGAACATGCCGTAACCCTCGATGATCACCGCGCCGTCATGCTGCAGCCAGATCTCATCGGCCAGTGACGCCATGAAAAACTGGCTTTGTCCCATCAAGCCGCCGTGCGCAATCACGCGCTTGCCGGACTCGCGAAACCTCGAAAAGGACTGATTGAGTTCATGCATGGTGCCCGGGCTGATCCCGAGCAGGCGGTCGGTCTGAATCAGGACCTGGGTGATCTGGTCATCTCCGGCCGCCATTTCCAGCGTATCGACAATATCGCGCAGGCGGGTCTGCGGAAGCTCCTGGCCCAGCGCTTCGTTGATGGTCCGCTCGATCGGGGTTCCGACGAACTCCTCCACCACCACCCCGTTGGGCGAGATGACAAGCGTGGTGTTGTCATCGAGGATCAGCGCATCCCCACCGCTGAAGATCGCGCGCAGCACCAGCGCCAGCACGATGAGGAAAAGAATATTGAACACGGCCATGCGCAGTGCAGTGAGGCCACGCCAGAAACCCAGCCAGAGGCGGACGAGAATATTCGGACGATCATCAGATGGCATCAGAGGGACCCCGGAAACATCGAATCAGGCATTGTAGGCAGGCTTGGTGAAGGCGGCAATGGGCCACTGGTCATGGCCCGCAGCGCTTCGTGCTCAGGGAGCCTCTGAATAACTCCGTGCGGAGCGCAGCTCGTGACGCGTGATCCGCAGAAAACGGGAGCCGAGCAGCACTGCCGCCACGCACAGTCCGCTGATGATGCCGAACCACATGCCGTCGATGCCG
>Ga0209925_1000935_pt1 | contig 14814 bp, 13 predicted proteins | sample SalPonR2_A_D1_MG_FD_185702 | JGI IMG/M metagenome (GOLD analysis project Ga0209925, IMG submission 185702) | Salt pond soil microbial communities from South San Francisco under conditions of wetland restoration - Salt Pond MetaG R2_A_D1_MG... ...
CTGAATCTGACCAACGTCGGCGTGCACCACTGCCCTTTTGCCTTCGGAGTGGTTCTAGACGGACGGGCGGGTTGGCGCCTCGTCTATTCCGGCGACACGCGGCCCTGCCGACGGCTGGAGCAAGCAGGACGAGGGGCGACCGTCCTCATCCATGAGGCGACGTTTGGGAACGAGAAAGCGGCGGAGGCTGTGGAACGGAAGCACAGCACGGTGGGAGAGGCCTTGGACGTGGCCAGACGGATGGAAGCGAAGACGGTGATCCTCACGCATTTCAGCCAACGGTATCCTAAGTTTCCTGTCTTGCCGCCGGACTACGAGTTGCAAGTGTGTGTGGCCTTTGACTTAATGACATTGCGCTTTAAAGACGTCGGCCGAGCGGCGGCGTTGTTACCTGCGCTGCAGAAGCTTTTCCCTGTGGAGGAAGAAGCCAGTGATGAGCAAATTCTCATGTCTCAGATTGAAGGGAAGTAATCGGAGGCATTGTGCGACTTAACGTCCAGAAAAGTTTGCAAAGTTTACATGTAAACTGTGTGTTTGTACAATAAACAGGCTTACTAAAAGAAATTAGAAGAATTGCTCGGAATGGACTACGTCAACGAAGCGATGTCTTGAGGCACAAATGAAAGCGTTGTCATTTTTAATTACACTTCTTTCAACAAATTCTTCAATCGATGTCAACGTCTTGCGGTAATAAAGCTGCCATCTGAACCCAATCAGGCTCACAATGTACCCCCCACAAACCACTGATTGCCTCCAAACTTCCTGCTCTCGTTTTTGCTACACATGTGGTCTCCAATTTTCTTGCGAAAGACATCTTTGAGAATCGGTAATCAAAGTGTGATACCGAGTCCAGTGGTCTTATTTTTGTCCAGTTGTCTTATTTTTGTCATTCTCGTAAAAGCTAAAATTATCCGTGATGGATTTGTTTCAAGATCAGGCGATCGTTATCGTGGAAGCCAGCTGAGCCAATTTAGAAGCTCTTGTGGTGTGCACTCATTCATACACTTGTAGATTGCTTCTTCATGCGAGATCGTCCATCTTGTGATGTTCTTTGCCCACCACAAAATGCATACGTACCACTAGCTACTAGTAGGCCTAAGCACAGCACGTGATCACATGAGACGCCCGTCCGACATGCCAATGCGCTGTGTTTCCAATGTTGGCTTGAGACACCATCCAGTTTCCTTGCCCCACAAACCACCCACTCTTCAGTAGTAAGTCGGTTAAGGCGCCAGGCGGACCGTCCGGCCTTCAGATTTTTGTTTCCGTGTGTAAGTTCCTCCCCCTATGACCGGATCGGCGAGACCCAGGTCCAAACCCGCCACGGGCCTGTTTTATTCTGCCTGGCAAAAACCTTGTCGGCGCGCGCGGGTGGAAGCATTTTGTGCCGGTGCCTGTGTGTCTGTTCTCTGAAATTCATCCCGCGCAGGTCACGTGGAGCTCTCATGTCGCCTTGTTACTCCTTATATCCGCCTTACTCACATGGCTTTCCCCATCAACAGCTGGTGGTAGGACAGCAAGGCTTGTTAGTTGAAACACCGGGCCAGTGCTACCCTCGTTCGTACGATGATTCACGCACGTGGTGTAACTATCGTTGCCTTATCCATCCTAGGCATGGCAGCAGGACAGGTAAAGTGCGAATGTCACGAGAGGGAGAAGATCTGAAAGAACTTCAGGGGCCCTTTCAGAACAGCTGGAATCGCCCCCGCTCAATCTTACAAATTAGCGTCATAAAATTGCAACTATAAATGTGTGCTGCTTAAATCTTTCATTTATTTGTACACTGAGCATATTTAGAGCAAGAAATTAGCGATCGTTGTCAGATGCACATGTACAGGAGTTATGCCCGGAGGTGGTAGGGATGCATCTCACTCAGACACTCTGTAGTGTTAAACAGGACCATCACATCTCCCAGTCCCATGACCCAAAAATGAATACATCCTCAAACGATGTAGTCACTAGCGTATTCGTATCATCTCTCCTAATCACAGAACTTGCGGTTCCCGGAGGCTGCCGATGGCCTCCGTCTGCCAGAATCATCTGAAGGCACACTGCCCGTGTCAAATAATGCGGCGTCCCACCCTCTGATTGGAGCCCCAGCGTCTGAGAGTAGCCCCGTCAGGTCATCCGCCCCCTCCGTGTCTGTCTCTCCTTCCCACTTTCCGTCCCCCGTGGTCAGGGACATGGGACTTTACACGTCGGACGAAATAGAAGGCACGGTGCGCTTTATCATGCCAAAGTTTAGGGGGCTGCCAGTGGACTACTGTCTGAGGTACCAGCATGGAAGTGTGCGCCGTGAACGGCGTGGGATCGATTGCGGCGTCCCCGCGGCCTCTCAATATTGCCGCGACCAGGGCATGGACGACTCCATCGACTACGTGGTGACATACTACTCGAGTCAGGCCACCAGCACGCTCGGCGATGGCGCCGTCCATGCCGCTGATCCCACAGGTGATGGAAAAGGCCGACATACGTGGTTCACTAGCATCACCTGCAGGTTCTCCGTCGGGGAAGACGTGGCAGTGGCGGAGGCCGGGGGCTGGCCGGTAGAAGAGATCTCCACCCGGTGGGAGGCTGTGGACGTGAAATCGACGGCGGGCGGCCGCTCGATGGAAGGACATAGTGACTGACCAGAGTGAGATCGCTGACCTGATGGGGATTTTGAGGATTCTAAAGATGGGAGCATAATTTCCAGGCGTGGATGGGGTGTGAAAGCGTGAAGGCCCGTGGACAGCGAGAATTTGGTTGGTTTCTGACAGTCTGATCGAACAAACAACTATTGGGCTGTCGTGTCTGTGCACCAAGAAGGGTTATACATACGGGAACAGAGAAGACGCGGGTCGTGATGTAGAGCCTCGCGTCGCAAGGAATGGAAGATGCAGAGAGAATCGGGGAGAAAACTGACGAGAAGGGCACTCTGTACATAGTGGAAAAATGTCACGCGGCAGTGAGCTTTCTTCTGCAAAAGTTAGAGCAGGAAAAAGGAGGATACAAATTTTGAAATGAAGCATTTAAAAAAAGGAGGGAGGATAGAGGCTGATATACGGCTACCGTTGGCAAAAATCATGAACAAATTTCGTAAGGGTTGCCGTCAAAGCGACAATATTCATGCAGTCTTTTGGTTCCTTTTTTTCTGTGACCCTCGTCCACACTTTACTCCTACCAATCATCTTTCCCGCGTGCAGTCCGCGTGCTGTGACTTCTATTAATGCGTGTCATAATACTGTTTAGTCAGGCTGTATATCAGCACCCCCGCTATGCCTACTCCCGAGCCCACCGCCCCTGTCAGCGTTATCGGGTTCCGAAAGACCAAAAGGCTCGCCACTATAATGAAGACGCGCTTGGCGGTGTTGCCCACGGCCAAGGTGATGGGGTGCACGTTATCCAGGGCCAAGTACATGACCTCGTTGTTCAGGTAATGGAAAAGGCCACTCAGGAGCAATTGGTGAACAAGGGTGGTGCCTTCTATTTTTTCGGTCGCTACACGCCATGATGGCCGCCAGTCGACCCCTTCCCACAGACACGTCAGGGGAAGGAGGAGGAAAAACGCGAGGATGGTCACGAGACCATAGACGTTCGCGGGCGACATGCTGCTCTTCCCTTCTTTCCGGTAGCGGGACAGCGCGCCTTTGGAAAAGTTGGCACGCAGAGCAAAGGCCAGATTGGAAGCCATGGCCGTCAAGAACGCAAGCCACCCAAAAGACACGTCATTGGCACACGCAACTGCCACCCCTGACACGACTGGGAGGAGGCTCAAGTAGACTTGAGGTTTGAAAACCTGCTTGAAGCACACAGCAGCGACAAGGGCAGAGAAAAAAGGCTCCAGAGCCTTAACTATATGCGTGAAGCTGACTGCGGCGGCGCCAAGACTCAGTACTGTGAACAGTTGGCCGGAGCCATGGTAGAAAGCGATGGAGAGGAGGTCCTTGAAGCCGGTCGTGCTGATTTGGGGGGAAGCACGGACGCGAAGAAGCCAAGATAGGGAGACGTAGACAGCACCAATACCCAGCTGAGCCGTTGCAACCGTGAAAGGTAGAGGGAGAGCATTGAGAACTCGCTTGTTTACAATGTTGTAGTAGACGTTCAGTGCGAACCACAAGGCAAAATAACTGAGTGTAAGGACGGTGCCTTTCGCATGAGTGCTTACTAACGCCCCTTTCCATGTCCCGCTCCCATTCACAGTGCGAGCCTCTGAGATCGCTCCGCCTCCGCGAATTTTGTTCAGCATGCTGCCCATGAGTTTGCTGCCGGTGAGCAGGGCCTCGAGAGCAGAAGGAGACGAAGAAGGCGCGCAGAGCGGCACGGGATGGGTCGAAAGAAGCGAAAGAGAAGACTCGGAATTGCGATTTTGATTTGAAATAGATGAGCAGCTTTTGGTGACCGCGTTGTGCGCGACATCCACGTCAACGGCGAGGACAGAGTTCATTTTTCCCTCAATGTGATGGGCCGAGTGGTATTCTTGATTGAAGCGTGATGGGTTCAGTAAGCTAGATATAGCAAGGCCTGCTGAGCTAGAAGCAAATACTTCGTTTGCTGTGTATGATAGTGAGTTGAGGGGGCCGACACTATTCTATGCTGTTCGTTTGATATGAATCATTAGACATACCTGTTGAAGGGGCCAGACAAAGGCAAGCGATGAAAAGGATGACAATGGCGTCAAATAAAAAGCCGCGCGACAATACCATCGAAGATCAGCCACGCGATGAAACAAGGCCCTTTTATTTTACAGTATCTGTGTTAATAGGATTGGATTATGGAATGAGAAGAGCGCTTCCGATCCCAATGGGTAGCGCCAAGAGCAACCCCCCCAAAATGATGTAAAAGGTCCCTTCGATTGCCACAGTGAGACCATTGCGAATTGGTCCACTCTTGATCATGAAAGTACATCAAAAAGTGGTCTTTTATATTCTGCAGTCTGATGCATGTACGGACTCTCTACAAAACCCTGCGTTTGTAGAGTAGCTGACCGTTCATACCTCTCATCGCAACCTCCTCCCCTTTCCCTCTCCCACTTATTATGTGGCGTTAGGCAAACATCATGGCGCTTCGATTGGCAGCAGTTTTGACGAAGTCGTCGGGTAGACCACTGCCATCTTTGCGCAAACTACGTCCACGCTTCATGGCGACGACCCCTACAAGTTTCAAGACCGGCAAACCCCATGGTCCTATGCACCAACGCGGGGAGTACCTTGAAGAACCGCCCCGCAATCTTAAAGACCTTGAATTTTCTTTGAAAAATGGCGTAGCTACGATTAAATTGGATCGACCTCATCGCTTGAACGCCTTGAGCGAAGATATGGCCGAAAGCTTGATGCGCTTATGCGAATACATGACCGCAGCTCCTGTTGAGAAGGTACGCGTTTGTGTTGTGACGGGTGGAACACGGGCTTTTTCCACAGGACGGGACCTCAAGGATTCGAAGCTACACACGACTTTGGAGAAGAGGGAGCGATACATGAAGCTGGCCTTAGATTCTGTCATGGCAGTACATCGTCTGGTACGAGGGGGGAGTGAGAAGACCAGTCTATGGAGGCATGCTGCTCTCTAGTTCACCTCCTCTCAGCCGCTCACTTTCTCCGGCGCCTTTTGCACTTTCTATCCTTCTCTCTGTACTCCTTCTCCCGGCATGTGCGATGGACCAGCCACTCCCAACCATCGCCTGCCTCTCCGGTCCTGCCTTTGGGTGGGGTCTCGAACTTGCCCTTGCCTGTGACCTTCGTGTAGCCCACCCGGCCTCCCTGCTCTGTCTGCCTGAAACCTCCTTGGGCATTTTCCCGGGCGCCGGAGGCGTTGTCCTTTTGCGTGAAGTCGTCTCGCCTTCCATCGCCAAGGATTTGATTTTTACCGCGCGGCGTTTTTCGGGCACTGACGCCCTATCTTTGGGGGTCGTGAACCGAGTTTCCCCGAACGTGGAGGAAAATGCCGAAGAGCTTGCGCAATGCATCGCAGAGAACGGTCCGTTGGGTGTGCGGGGGGCGAAAGAAGTGATGGAGGGTGCGCACAATGTGGATTTCGGGACTGCTATGGCCCTGGCACGCCAGCTCCGCGCCCCCCTGTCGGAGACGGAAGATTTCAAGGAAGCTTTGCAGGCGTTCGAGGAAAAAAGAAAGCCGACATTTCGAGGGCGGTAAAGACGGGGGAGGCAAAAAAGAAAAGAGAGGGTGCTGTACGTGAGTCGGACATAGGTGGGTGTGGGAGCGGGGTGGGAAAGAAGGCTAAGAGACGCGGGGCGACGCGGGCTTTGTCAACTTGCTTTATCCAGGAAGGGTTAGGATGCGTGGTCGAGCAAGAAAAATTTATTCAGGAAATTTCCTGAGGATAGGAGTGTGAGCTATCATTTGTCTCCAGACCAGGTTCCTTTACTTGGAGGCGTACGCTGGCTATAATTGTTGTCCTGTGCCATTGCCCTCCATTTGACAGAGATTTCTCCCCTCGCATCTTCTCCTTTGTTTTCTTGGTCTTTATTTCACATTCTGGGTCCACCACGCCGTGACATTTTCGGCTTTGTCACTTGGCACGCTCAAGCTCTTCCAAAATTATCCTTACTTCTTTCCCCGCCTCCCTTCTGAGCTGCCAATCTATAGTTTGGCAGCATCTTGCCTGTTTTTAAAAAAAGGTGACAACCATTGGGTTCCTTTACAATCCCGCTAGTACCGCCTTCTTGACCCTGTCATTCCCAGGCAACAACTGAATTTTCAAGAAAATGGCACGAGAAGCAAAGTATGACAAATTACGGGACAGGGGTTCAAAGAATTAAATGCTCTCTTCTCCATGTCGTGCCTAATAAACTTGTCAAGGCCGTCACATCGTCTTTCGCAAACAGACGCCAACTTACTTCAGCGCTCCAAGCGCAGAAAGCATCTCTTTCAATTTTCCTGCTCTAGCCAAAGCTACGGTGTCATCCCCTCCTCCAATGCTTTTTCCCTCAAGAAAAACGTTGGGCACGGTCCGTCGACCAGTCATTTCTGCCAAAGCTGCTTGGATGTCTCCACCGTCACTGCGTTGGTCGAGTTCGACGACATGAAAGACGGCTCCCTCGGACTGGAGGGTCCGTTTCGCCATGGAAGCGAACGGGCAGTAAGTTTTCGAAAACACTACCACTTTGTGAGCTTTTGTGGTATGGAAAAATGTGATTATAGTTATAGTGTTTTCAGGTGATAAAACACCCCGGCAGCTTTCTAGCAATGCCCTTATTTCTGCCTAGTAAGATGATGGTATGCCAGGCTGAAAGGCATGACTCGCACGGGTAATTGTACACGATTTATGATTGTCACGTCCCACGTCCTCTAACAGAGCATCGATTGTGCTCGTAAATGCAATTTATATGTACTATCGAAATGAATACAGAAGAGGTAGCACCGTATGGAGCCTACTCCATGGGTAAGTTTTTCTTTACAAACGCTTACCTCTAAGGGTGGTTTTGACAAAATCCATAGCCTCGGCAGTTGCAGCAACAGCAGTCCCTCCCAACAAATTTCCCATGCAGGGTGGCCAATGCAACTCTATTGTGTTAGAGCAAATGTGACCGGGTGTGAACCGTGAGTCCGCTGCATGGAAAGGAAAAAGAGCACACAGTCAGCGTATTGCCCTCACGTCATGCGTGTGCGTCACAACGCATTGGCAGACGCTGATCATCTCTCTGCTTTGCCTGTGTCACAAGTTTACGTAATTTGTTTCTTTTGTGAATTCACTTTTCGTAGACGTAAATTCTCTAAGCTATACTCTTTTCTGGCTGGGAACAAAACCCTTGAACTCTGCCTGCATTGTTTCATTTTTTTCCACTTCATCATCGCCCAACACGGCTTTCGATCGAAAGCATGGCCCATGCAGGCAACAAAACAATTTTTGCCATGGGCGTATGATAACTCAGCCAATACCCCAAAAGGCGTTTTGCTGCACACGGAACAAGCCCACTTGATGTCATCCACCGTAGCGGGACAGACTCTTTTGTCAAATTGGAGAAGACATATGAAAGCACCTGTCAGCGTAATGTACTGGAGGCTTGGCACTGGCAAACAAAATCCTATCAAGAGATAGGACAATTGAAGCATCAAAATGACTAGTTCATGTTGGAGTGGAGATAAATTTGTGACCAGATCATTTTTTGGGGGCAACAATTCTCGATTCTGTTTCAATCCGGGGACTTCACGTCAACATATCATTTTCTACTTCTCTGCTAAAGCCATCAATTTCTGTTCACTCTTGTCCCAAATTTTGGGTAGTGCGCCAATGTTTGAATTTTTCGTTTTGCTGTTGAGTCAATATGTGCAAAAAACACCCCATCATTGAACGCTTCGCAGATGATTCTTTGCCAAGCATTCCATCTAGCCTCATTAAAAAATCTTGCATTCTGCTTGAAAACCTTCTTGTTCTCTGCGGCATGACTTATGTTCCTGGTTCATTGTCATATTCAATCTGCGTTCAAGCATTCCAATTGAAGTGCATTACTAAATTACAAGGCTTCTGCATTCTTTGTCCAAAAATAAGCATGAGTCGTCGATTCAGTCCTTTCACCGGGCCTCTCAATCAGATAATCGTTACAGTCTATCAACTGGTGTGAACACAGTACCTGTGTATCGCAAAAGCATAAGGAAAAATATTGCGGTGCATTGTGTGGTAATTAACTTCATTCTTCCCTCCAAGGGACCTGGCGTCGCTTGTCTGCTTGCTTTTGCCGAGCATCTTCCCGCCATCTCGTCTTACCCCACCCTTGCCAGCATGATCGCCTCCCGGACGCTGGTGTGCCAGTGCGCAAAGGATTCGGAAGGAAAGAACTCGTCCGTCTGTTCCAACGAAGGCGATCCAGGAGGGGGAGAATCGGCCAAGATGGCCGAGGACGGGGAGAGAACGGAAGCACAGGCACATGAGGGACGGAAGAGCGTCTCTCGCGAAACGCCTCCAAAATACAAGACAGTCGACGCCTCAGAGTCCCTTTCTCCACTCCCATCGACCGCAGTCCCATCGCGCGCCTCGGAGGAAAAGAAGCTGTCAGTGTCGAAATCCTCTTGCATGCAGGCCTCGCGTCTCCTGAACATCATGTCCTCCACGTTCTTGACTTCGTCTTCTCCGCTTTCGACAATCTGAGCCCCCTCCTCCCCACTCACGTCATCCCAAGCGCTCATCCCGTCGCCCTGACCTTTTGCTACCCCGGTCTCTTCCTGGATCAGGTGAGAATGAGCTTCAGGCCTCGTTGCCGTCCACACGCCCTCGCCTCCCGACTGTCCGTGTACAGCTGTATTCGACACACAGGCGGAGGAGTACTGCAGGCTGCCCATATCACCCTTCTCTCCACGGACCTCCCTCGCCGCACTGCGACCGCCTCCTTCATCTTTGCCATTACCCCCCTCGTTGTCGGGACCCGGTGCCACTTGATCATCTCCCTCCCTAGGCCCACTTCCTTCCACGATCATGGCAGCCTCCTTCATGTCCGATTCCATCAGCCGATGCATATCGCATTTCCCTCCGTGACATTTGGCGCGCGCCACACAAAAGGTATGGGTACAGAAGAAGCCCAAATCTCGATGTTTCTCACAGAAGCCATGACCCTCCCCCCCCAAGGCATCGCGCGTGCAGCCTGGCTGCTGACATTCCGCCCCACTCGAGTCTCCTCCGGCGTGCCGGACGCAGCGACCTCGCACGTAGCTGTTACCCCTGCAATCGACGCTTCCACCGCACCTCGCCAGAATCAAATGGGTGGGGCAAAAGAAGGGCAGGCCTACACTCATCAAGGCCGGTTCCATGCACTGGATAGAGTGCATCGAGTCCACATGCATGCAAGTCACCGGGTGCAATCCCTGTTCTACCTCCCTGCGCGACTGCTGCCGGAAAGAATCAAGCATGCGTCCATGCACCTGGCACCAGTTCTCCTGTGATTTGATGGCCGGCCGGGCGCAACCAGGGTGCCGACACGGGTCCCGCCCGCCGTGCTTGGCGCACACACCTTTGGTGACTGCCCGCAACAGACAGCCTTGGAAACGGCAGTTGACAAAGCCGCCATGGCGTGTGCAGCGACCGTAGAACCGAGCCCGCTTATCGCAGCCCATCACAATACACATCTGCGCGCCGCCGTGCACGGAGCATTGCCCTTCCAGACGCGAAAACCCAGTGCAGCCTGGAACGGTGCACATGGCCCCTCCTCCATGCCGACGGCATCGCCGGGTCGACCCTCGGCTCTTCCGCCCACAGCCTTCCACCTCGCAGTTGCCTCGACGCGAACCCAGCGTGCTCTCTTCCAGGCTCCCCATGTCAATGCTTCCGCTAGAATGCTCCTCGTCTACGACGGCGTGCGTTCCATGTACCGCAAAGCTCGCAGGCTTTTGCCTGCTCCTGCTTCTCGTCTGCCTGTCGGAGACCCCCTGCCCATCCGCCTGGTCTCCGCAGGCACCGACGCCTTCAACTCCTTCTTGGCGCGAAGCTGTTGACAAGAATGAATAGTTATCAGCTTAATCACGACCCAATATTTCTTCGCTTGTTCGAAACTAATTGCGATGCACTCACCATGAAGATAAGACGGCGTCGAACGCTCCCGTAGCATATACGAGGAGCCTCTGGTCCTTACGCCCTGAGTTTTAATGGCTGAGCCATCGCCATCATGCCCGAGAAAGTGTCCTACGCTGTTGAGGTTGTTGTGATTGTCTTGCAGCTCTGGCTCTTCTAAGTGGGCTCCGGTAGCTTCCTGCATTACGAGACAGGAAGCCCTCCGAGAGTCGCGCACGCCTGACGGATCTCGCAAGCAGAAAGACAGGCAAATGGCCAGCCCCTCTGCGATGGGTATGTGCAGTATGCCGCGTCGTGGATGAGTGAAATACTGAATGTCATACACTGCCCTCCCATTTTAAGGTAATCGCCGGAAGCTTCACCATGTGAGCCGCAGAATGGAGCTACGCTCCATGCCACGCAGATCTATGCTGCATGCAACAAGCAGAGCGACATTGAGGGCCTAATACAGCCGTTTATGGTCGATCACATCGTGTCACAACGACGACAGATCCAAAACTTTGGCACGGACACCTCTTACTCACTTTCACAGCACCACGGACTGGGCTCAACCTTCATATATCCGTATCACGCATCATTCCTTCCTCTCCCATCTATGCCGCGATAGCTTTCGCCCGAAAACGTTCAAATGCTGGGACAAGGACAACAGAATGACACTAAGTTGAATAAGATCGTATATATACCGGAAGAAGTACATAAAGTGTGGTCCAATGGGACCAATAGCCGCTCGTCGCGACGGTATGCGCAGTGATATCTCCCGGTCGACGGGGCGGGCGGACTTTATCTCCGGACATACAAGGAAAGGGGCCAATGTGATTGTATTTATTCATTTGGTGGGTAATCAGGCATTTTTGGCAAAAGCGCCAGCTAAAAAACGTATATACCGATATGGAGCTACTATGTCATGCATGCAAGTCTTCAAAAACTTAATTTCTCCGTACAGATTGCGACCCCAACACAGCGCTTCTGAATAGATGCGTGTCGGTGATAGCCCGGCAGTCATTTTCTGGCAAAAACACGGGGTGATTCAGTCGATCAGAGATATGATGCTTGGAGCGGTTGTCCGTTTTACGCCTTAGATTTGTGGTAGTGCTTAATTTTGTCCTTGATTATTCCTAGCGATGGTAACAATTTCTACCAGGATTTTTTTAAAATAAAACGCCTCGCAAATTACGATATTTCAAAGGTGGTAGCCGGCCGATACGCGTCCAGTTTTGTCCATGAATTTCTCGAATAGATTTTGAGTGCAAATTATGGTACATTCCTTAAAGATTTCCATGCAGTCGATACACCCGGATAAGATCTCTTACCCTCGTTTCGCCTCAAGACAACGGGAGAAACAACAACATCACACTCCCCTTGAATTCTATCTGCAATTCACAAACACTTTCTGATGGTATTCTTCAAAGTTATTGTTGTGTGCATAGGAGGATGTCTTTCTCTCATTAGTTTCGGCACTCGCTCCCAATAAGTAGCAAAGAGGTAGGGAAGGAAATGCCTCTAAAACCACCGCGAAGAGATCCTCTTCTCGCTACAAAAAAATCTCGTTGTGGGTCCTGCCAATATAGTAATTCTGCCTTCTTGCTATTTTCGTCCACCTTCTTCCTCCGATCTCCCTGTTAATTACCATCACCATTGCTCCATATTTTCCTCGTCCTCCTCCTTGTCCTTCCATGTTATCTTCGTTTCCCTTTTTTGTCCTCCTTTCACTTCATCTTCTCGTACTTGATTATATTTACGTATTGAAGCCGCACACTTTAATAAATGATGATCGATGTACAGATTTACCCACGATAGTATCGGCCGTCACTTGCGTGTGGCCTTTCTGTCTACCCTGCATATTCCTTTTCCATCTCGCCGATCTTTCCACCATTGAATAGCGCTACGAACCTGAAGTCCACAATAAGTTCCTTTATAATGATTTTGAAGATGATTTGTGTTCTGCCTTCCATTTATACTCTCTTCCATGCTTGTTATTGACCCGTAACGATGAAAAGCTTCATACCTGCCAGAATAAACTTCTAAAATCTCTGCCGGATATTTGACAGCTCTTAACACCATAAAATCAATCAGAATTTATTTCATAACGAGTGAAATGTCAAAATGGTTGCCCCTTGACAATGCAAATTTATCAAACCTCATGTGGGCAGTTGCTTCATGTCCTGCCTCCCGGACACACAGCCATGGCCATAGACGTCGTGCATTTTTCTTTTAACGCATTTTAAAGCAGCCAGACCGCAATTGATGGTTGCCTCTATCAGCCAAAGGGGTCGTCTTGTTTCCCCGCGTCACTGCGTGGGAGCCTGGGATTAATTTATGCAAGGGCAGCAGGGAGCTTGTCAATGCTCGCCCATATCACACGATGTCTCGCCTCGACCTCAACTTCCACTTCCTTTTGCCTTCAATTTCTTGTTCTCGTTCGACAATTTCTTCTCACAAATGTACAGGCGTGCGTTATTGCGTGCGCAAGGAGGCGAATGGCAGACTTAATCATACACAGGAAGGATGACAATCAAGGCAAGTCCTCTCTTTAAACTCGTGTGGCAATCGCGTATGCTCTTGCCTGTGCGATACTGTCGTATTTGTTGCCTGAGGACTGGCGTCCAGGTATCTTTCACTACCAAATTTGGGTACTTTATATGTTCAAAAAGGAATTGCTCACAAAAGCGGGTACATCAGTCGAGCTGAGGACATGTTTATATCAACTTGTTTTGTATGTTTCCTTATCACCTTGTATTGCGTGTGGCAGAGAAGTACTTCCAAGAAGAACGACCTTCCCCTGGCATCCTGGTCCTTCTCCTTGATCGACCGCGCAAGAAAAATGCCATAACCGGCGCCATGTATTTGGACTTGGCCGATGCCATGGATAGGGCGGCAATGGACGAGTCGGTGACATGTTTGGTGCTCACAGGGAAAGGCGACTACTTCTCATCGGGAGCAGATTTGACGGACGAATCGTGGACTCCCGACCCAGAGCATAAAATGGAGACGTCACCGGCGGCCATTTTTATGAAGGTAAGTCCTGCATATTGTGACAGACTGTCCCGGTGCATGTGACTATCTTTGCATGAATCAGGATCGTCTCCAAAGACCGCAACTTTGTCCCTCCCTTGGCCTTTCCCGTGTGGTGTGTCCTCAGATGCACGCACGCATCAAGCCTCCTGATTATTTTCTCGGAGTCAGCGACGCTGACAGTGCTATTCCTCCTTCCCCTCTTTCCCAGGCCTTATCCCATTTTCCTAAATTAGTGGTAGCTGCCGTGAATGGCCCCGCGATCGGGATCGCCGTCACCCTTCTCTGCCACGTGGACCTTGCATACGCAGCCCCTCACGCCACGTTCTGGACGCCCTTCTTACGGATGGCCATCGTCCCGGAGTACGCCTCCTCCGCCCTTTTCCCTCTCACCATGGGCCGTAGCAAGGCGAGCGAGCTCCTCTTCTTGGGCAAGAAGTTCACCGCGACGGAGGCACAAGCCTCGCACCTCATCAGCGAAATCATCCCCACGGACCGTTTGCTTACGGAGGTCCTATTGCGGCTGGAGGACATGCTGGCTAAACCGTTGGTTCAAAAATCCGTTGTCGCTTTCAAGGCCCTCATGAAGAGCCAACGGTTGCGGGAGGTGGACGACGTCATCAAAGCTGAGTTTCGTGCCTTTGACGATCGGATCGCGGAGGGGGACGTGGCTTTCGCCATCGGTCAGCTCTTACAAAGCCGGCTATAACACATCGTGAGGTTCCCCCATCTTGTCTGCCCTTCCCTCCGCCCAGGCATGCTGTGCCTGTGTGGCGCGCCCGCTCCCTTGTCCGTGCTGGACTTTTGAGGCCATGACCGAAAAGGCCGAAGAGGAGGAGTGAGAAGGGAGTGAGGTCATTTGCGTTATGTACATAAGATCCGTGGGTGGCGGTGTATGACGACAAAAAACAGACGGCAACGCCGGCAGAAGCGTCGACTTAACTCGGCGCACGCCCCAAGGGCGAAGGCCGGGGAAGGGACTGTGCCCTCCCAAAGAACAAGGACAGGCGGAAGGCTGTTCAAAGGCCCTGCCTGTTCAAGGGCCGCACGGCTTCACCTATCCGGCCCGGCGGAGGGACACGCTTTCCATGTCAAGTTTTCTTTTTGTTACCCTACGGCTGCCACCAGATTCCCCGTTGCTCCATCCGTCCTCCATCCCTTCTCCCACCCCCTCACCGCCGCCGGTGCATGCCTCCAATACCGGTCATGGCTCCCCGGCTCTTCCCTCCCCCTCCTCGCCTCAGCCCTTGACCGAACATGCTCCTGGCTCCCGCCCCCCCTGTATCGAACCCTCTTCCTCCCCTC
>Ga0209925_1000936_pt1 | contig 14806 bp, 10 predicted proteins | sample SalPonR2_A_D1_MG_FD_185702 | JGI IMG/M metagenome (GOLD analysis project Ga0209925, IMG submission 185702) | Salt pond soil microbial communities from South San Francisco under conditions of wetland restoration - Salt Pond MetaG R2_A_D1_MG... ...
GAAGGAACTAATAACAAGATTAAAGAAATTAAAAGAAGAGCCTATGGTTATCATGATATAGATTACTTTAAGTTGAAGATTTATCAGGCTTTTCCGGGTTTATGACCCACTAATTTGGAGAAGAACCTAATCTTATTTATCTTTGTGTATTTTTAATAATTTATTAAAATATCTTCAGGATACAATTTCTGATAAACTACTTCAACCTTATCAAGATTAATAAGAGTCCAATTTATTCCTGCTGCAAGGTCTTTTACATCTTTATAATGAGTAAGATAGCCATTTTCTTTATGTTTAATGATATAAACTGGGCCTGTATCTGCAAATGAAATAATTGGGTGTAGTCAAAAAACAATCTTATTTATAGTATGGTCCAAGGCATCCTATAGAGAAGGTGATACAAATAAGTTAACATCATTATAAATTTAAGCTAAAGTATGGTAATTTAACAAATTAACCTTGAGAGTTATTACTTTTATCTTGTCAGGGTTGAGATGACTGAAAATTAATAATTCTAGATTTTTAAAATAATTATTATCATTTTTATGTAAATACAACAGTGATTTTTTAAAATAGCTTAAGCCTTTAATTTTATTACTTTATGCTGATATTTCCGCGGCTTTTCTTTGAACATATGATTGATCTGGATTACTTTAATTTTTCACATTTCTATTCATATTAATTATATTACAAATTGTTTCTTTTAAAAAAGCATTAATATATTTGTGTTAATATTATCCTATTGAAAAAGTTATTTAAATTTATTCCCAGTAAAAATTGTTTTCAATGTATTTAGAATGATTTTTAAGTCAAATAGAATGTTTCTATTATTAATATAAATTAAATCCATTCTCAATTTATCTTCAGGTTCAGTATTATAAAAACCATATATTTGAGCCAGACCTGTAAGCCCGCTTTTTACTTTTTGTCGGTAGTGATAGTCTTTTATATTTCGGTTATATTTATTTATAAAATGGGATCTTTCTGGTCTTGGACCAATTAAACTAATATCCCCTCGCAGAACATTATAAAACTGAGGTAGTTCATCTAACTTTGTCTTTCTAAGAAATCGACCGAATCTTGTTGTACGAGAATCAGATTTAGTTGATAAAATTGGGCCTGATTTTTTTTCAGCATTTTTAACCATCGTTCGGAATTTATAAATGATAAATTTCTGACCATTTTTGCTGACCCGATCCTGTTTATGGAAAACAGGCCCCTGACTATCAATTTTGATCATCAGGGAAATTAAAATTATGAGGGGAAATAAGATAATTATAGTCAACATTGAGAATATAACTTCGAATATTCTTTTAAATAAATAGTTATTATTACTCATTGAGATGATATTATAAAAAGGCAATTCCCCTATTTGATTTAATTTGCCTCCAGCTACCATTATTTCATAAAACTCGGGTATAATAGATATAGTCCAGTCACTATCTAATGATAAGTAAAATAACTCTTTTTTGTCCTTGATAGGTAGATCAAAGCTGATAAAAATTATATCAGGATTAATTTCTTTAATTACTTGAGATTTTTCTTTTTTATCCAATTTTTCGAAGTCTGTATTCAAAATAATTTTTTTAATATTAAAACCATTATTTGTATATTTATCGATATTAGTTTTTAACTTATTTGTGTTTTTTTTAGAACCTATTAATATAATATTTTTGTTTTTAGTAAATTTCTTTTGCACTATTAAAAGTAAATATCTCCATAATATTAATAAAAAGATTAATATGGGTAGTGCGATAAGAAATATAGATCTAGGAAATTGATAGGTTTGAAAAAAATATGAAACAGTAACTGAGAACAAAATTATAATTATACAAGCGGGAATGAAGGCCAATAAATTATCATTGACCGGTTTAAGAATTTGATTACTGTAAAGATTATAAAGACTAAAGATTATCAGAGAAAAAATGATTATAAAGGGCATATTTTGATAATATGCCCTTAAATTATTAATCATGATCTCTTCAAATCTAAGATGGAATGCTATGATAAAAGACAAATGTATTATTAAAACATCTCCTACTAGTCTGATTATATTAAAGAGGCTTTCCTTTTTTTTATCTTTCATCTTTAGTTCTCCCCAATCTTAATTAGAGATCTTATATTTTAAACTGAGGTAAATAAAATTTATAAACAGTTGTTTTTAACTATTACCTATTCCGACTCCAATATAGTTTAATCCATATTCCTTAATCTCGTCTTTTTTGTATACATTTCTGAAATCAAAGAAAATAGGTTGTTTCAATAATTCTTTTACCTTGTTAAGATCAAGCCTTCTAAATTGATTCCACTCTGTCAATAAAACAAGTCCATCCGCATTTTTCATGACTTCATACTCGTTATCACAGTAAATAATATCTTTATCAAAATTTTTAAAATAACATTTGGCTACTTTAATTGCTTCAGGATCATAAGCCATGATTTTAACACCTTTTTTAATTAATTCAGGCAGTATAGTTAAAGAAGCTGATTCTCTCATATCATCAGTTTCAGGTTTAAAACTCAATCCCAAAATACCTAATTTTTTTCCCTCTAAAGTTTCATAATAATTTTCAATCTTTTCAACCATATACATTTTTTGTTTTTTATTAGCTTCAATACCTGCTTGAATTACCCTTAAATTTAGACCATAATTTCCAGCTGTTTTAACAATTGCTTTTGTATCTTTAGGAAAACAGCTACCGCCATAACCTGGACCGGCGTGTAAGAATTTATCTCCTATTCTACCATCCATTCCCATTGTTTTTGCGATAGTTTGTATATTTCCATCTACCTTATCACAGAGGATAGACATTTCATTTATAAAAGATATCTTGGTTGCTAAAAAGGCATTTGAAGCATATTTGATCAATTCTGCGGTTTGAGGACTGGTAAAAACAAATGGTACATTATTTAAATATAATGCTCTATATACATTTTGCATAATCTTTTTTGCTTTTTTACTATTAGATCCAATTACAATTCTATCGGGGTGTGTAAAATCATAGATAGCCTTACCCTCTCTCAAAAACTCAGGGTTGCTGACTACATCGAAACTAATATTTTTATCTCTTTTTTCTAATTGATCTTGAATTATATTTTTAACCTTTTTAGCTGTTCCGACCGGTACAGTTGATTTATTAACAATAACCTTATATTCATTAATTATATTACCAATAGTTTTTGCAACTTTTTTTACAGCATTCAGATCTGCACTACCATCTCCGTTAGAAGGTGTTCCAACCGCAATGAATATTACCTGACTGTCACCAATCGCTTTTTCAATTTTAGTAGTAAATGATATCCTTTTCTCTTCAATATTTTTATCAAATATTTCCTTTAAGCCACGTTCGTAAAGTGGCATTTTCTTATTTTGAAGTTTTTTAATTTTCTCTTCATCAATATCAACATTGATAATATTATTACCAAAATCGGCCAGGCATACTCCCGCTACCAGACCTACATAACCTGTACCAATAATACTTATCTTGTTTTCATACATTAGTTAGATCCCCCATTATTATTATGATTAATATAACCGTGAACCCCTACACCCAAATCAAAAATAAGATTTTTAAGCTGGCTTCTAACTGCTTCATCATATAGATTAAATTTCAATCTATACTACTAGGTTAGTTTACAAGATGTTTGATATTTAACTGTTTTGACCTAAAAATTAGGCAATCCTTAATCTTGAATGGTAATTCACAAAGCCATTATCCCTGGCTTGATTAACAAGTTCAGGAATACATTTTTTTTATACAAAAACTTACACATTATATTTAACGAACCATTGACATCGGCATTTATAGTTAACCCAATATTCGATTTAAAAAGCACTCTTTCAATTCTACGAGATTTATTGTAATTATCTTTATTTAGTCTTTCTAAATCTAAGGCAGAACAAACAGAAGTATAAGTTTCGTTATTTGCTTTATATCTCCAATCATTATTTTAGATACTTGATGTTTTTAACTATATTCACTATTTTTACTTTTAATAGATCTTCCATTGATGATATAGTTATCTACATTTTCTTTAAAAGTTAATGTAGCAAGATTACTTAAAACTAAATCAATACCCATTATATCGCTATTTTTTGGTTTATATTTAAATTCAATTTTATATATTACTAATAGATACCACTTCTTAGAAAGATTATCTTTTTTTATCCTTACTTGTTGAAAATTATCTAATTCTATAATGCTTTCAATTGCTGCCGACAACTAAAATTTAAGACTTTTCACATTATATTTAGATTTAATCTCTTTAGATAAAGATAGTAACAGTTTTCCTTCTCTAACTCTTCTAGCTAAGTTAGTAAATATGATTTCGCTTGGGTAGTTGACGTACTAAATAATTATCTACTTAATTTTCTAGTTTTAATTTATCTGTTTTCGTACATTTTTTGATAATATTTTTGGTATTTTCCGTTTTTTATCTTTTTCCACCAGTCTTTATTATTTAAATACCAGTTAATTGTTTGATCTATTCCTGTTTGTAAACTGAATTTTGGTTTCCAGCCTAGTTCTGAAGCTATTTTAGAATTATCGATTGCATAACGGCGATCATGGTTTAACCTATCTCTCACATGTTCAATCAATTCTTTAGATTTATTTAGTTTGTCTAAAATGGTCTTAATAAGTTCTATATTGGTTATTTCATTATTTCCCCCGATGTTATATACTTCTCCCGACTTGCCCTCATGTAGGATGAGATCTAAGGCTTTGCAATGGTCTTGGACATGCAACCAGTCTCTAATCTGCATTCCATCACCGAAAACAGGTAATTTTTTATTTTGTAGTGCATTAGTAATCATTAGGGGAATTAGCTTTTCTGGAAACTGATAGGGTCCATAGTTGTTTGAGCATCTAGTTATGTTTAGGGGCAACTTAAAAGTATCATAATAGGAGTTGGCAAAGAAATCGGCACTGGCTTTGCTGGCAGAATAAGGACTACTAGGTTTAAGAGGTGAATTTTCATTAAAGTATTCCTCTGAATCTAATTCACCATATACTTCATCGGTTGAGATTTGAATAAACCTCACTTCTTTTCTATAGATAGGATAACCTTGTTCATCCTTTCTCTTTTGCCAATGTGTTTTGGCTGCATCAAGTAGAATTTGTGTTCCCAAAGTATTTGTTTTGGCAAAGATAGCAGGATTATTTATACTTCTATCTACATGTGATTCAGCTGCAAAATTAACTATATAATTAAAAGTATACTCTTTAAAAAGTTTTTCGAGATTTTCTTTTTCTCGTATATCACCTTGTACAAAAATATAATTGGGATTGTCCTTTTCTTCTTTGAGATTATTAAGATTTCCTGCATAGGTTAGCAAATCGAAATTGACAATCCTGTAATTTGGATAATTTTTTAATATATATTTTATGAAATTAGAACCGATAAAACCTGCTCCACCGGTTATCAATAGATTTTTCATAGTTTTATTTTTACTCCTTTCATTTAAAATATAGCAAGGAGACTCCATCTAACTAAATCCTTTCTTTGATTTAGGTGGAGGGGAATTGCTACGATTTTCACCCCTCTTTCCATTATTTTCTATTATTTCTTGATACTTTTAATTATATAAAAAATAATTAATATAGAGTTGATATACAAGTCAAAAGTACACCATCTACTTACAAATGAATGATTGAATTAATTGGCATCAATACTATAATCAAATGTAGATGATTAACTTCTCTGATAAATACTATATTAACCTACACCATCTAAAGCTATATAAACCAAGTAAAAGAAAACAAAAAAAATTGAACTGCTTACTTAAAGATTATGCTATTCGGTCAGCCCTCAAAATCGTTAAACACTGGGGGCTTATCAACTACACTAAATCCCATGATCATACTTATTACGTCGCAAGGAACAACTTTAAAATAGCTAATAGAATTGTTGGAATAACTGACGAGTATAATGCCGTAATTATGTTAGAAAATTTAAAAAAATATCAGAAAGAATATAACAAATCATTATACACTTAATAATTATGAAAAACAGGTCTGGGCTTTCTATCAATTAAAGCAGTTTATTAAACATAAAGCTGATTTAAAGGGTATTTCCGATCAAGAAGTTAATCCTAAAGACACCTCACACATTTGGGCTGTTTGTAGTAAAAAGGAATATAGATTTAGTCAAAATAAATTTGTCTGTGATAAAAATGCTGATGATAATGCCAGTCTCAATATCGTCAAGAGAGCTATCTAATGATAGCATACAGGGTAACTTATAGCCCCTATTATCCTTACAGTAGGGATTGTGGGCTTTTTAGTCAACTGTTTTTCAACTAGCTCTATTCTTGAATCACCCACTTGTGAGATAGAGCCGGTGTAAATTATTCGCGACTGTACTGAGTTCAGTTTTTAATTTAACAAGCTTTTTTTAAACTTGTTTCTGATTAAGTGGGAGAAGTTGACCGTATCCTCCTGATTTAAATTATTAAGATCTATAAAAAATAATTAAATCTATTTAACCAATTATTATATCTAAAATATTAAAGCTGTTAGAATATATTTTAATAATTTATAATGATTTATTTATGTAAGACTGGAGCCGAAATAAAAGGCTCCAGTCATAGAAACTTTTTAGCCATTTTCTATCATGCAAAGCCAATTTGATTAACAATTAACTTTATTTCACGACAAGTACAGAAGTTTTTGCATGACGGACAACTTTATCACTAATACTTCCCAAGAGGAATCTTTTTACTCCGCCCAGCCCTTTATCAGCAAGGACAATCATGTCGCAATCATAATCTTCAGCATATTCACAGATTATATTTGCTGGATCTCCAAAGTGGATAGTTTTCTTGATATTCATTCCCAAATCTTCAAAATAAGATGCTGCCAAATTGACTATTTTCTGTCCTCTATCTTTTGCTTTTTCTTTATTTTGTTCAACTAATTCTTGCATAGTTTCAACTGACATAGTTGAAGTAGTCCCATAGGGCACATCATAAACTGTGCTTTCAACATCCTGTAAGATTGTGATAATAGTAATATCTGCCTTTAGAGTATCAAACATTGATGCAACTTTTTTGGCTGCACTTAAGGATTTTTGAGAACCGTCGACTGCAACTAAGATCTTATTCACAATAATCCCTCCTCATGTTTTATAAAAGATATAAACCTTCTTATATTTATAAATTCTAGAAAGGAATTTATTTACCTTTATACCGGACCATTTATCTTTTTATTAATAAGTTAAGATTAATAATATTTTATTAAATTATTGTGTTGAAAAATCATCAATTATGATAAAAATCTTTCAAGAATTCTATTTCTCTTTTCAACCCTTCTTCAAAATCAATTACCGGTCTATAATTCAACATACTTTTTGCCTTAGAACAGTCAGCAGAGGTATGTTTTACATCTCCTCTGACCTTGTTTTGATAATTCCTTTTTGCTTTTTTACCGATTAGTTTTTCTATTAGAGAAATAGCATCATTTAATACAACCCTTTTACCGTCTCCTCCAATATTAAATATTTCTCCTCTTACAGTACTCTCAGATGCAAGGATATTTGCTTGTACTATATCATCTACATGGGTAAAATTCCTGGACTGTTTACCATCACCAAAGATAGTTAATGTATTACCTTTTAAAATAGCTTTAATGAATATATGAAATGCCATATCTGGTCTTTGCCGTTCGCCAAATACTGTAAAATAGCGCAGTGATATAATGGGTACTTTAAAGTTTTTATAATATAGGTAACAAAGATTTTCAGCTGCCAGTTTGGATACACCATAGGGGGAAACAGGCTGTAATTTATTGGTTTCTTTCATTGGTAATTGATCTGTATCTCCATATACTGAGGATGAAGAAGCATAAATAAATTTTTCAATACTACTTTCCTTTGCAGCTTCTAATAATTTTTGAGTTCCTAATATATTATTATCAGAGTAAATTCCAAAACTTTTTCCCCAGCTTGCTCTAACCCCAGCCTGGGCAGCTTGATGAAATATATAATCAACATCTTTTAATAATTCTTTTAAATTCATATCTAGTATGTTTTTTTCTATAAATGTAAAATTCGGATGGTTTATAAACGGTTCCACATTTTTTTCTTTCAATTCACGAGGATAATAATCTATAAAGCAGTCTATCCCAACTACCTGATTGTTATCTTTTAGTAATTTTTCTGTTAGTGTTGAACCAATAAAACCTGCTGATCCAGTTACTAATGCTTTCAATTAATTTTCCTCCTATTATAATGTGCTTGGAAACCAATAATAAATTTCCATAGATAGATGAAAATAATGATGAATCTGGATTATATTATTTTAGAATAACTTTCGCTTTATACATATATATTAAACTATTAGCAAAAATTATTTACCTTATTAAAATTATACAAAGTTTAGCTGTGAGAAGCAAGTTTACTATTAGATTTTTTAAAAACCCCAAAGTAACTTGACACTATCCTCTTTGTAATTTTGATTGACATTATATTCAATTGATGTTATGGTATATTGTGTTGGGTAAGAAAAACTATCAAATTTTACCCACTTAAAGAAGAATTAGGAGGAATTAATTTAATGATTTACACAGGAAAAGTAAAATGGTTTGACTCAGCTAAGGGATTCGGTTTTATCGAAAGAGAAAGTGGAGACGATGTATTTGTTCATTTTTCAGCAATCCAGGATGATGGTTACAAATCTTTAGAAGAAGAACAAGAAGTAGAATTCGAAATTGTAGAAGCAGACCGCGGCCCACAGGCTGAAAATGTAGTTGCAATATAATATAATTAATATATTTTAAATATAGCAACTAACCCCTGACTATATCAATAGCCAGGGGTTTTTTTATTTGACAATCATGTATTAAATTTATAAGGTGCAAGTTCTGAATTCCGAACACGGTATAGGAATTAGCTGATGACAAGGGTGTCGTAAGTGATTACGAATCTGAAGGAATTATAAAGCAAATTTTTGGTCCTAGGTATACAAATTACATTAGAGGCTGACTATAACTGGATGTGTTTGCTAAAAAAACAAAGTCCTTATCGTGATCGTGCGGAAATTATTACAGTAAATGTGGCGGATATATGAAATGAAAGATTTATTACTTAACCTGTAAGAGCTCATAGACACATTAAAAATGTGGTTGAAATAAGATTTATCATGAGAAGTCAGTTTCTGCCATAGTACTAATAAACTTTTAGAAATCAAAGTTAAGAAAGGGCGGAACGATAATTATTTATTTGTTAACTTCATAGAATATAAAATACAGCCAACCTTAAACAAGGGCTACTCAGTTGAAAAGAGAATGGAATTTCTTAATAAAAATTGAGAGTGTGGAGTGTAATATGGGAGTTAATACAATCGAAAGATTTATAGATAATTATTGAACCGCTTTATACGAGATCCGTATTTACAGTGGTGTGGGAGGAAGATAGATGATTAATCATCTACCTCCTACCCGATTTTTTAGAAAATAATAAAATAGGAAGTGAAGTAGATTTGCAGAAGATAAGATTTGAAGAACTTGATATTTCAAGTGATGTACTAAGGGCAATAGAAGATATGGGATTTGAAGAAACTACACCAATTCAAACTAAAGCTATCCCTTCTATTATGCAGGGCAAGGATATTATAGGACAGGCACAAACAGGAACTGGTAAAACAGTTGCTTTTGGAATACCCATTTTAGAAAAGATTGATTCGTTTAATAATAATACACAGGCAATTATTTTATGTCCCACAAGAGAATTAGCAATTCAAGTGTCAGAAGAGTTAAAACGACTTGCAAAATTTAAAAGAAATATTACTACTTTACCGGTTTATGGTGGTCAATCAATCAGTAAACAAATTAAAGCTTTAAAAAAAGGAGTTCAGGTAGTTATTGGAACTCCTGGTAGAGTAATGGATCATATGAGAAGAGGTACTTTAAATTTAAGCAGTATTGAATTTCTTATATTGGATGAAGCAGACGTAATGCTAGATATGGGATTCATAGATGATATTGAAACAATATTAAGAGATATTCCAGATAATAAAAATACTTTGTTTTTCTCAGCTACTATACCAAAATCTATAAAAAAATTAAGCAGAAAATATCAGAAAAACTCAATGTTTGTAAAAGTAGCTCATGAAAAATTAACTGTACCAACAACAGAACAATACTACCTTGAAATCAAAAAAGGTAATAAACTAAAAGTATTGTCTCGACTAATAGATCTATATAATCCTGAGTTGGGATTGGTTTTTTGTAATACCAGAAAAGAAGTTGACCGAGTTAATATGCAACTTCAAGCACGCGGATATTCGTCCGATGCGATTCATGGTGGGTTAAATCAAAATCAACGTGACCATGTAATGAATAATTTCAAAAGTGGTTTTACAGAAATATTAGTAGCTACTAATGTTGCTGCAAGAGGAATTGATATAGAAGGTATTGAAATTGTATTTAACTATGATGTACCTTTTGATACAGATTATTATGTACACAGGATCGGAAGAACTGGTAGAGCCGGTAAATCCGGTATAGCTTTTACCTTTATTGTAGGTAAGGATATTTATAAATTGAAAGACATTCAAAAATATATTAAAAAAAGTATTAGCCGTAAAAATGTTCCAACCCGTGATGATATTGAGCAGGCTAGATTTGAAAAAGTCGAAATAGAATTGATGGAATATATTGACAGAAAGCATTTAGGAAAATATATTAATTATATTGAAAACTTAATAGATAATAAATATACAGCTATTGAAATAGCTGCTGCTTTATTAAAAAAGACAATTGAAAAGCAAGCAGAAATTGAAAATAGTAGTGAAGAAGCCAATCTGGGAGATACAGGTGCTGAAGCTGGAATGGTCAGGTTGTTCATTAATAAAGGAAAAAGAGATAATATTTCTCCTAAACACATTGTAGGTGCTATCTCTGGTGAAACAAGTCTTTCTGGAGATTTGATTGGGGTTATCGATATCTATGAAGACTTTACATTTGTTGAAGTACCAAAAAGAAATGGTCATGAAGTATTAAATATAATGAAAAATAAACAAATTAGAGGTAATAAAATAAATATTGAACTAGCCAAACCTATAGTAAACTAAAATATATTTAAATTCATCTAAAAAAAGTCTCTAATACTGCTTCTAAGTTTAGGGGCCTTTTTATATTTGGTCTTTCTTGTAGTCTTACGGTTACAAAAAAATATTGGGTAAATCTTCAATATTTAAAATTAAAACTATCCAAATACATGGGGATATTACTTTTTTGATTTAAAATGAACTAAGGTCAAAAAAGTAGGCAAGTAATAAATATTTTTTTGCAAAAATAAAATATTTCTACTCATCCGAATACTATAATATTATTCTTGTATTTTCTGCAAATGGTTCTTGAAGTTTATTTTTGTTATATTATCGCGTTGAGGTTGATAGTTGTTGAGAAGACTAACTAAAATAGTAATTATTTGATTTCTATCACCCTTAGCAGCTGCTTCCTTAAGCATTTCAACTTTATTGATCAACTTTTTACTTTCAACTATTTCAAGGTCATTAATAAAAATTCGTTCGTGTTTAGTAGGTATGCTTTTTTCATTTTTAACTAAGAGTTCTTCATAAAGTTTTTCTCCTGGTCTTAAACCTATTATATTAATATCTATATCTTCGTAAGGCTTTAAACCGGAAAGCCTTATTAAATCTTCGGCTAGATCTATTATTTTAACTGGTTTACCCATATCCAATACAAAAACCTCTCCTCCATTACCCAAAGTACCTGCTTGAATAACAAGTTGAGCAGCTTCCGGTATAGTCATAAAATATCTTTTTATTTCTGCATGGGTAACGGTTATGGGACCGCCATTTTCTATTTGTTTTTTAAAGATAGGAATAACACTACCTTTACTGCCAAGTACATTTCCAAAGCGCACAGCCATAAACTTTGTTTTGCTTTTACTGTTAAAATGTTGTATTATCATTTCTGCTACCCTTTTGCTTGCACCCATAACATTGGTTGGGTTCACAGCTTTGTCAGTAGAAATAAAAACAAATCTTTTAACCATAAATTTATCAGCTTTTTCAACAAGCTTTTTGGTCCCCAATATATTATTTTTTACGGCCTCTTCTGGGCTATCTTCCATCAAAGGTACATGTTTGTGAGCGGCAGCATGAAATACAACGTCAGGTTGATAATGTTTAAAAACCTGTTCTAATTTATCTTGATCTCTAATACTCCCAACAATTGTTTCAAAATTTAAATTTGGATATTTTTTTTCTAATTCAAGTTTTATGAAATAAATACTGTTTTCATTGATGTCTAATATTATTAGTTGCTTTGGGTTAAATTGGGCAATTTGCCGGCAGAGTTCTGATCCTATGGAACCACTACCGCCTGTTACTAATATGGTTTTTTCTGTAATATATTCGGTTATCTTTTCTGTTTTTAAATCGACTGGTTCTCTTTTTAAAAGATCATTTACTTTCACATCGCGAATTTGTTTTAAATCAACATCTCCATTTAATATTTCAAATATTCCAGGGACTATTTTTACCCTAACACTTTTTTGATTGCTAAGTTCATAAATTTTTCGAATTGTACTCCCATCGGCTGAGGGTATAGCAATAATTACTTCATAGATATCGTGTTTTTTTATCAATTTAGGTATATCTTTTGTAGTACCTAAGACTGGATAATCATGTATTTTAAGATTCTGTTTTGCAGGATCATCATCGATAAGTCCAATAATTTCAATATCAAGTTCATGATGTTTATTCATTTCTCTAACAATTATTTCTCCTGCATCACCAGCTCCAACTATTAAGGCCTTTACCCTTTTATTAGTTTTGGAAGTATTCCTTCGAATCAAGTATTCCTTTATTATTCTTAGAGTAAAACGAAGACCTCCCATAAGAATAATGATGGTCATAAAGTTGATTAAAATAACACTACGTGGAATGGCTAAATTTACAAAATATATTGTGATTAGAAATAGAATGTTTAATACCAAAGAAGTTTTTATGATCGTTAGTAGTTCTGAAATACTTGCATATTTCCAGATAGTTTTATATAAATTGGAAAAATTTAAGACGATTAATGAAACAATTGAGATTATATAAAAATATCTTATATCTATATATGATGAAATCATTCCTTCAAATCTTATCATAAAACTTATTAATAAAGCCAAATTTATTAAAACTAGATCTAGTATTAGTAATATTTTTCTTTTGTAATTTTCATTTATAAAGTCAAGCATATAAATATCTCCTTTTTGAAATAAGTATAAAAGAGAATAATTGTCTATATTATCATATATATAAATATAAAAGTTTATTTGAATACTTTTGAAGTGAAATAGTTTTTTTAAAAAGTTATAAAATAATTAAAACACAAAAAAAGCAATCATTAAATGTAATAAGTATATTTAAATTATTGGTAACAATTCTAATGATAACCCTTAACAAAAGATGTTTTATAAACTAATTTGTTCAGATTAAAGTATATGACCTGAGGTTAGAAGTAATAAGACTTCTTATATCAATTTAGACATTATTCAATTATTTCCTGCATAAAACTTTGGTTGTTTTTGATACTTTTTTATATTTACTTAAATACATGATAACTTTTAAAAGCAAAGATCCTAGATGTGTACTGGATTTATTTAGCTGCTTTTTGACGCATTTTATCGTTTAAGATCTTTTTTCTAAGCCTTATTGCATCAGGAGTAATTTCTACAAGTTCATCATCTTTAATAAACTCGAGTGCTTCTTCTAAAGTAAATGTCTTAGGAGGAGCAAGATTAACTGAATCATCAGCCCCAGCAGCTCTTGTGTTTGTAAGCTTTTTGTTCTTACAGGGGTTTACAGTTAGATCATTATCTTTATTGTTCATCCCTATTATCATACCTTCATATACACGGGTTGTTGGTTTAATGAAGATTGTGCCCCTTTCACTTAAATTATCTAAGGCATAAGACATTGCTTTACCATTGTTTTGAGAAATAAGTACCCCATTGGTTCTTTGAGGTATTTTACCTTTATGTGCTTCATATTTTTCAAAGGAACGAATTAATGTTCCTTCTCCACTAGTATCATTTATGAACTCACTCTTATAACCAATTAACCCTCTTGTTGGAGCTAAATAGTTTAATTTGATATATTTGTTGTCTCTTTTCATAGACTGCATTATACCTTTTCTTTGGTTGAGTTTTGATATAACAGAACCGGAGTACTGCTCTGGCACTTCAACTAAAACTCTTTCAATTGGTTCTAATAGTTTATTACCTTCTTTATGGTATAGAACCTCTGGTTTAGATACAGAGATTTCATAACCTTCTCTTCGCATATGTTCTAGCAGTATAGATAAGTGAAGTTCTCCTCTACCAGATACTTTAAAACCTTCACTTCCTGGTAATTTTTCTACTGTTAAACCAACATTGACTTCTTTTTCTTTTTCCAATCTAGCCTGAATATTTCTATTAGTAAGGTACTTACCACTTTCTCCTGAAAACGGAGAATCGTTTATGGAAAAGTTCATTGAAAGAGTTGGTTCTTCTATTTCTATCATTTGCATCGGTTTAACATTACCTACATTACATACTGTTTCCCCGATAGAAATATGGGGTATTCCAGCAACAGCTACAATATCTCCACTTCCAGCGCTTTTAATAGAAGTTTGATTAAGTCCCTGATATCCAAATAGTTCAGTTATCTTTTCTTTATTTATTGATCCATCTCTTTTTGATACTGCAACTTTTTGATTTTTACTTATACTGCCACTATATATTCTTCCAATACCAATTCTGCCAAGGTAATCATCATAAGCTAAGTCATGGACTTGCAACTGTA
>Ga0209925_1000939_pt1 | contig 14757 bp, 9 predicted proteins | sample SalPonR2_A_D1_MG_FD_185702 | JGI IMG/M metagenome (GOLD analysis project Ga0209925, IMG submission 185702) | Salt pond soil microbial communities from South San Francisco under conditions of wetland restoration - Salt Pond MetaG R2_A_D1_MG... ...
GTAATTTCGCCTTCAACAATATCAGATCTTCGTTCATCACCAAACGTGTCCTTCATCTCTAAAAGTTCACGTTTGATTTCATCAAGGATATGTTGTTTATCACTCAATAATAACTCTAATTGTTCGATTAATGCTTTTACATCTTCATACTCAGATTTAACTGACTCAATTTCAAGACCCGTTAACTTCTGCAAACGCATATCAAGAATCGCTTTTGCTTGTAATTCAGATAATTCAAACTCAGTCATCAACCCCATTTTTGCTTCATCAGCATCCTTGCTCTTCCGAATAAGCGCAATTACTGCATCAATATGATCTAGGGCTATCATCAATCCTTCAAGAATATGCATTCTTGCTTTTGCTTTATTTAATTCATAAATCGTTTTACGAGTGATTACTTCCACCCGATAATCCACATAATGCTGCAATAAATCCCTTAATCCTAAAAATTTAGGTTCACCATCAACCAATGCTAAATTATTAATGCCAAAAGTAGTCTGAAGCTGAGTATGCCGAAACAACAGATTCAACACCACATCCTCAATCGCATCACGTTTCAATTCAATAACAATCCGCATACCATTCCGATCACTTTCATCACGAAGATCAGAAATACCCTCAAGCCGTTTCTGCTTCACCAGTTCAGCAATATGCTGCAATAACTTCGATTTATTCACCTGATATGGAATCTCAGTAACAATGATTCTCTTTCTCTTATTTTTCTCTTCAACATGAGTCCGTGCTCGAAGCTTAATCAATCCTTTCCCAGAAGTATACGCCTGTAAAATACCACCTTTACCATAAATAATGCCACCCGTTGGAAAATCCGGTCCACTAATAACCTCCATCAAATCAGGAATAGGACAAAATGGATCCTCAATAATCTTAACAATTCCATCAACGACTTCATTTAGATTATGTGGTGGCATATTCGTTGCCATTCCAACCGCAATACCTGACGATCCATTAATCAGTAAATTTGGAAGTTTAGCAGGTAACACCACAGGTTCCTGAAGTGAACCATCAAAATTATCTGCCCAATCCACCGTTTCTTTTTTAATATCTTCAAGCATCAACTGAGAAATCTTAGCTAATCTTGCCTCGGTATAACGCATAGCTGCAGCGGAATCGCCATCAACACTCCCAAAATTACCCTGACCATCAACTAACTGATAGCGCAACGAAAAATCCTGAGCCATCCTTACCATAGTATCATAAACAGACTGATCACCATGAGGATGGTATTTACCCAACGCTTCACCAACAACACGAGCAGATTTCTTGTGAGATTTATTATATGTAAGTCCCATGTCATGCATTGCATATAACACTCTTCGATGTACTGGTTTCAAACCATCACGAACATCAGGAAGTGCTCGACTCATAATAACACTCATTGAATAATCAATGAATGCTCGTTTCATCTCAGATTCAATAGCCCGATTCCGTTGTTTATTCACATTTTCATCAGTCATAAAATAACCACCACATTAGATATCAAGATTCTCCACATCCTTCGCATGATTTTCAATAAACTCACGACGAGGCTCAACCTTTTCCCCCATCAAAATAGTAAACAATTCATCAGCCTCAACTGCATCATCAACAGTCACCTGTACCGTTAACCGAAACTCAGGATCCATGGTCGTATCCCATAATTGATCAGCATTCATCTCACCAAGACCCTTATATCGTTGAACGCTCACACCAGTTCCACCCATGTCATTCACTACATTAATCCTTGCTCGTTCAGAATACACATACTCCACACGCTTACCCTTTTTTAACTTATACAACGGTGGTTGAGCAATATACAAATATCCTTCTTCAACAAGCTCTCGCATATATCGATAAAAAAAGGTCAACAACAACGTTCGAATATGTTCACCATCAACATCAGCATCAGTCATGATGATAATCTTATGATATCGAGCCTTAGAAATATCAAATTCTTCATCAATACCCGTTCCAATAGCAGTGATCAATGCAAGGATCTCTTTATTCTTTAAGATTTTATCCATCCGTGCTTTTTCAACATTCAAAATCTTACCGCGCAAGGGTAAAATCGCCTGAAAATCCTTATCTCTGCCTTGCTTTGCACTTCCCCCGGCACTATCACCCTCAACGATATACAATTCAGTTTTACTAGGATCGCGGCTCGAACAATCAGCTAGTTTACCTGGAAGTGCAGATGATTCAAGCAGTCCCTTCCGACGAGTTAACTCACGAGCCTTACGAGCAGCATCGCGTGCACGACTAGCCATCATACCTTTATTAACAATAATTTTTGCAACAGTCGGGTTTTCTTCAAAAAACTCACTCAGCTTCTCATTAGTTAAGCGTTCAACAATACCTCGTACTTCAGAATTACCAAGTTTGGTTTTTGTTTGCCCTTCAAACTGAGGACTTTTCACCTTACAAGAAATAACTGTTGTTATTCCTTCACGGCAATCCTCACCTCGCAAACTAAAATCATCACTGCCAAACAACTTATTCTTCTTCCCATAATCATTCAACACGCGAGTTAACGCAGATTTAAAACCAGAAAGATGCGTTCCACCTTCATGCGTATTGATATTATTTGCAAAAGTAAAAATATTTTCAGTAAAACCCTCAGTATACTGGATAGAAATTTCTACCTCAACATCATCACGTTCAGCACTTACATAAATAGGATCTGAATGAAGCGGATTTTTATTCCGATTAATATACCGAACGAATTCTTTGATACCACCATCATATTTAAAAGAAGATTCTTTTCCATCTCGTTCATCTAGTATATTTATCCGAAGGCCACCATTGAGAAATGCAAGCTCCTTCAATCGAGATTCAATAGTTGAAAATTTATATGTCGTTGTCTCAAAAATCTCAGGATCTGGTTGAAACGTAATAGACGTTCCATTTTCATCAGTTTCCCCAATTTCCTTCAACTGAGTTTTCGTTGCTCCATGATCATATTTCTGATGATACTTAATCCCATTTCGACACACCGTTACTTCCAACCAAGAAGATAATGCGTTAACGACAGAAACGCCAACACCATGAAGCCCTCCAGATACCTTATAGGTATCCCGATCAAATTTTCCTCCAGCATGAAGTGTGGTCATTACTAGTTCGACACCCGTCTTTTTATACTTTTCATGAACAGTAACCGGAATTCCTCGACCGTTATCTGAAACTGTTACCGATCCATCTTTATTTAACTTAACATCAACTTTGGTACAATAGCCTGCAAGAGCTTCATCGATTGAATTGTCAACTACTTCATACACTAGATGATGTAGCCCTCGCTCATCTGTACTACCAATATACATTGCAGGGTTTTGTTTAACTGCTTTTAACCCTTCAAGCACTTTGATAGAAGAGGTTTCATACCCACCGTTTTTCTTATCCTTTTCAGCGCTCATACTCAATCACTTCATAATAAAATAATCAATAATTTTCACAGTACATTTACTCAATTTTTACATCGATTTTACTTCTTTTTCTCATCCCATCTCAATAAGGGTACAATTTATTAAAGAGCATATCAATTCTCTCCTAATAAACATTACTGTTAACATGTGAGGATGTACGGAGAATGACCGCATTTATCTTTTAAAAAAAATTGTAAAAGAAATGGAAATTTTTAATAGCATAATCCCCTTTCATGATATGGGTAAATGGGTACCAAAAAATCATAAATTAGAAGAGAAAAGGGTGAGCTTACCACTCAACATCATACTACAGCTTCCAAAGTAATCTATGGTATGGTATTAACATAAAACTTATCCTTTTTCATACATCTTCAAAGTGGAAAATAAATTAGTTGTTATCTGCCCGTTTTTGCCTAGAAAAAAGGTCTCATGATGATATGATTATTTCAGCAGATTTACATCTTCATTCACCTTACACCAAACGATTGGATGCACTACCATCACTACAACAATTCTCATTAAATGCGAAATTAAAAGGCATTCAAATCCTAGGAACTGGAGATTGTTTACATCCACGATGGATGCAACAAATTCAACAGTTAACGGAGGTTGATTCCGGAACATACCAATATGGAGATACTCGATTTGTTCTCACTACTGAAATTGAAACAAAAGATCAGATTCATCATCTCGTTTTTTTCCCTGACGCTACCGCAGTCACTGAATTCCGAGAACGTATCAAACCGTACACACCAAATATTTCAAAACATGGCAGACCACAAATCGCATTAACGAGTGCTGATACTGCAGAACATGCAGTTGAGGTTGGAGCATTAATTGGCCCCGCTCATCTTTTCGATACTTTTTCAGGAGTATATACAAAATACTCTTCCATCAAAGATTGCTACCAGCATGTGACCTCTTCCATTCACTTTGTAGAATTGGGGCTGGCATCAAATACATATTTAGCTGATAAAATCAATGAATTACACAATTTCACATTTCTTACTAATTCAGATACTCATAACCCTCATCCAATACGGTTAGCAAGAGAATTCACCCAGTTTAGGGTTAAAAAACCGACCTTTAAGGAATTAGCACTCGCTATCAAACGACAAAATGGAAACAAACCAGTATTAAACATTGGCATTCCTCCAGAAGAAGGCAAATATTTTGATACGGCATGTAAAAAGTGTCATATGAGGTATTCTTTTTATCAAGCCTCAGAACAGCAATGGAAATGTTCCTGTGGCGGTAGAATAAAACAAGGAGTTACCGACGTAATTGATAAAAAATCATCATATCAGCCATCACAACATCCTATTCACCGGCCACAATATGCTTCATTTTTACCACTTCATGAGATTATCACCCGAGTGTATCATGAACAAAATCCATTTACTGAACGAGTAAATGCAGAGTGGCATAAACTGGTTAGTATCTTTGGCAGTGAAATCGATACATTACTTTCAACTCCAATAGAGGAACTTTCAAAAATTATTCCTGCAGCACTTGCAGAAGCCATTTATTCATTTCGTAATGCTACTGTTCATTTTCATCCAGGAGGGGGAGGAACATATGGTTCTTTAACTATCCCTTGGGAGGAACCACAGTTACAGATCGAATTGTCTTCATGAAAGAAAAAATAAAAACTGTTCAGAAAAAAAGAATGGAACACAAAACTACATAGGAATTGATGAAGTGATTGAAAATGACTTGTTATATCGTTATCTATGATGCAGATCAATCAAAAAGTGAGCAAAATATCCTTAATATCATTATGAATTATGAAAAACATGTTCAAATAAGTAAAACTGCTTGGGCTATTGTCACAAACGAAGAAGCAACAGATATAAGAGATAAATTGAAAGAAGTAATCACTGAAAAAGATAGGATTTTTGTGATCAAATCAGGAGCTGAAGCAGGCTGGGCTCATGTAATATGTGAAAAAAGCTGGCTTCATAAATATCTTATGAATGAATACTAACTAGTATTGCGGCTCAGGAATGTAGATTTACAAATATAATGATATTAAATAATAATCATGAGGAGTGGCACATGGATTATGATGATGCAAAAGAAAAAATAAAACAGATTCTAACTAAAAATAAAGAAAAATCAGTTCAACAAGTGGTTGATTTCCTTCAATCAAATTTTGAACTGTATTCTTGGGTAGGCATCTATGTCGTTAAGCATAACATGTTATATTTAGGGCCTTGGCAAGGAGATCAAGCGACAGAACACTCAAAAATTCCAATTGGACAAGGAATCTGCGGTGCAGCAGCAAAAACCGGTAAAACTGAAATCGTTTCAGATGTACACTCGGATAACCGATATTTATCCTGTTTTATTTCAACACGATCTGAAATCGTTGTTCCAATAAAAAAAAATTCTAAAACGATTGGAGAAATCGATATCGATTCAGATACTAAAGATGCGTTTACCAAAGAAGATGACCTTTTTTTAAAAGAAATTGCAGATATGCTATCAGAGCATATCCACAATCAGTAAACTACACCCTTTTTCTTCAGCACTCAAGATCGTCATCATCGCCAAAAAAAACATAACTATTTAATTTAGCTCAGAAAGGGTTCGTTCATCATGTAACTAGGCCAAACTCTTCACTAATTTTTAAACTTTCTGTTCAACCCATCACAGAAGCAATACCATTCACCCATTGCTTATAAAGCCTAGATAGTTCTTCATCAATCAATGTAATCGTATCATGTTTAAAACAAACCTTTTCACCTTGGGTAACTCCAATACAAGCAAATGGTACATCAGAATCATTCATACTCTTTTCAAATTCGCCTTTAAATCTTTTAGGAACGGTTACAATCCATCGGGTAGCTGTTTCGGAAAATAATAAAACATCTTCACGTTCACTACCTGGAACCTTTGCTAAATCAATCACTGCTCCAATCTGATTTCCGATGGCCATCTCTGTGATACAAACTGCAAGACCGCCTTCACTAATATCATGACATGAACTCAAGAGTTTTTTATCCATCACTGAAAGTAATCCATTCATACATTTTTTTAATAAAACACTATCTGTTCGTGGAACCTTTCCACCAGAAATCTTTCTCAAATGAAAATATTCCGATCCGCTTAATTCTTCACTGGTTTCCCGACCAACAATATAGATTACATCATCATCTTGTTTAAATGGAACCGTAACACTTTTTCGAATATCTTCAATCAACCCAATCCCCATAATCTCGGGGGTTGGCGGAACAGAAGAGTTCACAGCTTCGTTATAAAAACTGACATTCCCGGACATAAACGGAAGAGATAAATCAGAAGCAAGTTCTCCCATGCCACGTAAAGCTTCATAAAATTCACCCATCCGTTCAGGTTTTTCAGGATTTCCAAAATTTAAACAATCCAGTAACGCATCAGGTTTTGCACCAACAGCAATGAGATTACGACATGATTCATCAATAGCTGCACGAGCACCATGATATGGATCATTTAACATAAACCGAGGATTCACATCCGCAGTCACTGCTAATCCTTTAAAAGAGTCCTTTAATGGTTTTAACACTGTTGCATCACCATGGGTCTCTTGATTAATTTTTCCCTGTAATGGTTTTACCACAGTATGAGCTTGGACTTCATGATCATATTGACGGATTACCCATTCCTTAGATGCAATATTCTCCTGTTGCAACAATGATAATAATGTATCAGTAAAATCGGGCAGATCATAAGAAGAAATAGAAACATTCTCATTTTTAACCGTTGGTAATCGATACGGCCGCTTTGTTTCATCATAAACTGGCCCACCAGTGTAAAACTCAAGATCCATATCCAAAATCTTTTTTCCTTTGTAAAACACACGAGCAACGGGATCATCAATCACAGTTCCAACCACAACTGCATTCACATCCCACTGCTTACAAATATGAAGCACCCGGTCAACATCCTTTGGACTTACTACAAACATCATTCGTTCCTGACTTTCAGAAATCCACATCTCCCAAGCAGCTAATCCCTTTTCTTTCAAAGGAATATCATCCAAATGAATTTCAGCACCTAGACCTGCAGCATGTGCTAGTTCTCCTGCAACACAAGAAAGACCTCCGCCACCAAAATCTTTCAAACCCTGTAATAATCCAAGCTGATTGCACAATAAGGTAACATGAATCAACGGTTCCTTTGTAATCGGGTCGCCAACTTGCACCGCACTTCTACTGGTCTTTTCACTATCGTCGGTAAGTTCAGCAGAAGCAAACGTTACCCCATGAATACCATCTCGACCAGTTCGTCCTCCTACATAAATATACACGTCACCACTTTGTTTGGCACTACTATGAATCATCTCCTCTTTTCTCATAATGCCAATGCTACCAACATTCACTAAACAATTACTTGTATATCCTTGATGAAAATATACTTGACCCGCAAGCGTTGGCACACCAATCCGATTCCCATAATCTCGAATACCATCAACTACGCCTTGAAACAAATACCGTGGATGTTTCACTCCTTTCGGCAAATCTTTTTGATCAATATGAATTGAACCAAAAAACAAAGGATCAATATATGCTAGTGGCTGAGCACCCATACATACGATATCACGAACGATACCACCAACACCTGTTGCAGCACCGCCATATGGTTCAACGGCGGAAGGATGATTATGTGATTCCAATGCTGCACAATAATAGTGATTGTCATCAAATTTGGCAACACCCGCATCCTCCCGAGCTAATACTTTCTCCTCAGCAATACCATAAACGTATTTTTTCAACGGAACTTTAGATGATTTGTAACAACTATGCTCAGACCAAGCCTGCCCAAGCGCCTCGAGCTCAATATCTGTAGGCAGTCGATTTGCCTCATCAAAATATGTTTTGATTCGTTTCATTTCAGCTAAAGACAAAGCAAGCCCCATCTTCTCACTTAATGATATAAGCTGCTCATCAGAAAACTGTGAAATATCAATAACGGATACATTAGATAAACCTTGAAACTGATTAACCGTGGTTTCTTTAATCATCATCAAACACACTCAAAATTATATCTTTTCAATACTTATATCATAATCATGAACCACTGGATTTGTCAACAATCGTTGACACATCTGCTCAGCAGAATTAAGCGCCTCTTTTTTACTTACACTGTTGAGTTGAATATCAAAAATCCGTAATGTATTCACGTTTTTAACCTGATCAAATCCAAGTAAATGCAGTGCTTTTTCCGTGTTTTTCCCCTCAGGGTCACTTACCCCTTTTTTTAACCGAACCGTTACTCTAACATCAAACATAAGCATTCTTCACTGGATATAACGATGGCTAAATTAATCTATCGATTCATTAGAGAACAAGTTTGCAATTTTTTTCTGAAAAGATTCCAATGATAATTCATTACTAATCTTGATGTCTGATTCATTTATTACCTGTTCAATACCCCATTGCTTCTCACGATTATCTCGTTGTTGAATAGATTGATCATCACTACTATCATCAACTCTTCCTCTTTTTTTTGCACGTTGATGACGAATCTTATCTGAAGCAATAATTGCAACAAGACGAAACGAATCAGATAAATGTGTCCTAAAATATGTTACCTCCGAAATACTACGAATACCATCAATAATTACAATTGATGAATCAGTTACCTCATCAATTGCTTCAACTGTTTTTTTTGCCCAAATCCTAGATCCATATTTTTCCCTCATTTCAGATGCAACACTTCCAACAGTAGAAGCATTCATCGGCAATTTTCTTTTTTTTACTTCATTCCAAACGAAATCGCCCATACGAAAAACGGGAAACCCTTTTTCATTAGCAAAAGCAACCGCTTCACTTTTTCCTGACCAAGGCATACCTGTGAATCCAAGTGCTTTCATACCGTTAATCCACCCTTTCAATTTAAGAATCATATAAATAATGATTTGTTTCTATTTGTTAAGATGCAGAGGGAGCGATTCGAACGCTCGAAGACCTACGTCACAGGGTCCTAAGCCCTGCCCCTTTGACCACTCGGGTACCTCTGCAACATGTATTTCCCTGAGGTGATGATGAATCAATGCTAAAACCTTTTCGGAAAAAAACCATGCAAAATTCAAGTAATTCACGCATAAATTTGAGAAAATGGAAGAAAGGTATAAATATGACAGGTTCCTATAATGTACTGGTTCAGTGAATTGTCAAAAAGGTTGCTGAATGTCATGTAGATGGGGGAGCGTGAATATCACGCTACAAAAATAGACACCATCTAGGCATAGCCATGCTGTGAAACATACTATTAACAAATACATATTATGACCGTGACAAACATTACCTGACTGTAACCTTTAAATAGGACAATTCTATACCATCTAAACCCACAACTTAGGACCCAGACAATTCCGGTTGATCTAAGAGAATGGTGCTAATGCACCTCGATGACATGGATCGCTTCAGTGCTGGGTTACAATCTCTTAATGGGGATTTAAGAAAATCAAGCCAGATTGTGCTATTTGACACAATCTTTTTTGAGCACTCTTAAATCCGACGATCGACGTGTTTGGTGAAATTTATTCCACCACCAATTTACCATTTAGTTTAATCTAAATAAATACTAAACCAAATAATAGTGTGCACTTATGATTCCGGTTGATCCTGCCGGAGGTCACTGCTATTGGGATTCGATTAAGCCATGCGAGTCGAGAGGGTTCGGCCCTCGGCAGACTGCTCAGTAACACGTGGATAATCTGCCCTTAGGTGGAGCATAACCTCGGGAAACTGAGAATAATACTCCATAGGTCTAGGATGCTGGAATGCGCCTAGACTCAAAGATTTATCGCCTAAGGATGAGTCTGCGGACTATCAGGTTGTAGTCAGGGTAAAGGCCTGACTAGCCTACGACGGATACGGGTTGTGAGAGCAATAACCCGGAGATGATATCTGAGACACGATATCGGGCCCTACGGGGCGCAGCAGGCGCGAAACCTTCACACTGTGCGAAAGCGCGATGAGGGGATCCCAAGTGCTTGCTCTTAGGAGTAAGCTGTTTTTCTGTTTAAATCGCAGGAAGAGTAAGGGCTGGGTAAGACGGGTGCCAGCCGCCGCGGTAATACCTGCAGCTCAAGTGGTGACCGCTATTATTGGGCCTAAAACGTCCGTAGCCGGCTGAGTAAATGCCTGGGTAAATCGTGTCGCTTAACGATACGAATTCCGGGTAGACTGCTTAGCTTGAGACTGGGAGAAGCTAGAGGTACTCCTGGGGTAGAGGTGAAATTCTGTAATCCTGGGGGGACCACCAGTGGCGAAAGCGTCTAGCTAGAACGGGTCTGACGGTGAGGGACGAAACCCTGGGGCGCGAACCGGATTAGATACCCGGGTAGTCCAGGGCGCAAACGCTGCTTGCTTGATGTTAGTTGGGCTCCGAGCTCGACTAGTGTCGGAGAGAAGTTGTTAAGCAAGCTGCCTGGGAAGTACGATCGCAAGATTGAAACTTAAAGGAATTGGCGGGGGAGCACAGCAACGGGAGGAGCGTGCGGTTTAATTGGATTCAACGCCGGAAAACTCACCGGAGGCGACGGTTACATGAAGGCCAGGCTGATGACCTTGCCTGATTTTCCGAGAGGTGGTGCATGGCCGCCGTCAGTTCGTACCGTAAGGCGTTCTGTTAAGTCAGATAACGAACGAGACCCTCATCCTTAATTGCTACTAATGACTTCGGTTGTTAGGCACATTAAGGAGACCGCTGACGATAAGTCAGAGGAAGGCGAGGGCAACGGTAGGTCAGTATGCCCTGAATCCTCCGGGCTACACGCGCGCTACAAAGGCCAGGACAATGGGTTTCGACACCGAAAGGTGGAGGTAATCCCGAAACCTGGTCATAGTTCGGATTGAGGGCTGAAACTCGCCCTCATGAAGCTGGATTCCGTAGTAATCGCGGATCAACATCCCGCGGTGAATATGCCCCTGCTCCTTGCACACACCGCCCGTCAAACCATGCGAGTTGGGTCCAAGTGAGGATGTAGTATTTTGCTGCGTTCAAACTTGGGCTTAGCAAGCGGGGTTAAGTCGTAACAAGGTATCCGTAGGGGAACCTGCGGATGGATCACCTCCTAAGAAAACAATATTGTTGGTGGAATAGACACTAAAAACACACGTCGATCAGGAAAAAATATATTAATTACCTATCATTATGTGCCGGTCCGCTTCATCGATTTTTTCGATGAATTACTTTGTTATGGGCCGGTAGATCAGCGGAAGATCGCCTGCTTTGCAAGCAGGAGGCCATGGGTTCAAATCCCATCCGGTCCACTTCCGAATAATCATTCGCAAAATAGTGCTATCCATTTTTGTCATGAGAATGGATGGTGAAAACGTAGACATAGCAGTAAAAGAAGGTGCTGCAGTGATTGTCGATGATCGTTACCATCATCATATTGATGGTTTGCATACGTAACCTGGACGAATATTGAGCCAGTTGCTACGCCATTTGGTGGATTGCTCGGCTCGAGCGCTGATGAAGGTCGTGCCAAGCCGCGATATTACTCCGTGTAGGCGCAAGGAGCCTTTGATACGGAGATTACCGAATTGGACATCCAATCGCTTCGGCGATACTCACATCAGTGAGGAGGAACCTGCCGGATTGAAGCATCTTAGTAGGCAGAGGAAAAGAAATCAATAGAGAATTGGGTTAGTAAAGGCGATCGAACGCCCAAGAGGGCAAACCGAATCCCATAGCGATGAGTTATGGGAGATGTGGAGTTTTGGACTCATTTACTTCCTAGCTGTGTAATTTGAAGTCCCCTGGAACGGGGCACCATAGAGGGTGATAGTCCCGTAAAGGTATTGCAGTGGAAGATTTTTGAGTCTCCAGAGTAGCATGCGTTGGATATCGCGTGTGAATTTAGGAAGCATAAATTTCTAACTCTAAATACAACTCGAGACCGATAGCGCAGTAGTAGCGTGAGTGAAAGTTGAAAAGTACCCCTTGCGGGAGGTGCAAAGAGCATGAAATCAAATGGTTACAGACTGATAAGGCATGAAAGCAACGAAACCCTTAATGGGTGGAGCAGTGTCTTTTCGTCCGTTTAGAAAAACGGGCCAGGGAGTTTTTGGTAATGGCAAGGTTAAGGATTTACGATCCGTAGCCGTAGCGAAAGCGAGTGTCCGCAGGTAACAAGGGACAGGGTGTGTTCGCCTGTAGTCATTGTTGGAATACCCGAAGCCAGTCGATCTATGCGTGGCCCGGTTGAAGCCCTATGAAAATGGGGTGGAGGACCAAACAGTTGCTGATCTGCAAATCGCTCTGATGAGCTGCGTATAGGGGCAAAAGACCAATCTAGACTGGAAATAGCTGGTTCCCCCCGAGACTACTCGGAGGTAGACCTCTGTGGAGATCGATTGTGAGGTAGAGCACCAATTGAGCGTTTAGGGGAAGAAATTCCTCGGCGAACTGTTGAACTCCAAATGTGCAATCATCGTAGAAGCAGGGTAGTGAGGGCATCCGGGGTAAACTTGATGTCCAAAAGGGAAACAACCCAGCCTTATGTTAAGGTCCCTAAGTATTAGCTAAGTGTTATAGATAAAGTGTGTATATTACCCCAGACAACCAGGAGGTTGGCTTAGAAGCAGCCATCCTTTAAAGAAAGCGTAACAGCTCACTGGTCGAGGTCGTATGCCTCGAAAATGGACGGGACTAAGCTAGTCACCGATACATAAGCACACCTAAACAGGTGATTGAGTAGGGGGGCGTCGTGCATGGGTAGAAGCTTGGTTGTGAGATCAAGTGGACCGTGTTCGAACGAGAATCCTGGCGAAAGTAGCAGCTAAAGTAGAGTGAGAATCTCTACCACCGGAAGGGCTAGGTTTCCTCGACGATGTTTATCAGTCGAGGGTTAGTCGGTCCTAAGGCTTATCTTAATCGAATAAATCGAAAGGGAAACAGGTTAATATTCCTGTACTCTGCTTGTATTTGTCTTTAATTTGACGCATTTGGGTAGACTTTGTAGGTTTGTCTATCTATTCAAGCGTATTAAACTAAGGGAGTACCGTAATGGTGAGAACTTGGTCAAAGCGTGATGAGTCTACCGCTTTTAGGTGGATTTGGTCGATCTCAAGTGCCCGTGAAAAATATTAAAGGATGTAACAAGTGGATCCGTACCGAGAACTGACACAGGTGCCCCTAGCTGAGAAGGCTCAGGTGTGTCGGTTCAATTCAGGCGAGGGAACTCGGCAAAATAGTCCCGTACCTTTGGTAGAAGGGATGCCTGCTTTGTGTAAAAGCAGGTCTCAGTGACTAGGGGGCTCCGACTGTTTACTAAAAACACAGGAGACCGCAAGTCCGAAAGGATGTGTATGGTCGCCGAATCCTGCCCAGTGACGGTATCTGAAAACCCTGTTCAAAGGGAAGAAGGACCGTTAAACGGCGGGGGTAACCATGACCCTCTTAAGGTAACGTAATACCTTGCCGCTTAATTGGCGGCTTGCATGAGTGGCCTAACGAGAGCCCTACTGTCCCCGCCTGAAGGCCGGTGAAATTGACTTACTGGCGCACAGTCCAGTACCTTCTAGAAGGAAGCGAAGACCCCGTGGAGCTTTACTACAGCCTTTTGTTGTGATACGGTAATTGATGTGAAGTGTAGGTGGTAGCCGTCGAAACCATGGCGCTAGCTATGGTGGAGGCATCAATGGGACACCACCCTTCTTTTGTCGCGTCACTAACCTGAAATGGAACATCAATAGGTGGGTAGTTTGGGTGGGGCGCCACACGCTCAAAAAGGTATCAAGCGTGCCCAATGGCTACCTCAAGGAGTTCAGAACTCTCCTGTAGAATGCAAGGGTAAAAGGTAGCTTTACACGGATTGAAATAATAACAATCGGTGTTGTGAAAGCAGGGCCTAGCGAACCAATCAACCTTCTTTATGGGGGTGATTGATCTCAGAAAAGTTACCCCGGGGATAACTGAGTTGTCTTCAGTAAGAGCCCCTATCGACCTGAAGGCTTGCTACTTCGATGTCGTCTCTCCGCATCCTGGTGGTGCAGCAGCTGCCAAGGGTGAGGTTGTTCGCCTATTAAAGCGGATCGTGAGATGGGTTTAGACCGTCGTGAGACAGGTTTGTTGCTAACTTCTAGAAGCGTATGATGCTTGAGGGGAAAGACCCCTTAGTACGAGAGGAACAGGGGTCTGTAGCCACTAGTTTACCAGTTGTCCGACAGGGCAATGCTGGGCAGCCACGCTGTAAGGGATAAATGCTGAAAGCATCTAAGCATGAAACTCACCCCGAGACGAGGCATCATAGAACTCGAATAAAAGATTCGTTTGATAGAGTTAGGGTGTACGCACAAAGCTTCGGCGATGTGTTCAGCCCGTAACTACTAATCGTTCATTT
>Ga0209925_1000943_pt1 | contig 14733 bp, 13 predicted proteins | sample SalPonR2_A_D1_MG_FD_185702 | JGI IMG/M metagenome (GOLD analysis project Ga0209925, IMG submission 185702) | Salt pond soil microbial communities from South San Francisco under conditions of wetland restoration - Salt Pond MetaG R2_A_D1_MG... ...
GGGCGGTGCGACCGACACCCGAAACCCGTCTGTGGATTACGCTGATGTACGCTGAGGAACTTATGCGAGGAATGACATGAAACTGGCAAGTGCAATCGTGGCGCTGGTGGTTCTGCTGGCCGGAGCGCTCTGGTGGGTGGGGCAGATGGCGCCGGAATCGCCGATCGAGGTCGACAACGCGCGGGTGCGGCTGGTGCCGGGCGGCGGCCCGATGGCCGGCTATATGGAAATCCGCAACCATTCCGATGACGTGATTCGGCTGGTCGGCGCCGCGTCGCCGGCTTTCGGCAACGTGATGATTCACCGCACCATCCTGAGCGATGGTCGGGCCCGGATGCAGCACCAGTCCGACGGCGTCCGGATCGTGCCCGGCGACTCGGCCGTGTTCAAGCCGCGCGATCTCCACCTGATGCTGATGCAGCCGAAAGGCGCGCTCGAAGTCGGCGATCAGGTCGAAATTGTGCTGCGCTTCGAGGGTATAGCCCCGGCGGAATGGCCGGTGGCGTTCACGGTCGTACCGGTGACGTTGGAGTGAGCCTGGCGGTCACCCCCGGCCGTATCATCGCGACAATCGCGCTGGTCCTGCTTGCAGCCGGCTGCGACGACGAGGGCTGGCACGGCAAGAACATCACGGGCCTGATGCCTGAACTCGAGTTCAGGCTCACCGACGAAAACGGCAATCGCGTGAGCGAGGATGTTTTCGCCGGCCGGCCCGTCGCCATGTATTTCGGCTTCACTCATTGCCCGGATATCTGTCCCACAACACTGGCGCGGCTTGCGGCCGCTACCCGGCGACTGCCCGAGCCGATAAGCCAGGACCTGCAGCTGGCTTTCGTCAGCGTCGATCCGGCGCGCGACGGGCCGGAGCAACTCGACAAATACACCGGCGCGTTCAGCGACCGGATGCTGGGACTGACCGGCACCCAGAAACAACTCCAGGCGCTCACCCGACGCTACCGCATTACCTACGGCTACGACGAACCCGACGCCAACGGCGACTACGAAGTGAGCCACAGTTCGGCGATTTTCGTGTTCGACGCCGAGCTGGAGCCCAGGCTGATGCTGCTCGACAGCCTGGAAGTGCCCCAGATGGCCGAGGATCTGGAGCGCTTGTTGACAATGCCCTGAACCCCTTTGTTCTGAGGGAGGCGCCTCCCGGCGCCGACCGGGCAGGAGCAATCCGGGACTATTGATCGCGGCCTGGAGACCGCTCCTACGAAAATCATGACGCTCCTACGAAAATCATGACGCTCCTACGAAAATCATGACAATTTTTCGGGTCCGTCTTGCATTTTTCCCGATTTTCGGCTATAAAGACGGGCTCGATTTGGAATAGCCGAACAGCGGCTGCTCCAGCTGTTTTTTAGTAATCCTAATTCTAGTCATCAAATTGGAACTGCCGTTATGTCCAGAGTCTGCCAGGTAACCGGCAAGCGCCCGCTGGTCGGGAACAACGTTTCCCACGCCAATAACCGGACCAAGAAGCGCTCGCTGCCGAATCTGCACAGCCACCGTTTCTGGGTCGAAAGCGAGAACCGCTGGGTGAAGCTGCGTCTGTCCACCAAGGGAATGCGCATTATCGACAAGAAAGGCATCGACGCCGTGCTGACAGATCTGCGCGCGTCCGGCCAGAAACTTTAAAGGAGATTCGTCATGGCAGGTAGCGCCCGCGACAAGATCAAGCTCGTCTCCTCCGCCGGGACGGGTCATTACTACACGACCAACAAGCAGAAAAAGAACACGCCGCACAAGCTCGAGTTCAAGAAGTACGACCCGGTCGTGCGCAAGCATGTGATGTACAAGGAAGCCAAGATCAAGTAAATCGGCGTCCGCCATGCTGCACCCATTCGAAACGCCGGGCCCCGCCCGGCGTTTTTCGTTGTCGCTCCGACGCGTGCCATTTTAAGGCAGGTTTTCCGACCTCGATGCCGGATTCAACGGGGAGCGCTCGCTTCAGTTCGACGCGTGGCGAGGCCTTCAGCGAGCGCTCCCCGCCGAATCCGGCAGATCGAAGCTCCCTTCGATGCACATCGGCCCGGGCCGCGGGCTGCAAGCCAACGGCGCTCGGCCTGGAGCGGGCAGTTGCCGATTTCGTAGCCGGATAAGCGAGCAGCGCGCATCCGAGGTCGAAGGCTAGATCATATGTCCGAGAGTTCTGTGGGAGCGGGCTCCGGCCGCGATGAATCCAGCCCGTCGTAAGCGGAACAATACGGTGGATGCGCTTCGCTTATCCACCCTACCGAAAAAATCTGAATCCGCGCCAATATTCGTTTCAGAATCGTCGCCGTTATGTTTCACCCGCTCGTCGCAGTAGAGCGGGTCAGACCAGTCCCCTTTCTGCCAGCGACACCACCTCGCCGTCTCCGACGATGAAGTGATCGAGCAGTCGGATGTCGACCAGGCCAAGCGCGTCGCGCAATCTTCGAGTGATCGCCAGGTCGGCCTGGCTGGGTTCGGCGACGCCGGACGGGTGGTTGTGGGCAATAATAATAGCGGCCGCCTTGCGCGCCAGGGCCTTCTCCACCACCACTCTTGGATGCACGTGGGCTGCGTCGATAGTGCCGGCGAACAGTTCCTCGAACGCGATTACCCTGTGGCGCGTGTCCAGCAGCAGCGCGCAAAATACTTCGTGCGGGCGGTGGCGCAGTTCGGCCGATAGAAAGCGTCGGGTGGCGTCCGGGCTGGTCAGCGCTTCGCCGCGGTTCAGCCGCGCCTTGAGCTGACGCCGGGCCAATTCAAGTGCTGCGTGAATTTGCGCGTACTTGGCAGGACCCAGCCCCGGCTGGGCACACAGCGTGTCGCAGTCGGCTTCCAGCAGGCCTCTGAGGCCGCCGAATTCCGCGATGAGGTGGCGCGCCAGGTCCAGCGCCGATCGCCCGCGGGCGCCGATTCGCAGTAATATCGCCAGCAGTTCGGCGTCGCTGAGGGCGCCGGGACCGTGTTCAAGCAATCGTTCTCTCGGGCGCTCGGCTAGTGGCCAGTCATTGATTCGCATACAATTCTTCCCTTGACATTGATGACAGGCTGCAAAGAATGGCCTCTAGCGCCCACGCGCACCATCGGCAAACTTCCCGAATCTGGGTAGGAAAATGAGCCGAAATTCACCCGAAAACCACGCCACGCCCCGGCGCGTGCTGGTCGGTGTGTCTGCCGGCATCGCCGCCTACAAGACGCCGGAGCTGGTCCGCCGCCTGCGCGAACGCGGTTGCGAGGTGCGCGTGGCCATCACCCGTAGCGCGAAGGAATTCATTACGCCGCTGACCCTTCAGGCGGTCAGCGGTCACCGTGTGCACGAGACGCTTCTGGACGCGGATGCCGAGGCCGGCATGGGGCATATCGAGCTGGCCCGCTGGGCCGACGATATCGTGATCGCTCCGACGACGGCCGACGTGCTGGCCCGGCTCGCCGCCGGGATGGCCGATGATCTGATGACCACCACCGTGCTGGCCAGTCGCGCCCGGCTCTGGCTCGCCCCGGCCATGAACCACGTGATGTGGGATCATCCGGCGGTGCGGACCAACGCGGCAACGCTCGAGGCGCGCGGTGCGCGCATGCTGGGCCCGGATTCCGGCAGCCAGGCCTGCGGCGAGGAAGGGTACGGGCGGATGCTCGCTCCCGGGGAGATTGCCGCGGCGATCATGGGCGGATCGTCGCGTTTGAAAGGCAAGCGCTTCGTGGTCACTGCCGGACCTACGTATGAAGCGCTTGACCCGGTCCGTTTCATCGGCAACCGGTCCTCGGGCAAGATGGGTTTCGCGGTGGCCGAGGCGCTGGCCGATGCCGGCGCCGAGGTGACGCTGATCGCCGGCCCGGTGCACCTGTCGGCGCGCGGCGAAATTCGACGTATCGACGTCAAGACCGCCGCCGAAATGCGCCAGGCGGTGATGGACCAGCTACCGGCCGATGGTTTCGTTTCGGTCGCCGCCGTGGCAGACTATCGGCCGGCGTCGCGCAGCGAGCAGAAGATCAAGCGCCGCGGCGACAGCATGGCGTTGGAGCTGGTGCCGAACCCGGATATAGTGAAAGAAGTGGCGGGGCTTTCGCCGCGTCCGTTCGTGGTCGGATTCGCCGCCGAAACGAACGATGTGGCCGAGAACGCGCGCGGCAAGCTCGCCGCCAAGAATCTTGACCTGATCGCCGCCAACAAGGTCGGCGACGACTGCGGTTTCGACGCCTGCGAGAATTCGCTGGTGGTGTACTCGAGCGATCGGGAATGGGACCTGGGATCGGTGTCCAAGCGCGACCTGGGCCGGAAGCTCGTCGAGGTTATTGTAGAGGCAATGCAGTCGAAGAAAGGGAGTCAGCCAGAATGAGGGAACTCGAGGTCCGGATTCTGGATTCGCGAATCGGCACCGAGTGGCCATTGCCCGCCTACGCCACCGAAGGTTCGGCGGGCATGGACATGCGCGCGATGATCGATGCGCCGATAACGCTCGCGCCGGGCGATACCGCACTGGTGCCGTCCGGGCTGGCGATACATCTGGACGACCCCTCGCTGGCCGCGGTATTGCTTCCGCGCTCGGGGCTGGGCTATAAACAGGGACTCGTACTGGGCAACCTGGTCGGCCTTATAGACAGCGACTACCAGGGCCCGGTCAAGATGCCGTGCTGGAACCGGGGGCAGGACACCATCAGGATCGAGCCCGGGCAACGGATCGCGCAACTGGTGCTGCTGCCGGTCGTACAGGTCAAGCTCAAGCCGGTCGAGGCGTTCAAGGATTCCACCCGAGCGGCTGGCGGCTTCGGGCATACCGGCACCCACTGACATTCGAATGACAAGAAAAAGCGAGAACAGCATGCAGCAGGTCTCGATGAATAAACGCGAAGGTCGAGCATTGCCAAGGTTGCTCGGCCTCGTCCTCTTGGCGTTCGGCCTTGCCGTGCTGCTTCTTGGGGCCTACCTGGTGTGGAACAGCCTGCAGTCCAGACTGGCGCTCGATGCCGCCGGTCAAGACGCTCGCGATCAGGTCCGCCAGATCGAGCAACAGATCACCTCCCTTCGCCGGGCCATCTCCAGCGACCCGTTCGCTGAAGCCGCAGTGCCGGACGAAGGCACCAGTGACCGCGACGAAATGCTTTCGACGTTGCGCGATCTGGGGGTGCGCAACGTTCTCAATATTGTTGTTGCGCGACAGGCCGTGGAGGAAGTCGATCTTTCGGCCTTCCCCGGCAGCGGATTTGCGGCGCTGGAAATGATGCTGAAAGCACGCACTCAGGGTTCGGTGCCGGCCCAGGTGCACTTCGCCGGTACGCCCGACGAATATCTGGCCGTAGCCGAACGACTGAATCCGGACAATGCGCGTAGCGCGGTGGTCCTGGTGACGTTCCCGGTCAGCGTGCTGGTCAATCGAGTGAACCGGCCCGATTCGGTTCAGGCCATCAGGCTGGTCCAGGTTGCCGACGGCACCGAGACGGTCCTCGATCAAGTCGGCTCCGGTTTCGGTTCGGCGAACGAAATGTTGCCGGTCTCAGGTTCGCTGTTTCAGCTCGGCTGGTATCGCTCCTCGGTCATCGGGCCCATGTCGACCCTGCAGCTGGCAGGCGTGACCGGCATCGGTATACTCATTGCCGTGCTCGGGCTGCTCATCACGCGTCGTTCCAGCGTCCCGATCGCAAGCGGCACGAGGACCGCCGCAGCGCCGGAAGAGCAACACGTGGCCGACCTGTCCGAACTGCCCGCAGCCGCGGTCGAGGAGGATGAAGAATCACCGGCATCCCCGCCGGAAGCCGGCGGCCATGGTACCGAAGTACTCAATCCCGATACCCTTGAGCCGGCCTTCGAATCCGACTCCATCGCCGAAGAAGACGCCGACAAAGGACTCAAGGACGCACCGGCCCCGGCCGAGGAACCGCTGACCGCCGATGGTGAAATACGCCGCGACAGCGTGGGCCAGCGCAGTTACGACGCCCCTGAACTGGGGCAGGCCGCTGCACCTCCCGAGCAGCCGAAACAGGAAAAGGCCGATCATCCTGAAGCCGGCGACGACGACTTCCTTTTCGACCCTGACGCGCCCGAGGACGACCAGAACGAGATCAGCCAGATGCTGCGTTCGTTGGTGGAGGAGGACAAGGTCAACGCCGACGCGCCGACGCCACCGGCATCGGCCGATTCGGACGGGAAAACGGTGCCTGGTGCCGAGGCTGCGGAGTCCGAGCAAGCGCCGGCACCCGTGGTGCCGCCGGCCTCGATCTTCCGCGCCTACGATATTCGGGGCGTGGTTGGCGACACGCTCAGCCCGGATATTGCTGAAGCCATCGGTCGTGCAATCGGCTCCGAGGCTCGCAGCAAGAGCCTGAATCGGATAGCCGTGGCACGCGACGGGCGTCTGTCGGGTGCCGAGATGCTCACCTCGCTTACCCGCGGACTGATGGCGGCCGGTGTCGACGTGATCGACGTCGGCGCGGTGCCCACGCCGGTGCTCTACTACGCCGCGCAGGAACTGAGCGGCGGCTCGGGCGTGATGGTCACGGGCAGTCACAATCCGCCCGACTACAACGGCTTCAAGATCGTACTCGGCGGCGAGACGCTTTCCGGCGACCGCATCACCGCGCTGCATACTCGGCTGGCCGAAGGTGACCTGGCATCCGGCAAGGGCCAGGTCAGCCAGCAGCGCATCACGGTCCAGTATATCGAGCGCATCGGCACCGATATCCAGCTCGAACGGCCGCTGAAAGTGGTCGCCGACTGCGGCAACGGCATCGCCGGGGCGATCGCCCCGCGCCTGCTCGAAGCCATCGGCGCCGAGGTGATCCCGCTGTACGCCGAGGTCGACGGCACCTTCCCCAACCATCATCCGGATCCGGGCGATCCCAAGACTCTGGAAGACCTGCGCCTTTGTGTGCGCAACTTCAACGCCGACGTCGGCGTTGCGTTCGACGGCGACGGCGACCGGCTCGGCGTGGTGTCGCCGGACGGCGAGATCATCTACCCGGATCGACTGATGATGCTGTTCGCCCGCGACGTGCTGTCGCGGAACCCGGGCCAGCCGATCATCTTCGACGTCAAGTGCTCCAGCCTGCTGGCCGGTGAAATCGAGGATGCCGGCGGCAAGCCCATCATGGCACGCACCGGCCACTCGTTCATCAAGGCGCAGCTCAAGCGCGATCGCGCGCCGCTGGCCGGCGAGATGAGCGGGCACTTCTTCTTCGCCGAGCGCTGGTTCGGTTTCGATGACGGCATGTATGCCGCCTGCCGACTGCTGGAAATCCTGGCCGCCGATACGCGCGCCCCAGGACAGATCCTGGCCTCGCTGCCCAAGGCCGAGAGTACGCCCGAACTGAAGGTTGAGATGAAGGAGGGCGAGCCGCACCCGTTCGTCGAGGAATTTGCCAGGTCGATCGACTTCGAAGGCGCCGAAGTCAACGACATCGACGGCGTCCGCGCCGATTTCGAAGACGGCTTCGGCCTGGTGCGCGCCTCCAACACCACTCCGGTGCTGGTGGTGCGCTTCGAAGGCAAGGACAAAAAGACCCTTGCGCGGATCCAGCAGCTGTTCCGCGACGCCATGCTCAAGGTCAACCCGGCGCTGAAACTGCCCTTCTAGCGTGCCCCGCGACTAGCGAGCGCCTCCGCCGGCGGCCCGGAATCGCGAAGCGGAGCCGCTGGTCGCGACAATCGCGGACCTGTGTCGCGATGTTTGATCAACGGCGACGATCAACGAATGCCGCAGGCATTTCGTTGCAATAACTAATAGTAAGCTTGCTCGATGAACAGCCGATCCAGGCTTCCTTTCCATTCGGAATCAAAGCGCTCCAGCAGCACCTCGGCCGGTGTCAGGCCGGTGGCCACGATGCGCTTGAGCGGCTGCAGGAAGCCGGTTTCATCGTCGCCGGCGGCATTCAGCCGGCGCCGGCCGGCCAGGCCCTTGTGGGCCAGCGCCAGCATGTCGCCGGCGATTTCCCGGACGGATCTGCCGCCGATGCGAGCCTCCAGCCCGTTGCGCGAAACGTCGCCGCGCAACGCATGCAGATCGTCGCTGCTCCAGCCTTTGACCAGCTCCAGGCAACCGTCCAGGCTGGTCGAGTCGTACAGCGCGCCCACCCACAGCGCCGGCAGTGCGCACAGGCGCTTCCACGGGCCGCCGTCGGCCCCGCGCATTTCCAGGAACTTCTTCAGCCGCACCTCGGGGAAAGCCGTGGTGAGGTGGTCCTCCCAGTCGGCCATGGTCGGATATTCGCCCGGCAGCGCCGGCAGCTTGCCGGCCATGAAGTCGCGAAATGACTGTCCGGCGGCGTCGATGTAGCGGCCCTCGCGGCGTACGAAGTACATGGGTACGTCCAGCATCCATTCGGCGTAACGCTCGAAGCCGAAACCAGGTTCGAACACGAACGGCAGTTGACCGGTGCGCTGCGAATCGGTATCGGTCCAGATATGGCTGCGGTAGCTCACGTAGCCGCTCGGCCTGCCTTCGAGAAATGGTGAGTTGGCAAACAGCGCCGTGGCGATCGGCTGCAGCGCCAGCGAGGCGCGGAATTTGTCGACCATATCCTGCTCGCTGGAAAAATCCAGGTTGACCTGCACCGTGCAGGTGCGGGTCATCATGTCCAGTCCGAGCGTACCTACCCTGGGCATGTGCGCGCGCATGATCTTGTACCGCTCCTTGGGCATCCAGGGGATTTCTTCGCGCCTGGCCGTGGGATGGAACCCGAGGCCCAGGAACCCCAGACCCATAGGCTCGGCGATGGACTTCACTTCGGCCAGGTGGGAATTGACCTCGTTGCAGGTCTCGTGCAGGTCCTCCAGCAGGTCGCCGGAAAGCTCGAACTGACCGCCCGGCTCCAGCGTGATCGAGCAGCCTTCGCGCTTGAGCGCAATGATGTTGCCGTTTTCGGATTCAGGTATCCAGTCGTAGCGCTCGGCCAGCCGACGCAGCAGCACGCCGATGCCGTTTTCGCCCTCGTAGGCCAGCGGCGCGCGGTCGGCCAGCGTGAAGCCGAACTTCTCGTGCTCGGTGCCGATGCGCCAGTTTTCCTTCGGCTTGCAGCCGTCGACCAGATATTCCACTAACTGTCGGGTATCGGTAAGGATCGGTGATGCTTGCGTGGAATCGCTCATGTATCGTGCCGGGGGCGAAAACCCGGATTATCGCCCATCGCCACGCGATTCGCATGCATGTTCCGTTTAACGTCGTTTATCCATCGACTCAGCCGCACTCTGAATGTCACAGGAATAACGTCGGGGGTACACTAGATTCCAATGAATCCCGCTATGCCGCCCAACCCGACACAAGTCCGGCAGAGCCGGGACGCCATCGTCGATAAAGGGCGCGTGGGGTGGGTTCGGGCGCTGATGTGTGCAGTGCTGATTGCATGGTGCATGTCGGCTGCCGCGGCCGGCGAAATCCACCGCGGCCTGGGGCCTTCCCCGGATACGCTGGATATCCACCGTGCCCAGGGGCTTTCCGCATTCAACCTGCTGCGCGATCTGCACGAAGGGCTGCTGACCCGTGATGCGGCCGGGCGCCCGGTGCCCGGCATCGCGCGCAGCTGGCAGGTCTCCGACGACGGCCGCATTTGGGTCTTCGAACTCGATCCGAACGCGCGCTGGTCCGACGGTGCATCGATTACCGGGGCCGATTTCGAGCGCGGCTTTGCCCGCGCCATAGATCCGGCTACCGCTTCACCGACGGCCGGATGGCTGGAATCGGTCGAAGCGGTGCGCGCGTTGTCCGAACACCGGCTGCAGATTGATCTCGAGCGGGCCGTGCCGTGGTTCGAAGAACTGCTGACGCTGCCGGTGACGTTTCCATGGTCGGCCGACGAAAGCGGTTCGTTCAGTGGGGCGTTCGTGCTGGAAGAGCGCGTGCCGGGCGCGCACTTCGCGCTGCGCCGCAATTCGCATTATCGCGAGGCGGGAGACATGGACGTCGATGCAGTGGTCTGGCACGTGACCGAAGATCCCTCGGCCGAACTGGCGCGCTTTCGTGCCGGCGAACTGGACATCACCGAATCCGTCCCGCCGGGCCGGCTCGACTGGCTCAAGCGCGAGCTGGGCGATTCGCTGCGCATTGCGCCTTATCTCGGCAGCTTCTACCTGGTCTACAACCTGCGACGGGCGCCTTTCGAGAACAGTCCCGAACTGCGCGAGGCGCTGTCGCTGGCGATCGACCGCGACATCATCGTCAATCGTGTTCTCGGCACGGGCGAACTGCCGGCATGGCGGCTAGTGCCGCCGGGCCTGGAAGGCTGGCCCGACGAGCCGCCCCCCGAGGCGCGCATGTCGCGAACCGAGCAGATCGAGCGCGCGCGGCAATTGCTTGCACGCGCCGGTTATGGTCCCGGCCAGTCGCTTACCGTGGAGCTGCGCTTCAATTCCTCGCTCGCCCATAGGCGGTTGTCGGCGGCCGTTGCGGCGATGTGGAAGCAGCACCTGGGTATCTCGACCCGACTGGTCAACGAGGAATGGAAAGTATTTGTCACCAATCGTCGACACGGCCGCATCACCGAGATCGTCCGCGGCGGCTGGATTGCCGACTGGGCCGATCCGGGCAACTTCCTCGGCAATTTTCACTCCCAGAGCCCGCTGAACTACGCCTTTTTGCACGATGCGCCCTTCGACGCATTGATGGACCGGGCCGAGCGCCTGCGCGGCGAGGCACGCACCCGCATTCTCTGGGAGGCCGAGGAACGCCTGCTGGACCGCAATGCGATTATCCCGCTGTACTACTATGTGTCCAGGCACCTGGTGCGTCCCGAAGTCTCGGGATACGAGGACAACCCCATGGATATTCATCTTTCGCGTTATTTGAGTCGGACGCCCGAAAAAAGGTGATGTCGATGGCGCGCTTAAATATTCTTGCAGCGTCCATGTTCGGCCTGTTCCTGGCCGGGTGCGACGGAGACCGCGAGCAACCCGCGCCTCAGCCGATCCGGCTCGCCGAACCCGTGCCGGTTGCACTCGATGCGCTCGGGCGGCCGGCGCCGGAGGTTCTGGCCCAGCGCCAGGAACTGCATCGGGGCAACGGCGAAGAGCCCCAGACGCTGGACCCACACCGCGCCGAGGGCGTGCCCACGGCGAACATCCTGCGCGACCTGTTCCAGGGTCTGGCCACCACCGCGCCCGATGGACGCATCGTGCCCGGCGCAGCGGGGCGCTGGGACATCAGCCGCGACGGAATGACCTACACCTTTTACTTGCGCGAGAATGGCCACTGGTCCAACGGTGATCCGGTTACCGCCGACGATTTTGTATTCGGCTTTCGCCGCTCGGTGGATCCGGACACCGCGGCCGTCTATGGGCGCATGCTGATGCCCATAGAAAACGCACAGGCCATCCTGGCCGGCGAACAACCGCCCAAATCCCTGGGCGTCGAGGCGCTCAACGTGCGCACCGTTCAGATTCGGCTGGACGACCCCACGCCCTATTTCCTCGGCCTGCTGACGCACGCATCCACATACCCGGTGCACGCGCCCAGTCTGGCCGAGCACGGCGATGATTTCGTGCTGCCGGGCAACCTGGTCTCCAACGGCGCATACGAACTTGGCGAATGGATTCCCCGTTCGCGAATCGTGCTTGACCGCAACCTCGAATACCATTCGGCCGACAAAGTGATCATCGAACGGGTGGTGTACTACCCGATCGAAGACGAGAATACGGAGTTCCAGCGCTTCCGGGTCGGCGATCTCCACTGGACCGACCAGGTGCCCAGCAACCTGTTCGGCTGGCTGAGCATCAACCTGCCGCAGGCGCTGTCGGTCTCGCCGTGGTTCGGCACCTATTACTTCGGTTTCAATCTTACGCGCGGGCCCTTCAAGGACAATCTGCCGCTGCGCAGGGCTCTGAATCTGGCGATCGATCGCGACATTCTTACGGGCAAGGTCACCCAGTTCGGCGAGATCCCGACCTTTACTCTGGTGCCCGAAGGTCTGCCGGACTACGAGCCGCCGCTGCCGGATTACGCCGTGCTGACCCAGCAACAGCGCGAGGAAATGGCGCGCGAGTTTTATCGCGAGGCCGGCTATTCAGAAAACAATCCGCTGGAAGTGGAGCTTCGCTACAACACCTCCGAAAATCACCGCAAGATCGCGGTCGCCGTGTCGGCCATGTGGAAGCAGACCCTCGGCGTGCGCACCCAGCTGATCAACGAGGAGTTCCGCGTCTTCCTGCAAAACCGGGCCATGAGGCGCAACACCGAAGTATTTCGCGCCGGCTGGATAGGCGATTACCAGGATGCCTTCACCTTCCTGGAGCTGTTCCACTCCGACCACCGGCGCAACGATTCCGGCTACACCAATCCGCGCTATGACCGCCTGCTCGAGCAGATTTCCACCGAGCGTATTCCAGCCCGCCGCCGCAACCTGATGGTGGAAGCCGAACGCATGCTGCTGGCCGACCAGGTCGTGCTGCCGGTCTACACCTATGTCACCAAGCGCTTGGTCAACCCGCTGCTCAAGGGCTGGGAGCCCAACGTCATGGACTTCCACCCGAGCAGCCAGATGTATTTTGTCAAGGCGCGGTCTGACGACGCGGCGATTGATCCGGATGACGAGGAGGCCTCAACCGATGGTCAGTGATTGGAACTTTCGTAAATCGGAAATCGTAAATCGTAAATCGACCCCGGCATGGGCCAGTAGCGGATTCTCCATTTACGATTTACCATTCACGATTTACGAAGGAATACGAAAGCCCCGCACTTTCGGCCTGTCGCCTTCTGCCCGATCAAGCCCGCCCGAAACATGCTGAGCTACTCCCTCAAGCGCTTGGCCTCGGCCATTCCGACGCTTCTGATCCTGATCACCGTGGCGTTTTTCCTGATTCGCATCGCGCCCGGCGGGCCGTTCGATTCCGAGAAGGCGCTGCCGCCGGACATAGAAGCCAACCTGGAAGCGCGCTACCAGCTCGACGATCCGCTGATCATCCAGTATTTCAGGTACCTGGGCGACATAGCCCGGTTCGACTTCGGACCGTCGTTCCACTACCGGGACTGGACGGTGAACCAGTTGATTGCACAGGGCGCGCCGGTGTCCTTCGTGCTGGGCGGCATCGCGCTGGTGCTGGCGTTCGTCGTCGGCGTCGGTATCGGCGTATGGGCCGCCCTCAAGCAGAACTCGGTCTGGGATTACATGACCATGTCGACGGCAATGATCGGCATCTCGATTCCCAACTTCGTCGCAGCACCCATTCTCATCCTGGTGTTCGCCATCATGCTCGGCTGGCTGCCGGCCGGCGGTTGGGACGGATCCCTGCAACGCATGGTGTTGCCGGCCATCGCGCTGGCGCTGCCCATGATCGCCTACGTTGCGCGCATCACCCGAGGCTCGATGATCGAGGTGCTGCACTCCAGCTTCATTCGCACCGCACGGGCCAAGGGTATGCCAGAGCACGAAGTCCTGCTGCGCCACGCGCTGAAGCCCGCGCTGCTGCCGGTGATCTCGTACCTGGGTCCCGCCGCGGCCGCCATTCTCACCGGTTCGGTCGTCATCGAGAGAATCTTCACCATTCCCGGCATCGGCAGCCACTTCGTACAGGGTGCGCTCAACCGCGACTACACGTTGGTCATGGGCGTTGTGATCTTCTACGGCGTGCTGATCATCGTGCTCAACTACCTGGTCGATCTGTTGTATGCCTGGCTTGATCCGAGGATTCGGTATGAAGGCTGAAACAACTATCGACGTCTTCGAGCAGGCGATGGATCAGCGCACGGTCAAGGGGCGTTCACTCTACGTCGATGCCTGGCACCGGCTCAAGCGCAACAAGGCCGCGGTGGCCGGTGCGATCATCTTGTTGTTTATCGTGGTTCTTGTCACCGTCGGACCGACGCTTAACCCGTGGGACCACGAAATACCGGACTGGGATAACTATTCCACGCCGCCGTCGCTCGAAACCGGCCACGTGATGGGCACTGACGCGCTGGGCCGCGACCTGTTCGAGCGCGTGATGGTGGGTGGGCGCATCTCGCTGCTGGTCGGCGTGATCGCCACCCTGGTCTCGCTGCTGATCGGGGTGACGTACGGCGCGGTGGCCGGGTATCTGGGCGGGCGCGTAGACAACTGGATGATGCGCGCGGTGGACGCGATCTATGCGCTGCCGTTCATGTTCTTCGTGATCCTGCTGATGGTGGTATTCGGGCGCAACATCTTTCTGATATTTGTCGCAATTGGGGCCGTCAACTGGCTGGACATGGCGCGCATCGTCCGGGGCCAGACGCTTTCATTGAAGAACAAGGATTTCATCGAGGCCGCACGCGTGTCGGGTGCAACGGAATGGCAGATCATCAGCCGCCACATCATTCCGAACCTGCTCGGCGTGGTGGTGGTCTACGTCTCGCTGACCATCCCGCAAGTCATCCTGGTCGAATCGTTCCTGAGCTTCCTCGGTCTGGGCGTGCAGGAACCCCTAACCAGCTGGGGCGCGCTTGTCAACGAGGGCGCGCAGGAGCTGGAGACCGCGCCGTGGTCGCTGCTGTTCCCCGCCACCTTCCTGGCCGCCACGCTGTTCGCGTTCAACTTCCTCGGGGACGGGTTGCGTGACGCGCTGGACCCCCGGGATCGCTGACGTAGGCGTCGGGATGTACCGTGCTAGACTCGCCGCTTGTCATTCTCTCCAGGCCATTCGCATCCAGTCGATGAATCTTCCGGGCTTCGATCACAGCAAGCGACGGCTGCCGATTCTGCTGGCCTGCGTCATTGTCCTGCAAACCGTAGCGGGCATGCCGGGGTTTGCCGCGGACGAAGCCGGCGAGGCGCCAGTCGCCGGCGCCGGGTCGCCTCCATCCAGCGCCCTCGTCCTGGATT
>Ga0209925_1000947_pt1 | contig 14722 bp, 16 predicted proteins | sample SalPonR2_A_D1_MG_FD_185702 | JGI IMG/M metagenome (GOLD analysis project Ga0209925, IMG submission 185702) | Salt pond soil microbial communities from South San Francisco under conditions of wetland restoration - Salt Pond MetaG R2_A_D1_MG... ...
GTTCCCGTTGCCTAAGGCCATGGCCCGGCCCTCCGGGAACCCTGCTTGCGATGGGAAGCCAGGAGGTAGAGGGGCGTCGATTCGGGCGGGGACAAAGGACGAGGGATAAGCGTGGGGTCCTAGGGGCACACCAGCAACGCCCATGCTTTCCAGGTATCTACCTTCGTTCCTCTCCCCAGCATCCGACACAGAGGGCGGTATTCCTTGGTGGACTGTTTGGGGATCTGGTGGCTCGTGGGGCTGCGGTTTTTGCTCCTGCTCTCGGTGGCCTGTCTGGTGCGACGGCTGAGGATTGTGCCCTTTTCCTGTATTGTCTCTACCGCCACAGGATACTCTCTCCAAGGAAGGAGATGGCACGTTTTGTACAGGCCCATCGCTAGATATCTTCTGTCCGGGATGCTCTTGCGGCGGGGAGAGGCGCTTCGAGACCCCTTCCTCTTCCAGCAATGCACGGGCCCGGCCCAGAAAATTTACTTGATTGTTGTCACGCTGGTAGATATTTTGTGCCTCCAAAGCGGCGGGGTGCCCTTCTCTTACCAATTTCATTAAGGAAATGAGTACGTCCTGAGGGGACAACCCCGTGAGAGGAAGAAAGGCGTTCTCAGAAATGGTGTCTGCCGCATCCATGTGCAGCCATCTGAGACAGGAGCAAGACGCCAGCAATATACGCACATATACGCTTGTCAGAAAATCATCGTACTCTTCGGACGGGGGAGCAATGATACGCCAACCTCGTCCAATTTCCCTCACACAGGTGTGACCTCAGAGCACTAAAGCATCAAAATGTCCTCACCTCATCTGATTTTCTGCTGCCGCCTCCGCCATCTCCACGCCGCCGATGGTGCATGGAAGGAATATCTATCCTGATGCGCGGTCAGTGGCGTTAAAGTCAAGTCTCGAGTGCCGGAAGGAAACGTTGGTCATCTTAGTATTACAATCTTGGCGAGGGAGTGACTCGCCGCACCGATTCCCGTGATACCAGTCTCCAGACTGATTATGGCATAATTGCAGTCAACGGTCAGAGTGTTTGGTCCATGCCGTAGGTTGATGTCTATATTCATGGCTGTGTCCACGGCATGCATGCGCAGGACTCAGTGTCAGCATTGTGAGCTGCGACAGGTCGTTCACTCCCGTGTTGCATCAAGCGACGCTTTATCCTCCTACTACTAGTAGGATTCTAACAACTCTTCTATCTGCCACACACACGCTCGGACACACGTCCCTTAGTCCCTCCTCCACTCATCATGAAGACGACGGATCTCCTTGCAGCCATCCAGCTCTACGTGGATATACTGGCAGACCGGTGGCCCGGATTAGTCTTGTCGACGGTAGCCTGGTCAGTAGTGTTCGGCCTCGTCTGTGTCCTGCCGGTCATCTCGGGCACAAGCTTCGACTTTCGAAACCGGACCGTCTCCATCCTCCACGCCTTTCTTTCTGCTTACCTGACCCTGGTCCTGGTTCTGCTGGAGACTCCTTGCGAAATCGGGGGCCCGAACACCCGCAATCAGATCATTGTCCTGAACGTCAGCACGGGCTATTTCATCTACGACTACGTGGCCTGCACATTAAACGACGTCCGGAAGCGGCATTTCGATACCATGAACTTTTTCCACCACCTGGCTTCCCTGGCCGGCCTTTTGACGGGGCTCATAAACGAACGTTCCGGTGCCGAGCTCGGCATGTGCCTGTTCTTGATGGAGGTCTCCAACCCTTTCATGCACACCATCCACCTCTTCCGAGAGCTCGGTTACAATGACGCCCCTGTGGCCGAGGCGAACAAAGCCCTCTTCGCCATCATTTTTACTCTGGCCCGTGTTGTCGGCGGCCCTTTCCTGACCTACTATACCTTGGTCAGTCCACGTACCCACTGGGTGATCAAAGCCGGCGCCCTCGGCATCCTTGCCGTCTCCTTCCTATGGTTTTCCAAGATTGTGGCCATGCTGAGCAAGGCCTTCGGAGGGAGCGAGGGAAAGGATAAGGGGGGAGAGAAAAAAAAGGGTAGATAGCAAAGCGGAGGGCTTCTCACCCCTCAGGAGGGCGGCCGCGTGGCGCGCATAAGAATGCGCTCTCACACGCCCTTGAGCAGTAAATTAAAAACACTTTACGGAGCCCTAGCATCACACTTTTCCATTTCCTTGCAAGCAAAGCGACAGCGCCCTCGGGTCTCTCCTCCCTCCTAGCCCGGCCCTCTGAGGACGCCGCCCCCCTTGCCGAGACCCCCCTCCTTTACATGTTTACTTCGCTCCCGCCCTCCCAACCTTTCTTTTCCACATCGCCACTTCCCAAAGAGGGGGAGGACAGATTGAACGGCTCACGCTCGTCCACGTGGGGCGGCGGGGCACCAGCATCCATGGACCGCGCCTGGCCCTCGAGTCCCTCGATGCTATTTACAGTGAGAGAAGGAGGGGAGGTGGGGGAGGAAGGCGAAGGTACGGGAGAGGCCGCGGGATTGGAGGAGCGAGAGATGCCGCTCGTGGCTCCACCGAGGCTCTTGACGAAACGGTTGAACTCAAAGGCGAGGCCCGGGGAGGAAGGAGGGGGAGGGCGCCCGCCCGGACCTCCCACTGCCCCCGGCGTGTCGAGGCCCTGGCGAGACGAGGTGGAAGAGAAATGGGAAGGTGGGGAGGCGCCGGGATGAGAGGGGTGGGAGGCCGGCTGGGGGCCACTGGCAGGGGTAAGGGCGGAGGCCTGTGCGCGAGGGGCGGACCACCCGCCCCCGGCTCCGAGCCTTGGACCCTGCGCGGTCAGAGGCACGCCCTCCCCTCGACCTTGGCCCCGCGCTCCTTCGCCTTGCTCCGACTCGGGTCGAAGCGACGCCGGGGCCTCGGTCTCGACGCTGGTGGATTGAAAGGCCCCTCCGCTTACCCCCCCCCCGTTTTGCCGGGCCCGTTCCCTCTCCTGCTGCCGCTGAATCTCCTGGTGGATCATCTGCGCTTGCCGCTGCTCGTCCCTGAGCCGCTGGGTGCGCTGCCAGTAGACCGCCTGCTCCTTCAAGCTCTCCTCCAGGCCCTTGGCCGAGGTTTGGAACTTCCGCCACCACCCGTTCAGGTTGGTGGACACCTGGTACTGCTGGTCCCACGCCTTGATCTTCTTCGACACCTGCATCTCCTTGTCCAGGCTCTCCAGCTTCTTGAAGCTCCGCTCGTACACCCTCCAGGCCTTCCAATTGAACTTGAGCTCGGACCAGGCGTAGGCCAACCGGTCGCAGGCGTAGAGCACCAGCTTCCCCAGGGCCCGGATACAAGCCCCGAAGTTCCCTTCCTTGTTGAAAAAATGCACGCCCAAAACAGCACCCCCTACACTGCCCAGGTACATTTGTCGGTTAAATAAGGCGCGGCCCACGAATAAGCCGAGCACGGCCCCGGCGAACGTGCAGCCCAACAACAGCTGCTCCCCGTCTGGAAGAATGTGGTTGAAAGCGCTGCTACCGGTGCCCGTTGCACCTTGCACGTTCCCCCCCCGTTTTTCCCCCCCGCTTGCCCTACCACCGCCTGAGCTAGCCGTCCGCCCCGTGATTCCCTCCAATTTCAAGAGCCGACTCTCCAGCTCCAGAAGGCGCAGTTCATATGCCAAGTTATCCCCGCTGGTCGTCGCGTTCACTCCAGCCCGCTCGGCAAAGAAGGACGAAAAGGATGAAAATACCGGTAAAGAGGAACGACGGGCAGAAAGCGTGGCGCAAGGATAGTTTGTCAGCGGTTGCAATAGAAGAGGTACGGGCCGTTGAAGGGTAATAGTCAATGTCCGCTGCCCGTGGCCCCGTCCTGGGGCAAGGGGGGATGTCACATAAGCCAGGCGACAACTATAACAGCAGCACAAGAGCGTCAGCCATGCCAAAAGGCTCCCCACGTGCATGGCCTAAGAATGCGGAAGGGAATGGATCGAGCAGAAGGGAGTTGATTGCTAGCTAAGTGGATGAACTCATAGTCTCGTTGCTTTAACAAGTGGAGGGCGGCTCTGCGTGCACTGACGGGCATGCGTGCTTCCACACGAGAAACGAGACGCTTCGAATTTACGAAGCCCCAGGCGTGTGCAAGGCCTGGCAATCCTCGGCGGAGGCAAGGATCGAGTGCCCCGTTCGACTTGCCACTGTGTGTCGGTTTGGTGACATGAACTTGAAATCGCCGAAGGGAGGGGGGTAGGGGGGAAAACCCGGGTTCCGCTCTCTGTCCTGCCATTGCGTGTCTGACCCCCAATATCTATCAAGTACACAGACCTGGTCGACAGTGGGACGGTAACTCGTGCGCTCTGGGAGTCCTTGTGATGGTCGTGACTCAACAATGATGTTTCACAAGAACCTTTTCCACTGCCGACACATCGTGGAACAGGTTCTGGTGTCAAGTCTTGGGCGTACATAGGGCACCCAAAATGTACTGTCGCCCGCTACGGTACATTTTAAGCCAGCATGCATTTGCCATACAGTCACAGAGGGGGCTGCGTAGGCTGAATTTATCAGCCGCAGGGATGCAACATGGTCACCGGGGCTCGAGGCCTGGGTGTGGACGCCGATTGCTTAGTCTACAACCTACACCGAACCCGCCTCAGTCACGCTCCACCGCCGAAGCTGTACCCGCCGATGACTCCGGCTCCATAGAGCTCTCAAGCACCGTGCCTTCGGAGCATGAGGGAGAGGGATTTGATGGCACGGCGTCGCAACGGACAGCATCGTCGGCTGCACCGCCGCAGTCTTGCGTCCTCCCTCCAACAGAGGCTTCTCACGGTGACTTTCCCGGCGCACCGCCCGAGGGGATTCCTTTCACCTCCTCGCTTCACGTGGTTGCCCCCGAAGAGCATGTAGTCTGGCCTGTATACCGGGTGCTCGAGACGGACGGCCGTGTGCGTTCCGGGGCTCTCGTTCCCGACCTTGACCAAGCTGTTGTCCGCCGCATGTACCACACGATGGTACGGCTGCAAGCCATGGACACCATTTTCTACAACGCGCAGCGGCAAGGTCGGATTTCCTTCTACATCACCTGCACGGGGGAGGAAGCCACACACGTGGGCAGTGCCGCCGCCCTCCGGCCTGAGGACCCGGTCTTGGCCCAGTACCGGGAGGGCGGGATCTTGATGTGGCGCGGGTTCACCCTCGATCAGTTTGCGGACCAATGCTTCTCCAACCGGGACGACCTGGGGAAAGGCCGGCAGATGCCCATCCACTACGGCACGGCCGCCTTGCACTTCCAGACCATTTCTTCCCCCCTCGCCACCCAGATCCCCCACGCGGTGGGGGCGGCCTACGGGATCAAGCTCGAGGACGCTTCCAAGTCGGCGGAAGACAAACGCTGTGTCATCTGTTTCTTCGGGGAAGGGGCCGCGAGCGAGGGCGACTTCCACGCGGCCCTCAATTTCGCCGCCACCTTGCAAGCCCCCGTGTTGTTCTTCTGTCGCAACAACGGGTACGCCATCAGCACGCCCGTCAAGGAGCAATTTCGTGGGGATGGTGTCGTCTCCCGCGCCCCCGGCTATGGCATGCATGCCCTGAGGGTGGACGGGAACGACGTCTTGGCCGTGTATCATGCCTGTCAGGCGGCTCGGGAGGTGTGCGTCCGGGAGGGAAAGCCCGTGCTGGTGGAGGCCATGACCTATCGCGTGGGGCACCACTCGACCTCGGACGACTCCACGCGCTACCGGTCCTTGTCGGAAATTAAACAGTGGCACGGACAGGAGGATCCCCTCCGCCGGTTTCGGGCCTGGATGGAGGGGAAAGGGTGGTGGTCGGACGAAGACGAGGTCCAACTGCGAGACGAGGAGCGGATGGCGGTGCTGCGGGCTCTTGAGCGTGCGGAAGTGAAGCCAAAACCGGGAATGGAGGCTTTGTTCGAAGATGTGTACCGGGAGAAGCCCTGGCATTTGCGCGAACAGGAGGCGGGACTGCGGGATCACGTTGAAAAGTACCCGGATGTGTACAAAGAGGGCACAGGGAAGGGGCACTGAGCGGGTTCCACGGTGGGGGAGGAAATGGGACGGGACGGATGGAGGGACAATGCCGAGAAATGTAGCATGGAGCTGTATCAACGCTTGGGTTGGACACAGTGGGAGGAGGGAGAATATTTCGAATGCGGTATGGATGCAAGGTGTGACGAAGGAGCGTTAAGAGGCAATAGCTGTCAAAGAGGGAAAGCCTCGGAGGGATTGGAGCCAGTATAGGTGGAATGTATCATGTGCATAATCAGCTTGTCGATAGTAGCATAGCGCAACCCTGTCCATAGGTGAGACAACGCTTGCTGTGACCAAAGAAATCGGGCATTGTCGTTGTCATTTTTCCAGCCTGCCGTGAGGTCCCTCCCACGCGCCTGGCAGAGGATTCGCTGCTCGTGGGCTATGAAAAAAATTCCTTCCGTCCCCATCGTCAAGGAGCACATTCCTCACGCTAGACCCTCCGCGGCATACTCGAACCCTTTGTTTTTTCTCACCGTGCTCACATCATCGGGGCCTGTGCCTCCAGTATCGCATGCATGTATCCTCCTTTTCCCTGCTTTTCCGTGCTTCCCCCGCACGTCTTGTCGCACCCGTCCCCCCACATTTCCCTTCTGACGCTAGCATCGATTTTGCAATCTCTTTCTTCCTACTTCCTCCGTTGGCGCTTACGTATTCGTGAACGTGGGCTTCCTTTTCTCCACGAAGGCTGCCATTCCCTCTTTTTGGTCCTGGAGGGCGAAGAGGCTGTGGAAAATCCGCCGCTCGAACCGCAAACCCTCCGCCAAATTGAGTTCGAATGCCGCGTTCACAGTCTCCTTGGCGGCCGCCGCCACAGGCAAGGAAAAGGAGGCGATCTTGGTCGCCATTTCCAGGGCCACGTCGACGGTTTTCTCGGCGGGCACCACCTTAGACACGAGGCCATCTCTCTCCGCCTGCAGCGCATCTATCATTCCGCCTGTCAACACCAACTCCATCGCCTTGCTCTTCCCTATCGCCCGGACCAGGCGCTGCGTCCCTCCGCACCCAGGAATCACCCCCAGCGTGATCTCAGGTTGTCCAAATTTGGCGTTTTCTCCGGCGATGACGATGTCTGCCATCATCATCAGCTCACAACCCCCTCCTAGCGCATAACCATTCACAGCCGCCACGATAGGCTTGGTTACCCGGGCAATGTGACCCCATTCTGCAAACATGTTCGAGCTAAAGGCCTGCACGAATGACTTGTCCTTCATTTCCTTTATGTCCGCACCTGCAGCGAAAGCTTTCGTCGAGCCGGTCAGAACGATTGCACCGACAGTATCATCAGCCGCGATGGCCGTGGTGGCATCGATGAGGTCTTGGATGATGCCGTTGCACAGGGCATTCAAGGCCTTGGGCCGGTTTAGTGTCAGAAGGGCAACTTTGCCCTTCTTTTCCGCCAGTATGAAGTCGTATTCCTTTTCCCATTTCCCTGCCGGGGCCGTAGACATCAGCGACATTTGACAGTTTGTCCGCAGGCAGGGGATTGAGCTCGTCAAACCATACCTAACGGCAGGACGACAAAGGATGGAGCGGGCCAGCATACTGTGGGTAGATGTGTGCAAGGTGAAAAGAAAAAGAAATTGTATGAACAAGATACGACGAACAGGACTGGAAATCATGGCCGAGCAATAGGCGAGTACATCATACAACGCACCTCCTCTCCTTCTGATACGCACTCTCTTGAAGACATGGTGGCCTTGGACATGGCCGGCATGTTGCACCGAATATGTCATGCGTTCAGCGACGTCTCCCCATGCAGCAGTGCAGGAACAGCGAGGGCATTCAAACGGAATATTGAGCCATGTGCAATGCCCCTACCTCTTCTTGCCTTTTCCTCCTTCGCAAGGAGGCGGACATCAGGTCCCCACGAATCGGGGAGGTTTCAATTGTCCCGCCACGCTGGTTGGAAGTCTTTTTCCCCCTTGGTGTGCTGATGATTATAAAGTGTCCAGAGTAGCAGTAAAGCCGGCAGGCCTGGCCTTCGCCTGAGTTCCTAGCTCTCGCCCGTGGTCCTGGCCCCTCCCTTTCCCGGCGCCCCCCCTTCCTTATTGCCACTTTACTTAAAGGCGCTCTCACTGCAATCACGACACAGCAAGCCTTCCCTATCGAGCGTCATGGGCGATTCCACGGGTTCAAAAGATCGCCAACGCCCAACTTTGAGGTCGACATGCCCGCCTTTCATACCTTCAAGGATGTTCACGCAGTCCTCCTCCAATCCAACCTCCTCCCCGAGCCCGTCCACCGTGTCGTACAACTATCAAGGCCAAAACCAGCTTCAATCCGATTACAATCAGTTCTCAAACCAACATCACTATCAGTTCCACCAGTCAAATGGAGAAAGAGGCGAGCAGCGGCTTAATTTTCGCTATGCACCGCAATTCCAGCCTCATCCATTGCAACACACACCTTCCACATTTGTGGACGACTGTCACGACCCGTCGCCTGCCTTTAATCGGTCTGTCGTATGTTCGTCATTGCCCGTGAATGACTCTTCTTTCTGGGACCCCGCTTTGGTAGACTCTCTCAGGCATGCAATCGAAGCGCTCTTCTCATTGGAGAATTTGAAGACCAACTACACAATTGCCAAACACATGCGGAGTGGCTCGATTCCGGTCACAAAATTATTGTCCTTACCACAAATAAGGCAAGTATTGGAGAACGTTGGAGGCACATGCGGCCAGGAGCGCCTCCTGCTGGCCCAGGCTGTTGCGCACTCTAAGTCTGTGGCTACCTGTGAGAACGGGAAAAAAATTGGTCGCGTCGATCACTCCTCTGGGGGTGACCTGGCCTTTCGGTGCGTGGAAATCAGGAGCTTACCGGAAGGAAGTACTGAAGCTAGTGTACGTGCTCTTGTCGACCGATTCGGGGAGGTCACGCATGTCAAGTTGGGAGGGATGGACGAAGAGGGAAAAGAGAAGGATGAGAAGCCTCCCTGTCAAGCAGAGCAGGCTCTCGTCGAATTCGCTGCGCCAGCCGGTGCACTTCAGTGTGTAGATACATTGAGTGGGACCAAGTCCAACTGGCGTTCGTCGGTGCGGGTGACCTTCTTGAACGGATTTTCGACGGGTCAGGTGGCCACCATGGCAGGGTTGGAAATATTCCACGCAGCTCAGGAGGGAGGGGCGACGACGCTCAAGGGTCCCCAAAAAGAAAGCACAGGTAGTGGCGGCTCTTGCAGCGCGACAAGCGGCATCCCAGGGCCAGTGCCGACCACGAGGACAAGCACAGGTACCGGGGGTCCCGCCTCTACCCTGGCTGGTGCTTGCTTCCTGCCTCCTGTCCTCCCTGAAGGAGACCACACCGGACACATTGTTGAGCTCGAGGTGGATGCGGCCGGCAGAGGAGTACGAGGGGTCCTCAAACGGGAAGGCCAGAGACGAACGCTTGTCTCTTTTCAGTACTCGGATGCGGCACCGCTGGCCGTGGGCGAGCGGGTTGCGTTTTCTGTCAAGCATATTGACAGCAAGGCCGTCGTCCAGAATTTGGTGGTAGCTCCCCCCCTACCCTCCACCCCTCTCTCAACTCTCAACTCTGGTGCCAGGACCGGGGCGGCAAGGCCGTTGGGGGGAAGGGTTATCCCTAAGACCCGGAACGGGGGCATCATGGCCAGAGGTCCGTCGGGCTCGCACGGTTTCCACTACCCTCGAACGAGGCCTTCGGGGGAAGTGCTGGAGCTCCTGGACGCTCTGAAATTGAATGGAGCCCAGCAGAAGGAGGTAGCTAGTAAATAGGATTTCGGGCATGGAATAGGGGATGGAAGCGGCGTAAGGAAGACATGTGCGGACTTTTCAAAGCTTTTGCATGCATGCCTTTTGTGATATTAAAAAAATGATTTAAGCATATGAATAGGGCCTTTTTGCAAAAATTACGATGAAAGGCTGTAAGAAGGCCCGTCAAAGTATCCAGAAGGCCTCGACGATTTTATCGACGCGTGTACATAGGGAAAATGGAATATTGTGTATTTTCAAAGTGCTTACTTGTGAGTCCAGCATGGATTCGTACTCGTCGATAGAGAAACTTTTGAGACAGAAGAAAATAGGACCATAACGTGTTATTGAAAGACGAAACGCAAGAAACAACCTCGATGCAAGCGGGAAAGAAAGCGTCAAAGAAAAGGATGTCACAGCAATCGTCTCGCTCGCTCAATGGAGGATCGGGGGCAATGCCTTTCTCATGGTTTTTGATTCGATGTAAAGTTCCTCATTCCGAATTGATTCCCGGGCGAAAGGAGAAGCGGATGACCACAGGATCGGAGACATCTTGTGGCAACATCGGGCTTCACGTCAGGCAACTCAGAGCATCCAGGTCGACATTCCTAGTAAAGCAAAGAAGAAGCAGCGAAGAACGTTTTTGAGCCCAGGAGGCATTATCATGATTGTTTCGGGCTCAAACATGCTTTCAATACTTCTTGGCTCCCCTGTACTACATGAATACAGAGACATGCTCCTGCTAGCACCCTTCATCGAAACCCCAATCCTGTCAAATATGCAAACACAGAAAGTGGCTGACACCCCTCTCTTTCCGTTGGTTGATTCCGCGACACATCCGAGAGTCCTTTCTATCATCTCCCACCTTTTCCGCCGAGACCACCACCATCGTCATCATTCCCTTGCCAGGGATTGCACTTTCACCGCCCCATCCTCGCGTGCGCAAACCTGCTTTGCGCCTGTAACATCCCATTTCTGACCTGGTCCCCTACTTCCTCTTCTCCATTCTGCGCAAGGGCAGGTTTGTGCGGGATGAAGACAGTGTTGGTGGAGGGATTGTTACCCACCAGGTTCAGCATGTCGAAGTACTGGCGGGGAGAAAAAGAAAAAGGCCGATCAGAACAACGCTTCATGCAGAGGAACACACCGTAAAACAATACGGAGGGGGAAACTGTCGTATTTTAAACAGGACTGTCCCTGGTTGCACCTCGTTTTATCCTCTTTTCCCCCCTTTTACCCCTTTCTATTCGTCCCTCCCGTTCTATCCTCCCTACCTGCGTGAGAAGCATCAGGTCCATGACGTCCTTCGCCGTCGTCCCCGGCACATTGCCGCTGAATCCCAGGATGCTCTCGCGCAACCCATCCACAATCGCCTTGCGCTGCTTCGCCACCCCCACTCCTGACAGATATTTGCTCTCGGCGTTGGCCTCCGCGATCTTGACTTGGACGATCTTCTCCCCTTCCGCCCGCTCCCTGGCAGCTTCCTTCAGGCGTTTCGAGGCGTTGATCTCGTTCATGGCAGCCTTGACGCGCAAATCGGGTTCTAGATCCGTCACAAGGGCGTTCTATGGGAGGCATGCGAGGGAGGAGAAGTCAGGCAAGAGAAGGAGGGCGTGGGCAACGAGACCCTTGAGCGTCGGAGGTGACACGAACCGTCCCTTTCAGATGAACAAGGCATGCATGGCATAAGGAGAAGAGCGAGAAGCGCCATCGGGACGCTCACCAGTATCGAGTACCCATAGGTGCCCATGCACGTTTGCAGGGAGGCCTTGACGGCGTGCGCAATGTCGTCTTTGGCCTCGAAGGCTTCGTCGAGGAACATGCGGGGCAGGGTTGCCCGGACCACGTCGTAGACGTAGGCGCGAATTTGTTCCTGAGGAGGTAGTGCCCGAGGAAAGGAAAGTGTGGAGGAAGGTTGGACATAATTTTGGGGGTAGTCGTTAAGGAGTTGGAGAAGAGAGGGGGAAAGGGAGGGGGAGGAAAGGGGCAGGGGATGGGGTGGACCAAAGGAAACTGCAACTCGGCAGATACGCCGGTATGGGGGCTTGACAGTCAGATAGAGATCGAGAAGAAAATCCATTGGCATAATTTTGGAACAGGGCTTACCTGCGGGTTCGTGAGGCGGTAGACAGCGTCGAAGACCTTCTCGCGAATGACCTTGTCAGGGGTGGGGAAGAGGGAAGAGAGCGTGTTGGTGGGACATTTTGAAGGCAGGTAGTGTGAGTAACGGAAAATGAGGTTGTACGTAGACAAAGCTATTGTAGTTCTTGCCATGGGTTCCCAGAAATATCCGTACAGCGCTGTAATTCTGGCAGAACCAAGCAAAAAATGATGCACGCCAGCCCCATACAGCATTGGAACTATACCTGATACTGGATGGAGATATACACCATCACAAAGACATTGTCTTTGGTTTTAGTCTCCGCCCGGATGTCTAGCTGCATGATACGCAAGGATACTCGAGATTGCATGGCCTGCGGGCGAAAGGAAACAAGGACGACTTATCTCATGTGAACGTCGCACTATTTCGGGCACGCAAAGGGAATAATACTTGCCAGGAAACCCAGCACAACATGACCATGCCCACATTAACCTATTTTTTTTCCTCGTGCTTGGTCTGCGGCCCCTCTTCGCATGCTTTGTATTCCACAAGCTATCCATTCCCTCTTACCTCGAACGGCCAACACATGAGGGTGATACCCGGTAGCCCCAACCGATTGTACTTGCAGTTCCGCTCAACCACACCTACTTCGCCCGTGCTGACACAAGCACAGCAAAGGCAAGACTCCCCCATGTTTTCTTGGAGTCAAAATGCGGTAGAATATAGTGAGATGGGGCCCTCTTTCGCTTCGCTGCTCTTCACAGAAGCCTAACCTCCGCGCTCCTGCCAATTGCAATACCTGGAAAAAAAATGCAAGGTGAATGTCTCACTGAGTCGTACACGGCAAAATTATAAACGTTGGTACATATTTCCCTTGATGAATTCAGGTGGGGGCACAAAAGAAACGAATGTGAGAAGGACTACGACCAAAGCCCGACTTCGGGGAATCGATTTAGCGACGACCCGACAACGAGCTATGCCGTGACATCTAGGAGTGTTCCCGGCGAAGCGTTTATTACAGGGTTCGAGTCAGAAATGCTTGATCTTTGCACGCTTCTTGCGTTATTTTCTTCTTGGCGTATAGGTCTTAGCGGTAAAATGTATTTTCGGCCACACAAACATGTCCTGTTCGAGAAGTACCACAGTAGGGGTCACGAGGGCGCTAGTACCACAGTCAGGAGGCGCGACACAAGTGCCTTAGACACGACTTTTTGAGTCTAATAGACAAGCTGTCATGAGTTGAAGAAGAATAAAGACAAAGTGCAGTTGCGGATGGAAAGTGGAGTCATGTTTAGGAAGGCCTGGTGCAAAATTACTTCATCGCAGCTGATGGGGGCTTTATTTGCATCTTCATTCTAGACAGAGAGACGTTGATCAGCCCTCATTCGTAAGAGCAGCTCTTCCAGCAGGTGTTGATGCGGGCTTTTGCGAGTTGTTGAACTCGCGAGCATTCCCGTCTATCTCTGATGTGTTTGCCCCTTTACCTTCTTCCGTAATTTGTTTATTTCTTTTGGGGGCATAAGTCCAACCATAAAGGAAGTGCTTCTGTATATATATATATATATATATATATCGAAGTGTGAAAGGATGTAAGTAGTGATAAAGTGTGCCGAATCACTTTTAATCACGTTGGTTATCAAGCTACCTGTTCCACTCTAGTCTGTTTGAGTATACCTACACGAAACCGAAATGATCATAAGGCCCTGTCTTTCATTAAAACACACGCTTTCAAAAATAGCGACACTCCTTCACACAATCAAGACCTCCGTAGGTTTTTTTTTCCACCCTATGTCCGTGGAGTGGCAAAGCTAGATGCTTGCTGTCCTGCCCAAGGGACCGGCTACGAACTGTGGACTTGAGACTATACTAGACGACAGACCAGCCTATCACGCCAAAACTCACCCCCTTCCACACTGAGCGACTCGACTGCATCTTCAACTTTCCTTCGTTTGCTCACCTTGATCGTTTTCCGCTTGGACTGCCCCCGGCCAGAGGTCTGTTTGCCATCAGTTCCTTCATGGGACCCCTCTCGCTCTCTCCGAAGCTCAGCCCAGTACTCCTCCAAAACACCATCCGGAAGATTCTCGTCCAACTCAATCACCCGTTCTCCCGGCAGGGGTCGAAACATGTTGTCCTTCTCGTGACTTTTTTCCTCACTTTGCTGAGGCTTTTCGTCCGCTTCTTTCATGGCTGCCAGACGTTGCTTCATTTTCCAATTCCACACTGTATGAAGAGGGGTGTAAATCGCATATTGTCGACGCCTAAGTGTGGATAAACATGCAAAGTACTCTTCTTCCGTTGAACACGCATCTACTGTTGCAGATGTTCTATCTGCCAGCTCGTTGTACAATACTTTACTGGATGGACCCCCAAAATATGCCTCATTTTCTAAACTCGTATTGGATGACTCACCATGGTTCCATTTCGTTGGCGTTCCACCCCCTAAAACCGACGCCGAGCTATGAAAGCCATAATTTTGATATACAGGCAGAGTGTTCATGACTCCATCTACTTTTGGTATTAAAGGACGCTTTTTGCGAAGATTTGCGAGGCCATGTCTTCCGGCAGCGGTGCACGCCACCGAGCCGCGAGTCAAAGCGACAAGGAAAGTGCTCATGTAGTTCTCTCGCTCTATTATGGTTAGAAGCAGAAATTCGCAGGAAGCAAGTAGAAGAATTGAGTAAAGAGATCTTCCAGTGCAGCAAGTCATATGGCAGCTCATAGGTTCATATTAAAGGCTTCTTGGTCCTAGGAAAGCCCGATCAACACAGCGACGAAGGCGGCACAGCACGGTGGCGCACAACGTTGCAAACAACCGACCTTCATGAGACGATTCTACACGCCGCTCTCTCGTCGTTTATGTGCTGCTAGGTGCCTGACACCATCGCATGGTCATGCTCGTGTCGCCACCGCGAGCTCGCTGAGTGACAGCTGCCGCTGATGGGACCCCGCGGACTGCGACATTGTTGATCCCGTG
>Ga0209925_1000952_pt1 | contig 14669 bp, 6 predicted proteins | sample SalPonR2_A_D1_MG_FD_185702 | JGI IMG/M metagenome (GOLD analysis project Ga0209925, IMG submission 185702) | Salt pond soil microbial communities from South San Francisco under conditions of wetland restoration - Salt Pond MetaG R2_A_D1_MG... ...
CCTGGAAAATTATAATATAATACCACTGGATAATCCTTCAATATTTATATTCATTCTTTCGTTGGTAACCGGAACCTCTTTTAGTTTGGCTCCCACAATATTACAAACGCTAACTGATTTTACATTCTCCATGTTATCCAGGGTCACTGCTTTTTTGGCTGGGTTGGGATACATCCTGATGTTTTTCAGAGCCTCTGGGGTTTCAATATCTGTTCCTCCTGAATCACCACCAAGCGTTACTGTTCCGTAATGTTCGGTACTTTGGTAATTCACATCCACCTGGGTATTCCAGGAAATTAGATATTCTCTGCCACCTGCACCGTCGGCATTATCTGCTACGATAATATCGAAATTAAATTCACTGGTTGCAAGAGGTACGAAAGCAGATGAAAGTTCAACCCATGGGATAGCTATTTCAACGATGTAGCCTGGATAATCTCCACCATGTGAACCCTGGGCATAATTAACAGCTTCTTCAAATGAGGCATCTACATTAGCAGAGCCAGATAGAGAATCTGCAATATCTCTGATAACTCTTATTTGCCAGTCGTTTCCGTCAAAACCCTGACTTGCAGACTGATCCATATCAAAGAAATATTCAATATTGTCGTTTTCCCATGGATTAGTTCCATTACTAAATGGAGTGTTGTCTTCAACATAGGTTAGGATATAAACACTATCTACATCGTACATTATTTTAAAATAGGCATAAAGACCTGTTGGAGAACCCCACCAGTCACGTTTCTGGAAGAAGTGCCTGTCTGCATTATCCCAAACTTCGCCACTTCCAATTTGACCATCAATTGTAGGAGGTGTATCACCAACATCAGCAGCCGTAGCAGTGCCGTCTTCCGGTTCTTCTACAATAATTAGTTTTTGTGTTTCCTGCGTTCCGGATGAGTTTCCAACAACCAGGCTTGTGGTGTCATTAATGGTAGTGTCATTTGCTGTGTGAGAGTATACGATTTCATAAATACCTTGTGACTCTCCTACAGTAATATTGTAAGGTGCCAGAGTTACAGTAGTGTGGTAAAGATTATCCGTTTGAGTGAGACTTTCTTCTGTACCATCAATATACAGTTTCACATCAGTAGCACTGTTAAACTTGTCTGTAATGTTAAATGTAACATCCGTATCTCCGTAAGGACTATAACCAGGTACTGAAATATTGTCAAAATAAACAATATCTCCTTCTACTACAGCCTGCCAACCGAAAAATATCACCATCTGATTATAATTTCCATTTGTACCGATGGTGTCGGGAAGATCAAAATCAATGGTCTTCCAGGTATTGTTGGTTGGATCGGCTGAGGTCATATAAAACGTATCAACCTGAACTGTTTCAACACCTTCGCCAAACCGATTAAATAACTGAATTGAAAACTCTAGCGTGTCATTTGTTGGTGCTGCATCTGTGTAAAAATCTACAGATATCTGATCATCACTTCCTGTAAATTGAAGATTGCCTCCAAAGAATAGGTTTATACCGCCCCAGAATTGCCATCCTTTAACGACTTTAGCAACATGGTTGGTGGCATCGTCAGGATCCGCCACAGCACTTTCATAAGAACCTAAATCAAAAGGCTCCACTAATGGGTCCTGAATTGTTTCAAAATCAACAAGAGTGTCTTGTTGTCCGGCTGCACTTATAACAAGTGCACACATAAAAGAAATAGTTAGTAATAAGTTTTTCATAGCATAGAATTTTAGTGAAAGTTATATTTAGGATTAATAGTTGTTGTTTTGCGTTAATTTTCCATTTGAGTTATCAATCTCGTCCTGGGGTATTGGCATTATTTCATGCAGCCCACTTGTAAATCCCTTTGAGCTTAGCTCAGAGGATGCATCCTCCCATCTTACCAGGTCGAAGAATCGATGTCCTTCCATAGCGAGCTCTAATCTGCGTTCCAGTTTGATATCCTGTAGTGTAACTGTTGTCAGAGAATCCAGGGAAGCTCTTGTGCGAACTTGATTAACCAGTGGTTTGGGATCTCCTGTTCCTGATTGAAGATATGCTTCAGCACACATCAGCAGCACGTCGGCATACCTGATAATGCGTTCATTGGTTTCGTAATTCCATTGCGGAGCAGTTTTTGAAGTTGTATTTGCCCAGGGTGCTCGTTTTTTACTGAACCACCCTGTGTAACCTTGATTTTGATCCCAGTCCGAAGCTCCTATTTCATTCAGAAAAGCTTCGCCATAAGCTGTACCATATTTACGGGCCGAATCTCCTTCGGCATCATATGCAGAAATTAAATCTTCGGAAACCATATCAAAGCCCCATCCGGCCAGGAGTGTGTCCGTTGATATTCCGCGGGGTCCGGACATCTGTACGTCAATATTCCCTCCATTCACACGTCCATTATCCCATGAGCCAGGACGGTCAATATTGGCATATTCTATTTCGAATATGGATTCTACACCATGTTCATGACTGTATTGCCAGATGTCGTCATAATCAGGTTCCAGTTCATATTCCAGAGAAGTGATCACCCCTTCAAATTGGTTTGCAGCAAGTGTATAATAATTGTTGGCACTTTTGGGTAAATCATAACGTTGCTGGTAGTAAGGAGACGCCATAAATAGATATACTTTGCCTAATAAAGATTTTCCTGCCCCCTTGGTTGCTCTATATAGTTCATTGTCTGAAAGTGATGATTTATAGGGCAAATCCGGTATAGCCTCGGTCAAGTCCTGAACGAGTTGTGCAAATATGTCTTTACCAGGTGCCTGGGATTGATTATATTCTTCAGGGCTTAGAATTCCAGTAATCAATGGGACAGAGCCAAAGAACCGAAGGAGTTCAAAGTAGTAATAAGCCCTAAGGAATTTTGCCTCGGCAATATATTCTCTTGATTTTTGAGAAGCCTCAGGATCGGCATAGTTTATAACAACATTTGCCCTGTATGCTCCATAATAATTTCTTCTCCATAACTGCAACAAAGCTGGATTTGTTGGAACGGTCTGAAAATTACCTATTTCGTGATATTCCGGACGATCTCCTGGTCCGCCTCCAACTACAACTGCATCATCACTGGGGAAATTGGCCAAAAAGTAATAAGACGACCAGCCACTGTAATATTTGACTTGTAGCATAGAATAAGCCGATACCAATCCTTTGAAAATCTCTTCTTCCGATTGGTAGTAGTTGGATTCAAATTTTTCTCCTATAGGTTCTAATTCCAACCAATTCTCAGTGCAAGAAACGGAGAAAATAACAAACAGACTAAAAATAAATATCTTTTTCATAATGCATTATTTTTTTATTTTGATCTAAAGCGTAAGATTAGCCCCTACACTAAATATTCTTGCCCTGGGGTATAATCCACGATCTACACCGATACTCATTCCACCGTATCCTGTGTCTCCCAGTTCCGGATCGCCAGGGTATTTTGTTAAAAGAAAAATATTCTGACCTGCAACATAAATCCTTACTTTTCCCATGTTTATTCTGTTGGTTAATCTTTGAGGAATGGTATATCCCAGTTCTGCTCTTTGCAGGCGTATAAAAGATCCATCGAACACAAACATGCTGTTGTGAGTAAAGTTGTTGTTTGCATCTCCAGCAGTCATTCTCATAAATTCTGCATCTGGATCTTCAGGTGTCCAGGCATCCTCATAAAAGAATCTGGGTTTGTTGTTCAGGTTAAGATCTGTTCGGTGAGCTCCGAAATAGACATCTACATCGGCCCTACCGTTAAAAAAGAGGTTCAGGTCGAAATTTTTATATTTTAAAGTACTTGACAGACTGAAGGTCCATTTAGGGTGGGGGTTACCAATCATGGTTTTATCTGCTTCACTGATCTTACCATCTCCATTAATATCCTTAAATTTTATGTCTCCGGGAATAGCATTGGGTTGTATTAAGTCGCCGGCATCATTGGTATATGAATTGACTTCATCACGGCTCTGGAAAATGCCCAGGCTTTCGTAACCGTAGAAGAACCATAAGGGTTTCCCCTCTTCGGATCTTGTTATTGGTCCTAGTGTTCCCAGGTTGGCTCCAGTCAATGCTGAAGCTTTGTTTCCAATATAGGTAACTTCATTTTTCAAGTAGGAAACTGTCGCATTGATATCATAGAAGAAATCTCCCGCTTTCTTTTTCAGGCCTAATTCAAGTTCCAGACCTTGATTTACAACATCCCCTGCATTATAACTGGGTTTGTCATTCCCGAGATAATAGGCTACAGGACCTTCTGTAATAAGGTCTATTGTTTTTTTCCTGAAGTAATCAGCCGATAATGTTATCTGGCTTTGGAAAAGATAAATGTCAAAACCAATATCAATTTGGTCGCTTGTTTCCCATACAAGGTCCGGATTAGCCACTTGATTTGGCTCAGCCCCGGTAAGTTTTGTTCCGCCACTTAAATAGTAACTGGCTTCTTCATTACTTATTATGGTAGATACATACTCGAAGTTTGCAAGAGATCTTATTGATCCATTGCGACCCCAGCTAGCACGCACCTTTAAAAAATTGATAATGTCGGGCAGGGGAAATTCTTCTTTTGTAACAACCCACCCAAGAGACAATGAAGGGAAATAGCGAAATTTATTACCTTTGGCTAACTTAGAGGAGCCATCTGCTCTTAGGGTTGCATTTACCAGGTACTTTTCATCGAAATCGTACTGCACACGACCGAAGTAAGAAAAGAGCCTGGACATTCTTCGTGTGCCGCCTGCCGCAGCCCTTGTTGTGTCGCTTAGAACAGCATCCAACACGGCAAAATTCCAGCTTTCTTCCTGTAGAACTTCTCCTCTGCCACTAAGGATGGAATAACTTTCTTCTATCGCACTTATTCCGCCCATTGCATCTATTGTATGGTTACCAATGCTTTTTTTATAGGTTGCTATGTTTTCAAATTGCCATGAAAACCATTTTTCTGTTGATTCCCCGGTGCTGTTTCTGTAGTTATAATTAACGGAATGGTAGTAATACCTGGGAATCCAGTAACGATAAGTGCCATAAGACAGATCAATATCATAAGTTGATTTGATATGTAAATTTTCAATAGGTTCTATATCAGCATAAAAGCCAGCCATTAGTTTATCCTGGTTCCATCTTCCATGGTCGTTGTTTATTTGGGCTACCGGGTTAACAATTTCATTCTGAACATATTTAGACATGCCAAAATAGCCATTATCGCCAGGTGCTTTTAACGATGAATTTTCGATATCATTAAAATTTGCATATATCTGATCCAGGTATTGTGAAGGTAAGTCCTCAACGGCATCCACATAAACCGGAGTGATCGGATCAATTGCCATGGCATTGCTTACCACCCCACCAAATTCATTGTTTTCATTAATATCTCTTCTTTTTATGTGAGTATATGAAATGTTACTACCTATATCTAACCATTCTTTCGCCTCATGGTCAACATTTAGCCGGGCTGTAACCCTGTTAAAATTGGCTTTTTCTCCACCAACAATACCATCCTGGTCCAGGTATGATGCAGAAGCAAAAAGGTTTGTTTTTTCTGTACCTCCCTGTATTGAAAGGTTATGCTGTTGTTTCGGTGCCAATTGAAAAATTTCATTCATCCAGTTAGTTCCTTTTCCCAGGGTGTCTGCCGAGAAGGGGTAGGCATTATCAATCAAACTTTTCATCAGATCTTCAGGTATTTCTGTGCCAGGAGGGAATTGGCTTATAATTTCATGCCGGCGGCCATCTCTTAAATAGGAGACATATTCATCAGTATTCATCGGCTCTATGTAATTTACCGCTTCCTGAAAACCATAATTATAATTATAGTTCACAACCGATTTTTTCCCTTTCCCTTTCCCTGATTTGGTTGTTATTAATATTACTCCGTTTGCTCCTTCTGCACCATAGATCGCTGCTGAGGCAGCATCTTTTAAAACTTCAATAGACTCAATATCATTCGGATTCAAGTATCCCATGCCATCTGTCCGCATTCCATCAACTATAAAAAGAGGTCTGGCGTATCTGTTTGTTCCGGTTCCGCGAATACGGATGGTTGCTTCTGCTCCGGGAGATCCTGATTCCTGCATAATATTGACACCTGCAGTTTTACCCTGGATAGATTGTTCAATACGAGATTGATTTTGGGTGATATCGTCGTTCGTAATTTTAGATATAGAACCCGTTAACATGCTTTTCTTTTGTGTTCCGTATCCTATCACAACAATTTCATCTAATGCTTCAGCCTTTGGCTTTAGAGATACATTAATTTGATTTCTCCCATTAATACTCTCCGTTTTTCTGTAATATCCTACAAAAGAAAAAACAAGCATTTCTTTGTCTCCCGGTACTTGTATCTCATACGTACCATCTACACCCGAGGTGGTACCAATGGTTGTCCCTTCCACATAAATATTAACACCAGTTAGGGGTGTTCCATCTGCAGAATCTGTAACAATACCGGAAATAGTTCTCTCTTGCCCAAAAGCGAAAAGAGATATCAACAATGTAAACAGTAATAAAAGTCCTTTTTTCATATATATTATTTTTAAAGAGGTCTATTTTAGAATAAATTCTTTATTTAGATTTTCTATAGAAACTGTAAACCGTCCCTTTTCAGTTTTCCATTTATTGTCAGAGCCTACAAATTCCAGGTCTTCTTTGCTTATTGTGAAATCAACGGTTCTCGATTTTCCTGGGTCAACTGGTACTTTTTTAAATTTTTTTAATCTTTTTACCGAAGGCGTTATACTGGAGTAATGGTCGCTGATAAAAAGCATAATTGTTTCTTTACCTTTCAGCTTACCTTTGTTCGTGACTTTAACCATTACTTCAATTTCTTCATTCTCTTCCATTATTGTATCACTTAACTGCAAATTTGAATACGAAAAATTTGTATAGCTTAAGCCATCTCCAAATTCATACTGTGGATTAAATGAAGCATTGTCTTTTCCATCACCCAGGTTTTCTGTATGTTTATGATCGTATTTTTCCAATGCATTAGGAAACCTGGGATAAGTGAAAGGTAGTTTCCCTGATGGATTCACATCTCCGAAAAGAATATTTGCAATGGCATCTCCTCCTCTGTTTCCTGGCAGGTAACCCATTACCACGGCATCCATTTCCTTTTCAAATTGTGAAATTAAGCGAGGTCTGCCTTCTATTAACAAGAGAGTTACAGGCTTTCCTGTTGAGGCCGCAGCTAATGCCAGTTCTTTTTGGGCTTCGGGTATATAGAGATCGTTGATATCTCCTGGTTTTTCGCAGTATGCATCTTCGCCAAGACACAAGACTATTTGATCTGCTTTTTTTGATGCATCTAATACTCTTTGGAGATTTTTTGTTTCGTTAAATCCTGAACCTGGAATATAAAATACATTATTAGTTCCTATTTTATGCTGAATTGCTTCAAGAATCGTGTGATGTGCTTCAATATATTTGTCTGTTTCGTCACCCTGCCAGTTATAAGACCAGCCGCCATTTAAGGCTGTCATGGAATTTGCCGTTGGGCCTGTAACCAAAACTTTTTGGTTTTTATCCAGAGGTAACAGCTGATTTCTGTTTTTAAGCAGTGTGATTGCTTCTTCTGCTGCATGAAGATTAAATAAAGAAAATTCCTCGGAGGCAAATTGAGGGTAATCAGAATAATGGGTAACAGGCTTTTCAAATAATCCCAGCTTTATTTTTATTCTGAGTATTCTTTTTACTGCATCGTTGATTCGATCTTTGCTTACCTTGCCTTCTTTTACCAGTTCAACAAGATACTTATGAAAGGTATAGTCTTCCGGTACCATACTCATATCAATGCCTGCATTTACCGATACTCTGACAGCTTCTTTTTGCGTGCTGGCAACTTTATGTCTGTCGTGCAAGTATTTTATATCTGCCCAGTCGGTTACTACCAACCCATTGAAATTTAATTCCTGTTTCAATAGATCTGTAATAATAAATTTGCTGGCATGAACAGGAACGCCATTAATTTCGCCTGAATTCAACATTACTGTATTGCCTCCTGCCTTAATTGCTTTTTCAAAAGGTTGCAGAAAATATTCTCTTAACTCTCTCTCAGGTATTGAAGCGGGTGTTCTGTCTTTTCCCGAGTTGGGTTGAGAATACCCAACAAAGTGTTTTAAACAAACAGCGATCTTTGTGGAGTCGCTAGATAACTTGGTTCCCTGGTACCCTTCGGTCAGGGCTTGTCCCATGATTGTTGTCAGGTAAACATCCTCTCCGAAAGTTTCCCAGAAACGCGGCCAGGATAGCTGTCTTCCTAAACCTAATACCGGGGAAAATGTCCAGGGTATTCCGGAAGCCCTTGTTTCATATGCTGTGATTGTTCCTATGTTTTTGCTTATGTTTGGGTCCCATGTGGCAGCTTGTGCGATTTGCTGAGGGAAAAGTGTGGCATTTTGTGTATAATTTGCTCCATGTATTGCATCTATTCCATATAATATAGGTATTTGTAATCTTGTATCATTAATTGCCATATCTTGTATGGTAGAAATTATCTCATTCCATTTTTCAAGACTATTGGCATGGCCACCACAATTTAAAATCGAACCTATATTATAATTAACAATTGCTTCTTTTAATCTTGCTGTATCTAATTTAAAAGGCTCTATTACTCCATTCTCATCTTGCTTTAAAAGGTGGGAGAGTGTTATCTGGGTCATCTGTCCTACTTTCTCTTCCAGAGACATTTCAGATATGATAGTTTCAATCCTTTGGTCTGTATTTCCATCTTCTGACTGAACCTTTGTTTTGGTACAACCAATAAAGATTAAAGAAATTAGTAAAATGGGAAGTAGATATTTTTTCATTCGGAAACAGTTTTATGCGACGATGATTTATGTTTTATAACAATGTTAAGGAAAGGTTAAATTAAAGTCAATTTTTTGCATACAACTAAAACTCATCAAGGGTTTTGGTTGGATACATCATTAATACATCATGCAATAAAACAATACATCAAATTCGACTAAAAAATATGATTAGCAGAGAATTTTGGTTCGGGAGAATACAACAAATTATTTCTAGTTATTTGTTGTCAATTTATGTGTTTTTGATATGAAAAATCATTGTTTAAGAAGAAAATCCACCAGATTTGTATCGCGGGACAAACCCAGTTTTTTTCTCAGGCGATAACGATGAATTTCAACTCCCCTGTGACTTATTTTTAGGAATGGCGCAATTTCTTTGGTAGAGAGGTTCATGCGAAGATAAGCACATAGTTTTATATCGCTTGGAGATAATTCAGGGAATTGTTTTTGCAGCCGTTTGATAAAATCACCCTGCACTTCGTCAAAATACTGCTTGAAAATTTTCCAGTCTTCTTCAAGGTTAAGGTCTTCAGTGATTTTTTTGTTTAAGAGTTTTAATTCAAATTGTGCTTCAGGATTGACTTTCTTATTGACTTTTTCCAATTCTTTTTTGAGATAGTTCAGTATTTCATTTTTTCGATTGAGATTCACAGCCTGAGAAGCTAATTCTTTGTTTTTAAGTTCCACTTGCGTCTTTTGGTTATTGACATCAGACTCTAGCTTTTCATTTTTTAATTTAATGATTTTGTTTTCCATTTCAAGCCTTTCCAATTCGTAGTGTTCCCGTTGCTTTTTAATTTCTTCTTTTTGTTTTTCTTTTAATTCTCTTTTCTCTTTTTCTACTCTTCGTTTAATATAGATTACCAGGAAGTAAACAAATGCTATAAAGGCCAATATGTAGATAATGTAAGCGACTTTGCTTTGATACCAGGGGGGTAGAATTGTAAAGTTAAATTCACTTATGCTGCTCTCCCGTCCGTATACATTTTTTGCTTTTACTTTAAATGAATAATCACCAGGAGATAGTTTTGTGTATTCTTTTGTTGTTCTGGTACTCCAGGCTGACCAATCTTCATCGTAACTCTCTAATTTGTAACTATATTTATTCAATTCCAGGTTTTCATAAAATGAGGCTGAAAAATCAATTTTAATAGACTTAAGAGAATTGAGATGAAATTTAATTGCTTCAGATGGCATCGATTTATTAATGTTATAATATGTATATGTATCTTTTTTGCAGTAGACAGAAACTTTTCTAAGATGGCTGTTAAAAATGGCAGAATCCTCCTCTTTGAAGGTAGCATTGTAATGAGCAAAGCCATCAACAGATCCAATAATCAAATTTGAAGAATCGATTACCTGAATGTGTTCAAAAGCTGGTACAAACTTTCTTTCCAGCTTGTGAAGTACTTCTGTATTATTAAAACAATCAGGGCTGCCTTTGCCTTTTATTAAATTAATATTGCGACTATTATTTGAAAAATACCATAAATTACCATATTTGTCTTTTCTTAGATTACTTACTTGTTTGTTTCCAATTTTCTGTGTTAAAACAGAGTCTTTTTCAAACTGATCTGCAAAGAATACAAACCGATATATCCCATCAGTAGTAGATGCATATATTTTTTCGTCAAGAATAAAAACCGAGTTGCCTAAATCAGAAGGCAAACCATGGTTGCTATTATAAAGATTGTATTTTACTACACTATCCATCTCTTCATTCATCCGGAGTCGATATATTCCTTTATACCCGTGTGTTATCCACAAATTGCCGTAATCATCCCAGGTTTGGATCCGGCTTGACTCGGAAAACCCTTTAATTTTTTGATCAAAAACCCATTGGTCTTTGGTTTTCTTTAGCCGGGCTATTCCGCTGTAACTACCCTGGATAATGTATTCGGGATGACCTGGCACTGGCAAAAAGTTCCACCCTCCCTGAACATTTGATATTTTTTTTGCTCTTTTGTCTGTGATCATATAGGCACCATTGTTGTGCCCACAGAATAATTCACCTTTAATCTTGCTAAGGTTCCAGACCTGTCCTTTTGTTCCTTCCACAATTCTGAAATTATCATCGATGCGTACCTTCCCATTTTGGCGTTTGAAGTCGTTGTAAAACAGAGCCTGATTTGTTCCCAGGTAAATTTTCCCATCGTGAATAGCGCTACTGTATCCTGTCCCTTCAATATTATAGCCTTCTCCAAAATAAGTTACGGGCGAGTTTATTTCTATATAATCAATTCCATTGTCTAGCCCCAGCCATAAATTGCCCTCATGATCACAAAAAGAACTCAGGATTGTGTTGTTCTGAAGGCCTTTTCCTTTATTTATATGTTGAACAATTTCTCCTTCTTCATTTGCAACAATCAAACCGTCCTGTATAGATCCAAAAACGTAATACTTATCAGATATTTTGGTTACATTAAAAAGCTGATTCTTTAGAATGAAAGAATTTGCTTTACCAGACCAGGGTTGAATGTTTCCATTATTATAGAGGAAAAAACCATCATTTTGCGTGCCAATTAATAAACTATTGGCATTGAATGAACTCATAGACCATATTCTTTTCTTTCCACTGAAAAATTCTCCTCCTTCAACAGGTTCAAATTCCTGTCCGTTATATTTCATTAATCCCTTGTTTTCTTCTGATATATAAAGAATACCATTTACATAAAAGGCAAAATGAAATTGTTCATCATAAGCAAGCACTTTTAGATTGCCACCTTTATAAAAGAAAACAGAGCTAAAAGATTGAAAGATAATTCCTGACTCTGTTGGAAATATTTTCCATATCTCCCCAAAGTCTTTATATTTCTGGGGTAATTCTGAAGCAATTGATTTATATTCTTTCTTACCGTTCTTTTGCATCTTTAAGTAACCAAATTCATTGTAAGCGCCTACATAAATTTTTCCATTCTTATCACAAGCTACTGCCCGTACAACAGATCTGTTTGAAACCTGGTATGTGTTCCAGCTTGTGCCATCAAATTCCAGAACACCTGAATTATTTGCAAAATAAATTAGATTCTGATTGTTTTGGGTAATATCCCATGTTTGTCTCCCTGCATTATATTCACTTCTTTCATAATTTTTAATAAAAGGAATACCCGTTTTTTTTATCTGGGAATAGCCAAAACCTGGTATTAGATAAAAGAATATGAGTAAACAGGAAAGATATTTAAAAGGTTTCATTCTGCTGACAATTGAAACTTTTGATTATTTAATATCCGAAGTTAATGAATTATTTTAGGATTTGAAAATGAGAAAGAGGAATCCAATTCCTAATCTTTTGCCAAATAATTGAGTTATTAGAAACATTTTTCTGGTCTTCTCAGGAACTATTAAACTACTAGTTATTAAGGTTCAAATTTTACAAATCCTTTTTGAAATTTTAAAAATCTTTACCTTCTCTTTTTGTGTTACTCATGTATTTAAACAATCTTAAATATTAAATGTAACATACCAAATGACACAAAAGATTGGAAATATTATTCTTGCAGTCCTGGTGCTTTGTACTACAACCGGATTTGTTGTTAATAAGCATTTTTCGGATGGTGAGCTTTATTCGGTATCTGTTTACGATGAAGCAGAATCTTGCTGTCAAAACGAGCAGGACCACATGGATACCTGTCACAATGAATCATCTGTATATAAGGTTAAGGATTATTTCCGTGCTTCTTCTTCAATTTCAATTCAGGCTGAATTCAAAACAATTAATCATCCCACATACATAACTGAATTTTTCCGGATTTCATATAATAAAGATTTAAATCTTTTTTCTGAACTGAAATTGCTTAAACCCAAAATTCCCAAACCGGAATTTATACAGGTTTTTATTCTCTGAAAATCATTGCTATTATCTTATCAAAAGCCCAATACTTAAGGGATTTTTTAATCTATAATTCTCTATTCATTATGTTATTTGTGTGAGGGATCCCTTTAGGGAATAAAAGGGCAGCGGGAAGAAAAATAAAACTACAAAACATTACTCCATTAAACTTAAAAACAATGCTAAATAAAATTATTAAATATTTTCTCGAAAACCGTCTTATTACAATGATTTTGCTGGTTCTGCTCATTGCGTGGGGTATCATTGTTTCCCCATTCGAGTGGAAAACCAGCGTGTTACCCAACGATCCGGTACCGGTGGATGCAATACCGAACCTGGGCGAAAACCAGCAAATTGTTTTCACCAAATGGATGGGACGTTCTCCCCAGGATATTGAGGACCAGATCACCTATCCGTTAACCACATCATTACTCGGTATTCCGGGTGTGAAAACGATACGAAGTACCTCCATGTTCGGGTTTTCCAGTATCTACGTCATCTTTGAAGAGGACGTAGAGTTTTACTGGAGCCGTACACGTATTTTGGAGAAGCTCAACTCGCTCCCGCAGGGTTTACTGCCCGACGGGGTGCAGCCACAGCTGGGTCCTGATGCGACAGCCCTGGGACAGATTTACTGGTACACCCTGGAAGGCAGAGATCCGCAAGGCAATCCAACAGGAAAGTGGGCGCTCGATGAGCTTCGCTCTATACAAGATTACTACGTAAAGTACGCGCTTTCCTCAGCGAAAGGTGTAGCGGAAGTGGCTTCTATAGGAGGTTACGTAAAAGAATACCAGGTTGATGTGAAGCCTGCCGCTATGAAGTCGTATGGGGTTTCACTCATGAACATCATGAAAAGTGTGAAGAATTCGAACCTCGATGTGGGAGCGCGTACCCTGGAGGTAAACCAGGCCGAATACGTGGTCAGGGGATTAGGGTACATCAAAAACCTGGACGACCTGGAAAACACGGTTGTGAAGTCTGTTGACCATACGCCCGTAAGACTGAAAGATGTTGCGCATATCACCTACGGACCAGCACCACGGCGTGGTATCCTCGATAAAGGGGGAGCTGAGGTGGTCGGTGGTGTTATTGTCGCCCGTGAGGGGGCAAATCCTCAGCATGTGATTGACAATGTCAAAGCGAAAATAAAAGAGGTGGAAGAAGGCCTGCCTACCAAAACCCTGGATGACGGAACCACTTCAACCGTTAAAATTATTCCGTTTTACGACAGAACGGAGCTGATCCAGGAAACTATTGGGACACTGGAGGAGGCCTTGTCACTACAAATTCTTATAACTATCATTGTGGTGCTTATTATGGTAATGAACCTGAGGGCTTCGGCTCTTATATCAGGCGTTCTGCCCATTGCCGTACTCATGACTTTCATTGCCATGAAATACATGGACGTCACAGCCAATATTGTGGCTTTATCGGGTATTGCCATTGCAATTGGTACTATGGTGGACATGGCCATTGTGCTGGTGGAAAACATCATCCGGCATATTGACAAAGCAGGGCCGGATGAGTCGAGACTGAAAGTGGTGTATGAAGGGACAACCGAGGTGGCCTCGGCCGTTGTGACAGCGGTACTGACCACCATCATCAGTTTCGTGCCCGTATTTACTATGGAAGGAGCAGAAGGTAAACTGTTTATACCACTGGCCTATACCAAAACATTCGCCCTGATAGCAGCGATACTGGTTTCCATCATTATCATACCAACACTGGCCTACCTCTTTTTTTCCATAAAGGTACAGGCGATTAAAATAAGAAGAACCCTACAAGGTGTGGTCCTGTTGGGTGGAATTTTTATCGCTATCCAATATGTCCCCTGGGCAGGTGTAGTAATCGCATTATTCGGAGCAATCAATCTTATCTCAACATATCTGAATGAGTCAGACAAAAAATATACGCTCTGGGCAAACAATGTCTTGGCTGTATTAACGGTTGCGTTTATACTTGCCAGAGAATGGCTGCCCCTGAGTCCTGAAAAATCATTATTTACCAATCTGTTCTTCGTGCTGCTGATTATAGCAGTATTGCTTGGATTTTTCGCATTGGTGATCAGGCATTTTTCAAAAATACTCAACTGGAG
>Ga0209925_1000954_pt1 | contig 14658 bp, 15 predicted proteins | sample SalPonR2_A_D1_MG_FD_185702 | JGI IMG/M metagenome (GOLD analysis project Ga0209925, IMG submission 185702) | Salt pond soil microbial communities from South San Francisco under conditions of wetland restoration - Salt Pond MetaG R2_A_D1_MG... ...
GAGGGGGGCGCGCTGACGGGAGGGAGGGAAGGAGGGAAGGAAAGGAGGGAGGGAGGGAGGGAAAGGAGGGAGAAGAGTTTTCTAAGCTGCTAGGGAGGGGCACGTCTTGGCCCTCGGCAAAACAAGGAAGCAGAGGATGGGAGAAAAGTTGGATACCACTGCAGTGCGGTAAATCAACCGGGGTAAAAGGGAGGGAAGGAGGGGCGGGACGATGGCGGGGAGGGAAGGGGGCCGGGACAGCACGGAGGTTTCCAGCCATCGCAAGGTCAACCACATGACGCGTAAGCGGGAGGGACGAAAGAGAGGGAGAAAAGGAGGGAGGGAGGGAGAGAGGGAGGGAGGGAGGGAAAGGTACCTGGGGCAGGTTGTCGGAGAGGATGTCTTGAAGCTGGGTCAGGGCGTACTGCTGAATGACCAGGTCGCTGACTGAGTTCAAAAGCTTTAGCAACGTGTCCACAAGCTTCGATGCGTCCCCAGGGTCGGCCAAAAGGAAGTCCAGGGGTTTGTCGTCGCAGTCTTTCAAAATCTTCACCTGGGATGGGGCGTGAAATAAAAATGCGAGGATGGGCCTGCATGCCTAGAGGGGAAGGGGACAACGCACTTCGACATGGCTACCGCTCCATGGCTGCGGGTAAACTCACTCGCATACATGCGTATTTTTGTAGAAATCACGCAACATTTAAATCCTTTGTGCCTGATTTGAAACCTCGTGTCCTCCCCTTCTCCGTCCCTTCAACCCTCACCTCTCCTGCATCCAGCATCGTTCGTCCGTAGGTGTCCCACTGGATATTGGTAAAAGAGGCCAACACCTGCTCTCTATCAGTGAGAACTTCCGAGGAGTCCGACCCGGCCGGGAGGATGCTTGCGCCCGTCGGAGTCGAAGGGGGTTCCGTCATCGTCTCCTCCTACAGAGTCTTGTCCTCGTTATCTCTTCCACCGTCCCAGCTTCGTCTTCCTGAACGCAAAAGGAAGCAGCACGTAGCGACCTTCGGGGCAAGAGAAAGACAAACGCGAGGCATGTGAATTTCGAGGACGTGAAGTGCCCAAATGAGATTTTGATGAAGTGTACATAAGGGGAGATTCCCCTCGCTGCTCGCTGTTCATTATCCTGCCAAGGGGTATGACATGATTCTTCACTTCCGTGGACTGGCTAACTATATCACCACCACTGTTACCACGACTCCCTAAGTCGTGGGCTGTACATGTCGGTAAGCTTACCGCCTTGCCCGCTTACCATGAAAGCTAGAGAGGGAAGCAGGGAGGGCCCGAGGGCAGGCTCGCCAAGGGCAAAGGTGATGACGGAGAGGATGTATGATGTTTTAGACCCTCATCCCCCATGTCCTTGACATGGGGGGCGGCCATGGACCCAAAACCTGGACATGGATGCGATGCTTTCGACACAGAGGGATTTTTTCGAAGAGTAGGGGGAATAGTAGCCGTGAGGGCAAATGCGAGTTAAGTGAAAGTTATAAATCGGAAAAAAATCGAATTTGCCCTCACGGCCCATTTATTTCCCCATACCAGGGTAGCTACGAAACATCGCCTTCTTGAACTTTGATTTATTTATTCACTTATGAAAATTCTCGCTAGTTTAACAGATTTTTCGATGTATGAAAAATGTGGAAAAAAGTTTAGACAGAATCGGCTCCAAATCTTATCATGTCTTTTAGTGGGAGAGACTTACAACACGGGTAGAGACATATATATTACCAAGTAAAAAGGCTCTTCGTATTTTCCTGCTTCTAGCAATATCACATCGCCAACAACGCCAATTTTATTTTTTTGTTTTTTTCCCTTAGGGTTAGGGTTATATTCTCCTTTCCACCTTTTCGACTCTTTGCCTCTTTTTCCCTACAACTTCTTAAAGGGAGGGAAGAAAAAAACAAGTCGAATGCAGGGCTTTACCGCCCCTGCTCGCTCTTGTGTGCGAATTTCTTTCAACTCTTTCATGTTGACGAAGGTTCGGTTTCCGAGAAACATTGAACTTCTGCAAAAAGTCGCTGACTTTGAAAATTGTAAAAGGGTGGTATATCGCCAGATCAGGAAATTCGCAATAAATTGAAAATGATAACATTATGAGGATTGAGTTCCTTTTTCTACTGTTTGCCAGCCATTTATGATGCTCCTACTATCAACTCATTAAAGATTTTACGTACGCATTTATCAAAAATACCAAATCTTGCTCCTTAAGGAATTTCTCGGGTTTTCTTTTTTATTAATCCTGCAACACACCGGAAACATCCGCGCAAATTTGGCCTTTCTTCAAATTTGCATTTTTGATTCTCACCTTCTCGGCCTTTTTTAAAAGCTTTCGTGGATTTAAACTACCTTTTTAACTATAAAAAGCACGTTATACAAAATTCTTTAATCTAGTTTTTCTTGCGTTTGCTCGTTCGCTTTTCTCCTTTCTCTTGTTCTCTCCCTCCATCCTCACGTTCACTTTTTCGATGTACGCCATAGTCACCGCGGGTTTTAAATGAAGCTACTCGCAAGATTGCGCCTGGACGTTCTAGAAGACGCAAGATCGCGCCTGGACGTTCTAGAAGAAGACGGCATTGGAAATCTTCAACTTGGGCCGGTACATAATGACACTGGAGGCAAAGAGACCGATAGAGATGGAGACGGCCACCAGCATCATCCCACTGCCAAAATCCAAGCCGCCATTCAGGTCGTCATTCAGCCATTTTTCCACGCCCCTGACGCTCATTCCCCCTGGCACGATCAAAAACACCCCGGCCAAGATAGGGACCAAGGCAGGGCTGTTCGTCGCGTAGGCGTACAGATTCCCCGCCACGCCACACACAAAGGCGGTCAGCACCGTGCTGCTCCCGGGTGTCATTTCCCCCACCGTCGGCGCCAAATTGATGGTGACGTAGCCAATCGCTGCTACAATGAGCATACTCAGCCATTGGACCGGAGCTGCTTTCATAAGTATGTTGAAACAGGTCACGGTGGCGATGAAGAGAGGAATTTGGGTCCACGTAGAGACTGGGTTACAGTTTTCCGTCGACGTCCAGCTAACATTACTCTCCCAGAAGGTCATTCGGTGCCCTGCGTCCCACGGATATCGTGTGCATTGTGTACGGAAACATAAGTTGTGAGAGCTTCGAAGCCAGCAATTTGACCACTTTTCATCAAAAGGCATTTTCCCACATGCCCGACCGGTCGCAACCCCATTCAGGCGCAGGGAAATGAGCGCAAACACAATGTCCGTGCCTCCCAACCGCGTCAGTGCTATTCACTCACCTAAATCGAGGCCGAAACCAATCAAAAGGGCGTTCATGAGGGCCGTCATCATTCTGACGGTCCCTGAGATCATGCTTTGCGTCGACAGTTCTGCGGGCGTGCATCCGAAGGGGAGGGAAATGGTCGCGTATGAGGATACGACCGAGCTTTGAACCATCGACAATCTAAACAATGACCCATCCGCCCCCCCCTTCCCTCCCCCCCTGACAAAGGATAGGCCGCTAGCTTCCTCAAAGATGGCTATCCAGCGACCTTCCCCCTTGTCCGTCTCCCCTCCCCTGCATTAGTATGACACCGGCGTGCAACACGACCAGGGAAGCGGCAAGCAAGGCGCCCGCATCGGGGGCCAGACCCGACTTACGACACTAGCGAACACGAGGAAGACGTACCAATGATGGAGGACGTGATGCTCCAGCCGGGGAGGAGGTAGACAATGGGCCCAAAATGAATGGCCAGGGAGCAGGTGTTGGGGATATGGGCCGCCAAAATGGTGGCGAGGAACGATGCTAGCCACGCCGAGGCAAACACTCCCAACTTCCCGACAATATAGGACACGTCCGCCATCACCCACAGCCCCCCCGCAAAAATGCCGACAAAGCCCGCCAGTAGACCGTCAATCAACGAGCCCGAGAAGAAAAGAGGGGCGACACATCCCGAGGCAATGGTGTAGCAGGCCAGTTTGACTTGCCAGGAATACAGGGGAGGCTCGGCGATCATGCTGTCAAGCTTCTTGATCGCAAAAGGTAGGGAAGGGATGCGCTGCTCCAAAATCAGGTTCACTGCGAATGGTGGAAAGGGAGAGAAGGAGAGTGAATCCAAGCATCGTCCCGATAGCTCTGTAGGTTTGTGGAAGTGCAGGCACGTGCAGCCGGCGGGCCGGACTAAGGAGTATCACCCCCTTCCACGTCTACCACACGCAATTTGCACCGGTGTGCGGCTTGCTTTCTACCTACCGAGATGATTGACCCGGCGGAGTTTGTACACGTCGAGGCCCCCCCCGACGGGGAGGATGTGGGTCTCCGTGTTGGAAGCACTGGGCGAGCCGAAGGAGATGAACATGATGTTCGGGAGAATGATAAAGGAGCCTTCCATGCCCATGGTCTGGAGGAGGACTGGAAAGAAAGCCGAAAATGAGCGAGCAAGTCAAGAATGGCAGAAAAGTCGCACGTTGTCGGAGGGTCCTAGTCATACCCAAGGCGCGCCGAAGGGGGGGAGTCAAGCGCTATCCCCTGGCATGCACCTCCATGGGAGACTGAACTGAAAGATCGCTTACCTTGCATGCTGTATTCAATCCGTGGAATCGGGCACCCGTACGAGAGCAAAGAGACGGCGAGTTTCATCAGAAAATCTTCCTTTCGAATCACAGCGGCCTCGTTGCCAACCTTCCCTCCCGGCCTGTCCACCCCCTCGAGTCCCTCCAAGTGCGTGGACGACAGCGTACCCAGCACGTACTGGGCTCGCACGTCCTCCACATCCATATCGTCGTCCGGGGTCTCTCCTTCCTCAGGACTCTCCGCCCACTCCTTTTCTTCTTCCCAATACGGCCTTTCTCCGAATTGCTTGATCCCCTCGGTGAACACTTTCTTCGCGCCCCAACCACAACACGCGCACATCTTTTTGCTGAAACCGGCCAGTGCCGACCAAAACCGCGCAAAATCGCTCTTGTCGCCGTCCTCCGTGCCTTTGCTGAATTTTTGCGTGACCATACGCGTCAGGGAGCCTACGGCTTCTGGCTGTTCCTCTGCGCCCCCTTCTTCTCCTGCACGGGGACTCCCATGGGTGTCAGAGCTTAAACCCATGACAGCCATGGAGAGCACAGGAAGCAGCCCTGGGGTTCTATTCCGATTCTTTCTCCCCTCGTCCCTGTGCGCCGGGCGGGGAAGACCGAAGTTTCGAATACTCTCGCCACGGTCGGGCAGAGAGGTGATAGGACGGAGGTTGGAGGCATACAGAGAAGATCCTTGCGATAAGGATGCTTGTCGGTGCATAGGCGGAGGACTTTGGCCCGGCTTGAAGGTACCGGAGGTAGACACTGTCGGAGCGAGGGCTGATGAGCTCTTGGCTTTATGTTGGGACTGGAAGGAGAAACGGTGGACGGGATGCGTTCTCGTCGTGTCAATTGAATCAGTAGCACCTGTATTCGTGTCCCCTGTAGGGAGTACCGACGACGTGAACGTAGAGCCCCTGCGCGTGTGTACCGGGTCGGAGGGCAGGCCAGAAGCTTGCAACACGGGCGTCTCCGACAGAGACTGCAAATTGGGATCCTGCGGGCTTGAATGCGGCAAGTGGCGCTGATTTTCGTCCCTTTCTGCACCAGTCCCTGGCGTCTGCATTGAAAAGTGGTCGTCACCTAGCTGGCGGTGATCTTGTCCCCTCGGCTGGTCATACCACTGTTCCTGGTGTGGCGGCTTTCCCGACAGAGATCTTTCCGACATGATCCTACGATAGGATGCATGACGTAGAATGAAAAGTTGTGTTTTAATATTGTATTACTTTAGATAATTATCCGCTCGATCTTTCAATGAGATTTCAAGGCTTTTCACGGTGTATAGGCGTACTTTCTTCGCCTGTATGTCCTACGATTGTTTTTCCGCGGGAGACACATCCAGGAGGTTCAAGCTCTTTACATTTTTCCTAATGACACCTTATCAAATGCAAAAGCTTCGAGGAAACCTGCAGATACTCTTTTTTAAATGATAAAACGAAAAGTGCACAAGTGATAGAAATGGCTACTTTCCGCAGACTGTCGCTGTAAATGTAGCTTACAGGAGCACATGTTGCCAAGCTTTTCCCGAGTCAGCTGTCGCTGTTCCCACGGCGGGAACGCCCTTGTTATTTCCCAAGGTAAACGTTTTTCTTCCTCGTTTTTTTCAATGAATACATGCTTTTGCAAGCCGAAGCAAGGACCTCGACATTGCAAATATACTTGTGACGGGACATCAAGGTTTGATCGTAAGAACGCAAAGGAATACTGATTTCGTGGTTTATATCCTTCCTGTAGTGTGAAAAGGGGATGTACAACCGAATTTGAGCTAAAATACGTCTTTTACGTCATTCATCTTTTGACTTATGTGCCTTCATTTTAAAACTGCTGTTTTCATGTATGGGCTTCTTCGAAAAAGCCGTGGCGAATGCTGTTAATATATATGATGAGGTGGTGCGCTTAAGCTAAGAGCAAGGTAATGACCGAGAATTATTTACTGCGCAATCATGGACATTCAGTTTTGTCTGCAGATTTACATAAGGAATTGTAATAAAAGAGTATGAACCGCATGTACGCGATGCATGCAAGTTTTGAATCTTTCTTTTCCCTGCTTTCATCGCTTTCTCATTTTTTTTTTTCACAGGCGGTATATCTCCAAATGCACACGCGATCCTTTCTTGCTTTCAAATGGCTATACCATTCTAATTTTTTCCTCCTCACTGAATTTCGACAAGTCATTACCACATGTACCCTAATGCTACTATCTGTGTTACCTCAAGCTCATCGATTGATCGACCTGAGAAGCACTAATTGCCGATTTTTCATTGACATGTGAAGTTTCACACAAATAGGAGAACAGCAATCACGCTTTTAATTAATCTAGCTCAGAAAAAGACAGCGTTGGAAATTTTCATCCTAGGTTTATACATCAAGACGCTCGAGGCAAAGAGACCGATAGAAATAGATACCGCAATCATCACAATTCCACTTCCAAAGGCCAGGCCGCCGTTCAAGTCATTATTGATCCATGCTTTCACTCCTTTCACACTCATTCCACCCGGTACGATCAAGAAGATTCCGGACAAGATAGGGATCAAGGCGGGGCTATTGGTGGCATAAGCATACAAATTTCCAGCCACGCCAACGAAAAAGGCGGCTAAAACGGTGCTACTGCTGGAAGACATGTTGTGCAAGGTCGGGGCTAAATTGATGGTCAGGAAAGAGATGGCCGCGACACAAAGCATACCCAGCCATTGAGCTGGGGCGCCTTTCATCAGGATGTTGAAGCAGGTGATGGTAGAAAGGAAAAGAGGAATTTTGGCCCAGGCAGAGACAGGTTGGCAGTGTTCCGTGGAGACCCAACTGCTTGTGTTTTCCCAGAAGGCCATTCGATGCCCTGCTCGGACAAGTGCGTAATGCATGGGAGGCATGAGCAAGCGCAGGGATATTGCGGGTTGTTTTTTGTTCGGGACCCTGCAGGGACGTAAGCTTCTACACCATGTCCTCCCTTCCCGTACGTCCCGATTCTGGCTCTACCTACCCAAATCAAGGCCAAATCCAAGCAAGAGCGCATTCATGAGGGCGGTCATCATGCGTATTGTCCCAGATAACATGTTTTGTGTCGAGAGCTCTGGTGTATGTATTGGAGGGGGAGAGTATTCGAGTAGAGTTTCACGATTCTTTCGGGGGCAGCACGCGGGACGGAGAGAATTTTGATCGCACGACCCCGAATTAATCCAACATCATACACACCACCTTACGTCTTTAAACGTAATCATGAATGAAAGCGAGCTGAAGCTTACCAATGACAGCACACGTGATGCTCCAGCCGGGGAGGAGGTATACAACGGGTCCAAAATGAATGGCCAGCGGGCAAAGGTTCGGAATGTGGGAAGTCAAAATTGTGGCACAAAACGACGACAGCCATGCAGAAGCAACCAAACCTACTTTTCCCACAATGTAGGACACGTCCGCTAGCACCCACAAACATCCCGCAAAGAATCCGAGGAAGCCCGCCAATAGACCATCAATCAACGAGCCCGAGAAGAAAAGAGGGGCGACACATCCCGAGGCAATGGTGTAGCAGGCCAGTTTGACTTGCCAGGAATACAGGGGAGGCTCGGCGATCAGACTGTCAAGCTTCTTGATAGCATGAAGGAGGGAAGGAATGCGCACTTCCAAAATTTGGTTCACTGCGAGAGGAATAGCGTGGTTGGGGGGGGGAAGGGGAGGGTTGTGTGAGTACGTGAAAGATTATTGCCATGAGCGCTTAGGACCACTAAATACCCAAAGGAGGAACGATCTCTCGCAAAGGAGAAGGATTCCTCCAAAAGAAAATTGGTGCCCTGACCTCTCTCTTACCGAGATGATTGACCCGGCGGAGTTTGTACACGTCGAGCCCCCCCCCGACGGGGAGGATGTGGGTCTCCGTGTTGGAAGAAATGGGCGAGCCGAAAGTGATAAACATGAGGTTTGGGAGGACAGTGAAGGAGCCCTCCATGCCCATGGTCCGGAGGAGGACTGTATAGGAGTAAGAAGAGGCACGAGCGTGGGATAATTGATGACACAACAAAGAGGGGCATCAGGCACCTCTGTCTGTGACAGAGTGGATCAGAGTATGTGGATAGACGTATCCGCGCACCTTACCACCACTACAAGTGTCGTTCTTACTGTTCCACTTCTTAACTCTGCACATTTCTCTACGTGAGTCTCATTCCGGTGATCCTCCCTGCCTTCCTCTCGCATTCTCCTCCCTTCATTCCTGTGATCCTCCCTCCTGCATCGCCCCTCCTTACCTTGCATGTTGTATTCAATCCGCGGAATCGGGCAGCCATACGACAACAAGGACATGGCGAGCTTCATCAGGAAATCCTCTTTTCGAATCACTCCCATTTCCTTGAGTTTCAATGCCGATTCCTCCTTCCGCTCCCCTTCGCCCAGCCCAAGCGAGGACAACTGCCCCAACACGTACTGACTGCGCACCTCCTCCACGCTCACGTTTTGCGAGTCGTCCCCCGCATACCTCCCTTCTTCCTCCAACCCTTCTTTCCCTCCCCCATCCCCGGCGAGGCCTGTATCATCGGCGTCGCTGAATTTTCGAGTCCACGGCCTGACCACATCCGCGTACATCCGTCTCGAAAGCGGGCCGCAGCTAGCGCACGCTTTCTGCGCCAGCCTGACACACATTGACCAGCATCGCATCCAGTCACTCATGTCCCCATCTTCGGTCCCTCTGCTCAAACCTTGCAAAAGCCTGTGACGAAGCGGTTTCTTCTCCGCTCCCTCCCCGGCCTCCCCCCTCCCACCGCCTTCCCTCGTCTTGATGTCCTCCGCGAGGCCCGCGGCCGGGACTACCAAATTACTGGAAGCAGACGAGAAAAATACCATGCTTTTGTCTTGCCTGCTGTTGGCCCTGCTACGGCTCACAGGAGGGAGGGGTAGCCCGAAGTGGCTTACGGTCCTCGCTCGATCGGTGCCGGCCAACATGACGTTGGAGGCGTAGAAAGACGTGGAAACCGGTCTCGGGATGGAATCAAGGCCGGAAGTGCTGGACATTTGGGGGGAAATGGGTCGCGATGCATCTTGCATGAAGGAAGAACTCTGCCTCTGGATCCAGGGCGTGAAAGAGGACGCATCTAAGGCATCAATGCCTGGATTGGAAGCCGTGGGTGCATCCACCGATTCCACATTTTGTCCAGATACGATGGTAGGAAAGTTTTGCCTGTCTGTCGACTTTAGACACATGTCCGGGGTGGCTTGAATGGGTAGATCGTCCAGGACGGAGGTCTCCAAAATGGGTTGCAACCCCAGGTTTGTCGACCGTCGGCACGGTTGCTGGCACAGGTTTTCGGGTACACTTCCGCCGGAGTGATTCCCTTCTCCTTCTCCTCCTTGACCTTCTATCTCTTTCTCCTTGTCGTGCTGTGGGTATTGGCTCTGACGGTTTGACGTCTCCAACTGGTTGTCATCCTCGTTTCGATCACGTCGTGGCACTTGCTCAGAGTTGGGGGCACTTGGAAGGACAGCTTCATTCATAGTTCAATCTGAGAATTGTGTGTTTGACACTATACTGCGGAATTTTGGGACATCATTAAGTAAATGAAGTGCATGTGACTGATAAAGGGCCCAGATAATCGGGGAGATGCAAATAATTGTCCTCTCATGGGCCTGGCCCATGCCAATCAAGACAAGCAACGTGCGGTTTACGCTGGACATTTTGAATCATGTCAAATCATATCATTCCCTTCATAAATTCTCACCCTATTTAGACACCACAGGCAGATCATGAAGTCGCTCGCCGGAACGGAGAGTCACACATGATTGTGGCGTACTCGTTTGCACAAGCATATGACGTCGTGAACTGTGTAACGGAAAGATTTGCTCAACTTCAACGGGGGGTAGGTCTTCTTTCTCCGTTTAGGACTTTTGGGCAGACGGTCTTTTGGCATTTTTCAAGCATGATCGCACACAATGCAATCAATAAGGACAAAACACATGCGGAAAAAAAGTATGTATTTTCCCGTGCCGATTAAAGATTACAATCGTTCGTTCTCTCCGCGTGAGAAAAATCCAATCTAACTGAGGGGTGATCTCATTCTTCGTCAGAGCACCGGACTGACTCTCCGCCCTCATTTACCTCCTTCACAACATGTGACGATAGCTCTCTACGTTTTCAAACATTTGGTGTACCCCCAAGCACCAGTATCATGGAGGTGAGTGCCGTGGACGGAAGATGAGGAAATAGAGTCTCGGCCCCATTTAAATTGGAGGTGAAATGGCCGCCTCTTCCTACTCAGAAGTTCTGGTCATAAGATGGCCACATCACAATGCTTTATGATAAACTTCTTTTGTTGGTTGATGATTCCATCTGTTGAAGAACTCTCGTAGTAGTGCCCGGCTTCCGCATCCCTCGGCTCTATACGGGTAGTAGTGCAGGGCGAAGGTCATAGATTTTTGTGACTTATGCGCCCACACGGTTCCCGTCAACGACAACAAGGATCCTTCCTGGATGAAATGTCAATTTCTTCATGCTTTGAACCGCATATCTCTCCATTTCATTGGCGCAGGTTGAATTTATGCTGGATAGCAGTGAGGACAAGAAACGGGCAACCGAGAACATCCTCAGACAGACCCGCGAGGCTTCTCGTGTGGACGTACACAAAGAGGAGGATCATTTGTGGTCTTTAGCTTCGGGGAAATTGTGCGAACAGATCAAAAAGGACGGCAAAAATTTGGGCAAGGGTATTTTGAAGGCAAGGCTAACAGAGAAGATGGAGGGAGGGAAGGAGGGAGGGAGGAAAAGGGGGGGCACGAAAAGTCTCCAAATAGTGTAACTATGTGCGATAGGAATAAAGTCCATCGTCGAGATATGAGATATGGTACTTATCTTTGTGGTACTATGTAATGTTTTGGAAGGCTGAACCGGGTTATGCGTGGGGAGAGGGAGGCAAGTAGAGGGAGATTACGATGCTATATGTAATGCCCCATCCGAATGCCTTTGCCAACAGAGAGCAATTTCCAACGTCATTTTTACAACTGTTTCGATGGGGTGTTCTAGATAGAATCTTCCGCTCTTGTGCAACGACTCGCCCCCTCTCAATTTCTCTCGCTCTCGCTGCCTTCCTCTACCTCAACACACGTTGTCTTAGGTCAATAGCTTCATCAACCATCGCGTGGACGTGGGACTTGTCGACTTATGCGGGCATGCGCTCGCCGACTGCTTCAAGAACAGAGACGTCACCCTCATCCTGACGGCCCAAACAAGCGGAGTCCTGCCGGCCCAAGTAGGAAAAATAACAACCTTTGCATATCGATCAGCACCCCTGCCTGACCGTTACGCCACCGTGACGAGTACTTAAATCGACCGCCTCTACTTCTCCTACTTTTCCCTTTTTCTGTAGGCGTGTGCCCGGTACCTGGAGCGGCCCATGATTTTCGCACGGGAAAAGAAGCCCATCACCATCTCAGAGTCCTACCAGTCCCAGAGCCGGAGCCACACCCGCCGGATGGACGTCTCCCTCTTCGTCGCCAAAGAATTCATGGGCCCGAGCGATCGAGGTCAGAAATTGAGCGGCGTTCACTTCTCGAATGTCGTTCCCGTTGTCTTTTCCCCCCGCGATTGTGGACCGAAGGGAAATGGGTGTGTGGCGGCTTACTCTTGAATCTAAGGCCCTCTCCCTTCGGCGCTCAGTCTTCCACGGCATGCGACAAATCGATCTCATACCCTCCACCATGCGTCGCTCGCATTCCCCCCCCCTTCTAATTTCTTATCCTACTTCCGTTCCCTTCACCCAGTCCTCATTGTGGATGATTTTCTGGCCTCAGGCACGACCGCTGTCGCCCTCCTTGATATCGTCCGGCAGGCTGGGGCGACATGTCTGGGCTTCGGATTTTTGGTCGAGAAAGAGTTTGAAAAAGGGCGGGAACTTCTTATAAAGGCCTTGAAAGAAGGAAAGGAGGACGATGAGCAAGGAAGGGAGGAGGAGATCCGCATTGTGTGCTTGGCGAACGTGGTCGCCCTCGACGGGGAGGAAGGGGGTGAGATTCGCTTGAGCGGTGGGAAGAAGTTATAGGCACGAAGAGAGCATGGTCTCAGGACAAGGATGAAGGGATCGATTTCGCCATTTGTTCTTCAGAGCCCAAACTAATGGGGGTAGGTGGAGGCCGAGCACAAACATAGCACGGGGAGGTAAAATGAGATACACAGCCTCTGTTTCGATGATTGGTGCTTTTTTTACAATTTGGCATAGACCAAACAAAAAACTAACCATGTTTTTTGGGGAGATGGACAGGAAAGAGTCCCTCTGCAAGTAATCAGGATTTGCATGTACGACTTACCCTTGTGTGTGCTAAGCTGGAGTTACCTCTTGAAGTAGCACTTCAATATCTTGGCAAATTTCGTCGTTCCTATTGTAGTTGCTTACGATGGCAGTGCTTTCAAGGAAGTTTCCATTCTTAGGACACAAGAGGCACGTCTCCTGAAAAACTACTGAATTGATGCAGCCCCGTCTTGGCTAAGGATGGTTGGCATGTATGTACACAATATTCGGTATTTTTGCTATTGTTCGAATGTCAGGAGTATCATAAATTTAACTCCAATATAATAGCGCCATACATCGCATGTGGCTCAATTGCACAAAGATCAGGGGTCAACTGATCTGCGCCTCCCGCGATCGACCGCTCAGAGGTATGGATCTGCTGAAACGCAAAACAAGGAATCCTCCCTTTGTCGCCTTCCAAGTTTTAGGGGTTGGTACTGACACAATTTCCTGTAGCAATCGCCATGAATCAGTTCCTGCTTTTGTGCACTTTTTCAATGTTACTACTGTTACTGTTCTCTGTAGCAACTGCTCAGTCCCTACTACCAGCATGCGATCGCCCGGCGCCATCCAAAATCCGGCTGCTGCTTAGGGCAAGCTTGTTGCACTCGGAATTTGTGCACTCTTTGCGTTTGAAAGGCATAACTGCTTAGCTATTAGATTGTGTTTTGTACGTGATTTTGCAAGAAAAGCATTTAGTGACATTTAAATCCACCACAGTTCATTCGATATGTAAATTAAAAAAACGAACAATAAGCTTGGAAGGCAATTGATTTTGAGTTAGTCCCCTGGTAGCTGGCAAAGCGCACGAATACTTTTGATGTATACTTCGGGGGGTAAGTCAACCTCCTGCCTCCCCTGGACCAGGAAGATTTACAAGAACACAAACATCGTACCTATACCATTTCTTCTACGTCCACGGCTCACTATTGCACATCAATATCTATAAATGATTCCATATGTACCGAATTCAGCACCATAGAGTATCATGTAGAGATAGTAGGAGGACACACCTCATGCACCTCCTTCCCCTCGCCTTATACCACCCTTCCATGCTCTTTGTCCACAACCACGCAGGCGACGAAGGTGTAACTAAGACACGGACGTTCCTGTGATAGCTTCAAGGTCGACACTATGACCGCAATATAGCGTCGGGTGGGTAATGGAGCCAATCGAACCCCACCTCCTCCTTCCCGGACGCGCCGTCCTCTGTGACCCGGTTTCTGTGTTTTCCAGGCCCGTTAATGTTCAATCATCCCGCCTCTAGCATTGTGCACTCTTTTCGCATCCTTTCCTGAGCCTCATCCTTCCCCCACTTCCCTTCGCTGTATCAGAGAGGCTTCCCCTCAAGACGGGCCAATGCCCTCTCCTTCACCCGTGGCTTCCTCCTCTTTCCCCCCCCCGTCGTCCTCCCTGACTCCTCGACACCCACCCCCTTTCATCTCCATCCGCGTCGTACACGTAGACTTCTACCTCCTTCAGCTATCTCCGTTGCTTGACCCGTCACACCCCTCTCGCTACCCCGCCCTCTGTGCCCATGTCATGTCTTCCCCTCCCTCGGCACCCTTCCTCCGGGTCCCCGTCATCCGCATATTTGGCAGCACGCCTGCGGGGCAGAAGGCATGCCTGCACGTGCACGGAGGTCGCCCGTACTTCTTGATACGTCCGCGGGATTTACCCGAGGAAGGGGAGGAAGGCGGGAGGGAGGACGGGCTCGTTCGTCTTTGGAGGGACCCTGCCAGGCTGAAATCCCTGCTGGGGCGGTTGGAGATGGAAGTGGAGGAGACAATGATGGCTTGGGAAGAGAAGAGGAGGGCAGCGGTCGGGGCGGACGTGGTGGGAGAAGAAGGGGGCGTCGAGGCCCAGGTGAGTGGGCGGGTGCGGGAGGGA
>Ga0209925_1000955_pt1 | contig 14655 bp, 25 predicted proteins | sample SalPonR2_A_D1_MG_FD_185702 | JGI IMG/M metagenome (GOLD analysis project Ga0209925, IMG submission 185702) | Salt pond soil microbial communities from South San Francisco under conditions of wetland restoration - Salt Pond MetaG R2_A_D1_MG... ...
CAGTTCCAGGGCCACGCAAGGGTATCGTGATGGTCAAAAAAGCTAATAAGAAGTAGAGGCGGAAAATGGAAACAAAGGTCTTTTCGGTACAGGGCGAAGAGATAAAAAATATCACATTGAACGACGACGTTTTCAACTGCGAGGTAAGCGACAGCGCAATCTACTATGCTATTAACAGCGAACTTGCCAATCGTCGTATCGGTACCGCCAGTGTGAAGAACAGAAAACTGGTGAGGGGCAGCAATGCCAAGCCGTGGCGTCAGAAGGGGACGGGAAACGCCCGTGCCGGTGACAAAAAATCGCCCTTATGGGTTGGTGGGGGTACCACTTTCGGACCTCAGCCTCGGGACTATCATGTACGGATGCCTCGTAAAATGAAGCGCGCCGCGATGAGGTCTGTTCTTTCAAAGAAGGCCCAGGCGGGTACAATAAAGATCGTTGAAGATTTTTCTGTTGAATCAGGAAAAACCAGGGACCTTGTATCGATACTTAAAAACCTGGTGAAAGCGGAACGGACGGTTGTAGTGCTGCATGATGAAGACAATATGCTTCGAAGGGCCGGTAGAAACGTACCATGGCTAAAGGTTCAGTCTTTTAATAGATTGAGCGCCCATGAGCTCTTTTATGGAAAGAATATTGTACTTACTGAATCAGCAGTTGCAAAATTGAACGATTTTTACGCTAAGAATATTGAGAGGGGTCGGTCGTGAGAGCTGATCAAATAATTATTGAACCGGTATTGACTGAAAAGTCAAATGTGATGCGAGAAGCAGAACAGCGAAAATACACTTTTAAGGTTAATGCTCGGGCCAACAAGACACAGATTAAAAAAGCTGTTGAGGAACTTTTTCAAGTTACTCCGTTGGCCTGCAATGTGGCGTGGGTAAAAAGCAAGCCTAAATCGTCACGGACACGGTCGGGATACCGATTTGGAAAAACTACCTCGTGGAAGCGTGCAGTGGTAACTCTGAAATCGGGAGAAAAGATCGAGTCGATTGAAGGTGTATAAGAAGTTGCGGATTAATAGGGGGATTCAGACGTGGCACTGAAAAATTATAAACCGAACACCCCAAGTCAGCGGTATAAAACGGGGCTTACCTTTGAAGAAATTACCCGTGAAGAAAGCGAGAAGTCACTTACCAGGGGTTTTGGCTTTCATGCTGGGCGCGGTGCCGGAGGACGCATTAGTGTGCGTCGAAAGGGCGGGCGTCATAAAAGAAAATACCGTGTAATTGACTTTAAGAGGGACAAGGTTGGGATAGTCGGAACAATCAAGACTATTGAGTACGATCCGAACCGATCTGCATTTATTGCATTAGTGTGGTATGCAGATGGTGAAAAGCGCTATATTTTAGCTCCAAAGGGCTTGAAGGTTGGCGCGACCATTCAAAATGGACCGGGCTCACCAATTGCTCCCGGTAACACCTTGCCGTTGGGAAGTATTCCTCTTGGGCTTGAGGTGCATAACATAGAGCTGCAAAAAGGCCGTGGCGGACAAATGGTACGTTCAGCCGGTGGACGGGCGGTTCTTGTCGCTAAAGAAGGGGATTACGTAACCGTTAAACTTCCTTCAGGGGAAATGAGAATGGTGTTTGCAAAGTGTCAGGCAACCATCGGTACCCTTGGAAACGAAGAACACATGAATGTGTCCCTTGGTAAAGCCGGTCGTTCGCGATGGCTTGGCAAACGACCAAAAGTACGTGGTGTTGTAATGAACCCAGTAGACCACCCGCATGGTGGTGGTGAAGGCAAAACCTCCGGTGGTCGCCATCCGGTATCTCCGTGGGGGCAGCCTACCAAGGGTTATAAGACTCGTAAGAAAAAGAAATATTCGAATAAGAATATAGTAAAGCGAAGGAAATAGGAGTAGGTCGTGTCAAGATCGATTAAGAAAGGTCCTTTTATAGAGAAAAAGCTTTACAAACGAATTGTAGAGGCGGGTAAGTCCGGGGATAAGAAGATGATAAAAACCTATTCCCGTTGCTCGACTATTATTCCGGAGATGGTAGGATTTACCATTTCCGTGTACAACGGGAAAACATGGGTTCCGGTATATGTAAATGAAAACCTGGTTGGTCATAAACTGGGCGAGTTTGCTCCGACCCGATTTTTCCGCGGACATGCAAAGTCCGATAAGAAAGTCGGAAAGAAATAGGTGTGGTTATGGAAGTGAAGAAAGGGTATACAGCAAAGGCAAAGTATCTACTTGTTTCACCGCGTAAAATACGCCCTATTGCCGATACTATTAGGTTGAAACCTTATACCGAGGCGATGGCTATTCTTGAAAGTACCCCTAAAAAGGGTGCCGGCCTTATCAAAAAGGTAATTCAGTCGGCCGCGGCAAACGCGCTTTATCAGAATAACAAGCTTGATGAAGATAGTCTGTTTATAAAGCAGCTGCTCATCGACGAAGGACCACGGTTGAAGCGTGTATGGCCAAGGGCCCGCGGAAGAAGAGATATTCTTCTAAAACGCATGAGCCATATCTCGGTTGTTGTAGACGAAATAGGAAATATGGGGGAATAAATGGGTCAGAAGGTTAATCCGGTAGGACTACGATTAGGTATAAACAAAACCTGGAAATCGAAGTGGTACGTTGATCCGCGCGACTACGTTGAAACTCTGCATGAGGATCTGAAACTGAGAAAAGAGCTGGAGAACTGTCCTGAGGCCCGTGGTGCGGAAATCTCGGATATAGAGATTATTCGGCATCCTCAGAGAATTACTATTGTCGTAAAAACCTCGAGGCCTGGAATTATCATCGGCGCAAAGGGCTCCAATATCGAAAAAATTGGAAATCGCCTGCAAAAGCTTGCAAAGAAGAAGATCCAGATCAAGATAAAAGAGGTAAAACGTCCTGAGGGAGATGCCCAGCTGATCGCTCAGAACGTTGCTCGTCAACTAAAGGCCCGTGGCTCATTTCGAAGGGCATTGAAGATGTCGGTAAGTAAGGCCGTTCAGGCGGGTGTTGAAGGTGTAAAGATTCGCATCTCCGGGCGATTAGGTGGTGCTGAAATGTCGAGAATCGAGTGGCAGCAGTCAGGCCGGGTGCCTCTGCATACACTTCGTTCCGATATTGACTACGGTTTTTTTGAAGCCAAAACTACCTTCGGTACGATCGGGGTTAAAGTCTGGATTTTTAACGGCGAAGTACTTCAAAAGGACCGCAAGGAAGATGCCGGGCTGTTGGTGAAGAAGAAACGGGATGAAAAGTCCCAGTCAAGGAGTGAGTAGGCAATGCTGAGTCCAAAACGAACTAAGTTTAGAAAGCAGCATCGTGGAAAGATGGACGGTGTTGCGAACAGAGGCAATAAAATTTCGTTTGGTGATTACGGGCTTGTTGCCCTCGAGCCGCGATGGATAACTGCACGGCAGATAGAGGCGGCACGTATTGCAATGACCCGCCATATCAAGCGTGGTGGTAAAGTGTGGATCCGTATTTTTCCGGATAAGCCGTATACACAAAAACCTGCTGAAACTCGACAGGGTAAAGGTAAGGGAAACCCGGAAGGCTGGGTTGCAGTGGTAAAACGTGGAGCCGTGATGTTCGAAATGTCCGGTGTAACCCGTGAGTTGGCCCAGGAGGCTATGAAGCTGGCCAGTGCAAAGTTGCCCATTCGGACGAAATTTGTGTCAAGACGGGATGTGGAGTAGCGATATGAAGAACTCATTTAGCGATCTAACGTTTCAGGAGCTTGTTGAAAAACGCGAGCAGCTTCATAAAGAATATATGGATTTTCGGATTAACAGTGTAATGGGACATGCGGAGAACCCAATAGAAAAGCGCACCCTTCGAAGGAATATTGCGCGGCTCAACACGGTGATTCATGAATATGCCCTGGGACTGCGAAATCCGGGAGATAAGTAAGGAAGAGGCCTGCAGAGATGATAGTAAACAAGAAGAGTTATCAGGGACGTGTGGTAAGCGACAAAATGGAAAAAACTATAGTTGTTGCAGTAGAGACAAGACAGCTGCACGGACTGTATAAGAAGTATGTGAAACAGACCAAAAAGGTCAAAGCCCATGATGAAAAGAACGAAGCACATATTGGAGACTTGGTGCGGGTAATCGAGAGCAGACCTCTCAGCAAGGACAAGCACTGGAGACTGGCCAAAATCGTTGAAAGGGCGAAATAGGAACGGATACGTAGTAGAAGGAGTTGTCGTATGATACAGATGCAGACATACCTGAATGTAGCGGACAACAGCGGCGCCAAAAAGGTGCAGTGCGTCAAAGTCCTTGGCGGGAGTAAAAGAAAAACGGCTGGTATCGGAGATGTTATTGTTGTGGCGGTGAAGAACGCACTGCCGAATGCACAAGTCAAAAGAGGCGAGGTGCAGAGGGCAGTCATTGTTCGAACCAAAAAAGAGCACAGGCGGAATGATGGAACGTATATCCGTTTCGATGACAATGCATGTGTGATTATAGATACGAACCAGAATCCAAAGGGAAAACGTATCTTCGGACCAGTTGCTCGAGAGCTAAGAGAGGCGGGTTATATGAAAATAATCTCTCTTGCTCCCGAGGTACTCTAGGAGGATCAGAATGGCTAATAATCAGGTGAAAACAAAACTTAAGAGAGATGACACCGTGAAGATCCTCACCGGAAAAGATAAGGGTAAAACCGGCAAGGTCCTACGGATCGAAAGAGGCCGGGGCCGTGTGTACATTCAGGGATTAAACATGGTGAAGAAGGCCGTGAGGCCGAAGAGCCAACAGGAAAAGGGCGGAATTATCGAGGTGGAAGCACCCATCGCGCTATCGAATGTGGCTGCCGTTACCAAGAACGGTGAGGTAACCAGAATCGGTTATAAAATCGAAGACGGTAAGAAAATCAGAATAGCAAAGAAGACTGGGGAAGAGCTGTAATGGAACAGTATGTACCAAGGCTTAGAACATTGTATAATGAGAAGGTTGCCGCGGAGCTCAAAGAGGAATTCGGCTATAGCACACACATGCAGATCCCGCATATCGAAAAAGTTTCGGTAAGCGAGGGTGTCGGTGAGGCTATTCAGAATAAGAACCTACTGGAATCTGCGGTGAAGGAACTGGCTGCAATTACCGGTCAGCAGCCGGTAAAAACAAAGGCACGGAAATCAATCGCAAATTTCAAAATCCGTGAAGGAAACGAGATTGGCGCAAAGGTTACTCTACGGGGTGACCGAATGTGGGAGTTCCTTGACCGTTTAATGAATATAGCGTTGCCCCGTGTAAAAGACTTTCGCGGAGTAAACCCGAATGCGTTTGATGGTCACGGGAATTACTCTTTAGGTGTGCAGGAGCAGATCATTTTTCCTGAGATCGATTACGATAACATCGAACGGATTAGCGGGTTGAATATCGCAATTGTTACAACTGCGGAAACTGATCAGGAAGCAAGGGTACTGCTGCAAAAGCTCGGTATGCCTTTCAGAAAGTAGGGAGTTAAGCATGGCACGAAAAGCACTTATAGTAAAGTCACAGCGTACGCCTAAGTACAGTACACGAAAGGTGAATAGATGCAAGGTGTGTGGTCGTCCTCGAGGATATATGCGGAAATTCGGCATGTGTAGGGTTTGTTTTCGGAAGCTGGCAAACGAGGGACTGATACCTGGCGTGACTAAATCAAGCTGGTAAGAGGGAGTAGAGAGTATGGCAGTAAGCGATCCTGTAGCAGATATGCTCACAAAAATTAGAAACGCGGTCAGCGCGGGTCACGAAAAGGTCGATATCCATCCCTCAAAAATAAAACTTGAGGTTGTAAAAATCTTAAAGAATGAGGGATACGTCAAGAATTTCAAGAAAACAACTCAGGAAAACAAGAGTGTTATTCGGATTTTCTTGAAATATGATGATGGGCAAAAGCCGATTATTCACGGCATAAAGAAGATATCCAGTCCGGGAAGAAGAATCTATTCCGGTTACCGGAAGATGCCGCGCATATTTAACGGTCACGGAATCCTCATTGTATCGACATCAACGGGTGTAATCACTGGGAAAAAAGCAGCAGAGCGAAAGGTAGGCGGCGAGCTTATCTGTTCTGTCTGGTAAAACGGGGGAATCTAATGTCACGAGTTGGAAAACTACCTGTACAGATACCTGAAAAAGTGAAGGTAGACGTAAAGGGAAACACAGTAACAGTTGAGGGACCCAAGGGGAAGCTTTCACAAGAGTTTAACTCTAACGTTAAAATCAAAGTTGAAGATAATGAACTAATTGTAGACCGTACGAATGATAGCAAAGACGCTCGTTCGTATCACGGACTCTACAGGCAGTTGTGTCAAAACATGATAACCGGTGTTTCCCAGGGTTTCACCAAGTCATTGCTAATAAACGGTGTTGGTTATAGAGCGGAAGTTAAGGGTGATATTTTGCATCTCAACCTGGGATTTTCAAATCCTATTGAGTTTGTGATACCGGAAGGAATCACTGTTACCACCGAGGGTGCCAACAAAGTAATTATAACCGGAACACAAAAACAGCTTGTCGGACAGATAAGCTCGGAGATTCGATCTCTGCGTCCGCCGGAGCCTTATAAAGGTAAGGGTGTGAAATACGAGGATGAAAGAATCGTACGGAAAATTGGTAAGTCCGGTGTTAAGTAGGGTAACGATATGAAGAGAGTGCAAGAAAAGCAAACGAAACGAAGAAGGCGAAAACTTCATGTTCGTAAGAATATTAGTGGGACAGCTGAACGTCCAAGACTGAGTGTATATAGAAGCAACAAGCATATGTACGTTCAGGCAATTGACGACACTTCAAACAGCACAATTGCGGCTGCAAGTACAATGGAGTCGGAGTTTAGCGGTCTTCGTGTCAATGTTGAAAATGCCAAAAAGATCGGCACTGCAATCGGTGAGCGGCTTAAAGAAAAGAAAGTCGAGACTGTCGTCTTCGATAGGAACGGTTTTACCTATTGGGGAGTGATAAGGAGTCTGGCCGACGGTGCACGAGAAGCAGGACTGAAATTTTAGGGGGAAACTGTGGATAAGGATAAGGAGTACGTAGAAAAACTCATAAAGCTGAATCGTGTAGCCAAAGTTGTAAAGGGTGGACGCCGTTTCTCATTTTCAGCCCTGGTGGTTGTAGGTGATCAACAGGGGAATGTCGGATACGGCTTTGGTAAAGCAAACGATGTTGCTGAAGCAATCCGCAAGAGCATCGAGAAAGCAAAAAAGACCATGATAAAGGTCCCGATGCAGCGAACAACTATCCCCCATGTGGTGAACGGACGGTTCAAGAGCGCCGAGGTTTTGCTAAAACCAGCAGCTCCCGGTACCGGTGTAATTGCCGGTGGGCCCGTACGTTCAATAATGGATGCATGTGGTATTCACGATATTATGAGTAAATCACTGGGGTCTCAAAACACTCTCAATATAGTGAAAGCGGTTTTTGCAGGGTTCGAAGAAATAATGGATGCGAAGGAAATCGCTAAAGGCAGAGGTAAAACGCTGCAGGAAATGTGGAGTTAATCATGGCAGAAAAGATGATTCGTATCACTCTAAAGAAAAGCAGGTATGGAAGAAAACCTAAACAAGAAAAGACTCTGGATGCCCTCGGCCTGCGTAAAATCGGCAGTTTAGTGGAGCATAAAGCAACACCATCTATACTTGGAATGGTAGGTAAGATCAGTCATCTTGTTGACGTTGAGGAGATTGAGTAACTATGGAACAACTCAAGGCACCCAAGGGAGCCCATAAGAAAAAAAGACCCGTGGGAAGAGGGGTCGGAAGCGGACACGGCCGTTCATCAGGGCGTGGACACGACGGACAGAATTCCCGATCGGGAGGCGGTGTACGCCTAGGTTTCGAAGGCGGGCAGATGCCGCTTTTTCGCCGCATCGCCACGCGTGGTTTCTCAAATTACCCCTTCAAGAAAGAATATAGTGTAGTGAATTTGAAAACCGTGGAAAATCGGTTTAATGATGGAGATACGGTAAGTGTTGATTCACTGCGTGCAAAGGGGATATTGAAGAATAAAAACGCAATTGTTAAGATTCTAGGCGACGGCGAGCTTACAAAAAAACTTACATTCGCCGTGCACAAGGTGTCGGCATCTGCACAAAAGAAAATTGAAGCTGCCGGCGGGACACTTAAAGGAATAGAAGAAGGTAACAATGGCTAATAACGCGTTTCTCGACATTTTCCGGGTAAAAGATTTAAGACAACGCATTACCTTTACTTTACTGATGCTGATGGTATTTCGACTGGGTGCTACCCTTCCGATACCTGGTATCAATGTAAATGCGCTTAAGCTGTACTTTATGGCCCAGGAAGGGTCCGGAAACATCGGCATCACGGAGTATATCAACTTTTTCGCCGGAGGAGCTTTTAAGAATTTTTCCGTCTTTATGCTTGGTATTATGCCCTATATATCTATGCAGATTATCATGCAGCTTCTTATAGTTGTTTTTCCGACTTTGAAGCGAATCTCTGAAGAAGAGGGTGGACGAAAGAAGATTCAGCGATATACCAGGTATGGAGTTTTGTTAGTTTGTTTAATTCAATCTTACGTAGTAACCGTGTATGCAGATTCAATTCCAAATGCGATTACTATGAGTAAACTGCCTTATACTCTTCTGGCGATGATGACCGTTACCACCGGAACCGTATTTCTTATATGGATCGGTGAGCAAATTACACAGCGGGGTGTTGGAAACGGAATATCCCTGCTGATTTTTGCAGGTATTGTAGCTCGAATGCCGAATGCTTTTATAACTCTGTTTAACAAAGTACAGGTAGGCGAACTAAACCCTGTGTTCGTAATTATCGTCTTGGGAATGTTCGTCGGGGTAGTTGCACTGGTTATTTATGAGCAGCAGGGGCAGAGAAAAATTCCGGTACATTATGCCAAGCGTGTAGTCGGAAGAAAAATGTACGGGGCGCAAAGCACCTATATTCCCTTTAAGGTAAATCCTTCAGGTGTTATACCCGTTATTTTTGCCTCTTCCGTGTTGACATTTCCCCTGCAGATTGCAGGTAACCTTGGAAACGATATCGGTTGGTTGGCATCGTTCTCATCATGGTTGCAGCCCCAGGGTTTGCCCTATGTAATCATATACACCCTATTGATCATATTTTTCGCCTATTTCTATACCCAGGTTTCCCTGAATCCGATAGAAATAGCAAAGCAGATTAGGGAAAACGGTGGTTCCATTCCAGGAATTAGGACTGAGAAGATGGAAGAGTACTTAACGAAAATTCTAAACAGAATAGTGCTTCCGGGTGCAATCTTTCTGGCGTTCATCGCAGTTATCCCGACAATCATACAAAGTTTGTTTAACTTTCCGATGTCGGTTGCAATGCTACTTGGGGGTACTTCACTGTTAATCATGGTTGGTGTAGACTTGGACACTATGTCCCAGATTGAGGGGCATTTGAGAATGCACCATCATGACGGTTTCACCAAAAAAGGAAAGCTCAAGTCAAGGAACTTATAAGGGGAATAAAATGAAGGTAAGAGCAAGTATTAAGCCTATGTGTGCAGATTGCAAAGTAATCCGCCGACGTGGCGTAGTGAGAATTGTGTGCAGTAACCCAAAGCACAAGCAGAGGCAAAGGTAGAGGAGGAGCTCTGAATGGCACGTATAGCCGGTATAGATTTACCAAATAAAGCTACAAAAATTGCATTGACCTATATTTATGGAATCGGCAGAACTTCTGCGATGGAAATTTGCAAAAAACTCAATATAGACCCAGATAAGCGGATGAATGATCTTACAAGTGATGAGATTAATCAGATTCGCGGGGTTATTGATAATGATTTTACTGTTGAAGGAAGGCTGCGAACACAAACTGCACTAAATATTAAGCGGCTTATGGATATCGGGTGTTACCGCGGTTTGCGGCATAGAAAAGGCTTACCCTTGAGGGGACAACGGACAAAAACAAACTCCCGTACCCGTAAAGGTAAGAAAAAGACCGTAGCCGGTAAGAAGAAATAGAGTGGAGGTTGTAGAAAGTGGCTAAAGCAGCAAAAAGCACGAAAAGAAGAACCAAGAAAACGGTTTATGAAGGTAACGTCTACGTACAAGCTACGTTTAACAATACTATAATAACAATAACCGACCTGCAGGGTAATACGGTTTCTTGGGCCAGCGCCGGTGGACTCGGCTTCAGGGGTGCGAAAAAATCGACCCCCTACGCGGCACAGACAACTGCCGAGACCGCAGCAAAGAAGGCAATGGATTATGGACTGCAGGCTGTTCATGTATTTGTGAAGGGGCCGGGAGTGGGACGAGAGTCTGCCATTCGGTCGCTTGGAAATCTCGGATTAACTGTGAAGAGCATCAAGGATGTCACCCCCATCCCACACAATGGATGCCGTCCCAGAAAGAGTAGAAGAGTTTAGAGAGGGTAAGGTATGGCTAGATATACAGGTCCATCATGCAGACAATGCCGCGCCGAGGGCGCAAAACTGTTTCTTAAAGGCGAGCGCTGTTTTACAAATAAGTGCCCGGTTGCGAAAAAGGCCTCACCTCCGGGTAAGGACCCACGCTACAGACAGAGAAAAATGTCTGACTATGGTCTTCAGTTACGCGAGAAGCAGAAACTGAGAAGAATGTACGGTTTATTGGAAAAACAATTTAAACTGTTTTTTGATGAAGCAGAGCGACTTCCCGGAAAAACCGGTGAGAACTTAATTACAATGCTCGAACGGAGGCTTGATAATACTGTGTACAGAATGCATTTTGCATCTTCACGAAAGCAGGCCCGACAGATTGTCTCCCACGGGCATGTATTTGTGAACGGTAAGCGTGTTACAATTCCATCCTTTATTGTAAAGGAAAATGACGAGGTTGTAATTCAGGAAAAGAGCAAAAAAATGCACGCGATAAAAGAGAGTCTAAAGGAGTATTCACGATCAGGTGTGTACCCATGGCTTCAAATTGATCCTGATGCAATGAAAGGAACGGTAAAAGCTTATCCCCGCAAAGCTGATGTAAATGAGCTTGCGGAAGTAAATGAGCAGTTAATCGTCGAGCTATATTCGAGGTAGGAGTTTACATGGCGCGAAAAAACCTATTAAAGGGATTTAAAAGGCCAAAGGGAATAACCTTTGAGCACGGTGAGACCGACGCCAGCTACGGAAAATTTATCGCGTATCCCTTCGAAAGAGGGTATGGTACTACAATTGGTAACACTCTTCGCAGAGTGATGTTGTCATCCATACAAGGATACGCCGTTACTGCTCTAAAAATAACTTCTTATGATGAAGAGGGTACTGCTCATGTAGTATCAAGCGAGTTTGAATCAATTCCTGAAGTGGTAGAAGATACACCGGAAGTTATCAGTAACTTGCGCGGCTTAAACATCAAACTCTCGGAAGACCAGGAACAGAAAGTTATTCATGTAGAAGTAAAGGGCCCAGGCGATATGACCGGTGCCGACGTCGAAAAAGATAACGATATCGAAGTGATGAACAAGGACCAAAAGATCCTTACAATGACTGAACACGCACACATCGATATGGAGATACAAATTGATTTAGGCCGTGGGTACGTTCCGGCGGAACTGAACGAAAAGTACATAGAAGAAGTTGGAACAATAGCAGTAGATGCAGCTTTTTCTCCCATTAAGCGGGTAAAGTATCATACAGAGAATACCCGTGTCGGGCAGAGAAGTGACTACGATAAGCTAATACTGGAAGTTATTACAACTGGAGCTGTTTCACCGGAAGATGCATTAGCAGAGGCTGCTAAAATTGCAAAAGACCACTTCACTATTTTTATCAACTTTGATGAAGAGTCAATTGATGGTGACGATGAAGTTGATGAAGAAGAAGAACGAGTACGTTCGATTCTAAATACTCCGGTAGAAGAGTTAGAGCTGTCGGTAAGGTCGAGTAATTGTCTGAAGAACGCGAATATTCGTACAATCGGGGATCTTACAAAGAAAACCGAAGACGAAATTGCAAAAACACGAAACTTCGGCAAAAAGTCGTTAAATGAGATAAAGGAAAAGCTTAAAGAGTGGAACCTGAGTCTCGGTATGACGGATTACAGTGTTTTAAAAACATCGACTAAACTTCAACGGAATAAGGACGAGAACGATGAAGCATAAAATTGGATTTAACAGGCTCGGCAGAAAGGCGAGTCATAGAAAGTCCCTGCACCGGAATATGACAACTTCTCTTTTCCGGTACGAAAGAATAAAAACAACAAAGGCAAAGGCCCTGGCTATTCGGCGTACTGCTGAAAAAATGATAACCCGTGCAAAAGAGGACAGTGTTCACAATCGAAGGATCGTAAACAAAGATATTAAGGACAAAGAAGTTCTTGCGAAATTATTTACAGAGCTTGGACCTCGGTTCAAAGAGCGCCCCGGCGGTTATACCCGTATTCTTAAATTGGGGTATCGGCAGGGTGACGCTGCTGAAATGGTGCTTCTAGAGCTGGTTGAAGAAGAAGTAGCCGAACAGAAAAAGGGCAAAAAGAAAACAGTAAAGAAGGCAAAACCGACTCAGACTGATAAAAAAGAAAAGACGGCAGAAAAGGTTGAAGAGAAAACTGAAGAAGAGCCGGTAGAAAATACTGAAGAGAAAGCTGAAGAAGCAAAAGCTCAACCTGAAGAAGAAGCTGAAGTGGAAAGTACCGAGAAAGCTACGGAAGCTGAAGAAACTAAAACTGATGAAGCTCCGGTAAAAGAAGAAGAAACAGAAAAAGAGTCTTCAAAAACTGAAGAAAAACCAGAAGACGAAGATACTGAAAAAGATAAAAAAGACGAATAAAAGTTCTACACAGTAAGAATTTTAATGATCTAAAAATTACGGCACTCCAAATAGGAGTGCCTTTTTAGTGGTGTGAGGTTAAAAAAGACTCAATAATATATTTTATCTTAGGATAGAAAATTGAATTGCCGATACTAGACAGTGGAGATATAGAGTAATTCTTGCAAAAGGAGTACAATTAGAGTAGAAGTCCGATATGAGTAATATTCAAAGAGTATCAATAAGTCTACTCATTTCAATAATCCTCGTTACTGCATTCGCGTTCCTGGCATATTCAGGTCTGTTTGAATACATCGAGACAAATTTCTACAACCAGAGGGTGACGGAACTTTACAATCAAGAACTTGAGAAAAAGAAATCTGAAATTGAATCCTTTCATAAGCAATATATTAATAGATTTTCCGCAGTGTTATCGCAAGTAGATGTCCAGAAGATATACAGTCCTAATTGGGACCGTGAATATATCTTTCAACACAATAACCTCTTTGAAAGGCTCCATAGTGAATATCAGGGGCTGCTTTTTGTTCGTTTTATCGCTAACGACAATAAGATTCATTACAGTACTCGGGATGAAGATACACAAAGAGAAGGTGAATATCGTGTTATCTACAAAATTTTGGATAAAGAGACAACATCAATTCCTATTGACCTCTTAAAAGTAAATCCGGAACAAGAAAATGATGTATTAATCGATGCAGACAGTAATCGTTTTGTATATAAATTTTCTCTTTTCGATGATTTAGATCAATTTAGAGGTACTGCTCTCTTTTATGTAGATAAGACAAGTCTCGAACTGTTCTTAGTTAAAAAAGATTTACTTCAGGTTGGTAGAGAGGTAAATCTCACCGAAAATGGATATCTCTTTTTCGGAGAAGGTTTAGCAGAAGAAGAACTAAAGGAAACCGCTACTACACGTTGGAATAACAATCTTGTTGAAGAAAGGTTCACCTACCGGGATGAGGAATCCGGACAGCGGTTTGTATTGATGAGTTCCGAAACCGACGGTTATGGAAATGTCGGTCTTTTAGTGAATCAAAATGTTTTTCAAATGGGTGGGGCCCTAAAAGTCGTTTTACTGACTGCCTCTGGAATTACCGTGTTTCTACTGCTTCTATTACTTTTCAGTTTAAGACAGGATAGAGAAGTAATCATCAGAAATCGTCTTAAACGTTTTCAGCTTGAGTTTATCAAGGAGTACATAGAAAATCAGGAGCGTTTAGATTGGCGACAACTGAAAAATGAAATTGGAAGAAGAAGGCAATCCCTTAAAGGGGAAATGAAAAAGGGACTCGGTAAAATAAAAGGTGAAAAAGAAGAAAAAATTGATCAGCTTATTGATGAAAGTTGGCAGGATATTTTTCAAGTATTAGACCGACGTACTGAAACCCAGACTTCTTCACAAGTAAGTATCGAAAATATAGAGGAAGTAGTACAAAAAATACTATCGCTTCAAAATGCGATAGAGTCTTCACCTGCAACTGCGGTAGATCAGACACATTCAAAGAAATCAACAACACCAGCAGAAAAAACAAAAGAGAAAGGTGAAACGGCTACACCTGAACAGGCCTCTCCTCCAGACCACATAGAAAATGCGGAAGATGTAAGTGAGCCGGAAGACCTTGAGGCCCTAGAGGAAGTAGAAGAACTGGACGAGGCTGAAGAGCTTGAAGAGGCAGAGGAAGCTGAACCTGCGGAACTTGAAGAAGCGGAAGAGATAGGTGAAGCCGAAGAACTTGAAGCAGAGGAAGAGCCGGAAGACCTCGAGGCTTTAGAGGAAGTCGAAGAACTGGAAGAGGTTGAAGAGCTTGAAGAGGCCGAAGATTTAGAATCTGCAGAAACCGCAGAACTTGAAGAGGCAGAAGAAGGGGAACCTGAAGAACTTGAACCGGAAGAGCTTGAAGAGGTAGAAGAAGCTGAACCAGAAGAAATAGAAGAGGCCGAGGAAG
>Ga0209925_1000956_pt1 | contig 14654 bp, 18 predicted proteins | sample SalPonR2_A_D1_MG_FD_185702 | JGI IMG/M metagenome (GOLD analysis project Ga0209925, IMG submission 185702) | Salt pond soil microbial communities from South San Francisco under conditions of wetland restoration - Salt Pond MetaG R2_A_D1_MG... ...
CTCCTCTTCCCCCTCCTCATCTTCATCCTCATCGTCATCGTCGTCGTCAGCGATCCAGCTCTGCTCCACCACCTCCTTCACCCGGCGGTTGTACTCCCGGCGGTTGTCCTGCCAAAGTGTGGACCGGGAAATCGAGTAAGTAAGGCGTGAATGGCATTGCAGGACGGATGCATGGCACAGGAAACACATTCGGGTGCCATATTTTGTGTGAAGAAAGGGAAGGAATCGTCTCGACAGATGTAAAGGCTGCGGGGCGGAAGCAACGTGAAAGGGAGGCATACAGATCGGAAGCTCCAAGCGCGACGAAAAATGCAAAGGACGAGCAAGCCGCGAGGGGCGGGAGAAAGAGGGACAGGATTGACGGAGGGAGGGAGAAAGGGGGGGAGGGAGGCGGTACCTGGTACAGGCGGGAAGCCTCGCTGTTGGCAGGGGAAGCAGGGTTAGGGTCACAAAGGAGGGATTGAATGGAGGTGAGGATGGCCGACACGTCGTAGATGGGGCTCCACTGATTCTGCAGTATATCTACCGGAAGAGGAGAGGGTGAGAAACGATATATATATATATAATTAAATATATGTGTATTCGGACGCACGCTAAGCCGTTACGTACTCCCACACTGGCCTCGCCCCACGCCGCGTACTGACTCCGCCCAGACACAGAACCCTCCCTCGCTTCCCCGCGAAGACTTACCTAGACAGATCTGCCCGTCGTTGTAGATATTCGGGTGGAACATTTTGGTCACGAAGCGCACGGCAGGCGCCTTCACAGCCACCAAGGCACGGGAGGGAAAGGGAGATGGAAAAAGTATTGGGAACTCTTCATATTTGGCAAAGGTCATCGCGTGCAAAAAAATATGTGCATTTCGCAGCTGCGGACGTGCTTGGAGACCTTGCCTCCGTCCCAAGACTTCTCCTACCTTGTTCGGATAGTCTTCCGTGAACTCGAGAAGCAGTTTGAAGGTGCCTCCCTCCCATGGCGTGTCATCTGGCCCGAAGATGACTGCTTGCCAGGTCATGATCTGATGAGAAGTGGATGCAGGAAGCTAAGCGTGTATCCAAGTTGAATCCTCATCTCATTGGGACGGGTCACTCTCTCGCAGAGGGCTTCCACATAATCACGTGCAATCCTCATCCACAACACCTACATTGTTGTCCAGCGGAGCGCCCTGCACCCCCTGTGGTGGATCGCTTTGCAGCCGTTTTAAGTCTCGCATCAGGCGGCGGCGGGCGGCAGTGGACATTACTTTTTTGGGGCTATGAACTCAATTCCGGCGTTTTTGGTTGCGCTGCGTGTCTGAGTGTGAAGCGTGCAAGTATCGAAGGAATGAGTGAGGAAAAAGAAAATAGAAAGTGAGGGTACTCCCCATAATGCGACCACGAAAGCTGGACGAGCGTCCTCTTCGTACTCTGTTCGTTTTGTTCTCACTACAATATCGCATAACGTTTCCCAGGAAGATTTTCGCAGTAGTAGTGAATTTGATGGCAGCCGATATCAATTGTCCGCTCAGTGCAATCGCCCGTTCGCTTCCCGAGTCCATGGTCAGGCACAAACCTCAAAAACGAGGGCCGACCGAACCCCCTTTTTTAGTTTACTACGTCATTTTCTGTTTATTAAAAATGGACGACAAGGGCCTCGCAGTGTGCGGGTACGAGGCACACCAACTACCTTGTGAGGGCAGAAAGAAAAAGCCGGACGAGCGTCGCTCCCAGCTGGAGATGACAAGAACGACAGATCGGTATTGGAAAGGATAATAATGGATGGAATTTGCCACCTATTCGTGCTCTAGAACGTTGCCCCAAGGCTTGGCCTTGACTATCATCTCTTTTCACTGCACAGTTTGGTGGCAAAAGCTTAAGGGAATTATCTTCGGCATGAGATTTGGTCGGGTATGCGTCTGCCCTCTCCTCACCCTCGTTGTACTTTGCCTTGTCTGTGAGGGCAGCAGCACCAGGGCCATACACTGGGTGAAAACAGGCGCCCGTTCAAAACAAGGCTTCCTTTTTCAATCCCGTGATCTGTTCCGGGGAGAAGAAGTTGCCGGAAATAAAGAATCCCAGTCGCGGGCGGTGGCAGCTTGGGTCCGGTGGGTTAATGCATACGTACGCGTCTTGGGGGTGGGAGGAGGCTTTGATAATACAATGCTCAAAGGGTAAATGCGAGCATGGTTTAGTTCTGTGTTTTAAAAAGAGAACATGCATGCTCAGAAATCAGGGAAAAGTGGGCATCTTGTTTCACTGATGGGAATTGGTAGGGAGTCACTTAAGCGCTTAGTCGTCCTGTCTTACAGGAAAAAAGAGAATGGTAATGATGACGGGGAAAAACCAAGGAAGCCGCAAAAAGGTGCGTGTAAGACCGGAAGGAGGACTGATAGGACGCACGACTGAGTACGGACCTCTGAACTTCGCTCTGGTTCCAAACCATTCTGACCAGGCAAAAGCCGCAAGGCAAACAAGAATTCCCCCCGCCCCCCCGTCTTCACGGCCCGCATCGCGATCTTGGGCAGTCCAAGCGAAGAGTGGGGACAAGGCGTGCGGGAACGTCTCATAAGCGAAGGTAACTAGGCCGCTACGGCTGGAGCGAATGCCTTGAAAACCAGGGGGTCTATGGCTCCCATCTTGTCTTTTCGCCTGCCAAGAATCCAACCGTTCCGTCCCCTGTGGACGTCTTTTCTTTTCCGGCTTGTCTTAGGTTGGATGGAGGAGCGCGTTCAAGTTCTACCGATCCCCTCCCCGCAAGCATATCCAGAGGCGAAATGGATGGCATATCTACGGTGGGTTTCTCTCTGGCGTCTATCCTGAGAGTAAGGTCCGAAGATGGAGACAATCTATCCACAAGCTCCATCCGCTTCAAACATGTGAAGAAGTCTATGTCAGTGTGGCCTTCCCACTCCTTCACGCATTCCAATCATTGATCCCAGCGAGGGTGCCGGCCGATCCCCTTCCTATTCGTTGTCACCGGCCGATCCCCTTCCTATTCGTTGTCACCGGCCGATCCCCTTCCTATTCGTTGTCAGCCTCCACGCCTTGCGCGCGCCCGAACATCTTGTTTTCTTACTGTCCGATATTAACTCATTTGCGAGCCATCCCCCCCCCCGCTCCCTTCCTTCTTCTTGTTGAATGAGCAGGGAGGGACTCAAGTTGCGCAATACAACCTTCGTCATTGCCGCTCCCGGCCCCGCCGTGGGTCAGGTCCTTCGCTTCCTGGAAAAGCACCCTCTGAGGGGGAGCATACTGCTTGGTGGGTGCTAGAAGAGGGAGGGTATATGGAATTGAGCGATGCAGTGGGAAGATGACCGAGTGAAGCTTAGAGGAGGTTAGGCGTGCACCGTGGGTTTTCGCAGAAGAGGACATGGAGGAAAGTCGCGGAGCCGTCGGCCGCGTATTGGAAAAAGGCCGGAGCTCATACATGTAGCCCTGACTTATTATTTTTTGTCGGTCTTTGCCTCTTTGGGGTGCCTCCATCCTATTCCAGGACCTGAGGCCAGCTCTGACACCCGGTCGTGGGACTACAAGAGGTTGCGGCAGCACTGCCCTTTCTTCGGTTTGATTTACGCCATGGAGGGCGAAGAGGAAGAGTACGTGGGAGTAGGGCCAGGAGACAGGGAGGGCGCGAGAGGTAGGGGTCGGCAAGGTTGGCTGTAAAAGTCGAATAGGAAGGAGACTGCATGGGGTTGAGGAATACCCGCACGGCTGAGAGGAATGCTGTAAAAAAGAGGTAGCAATGGCACGACTCTTTCCTAGCAGTGATATCTGCGGGGGACTTGGCATGATTACCCATTTTCCGCTCATCGTGGCTTTGTCATCTCTTTCATCGCCGCCCCTCCCTCTGATCTCATTCTAGGTGGAGGCCATCAGCGACTGCTGAGGAGGTTCGAGAGGGCCTTGGTCTCGCTCCTTACCCGTTCGGCATTCGCGCTACTCCCCCAGGCCAGGAAATCAGGTAGTTATGTAGAAATGGAAGGTTATCAAATGGCGGGCTGACGACTTTCCCCCACCACCTTTGTGTCTCTTTGTGATTGCACGTCTACCCTCATGTCTGGTCTCTTGGGATGTCCTCCGCCCTGACTCCTATTATTTAAATGTGACAGAGCGATTCAGGCCCTCATCCGTGATTGGCAGTTCTTAGAGTCGCTGGGTATGGGTCCGATCCAGCTCGTCGGCGAGGACGAGGATGAGGAAAGGGAGAGGACAGGGCGAGATATCCCACCGATGGAGGAGGGGAACGCGTGATGGAGATTGACAAAGGACGTGAAGGGATTAGAGAAATTATGTGTATAGACAAATATAAATAAAAGTGTTCAAGCTTGAGACGATGAAATTGCGGACGACGCAAATCACATTTTGTGGTCCTTGTTGATTTTAATAGATGCCGCTAACCCTCACGATTTGTCCCTCATTTCGCCCACTTCATCCCGTCATTCTCTTGGACCACATGTCGTCCATTCAATTCTCAGCTCACTGCATTCTGCACTGGCGCATTTGCGCTGTATTCTCGTGGGCCGAGCAAGAACCAAATGAGGAGGCCACCCACAGGAAAGAAGAATATGAGGAGAGTCCAAAGTACAATCACTAAGGTGGAGCGCCCGCTCCGACAAACTTTAGAGACAGCAATGATATCGGCAATAATGAGGAGAATAAGGACAAGCAGTGACCAGAGAGAATTGTCAGCCATTTTATTTGCTTTCGTAGAACGCGTAACCTCCTCGTACTATGTGATGCCTGTCGGTAGGATAAGCTGTCGAAGTTAAAATTACAAGCAAATGTTTGCAGAAAAATAAGGAACGATTCTCAGATTATTACAGCAGGCTAGTACAGGACATAGCACGTGCCTATTTGTAAAAATATGGTGCGTTCCTCCCGTGCGCGCTACAGGAAAACGCTCTTGATTCCCGTTACTTTTTCGGGAGATCGTTCGCAACCTAAATGGGCCGTATGGCCGCGAATGCACTGGCGTGCACGAAGCTATCTTTGGAAGCCCTGCATCAGTCCTGGCCTCTTATCTGCTATTTTTTACGGCTTTTTGTTGTGCTGTGAGCGGAAGTAGTAAGAGAAGGTATCTTTTTCGAGACCCCTGATGTCAAGCTGGATCCGACGGTCCCTTGTGCTGAGTTTTCACGTAAAACGTTTCTCTTTGAACCAATGAGGCCTCGGAAGGATATATGCGACTTAACCTTTGAAGGAAAATTGTTTGAAGGTTATTCGCAGTGACAGACGGCACGTTACAAGGGCTATCGCATCCTCTGCAAGTTATATGAAGAGGCTGTCTGCAACTATCAAGTTCATGAGTTAGGATGTTGCAACCGGGACTTTTTGGTGGAAGTGGGTATTGCTATCATTTGCTTCTTGAAAAACCAAGGAAGCAGCTTTGAAAGCACAAAGCAGGGATACCTGTATATCTGTGATGATTCTGGCAGGTCTTAGGCACGAAAGGATAGGGGTAGGCGTCGCGCTCTAGGGAAAAAAATTAATTATTTCTAAGTAGACGATTTTGCAGTCCGCATCAAAACATGTGCCTACGAGAAAGAGGTTTCAAAGAATGCACTTAACATCTTCATCATTCAAAAATCATTCGTAAAGTATGAAAATTCTTGATTGCCGCGCTCTAATTTAGGGTTAGGGTTAACAGATCTTGTAATCCAATTATCACGTAGCACTAAATATTCTTTAATGGATTTTTAACATAGCAGTGCAATCCTAGGGAAAGAGTGTATGGGAGGAAAAGACGAAACGCTGCATTGTTCCCAATCCCATTTCAGGTTCTGGTTACAGAAAGGCCATATTTTTTGGTTGTCATTCCTCTAACAAATGGAAGAGCTATGTTCATCATATCCCTCACGAGAAAATTGGATTGTTTGACTTTTACGCTGTGACATCGCTGCGATTCCCCCTCCGGGAAACAAAATCTAAGTGGAAGAGAGCTAAAGCAGGATCATCGAAATGGCGGCGTTTTCAAAACATAGGTGTTGCCATAGTTTTACCTATCTGGTATTTCTCTGTGCCTTTCTTCTCCCTGTGGGTACCGTCAACCTATAAGGACCTATACGTATATCTACGGGATGGCATGAGAGGTTGGGATTCCTGCCATAAGGTCTGTGGGACCTGGGTCTGTTTGCTACACGCGTGCACTGGGAAGGAACCATGCAGGGAGAGATATTCTGCACAGTTCTCGTCCTTTTGTCTCTGAACTCATAATGTGAGTTTACCCGGGGGTGTTGCATCACCAAGATCGTTACCCTCACCCTCGTAGAGCTCGCTGCTAACTTGCTCTGAGGGGCGACCCGACGGTTTTTACAGTGGTAGCAGGCGGTATGAAAGTGCGGTCCCGTGCATATTTGCTACACGCGCGCACTGGGCAAAGAAACACGCACGAAGGGATGTTCTTCACTTGCACGCAATCGCACTTTTATACCGCTGCTACTACTGTAAAAATCATCGGGTCGCCCCTCAGAGCAAGTTAGCAGCAAGCTCTACGAGGGTGAGGGGAACGACCTCGGGGAAGTGGGGTAGCACTCTCGGGTAAACTCACATTATGAGTTCAGAGACAAAAGGACAAGAACTGTGCAGAACATCTCTCCGTGCGTGTTGCTTTCTCCGGTGCGCGCGTGTAGCAAACAGATCCAGGTCACACAGACCTTTTGGCAGGAGTCCCACCCTCTCATGCCACCCGTCCCGTAGCTATAAGTATAGGTCCTTTTAGGTTGACGGTACCCACCGGGAGTTGAAAGGTACAGAGAAATACCAGATAGGTAACACCATGACAACACCTGCTTCTCCAAGGAGAATCTATATTCCCCTGAGTGCATTCCGCCGGGTGGTACATCGGCTCGGCTCATTCTGGCACGTACCCAGAATGCGCTATTCTGTCCACACATCGAGAAACATCCACCACTCACTTAAAGTGCGATACGACATTTTTAACACCCGGAAGACCACTTCGCTGAGGCAGTGAAGCCCTCGTCCTCATACCCATGGCCCAACTACTTGACGGAAATCATTCGCAATACTGCCGTGTGTTGTATCATGATAACTGAATGCATTTTTTTAAACCTGTGTAGCTTCTCGGTTGGAAAGTCGGATACGTCCGACGTCCTCCAGGTCAACCCCTCTGCATTAGCGTCTCCAAGCAGGTCTAGCCCTTTAACAAAGTCATTCATGGATGATAAGAGGTCTCATAATTTTTTTAGAAGGCATCCTTATTACATGTCAGCGTATGTGGTTTGCTTTTCTCTTTCTGGATGGAGAGCGGGATCTGCTCGATGTACGCACACATGTAGCACAGGCGTGGTCCCAGCACGATGCATGTTTCTATAGCTAGAAGGGGAAAGAAAATCATAGGGATTACCTGGACTGGAGTTCTGATAAAGTCTCATACAGATCTCTTTCACTTTACTTTTTGCAAATTATGCTGCAGAAAATATCAAGGGGTGGCCGGCAGTGTCAGGATACTTTTGTTAAGGCCTTATTCGCCCTCATCGGGAAGAGCTAATCGCGTTTGATAGCACGAAAGGGGCAAGCTTTTTCAGCTTTATCTCTTCCATACGTCAAGATAGCCGCACCTGTTGACAAAATGGATGAGGCACCTTTGCCTACAAGGACACCAGCCACCTCAACATCACAGCCGACGTCCGGGGAACTCGTCCCTAGCTCTTCTTCGGGCCCCGCCCCCCGACGACCTTTGAAGGTGATTCTTCCCTCCAACTCCAAGAATGCATTTCCTGGCTTAAATCAACATCGTAGAGTGTAAACGCAGTGTTTGCTGTCGACATCGGATACACAAACGGTGAAGATTAATTTGTAGAAGTGAACGTGCCTCGAAGTCAATCCTCTCCACCCGCGGGGGTATCATCAATGAAGCATGCTTACAGCCTTCCCAAACCAATTAAGAATCGAAGTGACTTAGTATACACATATATCTTATACCTTCGCACTCCCACTTTAACATTCTTTGCCCTCAGCGCTTTGTCAGCAAGGTCAAACGCATTCCTGACGATATCCTTGAAGACCCCGCCTTGGCTCAAGCCATCGCACAGCTGCCGTCCAACTACAATTTTGAGGTGCACAAGACGATATGGCGGCTCCGAGAAGCGGGAGCCACATGCGTGGCGCTCCAGTTTCCCGAGGGACTCTTGATGTACGCCTGCACGCTGGCCGACATCATGGAGCGCTACGTCCCTTCGGTGGAGGAGGTGGTGGTGATGGGTGACGTCACCTACGGCGCGTGCTGTATCGATGACCTGGGGGCGAAGGCGGCAGGAGCGGATTTCTTGGTTCACTACGGACACAGCTGTCTGGTGCCGGTCACCTGCACCGCGCTCAAGGCGCTCTATGTCTTCGTCGAGATCAGCGTCGACGCCGCCCATTTGATCGACAGCCTCCGTCGGAACCTGGAAGCGCCTCGGAGGGTCTGTCTGATGGGAACGATTCAATTCATCTCCGCTGTGCACGAGTCGGCCAAAGCGCTGTCAGATCACTTTGCCTCCGTCTCCGTCCCTCAGGCGCGGCCTCTCTCAGCGGGAGAGGTACTGGGATGCACATCCCCTACGCTGGACGCCGCAAAGTTCGATACATTGATCTTTGTTGCCGACGGGCGCTTCCACTTGGAAGCAGCGATGATTGCGAACCCATCCTTAGAAGCCTACCGATATGACCCCTACGATAAAACTTTGACCCGAGAAATCTACGACACCCCGAAAATGCTTCGCCTTCGCAAACAAGCCGTGGCCGCTGGGAAGGTGGCCAAACGCTGGGGTGTCATCTTGGGTACATTAGGAAGGCAGGGAAATCCTGCATTGGTAAAACATGCGATGGACCTACTGGAAAGGTCAGGGAGAGAGGCATTTATCTTGCTTTTATCGGAAATTACGCCTCAGAAGTTGGAGCTTTTACATGAAGAGGTAGACGCCTGGGTGCAGGTGGCTTGTCCCCGGCTGTCGATTGATTGGGGGCATTTCTTTCCGAATCCTGTACTGACAGCCTACGAGCTTGAAGTCGCTTTGGGAGGGCAGGCCTGGTCCGAGGCGAGCTACCCGATGGACTATTATGCTAAAGACGGTGGAGCGTGGGGCAATTTTAACCCAGCTAATGCGAAACGGCAAATGTTGTAAAATCATATATTGACATCGCTTTTGGAATACTTGGATGTACCTTTATCTGTCGGACTTTCTTCCATGGAACCATTTCTTTGTCGGGGTTTGGGCCTTTGCTTGGATAGATGACCGAACACCAGGAAGCGGAGTAAAGTAGTCGCATAAATATGGGCACCACTGGAAAATCTAAAATGAATTATACATTACAATGCAAAAGGGAAAAGAGACGCTGTATGTCCCCCAAAGACTTCTTTAGCTTAAAACGGTGCCCGTATGGCTATTTGGGGAATCATGGCGTGGAGGGATGCGTCTCAAACGTTTTTTTGAATTATGAATGCTTCGACAACAAAAAATTAAATGGCCCGCCAGGCGCTCTAGAAAGTGCCCTGTTGGGCTGGTGATGACTTACTTAATGTGTAAACGACCTCACTTTCTTTAAAATTTCTCCCGGCATGTGCTGCAGTTTAGTGCTCGTCCCTTGCTTGAGTACTATGTGGTTTGTTGTTCGATGCGACGCGTGATTACCTCCTCTTACTTGCCAGTCCTTGACGGAACTTTGCTGATTCCTATCTGTAACACTCAAGAGGTAGAAATAGAAGCACCTGTGTCGAACGACTAGAAACGTCCTTACATTTACGCTAACCATTACGGCAGGACATCATCTTTGGCTCCTGGACGAGAAGGCTGGAGGAGGGCGCAAACAAGATTTAGACGATGCCTACACATCTGCGAGAGTTCGGTCTTCTTGTCTGCATGACAGCCATGTCAACAGTACCTGTACTCTCCACAGGCATGTCCAGCACAGTAAGTAAGCACGACGTGGATCATTTACGAAACTATTGGTAGCTATGCGGTGGTAGAAACAGAACGAGCAAAATTTTCTGTGAGAGTTCCATCAACCAACGCCCAGAATTAAATGTATTCATCCTTATACCTTACTCAAAGAATGCAACTTCTTTGTCAACTATACAATTTAATAGGTCCTTGTTGGAGACTCGATCATGGCAGGCCGTGATGGTGTGTGGGGTATTGGAGCGATTAACAAATACTTGAACCAATTCTCGGGCCAAAAACTTGACAATTACGCTCTCATCGGCTCAAGCCTACACGACGGATGGGTAAAAAGCGTACCGCAGGTTTATGGCGATATGCGAAAGAAAACGGCACCAGCAGTGCCCACTACAATTGTTCTGAATGGCGGAGGAAATGACGTTATCACCGTGCGAGATGATTGCTGGGCATTCAACGACAAATGCCGTAAGCAGATAGATGAAGCCATGGACATTGCTGAAAAGCTTTTGCTTTGCATGCATGATGACGGCGTCGAGCACGTTATCTATCTCGGCTTTTATTACGCTTTTAACATGACCGAAGCAGTAGATTATGGGATGGAGGGAATCAAACGGGTTTGTGAGGGCGCTCCCATAGACTGCCATGTGGCTGATGCTCGCAATCTAAGCATACCTACTGGGTGGGATGGTATACATCCCCTTGACGAAGGTTACAAACGGTTGAGCACCCGCATTTGGGAAGTAAAGGAGGCGAATAATATACCAATCTAGAGCGGTACTCATAAGTCTGTAATAGCAAGAGGATTCCTGACCCTTACTCATATAAATATAACAAGGAAACCCGTAAATAACTGCATAAAGAATATTGTATTTAACCGTTGCTGCACTTTTTGGAGAGCACGAACTTCCTATCTCGGGGTCGTAGAGCTCCTAATGAAATTTCCATTCTGTCATACGGCTTTACCATTAATGTCTTAAACGGACTTGCATCGGACTAGATAGCTTGCTTTCATCAGTCGACCGAGACTATACGCTCTCAGCGACGAATAGCTTATAAGTTGCGAGGTATAGGATATCAGTTGGGGTTAGAGCTACTATATGTACGTTGAGGTTATATTTTTCTGACATCTCTTTCTAAAGGCTATTCTCCTCCGGCTGAAAGAAGCCCAGGAAGCGGAGAGACTGCCGAGTTGTTGCCTTCTGAACAGGCGCACATGTCTTGATTTGAATCTTTGAACACGAGACGTACGCGCGCGATATGGGCCCGGTCTAACCTAAGCTATTGGTACTTTGCTATGCTCTTCCTTGTGTACGATACAAAACAGAATCTTGAAAGCTCTTTCCCATGAGTGAGGGTTGTGTTCTCAAAATTTTGCATCTTTAGCTGAGACACATCCAACACGTACAATCGCAACCACAGGCGCATCGTCAAATAAGATGACTAAGACCCCTGACAGCTGCAATACCGGCCGCGCGCAAGCCGTACGGACGTTACGACAATGCTCACAAGACATTGCACAGTATAGTGATCCACAGTGTGATGAAGATTATGTGAAATTGATCGGAATCTTGGAGAAAAAGGCTCGCGCTTTAGATGCCCTAAATCAATACAGTCAGATGAGTGCTTGCTTGGAGAAGATCGTCAAGTTGGCCCGAAGCAGTCTTCCCTCGCACAATCTCTCGCTGCCTAATGCCTTAGAAGGCCTGGCAGAATGTCGGGCTATAATGGGGGACAGAGTGGCAGCCGTTTCTTTGTTTAAGGAATGCCTCGAGGTGCGAGAACTTGCAGGGATGCTCGAAACCCATCCATCTCAGACGGCCTGCTTGAAGCGTATGGGCGATCTGCACCGTGACCAGGACTCATTGGACAAAGCTTTGGAAATCTACTTAGAAGTGTTGTCTTTGCGTCGATCGATTGCAAAGCCTGATGCCGGCAAGAAGGAGGTGGCGAAATTGGCGGAAGCACTTCACGATGTTGGGACCACCTACCACCTTTGTGGGGAGTTTGAACGTGCGATTCCTTTTTTGAAGGATGCCTTGGAATTGAAAGAGAAAATTGCGAGCACAAGGAGCGGGAAAGGGGGAAGTCGCGGGGAAGAAGTAAAGGATGCGACGACCGAGGAAAGCGAGAAGGATGATATCGTGGAGGAAGGACAAGAGGAAGAGGAGGTTTTCATGGAAATGATGTACGGCCTTGCTTCCACTTATGCCAAAAATGCAGAGTACACTCTGGCACAGCCGATTTATACCGAGCTGATCGCGCGGAGGCGCAATGAGGACCCTCCAAATTATATCAAACTAGCGCAGGCGCTGACGAACGTGGGAGCCATGCACATGGAGGCAGGAAACTGCGCCTTAGCCTTGCCATTCCAAGAGGAAGCTTTAGACATCCTCAGAATGGTTCTTCCGGAATCCCATCCTCAAATAGCACAGGCTTTGGGCAACCTGGGGGAAGTTTATCGGCGCCTGGAAGATCATGACCGTGCTCTCAAACTGTTTCAGGCATCTCTAGCCATGCAACGGGCACGGGGAGCGGCCTCGGCGATGGGAAAAGACAGCCTTGAGGGCATAAGCCCTATGAGCATGGCTGGTATTCTGAATAATTTGGCACTGCTTTATCGGGCGATGGATAAGTATACGCAAGCCGAACAACAACTGGAAGAGGCTGTTGCTTGGGTGAAAAGAGCAGTCCCATCAGGCCATCCCTACATTACAAGCATGGAAAAGAGTTTGTCAGCTTTGCGTCACGAAGCGAAGGATAAAGCTGCAGGCACGTACGATCCTACGATGTACGCAGAGACCTGGGGATTGCATAGCAAAATAGTAACATGATCGATGTTTTCTTGGACGCAACGCATACAGTCTTTTTTAAAATCAAGATGAAACGAAAAACTGTTTGAAGCCTTTGCAATATCTTCACTTTCGGCTTTACTCGTCGGAAGTATTTCTACTTTCGGGTGCTCAGGCTAGACACGGCTGGCACGCACACGAATTTAATCACGCAAACAGCTCAAGTAACTTCAAGTTTGCATGCGTGAGAGGATATATACATAGAGTCGTCTCTTCGACGAAACTGTAGCGTTGCTTACGAGAATTCGTCCTTTTCATATCCATAGTTCAAGTATTGGACTTATTTATTGTCACTATTATTGATCATACGTATATGATGAAGCCAGCTTTTCAACAGGCTAGCATTGATTGAAATGAGCCTCTCAGAAAGCCTAGCATGTTTCCATCCAGCACACGCCGTATAACATCTCGATTTATATTCTCATCATTCATATGCATACATGCTCTGCCAAGTAGGTGGTCACGTGGACTGGCCTGTGCGCACCGCCACCACGCCAATTCCAGATTTCAAAATTTGACCTCCCCCCTCGGCCCATGTGGCGGCCGGATATCTTGAATGACGGACAGACATAATGCGTCCTTTTGGGCACACTTACGCAATTCAGCAACCCTTTCTTTTCACAGACAGGCCATAAGATTCCAGTACAGCGACTCACTAGTTGACTAGGAATGCGCAAGCTTCTATTTTCAACGACAATCGTCGCGTTTGTGTTAATACTCGTTCGAGGAGGAAACGCCGCAGACCTCACAGGGAACAGTTCCAAGCTTCGGGCTGGGAAAAGCACAGCAGGAGCCGTCTCGACACAAAAGCACGTCGATTATAAATTGTCCGAACAACAACAAGAACAACAAGACAAACAGCAAGAACAACAGCAAGAAGTTCAGTTTGAACGAAAACCGTCCGAGGAAGAAATTAAGGCCCTTATGTCACATCGACAAGCAGCCTTGCCTGGTAATGTCACAACGGTTCTTTAAAAAAAAACCCTATTTCGAAATCTCATCCTCATAGATTTCTCTGACAAATTGGTCTTTCTTTTCATCGTCATAGCGTACCAAACAGCAAAGGAGCAGTTCGATAGGGTGACCCTGCACAGGAAGGCAAGGTTTGACAGGATGCTCGAGGAGGGGGAGAAAGCCGCGTTCGCTTCCGGCGACCAATCGCATGGGTTTATCTATGGCAAAATGGCCGTACTGAAGGAAGAGACACGAAGGGAACAAGCAAATCGACGTCTTCTACATCGTGCCAGAGATTAGAGAGGCGCAAGGGAGGAGAAGTGCGAACCTAAGACGTTGTTAAATGCCTCCATAGAACTTTTCTCTTACTCGCATATAGAGCAAGCTTCCAGACTTAACGTCCGAATTCATTTGCAGATTAGTTTCTCATTCATAAAGTAAATGAGCCGTTACTAGCTACATGTGCTTTGAGTGTCAATGTGTTGTACATGACATAAGTCGTCACCATGGAAGTAGCCTTGGTAGCAATCTCAGGGTACGCATGTATCAAAAATGAAATCAAAGGATTCTTTGTTGTTGCGCCACACTATTCAAGCCTATGTTATCTTGCTCCCGCCCTTTCATCGCTTTCCTCCCGTGATCTTACCATCGAAAACACGGTATTGTGTGGCTTGGCCGGTATGCGAAGCCTTCCAGGAAGAAATCTAGGCTTTCACCCGGCACTTCCTCCCCAGAGCCCTGTCGTACCCCCAAAGATTCTGCGTGGATCCCATCCGTGACCAGGACAGATGCCCAGCCTTCGTCCACTGCGCCCTTCACGTCGTTCCACATCGAGTCTCCGATTGCGCATATCCTCCAATCCGCCTTTCCCCCGGCCGGCTTCAGCCCTACGAGACGTTTTCGGCACTCTTGATACACCAGAGGGTATGGCTTGCCTACATACATGACCTGGCCCCCCTTCTGCTCATAGGCAC
>Ga0209925_1000958_pt1 | contig 14634 bp, 13 predicted proteins | sample SalPonR2_A_D1_MG_FD_185702 | JGI IMG/M metagenome (GOLD analysis project Ga0209925, IMG submission 185702) | Salt pond soil microbial communities from South San Francisco under conditions of wetland restoration - Salt Pond MetaG R2_A_D1_MG... ...
ATTCTTGAAGAAAGTGGATTAAAAGTCGGAAAGGATATTTTTTTATCTTTTTCTCCTGAGAGAGTAGATCCAGGAAACAAAAAATATAATACTAAAAACACCCCAAAAGTTGTTGGTGGAGTTACTGATAAATGTAATGAAATATCAAAATTATTTTATGAAAAGATTTTAGTTTCTGAAATTTTCATGGTTAGCAGTCCAAAGGTAGCAGAGATGGAAAAGATATTCGAGAATACCTTTAGAAATATCAATATAGGACTTGTAAATGAAATGGCAATATTATGCAATAAGATGGATATAGATGTATGGGAGGTTATTGAAGCAGCTTCAACTAAACCCTATGGTTTTATGCCATTTCATCCTGGACCGGGTGTTGGAGGGCATTGCATCCCGATAGATCCATTTTATTTAACATGGAAAGCAAGGGAGTTTGATTATCATACAAGACTTATTGAACTATCTGGAGAAATAAATAATTATATGCCTGAATATGTTATGGAGAGAGTAATGAAGATGCTTAATAAACAAAAAATAGCATTAAATGGTGCTAGAGTTTTATTACTTGGAGTTTCTTATAAAAAAAATGTAGATGATTTACGAGAAAGCCCTGCTTTAAAAGTTATTGAAAATTTAGAAAAAAATGGAGCAAAAGTTGATTATAATGATCCACATATTGATGAATTTGAGTATAAAAATAAAAAGTATCAATCTGTAGGGTTAAATAAAATATCTGATTATGATATAGCTATTATAACTACAGATCACAGTTCTTATGATTATAAAAAAATTATAAAGAAATCAAGAATGATTTTTGATACAAGAAATGCAACAGATGGAATTGAATCTGAAAAAATTGAAAAGATATAAATATGGGAAAAAAGGCAAAAATATTTTCTTTAATATTTTTATCTATTTTTTTTATAGGAGGAATGTTTTTTCAGCCTGTTGAATATGCGGGGGCTTTTTTAATATTTGGAATCTCTATCTACATTTTTACGAAATATCCAAAGAAATATATTAAAAGAAAAATTATAAATTACTTTATTTTATTTTTTTTAATTTCACTTAGTTTCTTTTTATCTTATACTAAAATCATTGATTATGGCGGGTATTTTAGAGAAGCAGCGAAATACTGGGGATGTTTTTTATTATTTTTTTCTGGATACATATTAGTTCGATTTAAAAAAAAATTATTTAAAAAAATAAACTTAATTTTTATTATTAGCTTAATATTAATTTCTTTATATGGATTAATGAATTATATTTTAACAAGTCATGAAAGGAGAGCATATTCTCCTCTGGGAATTAATAATAATCATGCTTCTATTCTCATAATAGGAATAATGATATTAATTGTTAAAATTTATTATAAAAAATATTTAATTAATCGACCTATAGATATTTCAGTATTAATATTTTTTTTATTTTATATTTTTTTTGATATAAGTAGAGGAGCACTTTTGGGTTTGTGTATTGTTTTAATATTTTTCTTCTTTTTTAAAAAAAATAATATAAATTTTAAAAATTTAATTATTTATTTTTTAATAATATTAATCTTTTCTCTGTCAACATTTTTAATTTTTAAGGAAAATATATTCAATAGAAGTAATAAAAAACGGATTGCTCTAGCAAAAGCTCATTCAAAGTTAATTAAAAGAAATATTTTTACAGGGGTGGGATTGGACCAAAATCATCATTATTATAATCAAATCAAAACTAAAATACCATTTTTAGATGGTAAGAAATATGTTGGTAATCTTGATGCCCATAATTTTATTATACAGTGGTGGGCAGAAAATGGTATTATATCTTTGATTTTAATTCTTACTTTTTTAATTTATTATTTATATAAAAATTATAGAAAATTTAATCATAATTATGGGTTATACCTTGGTTGTTTGGCTTTCATAATTCATGCTTTATTTTCAAATAATTTTCATATTATAAGACTTATGATGTATTTTTGGTTTTTTCTGGGTGCTTTTGATGCAATACCAGATGAAAAACAGAGGACTGAGAAGCAAAAATAATCACCAGAACTGATTTTTTAGTAACCGAAGTTATTTTTTGAGCTACAAAATATCCCGATGAATTAGGACAATATGTAGTCAGATTTTGTATTTAGTTCTTTTTTCTAATACTTATTTTCATACTGATATTAAAAAATTAATTTTCTAATTTTATTTTTGTTCTTTGAAGAGTTCTTCTTCAACAAGCTTACACAGAATATGCCCGATCAATATATGGGCTTCCTGAATTCTTGGAGTATCTTTCGAGGGAGCATTGAGTAATATATCAGAATATTTTTTCATTCTACCGCCGGTTTCCCCGGTAAAACCTATGGTGTTCAATCCCTTATCTTTTGCTTTTTTCATTGCATTTAATACATTTTTTGAATTACCTGAGGTTGATAAACCTACCAAAATATCACCAGACCTCCCGTTACTTTCTATCAATCTTTCAAATATATATTCATAGGAGTAGTCATTAGCTATAGCTGTTAAATAAGAAGTATTAACATGAAGGGCTTGAGCAAATAGTGGAGGTCTATCTTTATAAAACTTACCTGATAATTCTGCAGCTATGTGCTGAGCATCTGCGGCACTTCCCCCATTACCACATAAAAGTACTTTATTGTTATTTTTGTAACATTTAATCATTAAATTTACAGCTTTATTTATTTTATCAATCATATTATTTTTTAATAAATCTTCCTTAACAATTATTGACTTATTAATAGTATCTGTTATTTGTTTTTTAAAATCCATAGTTTTCCTTTCTTTTTATATAATATAAGTCAAATTAACCATGAATCAAATATCTTTTTCTTCTTTTTTTAAAAAAATCGGATATAATGTAATTATAAGATACTTGAAATTTAAAAGAATAACTTTATAATTTTAAGAGTGATAGAAAAAAGGGGGATTTTTATGAAAATTGCTCGTACAGTTTTGTATTTATTTATTTTAATTGTTATTGTTGTGTTTAGTGTTCAGAACGCAACTGACAAAATTACTTTAAGATTTTTTAACTATTCCACAGGGGAAATTGCTGCAATTGAAGCTTTACTTTTATCTTTTTTTCTTGGTATAGTTGTTACAGGTATTTACAGTTTGTGGAAATATTCTGCCCTTTTGAAAAAATACAAAAAAACATTAAATCAGGTTAAAAACCTGAAAAAAGAGATCAAAAATATAAGAAAGTTAAATCTTGAAGATGAAAATATCGAAAATAAAAAAGATGTTGAGAGTGAAGAATAAGGAGTAGTTCAATGAATTATTTATTGCTGATTGCTATTATATTTGCTTTTATTTTACTATTTATTTTTTATGGGTTAAGAAAAGAGGAAGAGTATAACGAGAAGAAGGTTACAGGATTAAAAAGGGTTGGCAGCGAACTTTACGATTATTATCTGGATATAATCGAATATGTTACTACAGGATATTATAAAGATGCAAAAATATTATTGAAAGAAGTGGTAGATAAAAATCCGGATGAATATCCTGCTTACATTCTTTTAAGTTATATTTTAAGACAGGAGGGAACTCCTGAAAAAGCTTTGAGTATAGATAAAACTATATATGCAAATGAATCACTAACAAAGAGAGGGAAAACAGCAATTCTTAAAAGTTTATTGATGGATTATATGGGAAATGGAATGTATAAAACTGCTTTAAATACACTTGAAGAAAATGAAAAAGACCTAAGAAAAGATGAGTTTTTTTTGAATCTGGCAAAGGAAGTATCATATAAACTGGGAGATTATGAAAAAGCTCTTGAATATAATAAAAATTTGCTGGATAAAAATAAGGTAAAAGATAAAAGTGAGCTTGGATATATAGCAGCTGAAATGGCACTTGAAGCAATTAATAAGCAAAATTTTGATACTGCTGAAAATTTGATAAAAAAAGGGAAAAAATATAATGATAGCTGTGAAAGAATATTTATAGTGGAATCTATTTTACAGGAAAAAAAGGGAAATAGCAAAAAGGCTCAAAAATTAATCATGAAATCTATTGATTTAAATCCTAAAATAATAGATTTTATTGAAAATCAAATATATAATTTATATCAGAACAATTATGATAAAATAATAAAAGATTTAAATAAAATTGTAGATAAAAATCTATATAATCCTTATATTCATGTATTCCTATCAAATTTGTATAGATATAATGAGGAATATGAAAATGCTATAGAAGAACTTCATGAAGCAATACTCTATAAACCGGAATCGCATTTTATTCTTCTGATGATGCTTGATATATACATTGATATGGGCAATTGGGAGAAAGTTGCTGAGATTAAGGATGAGTTAAAAAAATTAGAAGAAGAAAAACAATATGTATGTGAAAACTGCGGACGAATATATCATCAGAAAACATGGTATTGTGATAATTGTAGAGAATGGGGTAGTGTAGCAGTTAAATTATGAGCAAATCAAAAGAAACTCCTCTAACAAGACAGTACAGCGAAATTAAGTCTAATTATGAAGATTCGATTCTTTTTTTTCAGGTTGGGGATTTTTATGAAGTTTTTTATGATGATGCTAAAACAGTTTCAAGAGAACTTGATATTGCTTTAACTTCAAGAAAAAAAGGACAGCCAATGGCTGGGGTCCCCCTGCATTCTGTTCAGAGATATTTAAGAAAAATGGTAGAAAAAGGATATAAAGTTGCTCTTTGCAACCAGGTAGAAGAACCACAAAAGGGTAAGAAAATAGTCAAAAGAGAGGTAGTAAAGGTTATAACACCGGGGACGTTTATTGGTGATGATGAAGAATCCATACTTCTCACTGTTTTTTATCAGGAAGACTCTTTTTTCTACTCCTATGTTGATATTGCAATTGGTGATATTTATGTTGGGAAAGCTAATACAGAAGAAAAATTAATGTCTATCTTAGAGAAATTAGAGGTTAAAGAAATTGTACATTCGGAAAAAGATAAAAAATCTAAAAGATTTATTGAGCAAAATTTTCAAAATGTATTTACAACAAAATTTCCTGAATGGGAATTTGATATAGATTTATCAATGAAGAGAATAAAAAATTATTTTAATATTGTTTCTCTAATTCCTTATGGGATTGATGATGAAAGTGATAGAGTTATAGCTATTGGAGTTCTACTAAAATATATAGAGGAAACACAGAAAGGTAAATTAAGAAACATCTGTAATATTGAATCGGAAAAACAAAAAAATATTATGAATATAGATGCTAAAACATGGCGGAATTTGGAAATTTTCAAAAATTTACAGAACAGTACAGAGCAAAATACTCTTTTTGAAGTAATTAATAAGAATATAACTCCAATAGGTAAACGAAATTTAAGAAGATGGATGAGGAAACCATTATTAAAAGAAAATAAGATGAAAGAAAGATGGAAAGCAGTTGATTATTTTCGAAAAAATAGGAAAAAAAGAGTTACTTTAGAAAAATTGTTAAATCGAACACCTGATTTTGAAAGGGCAATTGGAAGAATTTCTTATACAAAGGGGAACCCAAAAGATTTGCTTCAGATAAAAGCTGGAATTAAAAATCTTGACCAATATAAAAAAATTCTTTTGGAATCGAATATATCTATTTTAGAAAGATATTCTGCAAAAATTAAGATTCTTTCAGACTTACATGATCTTCTCGATGAAGGAATTAAAGAAGATGGAGCGGCTGTTCTTGGCAAAGGAAATCTTATTAAAGAGGGATTTAATGATAAAATTGATGAATTGAGAAATTTAAGGAATAAGAGTAAAAAAATTCTGTTAGATATAGAAAAAAAAGAAAAAGAAAAAACAGAAATTGAAACTTTAAAAGTAAAATATAATAAAGTGTTTGGATATTTTATTGAGGTTACAAAATCTAAAATAGATAAAGTTCCAGAAAGATATCAAAGAAAACAGACTTTGAAAAATGCTGAAAGATATTTTACAGATGAGTTAAAAGAAATAGAGGTGAAAATATTAAGTGCAGATGAAAAATTAAAGGAACTTGAAAATGAAGTATTTTTTAATATAAAAGAAAAAATTGTCAAAAAAAGTAAAGAAATACTTGATAATGCAAAAATAATCGGCAAACTTGATACTTTAATTTGCTTTTCTAATGTGGCCATGGAGAATGGATATTCCAAGCCCAATTTAAGTGAAGATAATATTCTGCACATAGAAAATGGAAGGCATCCTGTTATTGAAACATTAAATATGGAAGAACCTTTTGTTCCAAATAATCTCATAATGAAAGAAGATGAGGATAGTTTATTTCATATACTAACAGGACCAAATATGTCAGGGAAATCTACATTTTTGAGACAGAATGCATTAATTTTAATTCTTGCACAAATTGGTTCATTTGTACCAGCTAAAAAAATGATTTTCAAACCCATTGATAAGATATTCTCCAGAGTAGGCGCTTCGGATAATCTTGCTCAGGGAGAAAGCACTTTCATGGTTGAAATGCTGGAAGCTTCTTTTATTTTACATAATGCTACCCCGCATAGTTTTATTGTACTTGATGAAATAGGTAGAGGAACAAGCACGTTTGATGGTCTATCACTGGCATGGGCTATATCTGAATATATTTATAAAAATATTAATTCTAAGACTCTTTTTGCAACTCATTACCATGAATTAACAGAACTTGAAGATTTATATGATGGAATTAAAAATTATAATGTTCAGGTAAAAGATTGGGATCAAAAGGTAGTTTTTTTGAGAAAAATTGTTCATGGTCGAAGTGATAAAAGTTATGGCATTCATGTAGCAAGACTTGCAGGGTTACCTGAAGATGTCATTGAAAGATCAAGAGATATTTTATTTAACCTTGAAGAAGAAAGTTATACAGATGGAGTTCCTTCACTTGCCTATGATGATTCGGTAAAAGAAAGTAGAAAAAAATCAGACCTTTTTCATAGTGGATTTAAAGATAATATATTAAATAGAATAAAATTTCTTGATTTAAATAAAATTACCCCAATTGAGTTAATGTATGAAATTGAAAAAATGAAAAATGAGATCGAAAATTATGATACAGAAACTTGATTCTAATACTATAAATAAAATTGCAGCAGGTGAGGTTGTTGAAAGACCTGTTTCAATTGTCAAAGAATTAATAGAAAATAGTCTCGATGCTGATAGTTCTAAAATTGAGATAATAATAAAAAATAATCCTACATCTTTTATTGAAGTTAAAGATAATGGAAATGGTATAAAAAAAAATGAGATTGAATTAGCTTTTCAGAGACATGCAACATCTAAAATAGATGATATAAACGATTTAATGGGTTTAAATTCCCTGGGGTTTAGGGGGGAAGCTCTTCCAAGTATTGCATCTGTATCTTATTTAACTGCAATATCACGACATAAAGATGAGAAAATTGGAGGAAAAATAGTTTTTGACGGAGGAGAAAAAGCTCTAATCGAGGACAACAAGAGTATAGATGGAACTTTGATAAGGGTGGAAAGATTATTCTATAATGTTCCTGCCCGGAAAAAATATGTCAAATCTCCTTTTTATGAAATGAGACTAATAAAAGAATATATAGGCAAAATCGGGCTGGCGTATTCCGAAAAGAATAATGTAGAATTTAAACTAACAAAAGATGGAAATATGCTTTTAAATTATACAAAATATGATGATATAAATGATAGGATTGCAAAGTTTTATGATGATGAAATAGCAGATAATCTTCTCTTTTTTGAAAAAAATCAAAAAGACTTTTCAGTTAAGGGCTATATAACCTCTCAAAATATTACACGAAAAAATTCAACTGAAATGAATTTTTTTATTAACAAAAGATTAATTAACAATCGAAGAATGATTTATACGGTTAAAAATGCATTGAGCGAGATTTTAGAGAGTGGGGAGTATCCCTACCTATTTCTTTTTCTTGAAATTGATCCTGAAAAAATTGATGTTAATGTTCATCCTCAAAAAAGCGAGGTTAGAATAGTTGATGAGAAAAAGATATTTAGTACGATCTATCATCAGGTAAAAAATTTATTTACAAAAATTGATTCCGTTTCTACAGTTGATTATTCTAAACTTGAAGAATTAAAAGAAGATAATGGTACTAAAAATAGAGAATTTGATAAGTTAGAAGAAGACCAAAAATCACTTTTCCAAAATAATGATTTTTCTAATATTAAAAGAAATCATTCTATAAATGAAAATATAAGGTTATTTGATTACAGATATGAGGGTGTTATTTTTGAAAGATATTTATTTTTTGTTTCAAATTCTGAAATTCTTTTTGTTGATTTTCATGCTCTTAATGAAAGAATTTTATATGATAAACTTGTTGAAGAAGGGCTTGAAAAATATAAGTCACATATAATTCCTGAAGCAGTTACACTTTCAAGCAAGGATTATGATTATTTAATAAAGAATAAGGATATACTAGGAAAAATCGGGATAGAATTTAGAGATTTTGGTGAAAAAACTATTGTAGTAGAAACTGTTCCAAATTTTACATATAAAGATAATATTGGTGCAGAGAAAATAATAAAAAATATTGTAGAAAACATGGAAAAAAGAAATGATGATAACCCCTATAAAGATATACTCTCCCGAATTGCATGTAGAGGTTCTCTGAAGAGTGGAGATAAATTAAATGAAGAAGATGTAAAAACTTTTGTGGAATATATAGAAAAAGGGGGACTTTCTTTAACCTGTCCCCATGGTCGTCCGATAATAAAAAAATTAACAAAAGATAATATTGATAAGTGGTTTGGGAGGAAGTAAACAAATTAATCGAAGATTAATTTGTAGTTTAAGTATAAGAATTACTATCAGATTTTAGGTTAATTAAGAGAAAGAAATTATAGAATTAATATTAGATATATTTTTTTTAAACCAGGAAACATAATTTTATTTTTTTCTTATACTTATGCTAAAAATTATTATAGATAATTTTTAAGCAATTTAAAAACTTGAATTTTTACTGTTATATTTTATAATATTCAGAAGTTATGGAAATTAGTTATGAAAAAATAGAGAAATGGTTTGTTTTATTCGTTTTTGCAGGGTATGAAAATAAAATAAAAAGCTATATTCTTGATAATTTTAAAGATATAAAAGTATTTATTCCTAAAAGAGAAATTTATGAACGAAAACAGGGAGAGCTTAATAAAAAAATAAAAACGTTATTTCCGGGATATATATTTATAACTGGAGATATTACAAGAGAGAAAATTGACAGGATATGTGACACAACTAATATTATAAAATTTTTGACTGATTGCAACGGTGAACTGGCACCGGTCAAAAAGGAAGAGATGTTTTTAATATTTGAATTAACCCAAAAAGGAAATTTGATAAAGACATCAAAAGCTTTTTTTGATGAAAATGATTTAATAAGAGTTGTAGCAGGTCCTCTAAAAAATGATAAATTTAAAATTGTTAGTGTTGATAGAAGAAGAAAAAGAATTAAAATAAAATTATCTTTACTTGGTGAAATTAGGGAAATATCACTATCCTACGATTTAATAGAAAAAATAAGTAAAAATTAATGCAACAGGGTTGAATTAAATCGTATACCTAAAGGAGTAAACAGTGGAATTTGAAAATGTATATGATAAATATTTTGATGAGATATTTAATTTTATACTGAAAAGAATTTCAAATGTTGAATTAGCTGAAGATCTCGTTGGGGTGGTTTTTATGAAAATATTCGAAAAAAGAGAAAGTTATGATCCCAGCAAAGCAAGTATTAGAACCTGGATTTATACAATAGCAAATAATGAATTAATTGATTATTATAGAAGAAGAAGAGTGAATAAATCTTTTGATAAAGTAAAACCCTATTTAAAAACAAAAGATGTTCTTGAAGAAATTCAGGAAAAGACTGATGAAATGAATAAAAAAAAATTATATAATGAAATATTAGAAGTTTTAGATAAGAAGTTAAGCAGGGAAGAAAAAGATATTGTTATATCGCATTACATTGAAGAAAAACCATATAAAGAAATTGCAGAAATAAAAAATATGAATTGCAATACTTTGAGATCTAAGGCACATAGGGCTTTAAAAAAAGTTGAAGAATTTATTGACCTTGAAGAAAGGGGGTTAATATGAATAAACAAGATAATATTAAAGTACCCAGATATAAAGAAAAATTAAAAACTTATTTTATGTCTCAAACATACAGAAAAATGGAAAAGAAAATTATTATCTATAAATCCATATCTGTTGCTGCATCAATTTTATTTATGCTTTCGGTATTAATGATATTTTGGTCGGATATTAATGTTTTTACTAATGATAAATTTTCACATCAAACACTTGAAAGTTACACATCTCAAATAGAAAATGATAGTAAGATGGAAGATAAACTGGAAACTATCATAATGAACGAAACCATTAGGGAGGGGAAACAAGTCTATCCAATAAAACAGGAAAATATCATGGTAAAAAAGATTATATTAAATACAGGGAAAACGATTAAATTAAAGAAAAGTTTTGATATGGGCAGTTATGCAGATGCTTATTAAATGAGGTGGAGAAATTGAAAAAAATAATTACTATATTTTTAATTATTGTAATTTTTGTTAGTTTGACTTACAGTCAGGAAAATAAGAGAGATGTAGCTTATGTTGGAGTACGTATTAGAGATTCTAAAGCACAGGATGGAGCCGTTATAACTTCAATAATTGAAAATACACCAGCTTCGAATTCAAATTTGAAAGTTGGAGATAAAATTATATCTTTTGAGGGTAGAAAAATTTTAAATGCTTCAGATTTTTTATTAAATTTATACAGCTTCAGGCCTGGAAACGTTATTGAAATTGGATATATAAGAGATTCTATAAAAAAAACAGAGAAAATAAAACTTGTAAAAAAAGAGGATAAATATTCTTATATTTATAAAAAATTACCCTATGTATTATTCTGGTTTAGAATGAAAGAGATGGGGAATTTTTTACAAGAAAAAGGGTTCGCAGTCGAAAATATGAATGGGCAGCTGTTTGATTATTTTAATGTTGATAGTGGAGTCGTAGTTGTTTTTATTGAAAAGGACACAGTTGCAGAAGAAATCGGATTGAAAACGGGAGATGTTATTACCCGTATTAACGATAGAAATATAAAGCACACCGTAGATTTTAGAAATTATTATGAAAAACATGATACCCTTCAATTACATATAAAAAGAAGGGATTCGAACCTAAAAATAAAACTGGTTAAATAATTATGGGAAAATATGTTATTACCAAAACATTTTATTTTGAATCTGCACATAATTTGACAAGTTATCATGGAAAATGTGAAGAACTTCATGGACATAATTATCGCTTAGAAATTTCTGTAACCGGTCAAGTAAATGAAGAAAGTATGGTTATAGACTTTAAAGAGTTAAAATCAATTGTAAAAAAGAAAATAATAAGTGTTTTAGATCACAAATATTTAAATAATATTTTTGATTTTTCACCAACATCAGAAAATATTCTAAAATGGATTTATGATAATATAAAAGAAGATATTGATAATAATCAAAGACATGTTAGTAAATTAGCTCTTTATGAAACAAGAAATAATAAAGCAGAATTAATAATAGATAATTAATTCTTTTTTCGTTTTTTCTTTTTTTGTTTATACATTTTTTTGTCAGCATCATAAACCATATCATCTATGGATTGGTGTTTCTCAGGGTCATATTGAATACAACCAAAACTAATTGACATTTTATAATTCTGAGTAATTTTATTATTTTCTTCATCAATTTTGCCTGTAATTCTTTTTAAAACTTCCATTGCTTTTTTTTCTGATAAATTTTCAAAATAAATTAGGAATTCATCCCCACCGATTCTGCCGGCATAATCTTTATCTCTAACAGATTCTTTAAGGGCCTTACCAATTTTAAATAATACTGAATCTCCTTCTTTATGTCCAAAATTGTCGTTGATATATTTAAGGTTATCTACATCGATAAAACATATGGTAATTATTCTGATCCTTTTTCTGTCATATTTGAAAATATTTTGTATAACTTCGAACATCGCTCTTCGATTGAGTAAGCTGGTAAGTTCATCTATATTCGCACGTTTTTTTAATTTTCTCTGTAATACCTCCTTTTCTTTTATTTCTTTTTCCAGCTCATTATTTAATTTATTAAGCTGTGCATTTAACTCCTCTTCAGTATTAAGTTTTTCTTTTATTCTTTGTTTTTGAATTTCATTTCTTTTTATAAGTATGTATTGCTTTACAAAATTTACCTTTTTGTAGTAAAATAGGAAAAGAAGCAGTGCAGAAATTACTATTGGATATGTAAACAGAGAAAAAGTAGTAATGTCGATGTTGATATAAAGAATTAGCATGGTATAGAGATAGATCTGAGGTAAAATTACTACGAAGTAAAAATATTTTAAGTACCCAGAAAATAAATATAATATTATTATTACACCTATTAATGCATTAATAGACCACATTTTATGATAAATTGTACTATCGATTTTTGAGAAAATAGTAATTACAGAATTACAGGCCATCATTATAATACTGATTAAAATAAAATAATGATACAAAATAACATATTTTCTTTTCTCTGCAATGTTTGTATAAGAAAGTATTAAATATATAGCCATTACAACAATTGTAATAATCCGGGATAAAACTAAAACTGGAACTTCATATATATAAACATCCTGGTAAGAAATAAGAATAAGTGCAGGGATTCCGATGAAAGAAAGAATTCTTGTTGTTTTCAAACTTATTTCATAAATAATTGTCTGTATATTTTTATCTTTATCTATATAATCATTAAAAATCATAAATTAATTATATTAAAAAGTAAGATGAATTTAAAGTTATAAAATGAATTTATTCTTCAAACCAATCTTTTTTTATTATCTCTAAAATCTCTTCAAAATCATTGACCAAATAATCAGGTTTTCCCTTTTTTAATATTGTATAATCTTTTTTATTATTTGCAATTGAAATTATCTTTGAATTTATGTATTTAGCAGCTTCAATATCTTTTTCTGTATCTCCAATTACAAAAATATTATCAAAAGTTTTGTTGTAATAATTTTGAGCTTTAGAAACAGTATTTTCAGCGATTTCGTTTCTTGTCATTCCATCTTCTCCAAAGCCACCTGTTTCAAAATATTTCCATAAATTTACAGATTGTAATTTATATTTTGCCCCAATTTTTAAATTACCGGTAAAAAGAGAAAGATCCATTTTATTTTTTATTATATATTTTATAAATTTTTTACTTCCCTTGTTTCTTTGCCAGATTTTTTGATTCTTGTAATATTGCAAAATTTTTTCATAATGTAATAAAAATTCATTATAAAGTGTGGAAGTGTAGGATATCTCATGGTTGTTAAGAAATTCTTTAAAAACTTTTAAATCTGAACGGGCGGTAGTCTCAATATTTTCAAGGGGTTTATTAATGTTAAACATATCTTTTAAAGTTTCAGAATATGCAATACTATTTTTTTTCTTTTTTTTAAGCAGGGTACCGTTTACATCAAAAAGAAACAATATTTTTTTCATATTACCACCACTTATAATATATATAATTTTTAGAATAAGTTCAAGTACAAGTTGAAAAAATGAAAACATGTAACACTAATAGACACGAATATCACTTAGGCAAATCCAGATAATGAGTGATGGAAGCTGATTCAAAGAACAGAGAATAAAGCACAGAGCACACGACAAATACAAAACAAAAAAGAATTGAATGATTAAGAATTCAGTCCCGCGTAACGCGTATAACTTCAAATAACAAAGAAAAGAGACAAAATTAGGCATGCTAAATTTTTAGTATCAGTATGAGAATTAGTATAAGAAAAAAGATAAAATTAAAAAAACATATTCCGGGCTTGTCCCAGAATCTTCTAATTAACTTACCATTTATTTTCAAAAAAACAGACTATAGTTAATGAATATTTTATTTGACGCTGACAGACCCTTTTGAAGAAAACCATTTAATTTAGGTCAGTGATACAGTCCAGCAATTACTTTTTATAACAAGTTAGGGCTGTAACACAGATTTACGCGGATATTCAGCTATATCCATTGAAGCAACTCATAAGAGAAAGTTAAAATTGGACAGGATTTTTACAAAAAAGTCCATGTAGTTTCTATAAAAGTATCCCAACCAGAGCTGGATTAACTCGATTTACAAAGATTCTCCGAAAGAGGGAGAATCAGGATTTTGGGCACACCATCCCATAAGTAAAGAGATAAGTATTTCCTCTCAAGCAACCCAAAATTAAATTTAATTCCTTATTTTATCTACGATAAAATTGTAAATATTTTAAATTTATAAAATGAAAATAAAAATACATTTTCCTTTTATAAATTTTAAAAATCTATGAAATAATTTTACAAATCATTTTGAATTAAATATAATTTCTTATCCAGTTTTATATAAAAATCAAAAATCAACAATCTATTCCAGTATAAAATAAAGCCTTAATTTTTTTGATGTAATTTCTTAAATGTTTAGAAAAAATGATATTAATTATTATTTATAAAATAGTTTTATATTTTACAGGCCTTTTTGAGTAACATCTATGACTAGAGTAATAATCCCGTTTCCCCACCTGTGGGACAGTTCATCTGAATCGCGTTTCCCTTACCTGATGGGACGGCTTGACTGAATCCAGTTAATCGTGGAATCAGTTTATAAAATATTT
>Ga0209925_1000959_pt1 | contig 14633 bp, 4 predicted proteins | sample SalPonR2_A_D1_MG_FD_185702 | JGI IMG/M metagenome (GOLD analysis project Ga0209925, IMG submission 185702) | Salt pond soil microbial communities from South San Francisco under conditions of wetland restoration - Salt Pond MetaG R2_A_D1_MG... ...
ATGCTTTTGACGTACTGCAAAAATTCGACAGCTTTAGCCTGGCTTCCTCCCCTAACGAGCTCCAAGTTCCACAAGGCTCGAAGTGCCGCAGCTTCCACAGCATGGTCATGAGAGCCAACTTCCTGGTGCCAGATCAGATGTCGCATTACTTGCGGGTGTAGATTCTCCACCAGACTTGTTCCCGAACGCTCCTGGGATGAGTTGACGCGGAGATTGGCAACAGCGGAGAGTACGGTCCTGAGGAAGGCAGAGTCGTCAAAGGGGTTGCGAGAGTTGTCATGGCCTTCCAAGACGCTGCGAAGGAATTCCCAGACCATCCGCGGGGAGTATCGGTCTTTGCCGCGGACAAGGGATATCGCGTAAAGTAAGGCCTTCTGTAGCTGGTACTCTGCCTCATCCGTGAAGTCTGCGGGCAGAGGCACCCTTGATGTGGCATCGAAGTAGCGCTCCCGATAAGCGCAAAAAAGGAAATCCAAACCTCGCCATCCTGAATCTGCTGTTATCATGGATCCTGGCGCGTGGTTGCTCTGCCAAGCCGCCAGCGCCCGAGCCGCCTCCATGCGCACGTTCAAGGAGGGCTCCACCCACCCTGGCCCCTGCTTGCCTCGCACGCAATCGCTCATGGCCTGGGCCGCCAAGCTGGGTCGTAGCGTCGTGCCCGATTGAACGCTGCCAACTAGCGCTGTTGTGTCTTGTGTGGCTTTGGGATAGCTTGTCAGGGCTCGGAGAGCCAAGCATTGCGCGGCGGCGTCCGGGTCGCGATGAAGCTGCTCCAAGAAAATGTACTCCGGCAGGTTCTCCCATTCCCATTCCGCTATCCATTGCAGATCCGGATCCAATCTCAACCAAACGACGGGACAATAGTGCTCCCGGCGTGAAAGTGTGTAGTCATCATCCTCCTGCCGTGAGCCTCTAACCCCACCCGTCAACGTTTCAGACACAGACGGGGTAGCTGATCCTCCGGCAAGCGCTTGTTCCTGTTCTGCCGAACTAGCTTCTGCGGCTGCATTCGCCTTTTTCCGACGTTTTTTGGGCTTCGGAGCATCCGTTGCGGGATCGCCTCCATCGATGCCTGAAGGCATATCACCATCATCATGCGCTCCAGCTTTGGCGGCTTTCTTCGCTTTGGAACCCGCCTCAGGTCCTGGATCTTTTTCCGACAAGTTCGCCGAGATTTGCTGCTTGCGCTGCCGACTGCCCCCCACCTTTCGCACCTTGGAGTGTAGCTTGAATGTGAAGACGTGCTCGGCCTCACTTATGTCCCTGTCGTAGTCGTAGGGACCTCCATCCTCCATTATGCGGACGCGAAGAGGGCCCGTGAAAAGGCGCCCCCAGGGCGGAACAGTCTGTCTCACAGTGATAGTCAATTCAGGCTTGGGAGCGCGACGGTCAAAGGCATGAAATACCGAGAAGTAGGCCGGACCCCGACCCTCCAGCCAGCATTCCCGCAGGTTCTTGATAAAGTCGCCCCGACTGCTGGTCTTGAGGCAGAGGCGGAGAAAGCCCAGCGTCTTTAATGCCTGCGGGCGGACGGTCCCAGCGGACACGGGAGTCATGCCGGCAGCATGCTTGGGAGAGGATGCAGACGGATCAGGATCATCCATGTCGCGTGCTGCCGCCGCGTCCGGGTCGATGCCGTCTGAAGGCTCGCCTGTCGAGCTTGCGGCCGCCAGGGTTGGGCAGGCCACTGAGCGAAGAACGTCCCGCAAAGGCTTACGCCCGACGCGCTGCTCGATCATGTGCATGATGATCGGGGGCTTCACACGAACCAGCTCTAGATTTGCAGGACTGTACATCTCCCGCGCCAGAAGCAGAGAATCAGGGGGCAGCAAAGGCATGCTCTGACCCTCCCGCTCAAGCGCGATGACGGCGTCCATGAGCCGCAGGAGCCGACACCGGTATTCGTGTTCGCCCAAGCGTCGTCGCACATACAAGAGGAGCAGGTAGCCTAGCACGCCGTGGAAGATCCAGCGGTCGCGGCTGAAGCGGGGCCGGAGGCGAGGGAGCAGCCAGGACGCGAAGAAAGCCTCGGCCATTCCTAGGTGAAGGGCCATGGAGGAATCGAAGACCCGACAGGGGTGCAGGTCCCCCGCGCGATGCAAGGAGAGGCCGTGAAAGGCGATGGCGGTGTCGGGCAGGCCCCTGACGAAGACTGTGCGATGGGTGAGGCACGGAGACGAGCTGGCAGGACGGGGACCGAGGATTGTGCCGTTCTTGGCTGGGGGTGCTGCTGCGGCCCCGCCCGGCGCAAGGTGGAAGAAGTCTGCCAAGAAACTCAAAGCAGGACCCATACCCTCAACGCTGTGCGCGACCCACGACCGCGGCGGCGGCGGCGGGGAGGAGGCTGGCGTTGCTTCAGATCCCCCTCCACAGTCCCTCTCGGCAACGGAAGACCCTGTGGCCGCACCCCTCAAGAGATAGTGGTGCGAGACCCATGGCACCTCCCTATCCACGTACCGTCCGAAGTGACCTACTACCAGAGAGACAGCTGACGCGGTGATTGGCGTCTCGATGGCATAGTGCCATTCCGTCGCCTCCTCGCCCGACGTCATTCGTTTGCCCACAAGCTCCCCCCCTCCCACCAACACGATCGGCGGGCGGGCGTTCCTTGCCGTGTTAGGATGGGTACAGTCGCCACACAAATCTGTTCTGAAGCCGTCAACAACGCCGTCTGTCGCACCCTTTTGATCAGAGTGCCCCAAGCTGCCAGTGTTCCCCCTCTCCCCCCCTTCCGCTCCATTTGCCTCGCCCACTCCAGAAATAGAGCAAGGAACAGAGATGATCATGTCCAGCGTAAACACGTCCGTAGTGCGGTCCGCACAGGGGAACCAGCAGCGAGGTCCATCGACGTCGTGAAGCACACTGGGACAACGCACACTGTACGCATGCGCCGGCTGGCTCTCGAAGCGCAGGCCTGCCACGGGATGATCCAGGCTGTACGTAATGTCAACTTTGGCAATGCGAAGAGCAGCCGCCTGCGCATTTAATACAACTTGAGGAAGGATGTCGACGTCGTCTCGGTGGGAGGGGGCCCAGGTCTGGCGTTTGGGTAGCTGCAGTCCGAGCTCTCCTTCCTGCGAGGCGATGAGCTCGCACCTGTAGTGCATATCCAAGGCATCGTAGTCCAACGAGGTCTCCGCTATCTTTTGGCCCTCCTCTTTGTCACCAATCTCTTCCCTTTGGCAAGGTACGAAGTCTCGGAGTAAGTCGACAGGATGCGGGTATACGTAGGACGCCACCTCGTCGTTCACCCTCACTTCATGGATTTCCATCTGCCGCGCGTGCAACCGGTACGTGAAAAAGTCTCCCTCAGCCGGCGCCCCGACATCAGCTGGCGGTGAAGGCAGCAAAATCCATAGAGTGGCATGCCCCCGCATGTGTCGTTGGGCTATGTCCACATAAAGCCGGAGGGTCTCGTGCAGGACCTCTGCCCGCATCGCCAGCCCGCCCGCCGTCGCCATGGCCTGGTCCCTTGAAAGGGTAAACAGGAGCAATACAGCTGTGGGGGGAGGAGTGGGGGCATGCACATGTGACTTATATGTTCGTGCATGGTCCTGGCACATTTCCGCGTTAAACACAAAGAGCTCTACCCATGTCCCCACCAGGCCCCATCGCAGCAGGAAGTGGGAGACGTCCGAGAGGACCTCAGCGAGTCGCTGAAAGCGGGCAGGAAAGTGGGCCATTAAGACATATAAAAGGAAAAGGCAACTATGCACTCAGGGAGAACTGCATGCGATTAGGGACGGTGGGAGCCTTTAAAAATATTCGTGATGCAAAAGGTAATGCTTTTGGACCGCGCACTCACCATCAAGATACTCTTCTCTTATTTCCGGATCCTCATTTACTCTACTTCTGTTGCAGTAAACGAGACACAAAGACATGGCCGAAAATGTATGTCACGACGAGCGATGGAGCCTTCACAACTAAGCCTTGAATGGTACTAATGCTTGTTTGTTCATTTCTTTACGTAACTTTATGTATCCACAGTATCTTCGCATCAGCTTGCTGACATATCGACAAGTCTTGTGATGTTGACGTCTAATCTATAAATATTTCGTTTTAAGCGTGAGGGAACGACTTGAAATAGTGGAAGAGTATAACATGCCTCCTCCTCCTCTGGCTTTCCATATTCCGTCGCAGAAAAGGCAGTCGCTGCTGCCGCTATGTGCTCAAATCCCAAGGCTTGCATTAAATGACCCGATCCCGGTACTTTTCCGATATTGTCGAAGAAAAACTTGCTTCGTACGCGTATGAGCCGGAATTTTGTATTGCTAGGATCTTTTAAACAATTTTCGAGATAACGACGGGCTGCACGCAATACCGTCAGCACCGCGGATATGTCTTCTCCTGTCCATCGCAAGAGTTGACATGTGGCGCGGTCTACCCGGCAAGACGTGTGGACTCCCCATGCGTCCGCGGGTAGACTCAATGTTGACGCCCATAAACTTGAGCTTTCCAAACTACCCAGCCTAATAATCATACCCAAACTGTGTAAGCCGTGCTGCCCCAAGGTGCCCCAAAAAGCAGTGACTTGCCACCCGGGGGGTACGGAAATATCGCTTGTGCGACTGCCGGCGGACTCCGTTACACCGACAGAGAGCTCGCGACAGGCAGTCGTTTTAAAACACAGCCCCACAATACATTCATCGCTTTTTGAGATTTTGATTTCCGTTAAACCTTCCTCGGTACCAAGCACGATCTCGGTAGTGGCTGCATCAGGAGAAAATGTCGTCGATGCCGCCGATCCTGCTAAACAATGGTGTACTGGCGCCCACAGGAGAAACGGGCTACCAGATTTTAGATGTCCATACCCTGCTTGAAGCCCTGTAATGCCATTGGATGAGCTCCACACGCGCAGTCGCTGCAGTCTTAGTATCGGAGCGCCTTGTTGCCTCTCCACCATGGCCTGAATAGGCGTTGCGACCTCGAAGTCGTCGAATGCTTCGATTGTACCACGACAAGAGCGCAATCGATTTTCGCTGAGAAAAATATAGCGCAATATCATGCCACCAGTATCTGGCGGCGCTTGTTGCAGCTGATCACCTCGCAGGCTTTTCTCTTCTTCTCTATGCTTTGGCCCTTGCGGCGTGATGTCGTGTAACGCCTTGGCGGCAGCGACGTTAGGTTCCATACCTTCCGAAACCAAAAGATCAAAGAGCCGTCTGACACGCAATTTAATGTCATCTTCTGCAGATGGACGCGACGGCCAAGCCATCTCTGTAATCCATCCATCTCCCCTCCTTAAACCACTTGCCTGGGCCATCCCTACCAATCCATAACCTGGTTTGTATGCGAATCCTTTCAATGGAGCTTTGGGAAAAGTGCTGCATAGAGTGTTGTAGATGTTTAAAGGACTGTCGCTTAATATGCCGTCGCCCAGAGGACCCAGTTGATGCATCACTGGTGTGGTAGCGATAGCGCCGTCCCATCTTGATGCTGCATTTTTACGAAATCGTGTTGGAAAGCTTTGATTCGATAAAGGGATGGTCACGAATACTTGTGCAAAATGTTGCCGAGGGCGTCCAAATTCGGTGACTGCTTTGATTCCAGCAAAGACTATGCAAGGTTGGCTGTGTTCGGGCCTTTCAGATGCACCCCCTCTAGCTATTTCCAACATGTACGCCGCCGCGTCCCAACATGCACGTGAGCCCTGGCCTAACATGACGCATAATACCAACTTTTCCTCCACGGCATGTTCCTTTAAAAAAAGGAGCGCTGGATTTTCGTCGTCCACGGATTCAGTTTCCTCCCCGGATGCACCGGATGCCTTGAACGCCACGCTTTGCTCTACGATGTGACAGGATAAGTTTAACACCACAACATTCAGTCCTCTGATTCCAACAGCCACTGGCATTCCATTCACTGTTATCGCTTCCGGACCGAAACCGGCTTTTGCGCCCAAACGAGCGACAGATTCTTTTGTCACCGAGCTAACCGAGGTGGCCGAGATGAACCAAGACCTCTGGCCTGGCACAGAAGGCCAGATTGGCATGCCTGCCATTTCCTCCCGCTCGATAGTTTCCATTTTATTCGACAATTTATCGCTCCCTTCTACCTTTCCTATCGAAGCCTGAGAAACCGACGTAACCGATGCCAAACGCCGATCTTGCTCTCCGGCGCTTGGCAGATCCGCACCATCCTCACCGCGTGCCCGCTTCCATGCTGCGTCGCCCGAGATTCGTCCCTGACGTTCAGACGCTTTGATATTCATCCCGCCGCCTGCGTCTTTCAACACCGTGAGAGAGTGCAACTCGAACTGCTCTTGTCGCATCCGTTCTTGACTCTGACGCACGGGGACCGACAAACCGTTTCGACACAGCTGCTGATTTAGTGACGCAATTTGCTGAATCAAAATTTGTTCTGGAACACTCTGCCGACGGCTCAACATCTCATTTTCGAAATTGCGGGTGTACCGCCTGGACACATCCACGCAATGGTTCCTCCCGAAAGCAATGACGTAGGACAGCTTCTTCCCCCACCCTCCTTCGTACATCAAGGGCGTGTCGGCCGCATTCTCGCATGAGTCCAAATGGATGAAACGCTCCTGTGCTGGCGACCACACCTCCGTCCAGACATGGTCAGTCCAATCCATCACGTAGCGTGATTCGAACCCCATAGCGACGCAACAGAGCGTAAAACAGTTCGCCCATTCCCCACAACGGCCCCTTCGCGTCTCTAACAGAACACCTGGGTCGTTGAATCTGGGAAAGCGCGTCTGTTTCGGGCACGTTTTGCATCCGTACACCTCCACCCGGCTGGCCTTACCGGCTGCCTCACTTACTGTCGGCGCCACGCCCCCAACAATCTTTGTGTCAGTCGAACCGCAGCCGTCACACGGAGGATTGTTAACCCAAACGAAAAAATCCCGTTTAAACCATGCAAGAAGCTCTCGCAACAATATGTCATGGAATTGGAGAGGTCGTCTGAAAGGATCACCTCCAGCAGCCAGGGCATTGGCATGCAACATAGCCAAAGGAATGGCTGCGAGAGCTTTATTTTTGAGAGCTGCCGACTCATACTCTGAAAATGTGGTACAGCCACTTTGTAAGCGACCCATCATATCCATCCCTTCGCGACTCTGCCGCTCAAATTGCGAGGCTTGCTGCGAGTGAGCCGCTTGACGGAACTTGTCGAGTAGGGCCAGAGCGGGAGGGGATAACACCAGTGAACCGCCTTCAGCAATCATTGAATGCGGACTCTCTGAGCCCCTAAGGGCAGGATTTTCTTCGATTTTTCTGCAGCAAAGCGAGCCTGCCTCTTTCAATCTATCTGCGAAGATGTAGTTTCCCAATCCCTCGGCACACAAGCTTGCTGCAGCACAAACAAAGGGTCGCAACAGAGGAGAATTTTGAGCTTGCAAGAACCCTTCGGGAAAACAATTGGCCTGGCAACTTTCGCATACAGGATGATCACTATCAGGAAACATGTAGCAGGGTTGAAGAACCGCGTTGTCTCCGAAATAAACGCGAGAACATGCGTCCTGCACTGCAGTCATCAAAATCTTGGCAGGGTAAACGCTTACAAAGTGGTGCGGTGATGTTTCATGTGTGTAAAACTCCGCATGGGCAATTCGACGGACTAATGCTTGAACGTCCATATCATCTTGAATAGGAAATGATGGTTTTCCGTACATGAGATGCTGATCACGAGGTTGCAGTCCAGTATGGGCCTGGATTAAAGTCTGCAACATTGCGAAAGGCGCGCGAGACGCGTCGTCCTTCAACTCCAAATCTACCTCATTACTTGGTATCGTCGTCACCGCTGTGTACACCTTGAGTCGTAGGCGGGTCATCTAGAGGTAAAACAGATTGTCATGAGTTCTTCTACTTGCCACTCACTTACAGGGCCATTTACCAGCTTCAACGAAAGCGGACGCCACCGGCAAAAGAGCCCCTCCCACTAAACCAAATATGAGCCTTGGCAGTCATTTAAACGTCATGGACCAGGCATGAATGAATAGAGATCCAAGTACTCGTCCCGGGACAAACGAGGGTTCGTGTATCATCACCAAGCTGATAGCCCAGCCAGCCGCTCGCTACTTGAAGTATTGAAGTCCCCTTAGCGATGACGCAGGCCTTGATGCTGGCCATTTTTTCCCTAACTCTCTAATCATTTGGAAGGCCATATCATCCGCCTTTGGAGTGCCATACCATTGAGTCCAAAGTGTCTCTATTCAAGAGTGTTTTCGCGACATTCATGCTGACGATTTGATTTGTGAGAGGAAGTTACGAGCTATGCATGATGCAACGACCACGCCGCTTAACGGCCATCTCACACTTTCACGTACGATTTACTTAATCTATTCCCATTTAGGGAAATTCCTGAATTTAATGGGGAACGAAATACACTAGCTGATCATGCGGGCTTTAACGGGGAAAGAAAAAGAAAATGGGCCCCTCGCGGCTGCGTTCGATAGATCTTGTCTCCTTCCTAACGTGACAAAGCCGACGCTTTACTTGGAAGGCTTCCATGTCCCCCTTTACCTCGATTTTAGACAAATTGCCTTAGGTGATCGTCAGATAATGACTTTCGATGTCGCTCCGTCTGCCCTGGACCAGGACTGCATCGAGGTTGATCGGATCTCGGAGGGCATTCAAGTCCACTTCAACGGATCGACCGGTGTAGTGGAATGGTCACCAACGAAAGTAGGGCTATTGCGCGAAAATCTTTTGTTGCGCTTCCAAAGGCGACATCGATTCCAAATCACGCTCCACTGTTGCTGTGTTGATTGGGCTGGGGCCTCAATGGTGCCGGCCGAAATGAAGCCAACACTATTGAGGAGAAATTCTTCCACTGTCCAGCAACCGCTACGATCTGCAGTCAACAAACAGCAGCGACTGCAGCATGGTGACGAAAAGCAGCGCTCGATAGACTCCGACATCGAAATAATTCCCTCTGGCATATTCCAAGACCTGAAGCTGTCGGGCGAGCACGGCGGAAATGACCTGGACCGCTCATCAAACATATTACAACGAACAAAACAACACAGCTTCCCCGTAGAATTGCATGATAAAGAAAATCAAGACTCGTCACTCACAGAGCCTTCCGGCTGCACCGAGCAATGGCGTTATAATTCTCAGAAGGGCAACAAAAATACGCACAAAATTTCAAAGAGGAAAATTGTGTCTAGCTCCTTTGAAACAAGAGGATGCAGTATCAACCATAGCACCGTTCCCTTTCATACTCAAGGCCAAAGACTGCAAGCACGAAAGCTTGGTCAACAGGAAAAGATCCTGACAGAATGGATGAACTTTGTTTTGTGTCCATCAAAAAATGCGCAAGCTTGTTCCAATCTCAGCCAAGAGCAAGAAAGTGACGAGATCCGGGCCAAGGTGCAAGAGATATACGATTCGGCAGAAATGAAAGCTGTGCAGCATGCCATAGGATTGGAAACCAGCAAGCGCCTGCAACTCCGGGACGACCAGGACCCTCGCATAGACATTGGCCTTCGGGAGAGTTTCCTCGAGCTCTTGCTCTCCTATCATATGGCCTGGCTCCAGGTCGGGCTGGAAGTGATGTTGAATACGAGAATCGCGAATGTTCGAGTCATAAGGACACGAGACGGTGAAGTGTTTCGAATTGCTGGTTTGAACGAGGTCCGCAAGCTAATCGTCTCCCGGATTCTCAACGATCCTGTGATCCAGGAGCGCGCAGGCCAAACCAACTCCAAAAAACGAGATTCTTTAAGATCTGTGCTACAGGCCCATACCATAGAGCGGTTTCTGACCTTAGTCATTCTACTTGACCGAGCCAAACGTATGGAGGCCTTTCCACGTCGCACACCGCTCTTCAATGCTACTGCTGCCGTTAAAAGCTCCGCGGAGATGCTCTACTCCTTTGCCAAGGATTATATGGCGAGTGAGGGCAATCTGGCTCGGCACCTCCTGGGATTAGGATACGGAGTAGAGATTCAGCAGCGGTACCTCGACGATTATAACTTTCGGGTTACAGATTTGGGCTGCGACTTGCGCGATGGTGTTCGCTTGGTCAAGCTAGTGGAATCACTGGTGTCCAATGAGGGGGGCGCCTCTTCGGGGAAATTTGACTTTCTGAGTAGCCGTCTTCGTGTGCCCGCAATATCAAGACTGCAGAAAATACACAATGTAAAGCTTGTTGTGAGTGCGCTGCAGTCTCATCGGCTTCACCACAACCATATCAATCAAGAGCGCAATGTCAGACAGCCTAGCTATAGCGCATCGCTTCCGGACGGACTTTGCCCTAATGACATTGTGAACGGGCATCGAGGAAATACAATACGTCTGCTTTGGATAATCGTGCAGCATTTTCAGCTTCATCATGTCGTCTCATCTTTGACAGGCATTGCGCTAATGCAAAATTTATTCCGCACATGCATCACTCGACGTCATTTCCTTGCCACCAAACGCGCGGCCATGATCTTACAACGTCAATATCGCCTCCGGCGTATCCTTCTGCGATGTCGTTCATTTTCTCCTAGCGCCGCCATCGCGTTACAATGTGCGTGGCGCCGAATCCGTGCGCAACGTGCGGCAACTTTAGTGCAGGCGGCCTTTCGGGGTGTCTTGGTTCGCAGTCAGCAGGCAAGGCTCCGAGTCGCTGCACGTATAATCCAAGCGAGTATGAGATCTTATCTTGTGCGTTCTCGAAGCAGGACCTTACATGATGCTGCCATTATAATTCAGCGGAGAGTTCGAGGACATCGAGCACGTGAATATGCTTTAAAGTTTAAGCGAAGGCGAAACAACAGCGCAGCCACTCTCATCTCTGCAGTGTGGAAAGGGTATAGTGTGCGTGTATTGAGACACCGCCAGGATCGGGCAATAATAGCAATACAAACTGCGTACCGTTCATATCAAGCAAATTGTGTGTATGAGAATATTCGAGCCTCTGCAATTCGTATACAAGCCCTCATTCGAGGTTGGCGGCAACGGCATCAGATTACCGAAGAACAAATAGCCGCGGTGGTTCTTCAGCGTTACTGGCGGTACCGACGAGCGAGAAAGCAATTTTCCCAGTTGATAGAAGCAACAGAGTTGGTGCAACGCTGTTCTCGCGGGTACTTGGCCCGTCGTCGATTCCAAGCAGAAAATCATGCTGTGCTCGCCCTGCAAAGTTTCGTGAGGGGCCTGCTGCTTCGCCGGCGACTGCTCCAGATAAAGAAAGCAGCGAGAATAATCCAAGTCTCATGGCGTCTTCATCGGAGACAACGCCGTTTAAAGACTAGCTATCGTGGAGTTCTTGCATTGCAAGCAGTAGCGCGAGGGAATGCGGCACGACATGCGGCGCGTCAGCGTTTAAAAGCCATATTAGTAATCAAGAAAATTGTCTGCAGTTTTCTTTATCGTCGAAAAACAAGCCGATACGATATTGCAGCGCGCAAAATGCAAAGAGCTTGGCGACTTCGTCGTGCACGTTTCCGCTGGAGTAAAGCGTTGCGTGCGGTTGTCCACCTGCAAGCACTGGTCCGAGAAAAGAAGGCGAGAAGGCTCGTGCGTAACCGAATTGCAGCTGTCCACAGGCTGCAGAGTGCCTTTCGGAGTATGACGTATAGACGAAAAGTGCAACAGCAACGCTTTGCATCAGTAAAGATACAAGCGTTATGGCGAGGTCATCACGTCCGGTGTGCATGGGCCGTTGCCCTGCGTGGAATGAAGTACTTGCAGGCATTGCTACGCGGCAGACAGGCTCGTAAATTGGCGCGAGAACAACGGTGCGCTTTATTCTGCATTCAAACCTTCATTCGGCAACTTATTTTCAAGGCCTATCGAAAGAAGCTGGCAGCGTCAATTTGCCTCCAGCGCTGCTGTAGGGGGTTTCTTCACCGCCGTCGGCTGGCCGTTAGGACGGAAGCTGCTGTGTGCTTGCAAAGTGCCTGGCGATCTGCTCGGATTCGAAATCAATTTATCAGAAAGCGTGGGGTAGTTGTTAAGGTACAAGCTGTCTTGCGTCGTGCTAAAGCAGTCCGTGACTTCAAAATCTGCTTAACGGGCATCCGCGCGTTACAACGTCGTGCACGTCAACGCAGCGCAGAGAGATCACTACTACTTCATAGAGCCGCTGTTAGTCGAATTCAAAACGTATGGCGCGTGCATCAATCACGTCTCAAGCGACGTCGCATTTTAAAGGCCATTCGGTGTCTGCAGGCCCGCTGGCGGATAAAGATCGCCCATAAGGCGGTCTCAATGGCCCAGGCTGTCGTCCGCGGCTGTCTGGTGCGTCGACAATCGCCACCCCACGTGCGTATGTTACGGCAACGAATTCACGACGCTGCGGTACGAGCAGAAAATGACCCTTCCTTACGCATCAGTGTGCGGCATTCCACAGCTTTGGAAGTGCTGCTGGTGGGCAGAAGCTGTGCTCAGATCCTTCGCTCCTGTATGACGTTGGTTGTGTCCACTTCATTGGCTCGTGAGTGTTGCGAGGCCTTGGTAAAAGTTGAAGGGTTGCCGAAGCTTTTGGCGGTGATTCGCTCGTGCAATCGAAGCAAGCCCCATATGGAACTCCTCCGGCATGTTCTACGCATATTGGAAAATGTCGCATTGCACCCGCCCTTTCTCAACGAGTTGGCTGAGGCACCTAGCGCAGTCGAGACACTCGTAGAGCTGCTTCAGACGTACCGACCAGATGACCACGTCTTTGTTCCCGCCGGCCGGCTGCTCTTACGAGCTTGTGATTGCGAAAGCGGGTCCCACGCGCGAGCAGATCTGACGCACGTGAATGTGCAAAGACGGTTACAAGGGTCTCTTCGTTTACTGGAGCGCAAATCCGAGGCAGAAAAAAATAAAAGTAAGTCAACGCACCTGCAAGGCAGTGGGAGGAAACTGGAACTGGTGGAAGCCATCCGTGTTCTGCGAAATATCCTTAAAGTGACCGTACCAGATACCAGTCGGTCATCAATGTAGGCGCAAAGAAGGGTAAGGATCGATGGGAAAGCCAAGCAAGACCGAGAAAGATCACAAAATGTGTCATATCCGATGTAGTTAGACAAGTAGACGTGGAAGCGGTAACACATAAATGAATATTGACATGTGCATATGATTTTCATGATTTTCTGACACGTTATTGATCCCTTTATACCATGATGTGTTGCTCTTTGAGTTAGCTTCCACTTCCTCGACAGCCCTGTCTTCACACGAGTCTCTTATTTTTGGATTTGCGTACCCCTCTTATATTTTTCACGTTCTTGCCAATTTGATACCTTTTTTAACACGACATACAACTCGTGAGTCCAAACGGTGGACCCCTGTACACCCATTTACACGCGCAACAAAGTACGCTTTTTGTCCACTCCCCGATGTCCTGTGAACGGCTCACTTGCTACGAACTTTCCACACATGCATCGGCCGTGATATCCCTCTCTAAACACGCAAGCTACTGGACACATCTTATTTTTGTTCCAATGACGAAAGGCTGCCATTGTCACCTTGAGTATCGTTTTATGCTGAAAAGGCGCCAGCTTTTTGGCGGGGTATTCGGAAGAATCCCCTATCTGTTCCTTACATGCGAGTTGTGTGCGGCTTTTCTTGAGGCGGAATGTAGCTTTGTCGCACTTGGAGGTATGATTGCTATTCAAGCGAACAGCAGTCTTGATACTGTGACTTGGACCTACAGCTGCCGGTGTTGTGCGTCTTGCATGAGAGAGTTACCCGCCCTCGCGTATGCCCAGCGAGGAATTTCGAAGATATTGGATAATATGGAGCGCGGCGAGCTGACCGTACACGCCTGCCCCCCATCCGTCTTCGCACCCATCTTTCCTTCCTCCTCGGCAACTTCCACAGCTGCCGAAGGCGTGGTAGGCGTGGAAGAAGCGGAAAAAGAGATGGGAGTTTTGCATGTTGGGCAGCTGCGAGTGTGACAGGCTTCGTAGGAAGCAGCGCCCCGGAGCCAGATGTCCAAGCAGCGTTGATGGTGGATGTGTGGACATGCAGGTAGCTCCCGCACTCGATCCCAAGGCGTGAAACCCTCCAAGCAAATCACACATAAGTGCCTTTCCCCTCCCGCCTCATCATCTTCCCATCTTTCCTCCCCTTCGAGGGCGGCCTCCCCCTCCCCGAACACGAAAATTGCCTCCTCGTCATCTTCGTCGAGCATAACACTCACACCCATTTCCCGTTGCAGACGCTCGCGACGCCTACGCACCATCAGCTCCTTGTACAGCGTTGTGGGCAGCTGCATAAGCTCCAGGGGGCCGACGTGACGGGTCTTGAATCGCTCCTGACGAGCTATATCCATCTGCGTCAGTGACGGACGAGCGGTAAGGAAGGAGGGTTCCCAACAAAGGTCTTTGAAGCCGCGCGTGGCCGGCGCGTGTCTGAAGGCGCCCACGTAGGCGCTCTTGTTCGGGAGGAAAAGTGAGGACGAAGGCGACGAAGAGCCGACGTCAAACCCAGATGCATGTAAGCTGTCCCTCCCATGGTGTCCACGCATGCTAGAGCCATGAGAAGAGGAAAATGGCGGGTGAAGGGAAGGTGGTGGGGAGCTGAAGGGCGCTCTGTGGTGGGAAGAAGAGTGGGAGGGAGTAGGTTAAGGTAGGTGGCAGGGGCGTGAACAAAAATTAGGTCCTCGTCGAGCTACTTTGGCATTCATGATAGAATGTCGTGAGTACATTTAATTTGAGTCACAAGCCATTGAGTGATGGGGCGATTCGATATCTT